>JAABUJ010001026.1_pt1 | contig 45055 bp, 52 predicted proteins | sample 5559131 | NCBI WGS metagenome assembly JAABUJ01 (sample SAMN10711875, study PRJNA513366) | rock metagenome | isolation source: Antarctica rocks | place: Antarctica: Victoria Land, Mt New Zealand nord | collected 2016-01-07
GCAGGTAGGGGTAGTGGGGGGGAAATTGGAGGGGATGAAGGAAAGGGAGAGGAGGTGGGAGATGAGGGGGAGGGAGTGAATCGAGATGGCGCGGTGGAGGGGGGTGGAGGTGGCGAGGAAGGAGGCGGTGAGGCGTGGGGTGTTGGTGGTGTCGGTGTGGGTCCAGGCGGTGGTGTCAGGATTGGCGCGGAGGATGGCGTCGACCATAGGGATGTCACCTTTGAGGACTGCGGCTTCGAGGGCTGTCATGGGAGGGTCGATTCGGGTTGACAGAAGGGGGAATTCAGGCTCGGCCCAGAATCTTGCACGTGTTTTGCGTCTTGCATCGAGCTCTTCGGCAGTCAAAGCTTCGATCTGTGAGCGTGAGATAGTGCTTAGGACTTCTTCTCTTGTCTTCTTTGAAGTAGTTGGGAGATACGGTCGGAAGCGGAGAAAGCGAGCGCTCCATTGTGACAGCGGAACAGTGGGAAAGCCGTTGGGGTCTGCGCCTTTGCTGAGTAGAATATCGACATTCGTTCTCAGACCAGCTCTGATGGCGGCGAGTAGCGGTGAGTCATAATCGAAGACTGCGCCATAGTTAGGTGCACTATAGGCGGAGGGGTCGAAACCTGCATCAAGGACGGCGGCCAGAATTCGTGAATCGGGGTTGACGGCAGCGCGGGTCACTGGATTGCTGTAGAGATATTCCGGCGGTCCAATTTCTTTGTCGGCTTCTGTCAATTGATATGTAGTGACTTGATCAATTGGAGACATGATCTGTCTTTTTCGCCCTCTTGGGCCATGAAAGTCGCGACCGGCGGAAAACAGTATGTAGTGTGCAGAAACCAAAATAATGTGGATGAACGCACCGAAAGAGCAGTCTGTTACAGTACCCGTCCCGGAAACTTCTACTGTATAGTACCCCCAAGCTAAGATAAATGGTAATACCTTACTTACTAAGCAGTCCTATCCATTTGATGAGCTAATTCGCGTGTCCTGTATTTCTCGACGCGACTCGATGGAATCCGACCCTCTCGCTCTGATCTGCGACCCGCTCAACCTCCCAAGTCTTTGACCAGGTCACGAAGCTATCGTTCCACTACTGCACATTTGCGCATTGACAGATGTACAATAGCCGTAAAGAGTGATCCTCAGTATCAGCCCGCGCAACAAGTTGGATCGCGATTGCGCTTTCGGCCCATCATGGGGAAACTTCTGCGGCTTGAGCTCTACAGTAAGTCTTCCACACCCATCTGCGTGGATCGTTGTTGACTGTAGCTCTGTAAGACTTCAAGTCGTACAAAGGTCATCACACGCTCCAGTTCAGCGATTCCTACTTCACTTCAATCATCGGACCGAATGGCTCTGGGAAATCTAACTCGTATGTTCGGCATCTGATAGAGCAGAAAACAGCGCTGACGCGACGATAGGATGGACGCAATTTCCTTCGTCCTCGGAATCAAGTCTTCACACCTGCGATCATCTCACTTGCGCGATCTGATCTATAGAGGCCGGGTTCTACGAACATCTAAGATTAACGGTGATGGCTCTGCGACAAAGCCTGGCGAGGATGGCCATGCCAATGGCGACGCCAGCCTTGATGCAGACGATTCGCAACAAGGGACACAAGAGCGGCATGACCCAAAGAATGCATGGGTGATGGCTGTCTACAAGGATGACGCTGAGGACGAGCATCTGTGGAAGCGCACAATCATTAAGCAAGGCGAACAAGTGACCAGCGAGTACCGTATCAATAATCGTGTGGTGACTGCCTCGCAGTACAACGAAGCACTGGAGGCGGAAAACATCCTGATCAAAGCGCGCAACTTCCTTGTCTTCCAGGGTGACGTTGAAGCTATTGCTTCTCAATCACCTAAGGACTTAACAAAGCTTGTTGAGCAGATCTCCGGCAGTCTAGAGTACAAGGCCGAGTACGAGAGGCTAAAGGATGCGCACGAACAGGCATTGGAGAATCAGACTCACACTTTCAACCGTCGCAGAGGGATCAATTCGGAAGTCAAACAGTATCAGGAGCAAAAGCGGGAAGCGGACAACTACGCGCGGAAGGCCGATGAGAAGGACGAAGCCATTGTAACACATATTCTTTGGAAGTTATACCACTTTCAGCGAGTGATGGACGAATCTGGTGAGCAGATGAGAAAACATCAAGAGGAACTCAAAGAATACCGGCGAGGAGTAGAAAAGTACGAAAAGGGCCTAGAGGAGGCGAAGAAGGAGCAGGCAAAGGTCGGAAGGGACGTAAGCAAAGTTGAGCGGGAGATCAAGAGGAAGGAGAAAGAGATTGAAGAGAAGGAGAACAGTCTTGTTCCAATTGAGGAGAAGATCCAGATCTCGGGCAAGAACATCAAGAATGTCAACACGCGCATCGCGGAGATAGCGGAGGAACGAGACAGTCAGTCTCAGAGAGTGAAGCAGCTAAGCAAGGACCTCAAAGTCGTCGAAAAGGCCCAAGCGCAATGGGAGTCCGAATGGAACAAACTTGCACAACAGGAGGGTCGAGAACTGAGCGAGGCAGATTTGCAGCAGTACGACAAGCTCAAAGAACAAGTCAACAAACAAACCTCGGCGAATCAAATCAGGGTCGACCATCTTACTCGACAACACAAGACCGACGAGGAAACAGTCAATAGCCTTGAAAGTAAGGTCAAAGGCACCGAGTGGCAAGTGCGTAAACTCGAGGACGAGTTGAAAGATTTGAACGGACGCAAACAAACCATAAACGACCATATCAAACAAACGTCCAAAGAACTCGAGGGAAAGAAGAAGGAATCCAACAACGTGACCTCTGAACGCCTCCGCGTCGCTCGCGTGCGAACGGAGCTTGAAGAAAAGCTTCAGGATGTCCTCTCCAAGCTCGTCGAAGCGGACAGTGGTAGAAAACAGAACGAGAAAGAGCTGCGTATGAAAGAAATTGTGGCTACCCTAAAGCGTACCTATCCCGGTGTCAAGGGTCGCCTGAGTGAGCTGTGTAAGCCCAAGCAGAAAAAGTACGCCGAAGCCGTGAGCACCGTGCTTGGCCGCCACTTTGACGCTGTAGTGGTGGACAATGAGAAGACGGCGAAAGACTGTATCCAACATTTGCGCGATCAGCGAAGCGGCCAAGCTACGTTCATTCCATTGGATACAATCCAGGTCAAGGCCGTAAACTCGAACCTCAAAGGCATGCACCGTGGGATGCGGCTGGCCATAGATACAATCGAATACGACAATGCCTTTGAGCGAGCTCTCTTGTACGCGTGTGGAAACGCTATCGTCTGTGATGACTTAAAGACCGCCAAGTATATCTGTTATGAGAGGGGCGTTGAAGCTAAAGCGGTCACCCTTGATGGTACTATCATCCACAAAGGTGGGCTGATGACCGGTGGTAGGGGACCAGGGCAGCAAAACGCGAGAAGATGGGAAGATGCCGAGGTGGAAAATCTGCGAAAGCTCAAGGATAACCTTTTAGCTGAGTTCGAAAAACTGCCAAAGGGCCACCGAAGGAACGTAGAAGAAGAAACCCTGCAAGGCGAACTTACTGGCCTTGAGCAGCGGCTCGCTTATGCCAAGGAAGAAGTAAAGGCGCTGGAACGGAACATTGTCAGCAAGTCAAAAGAACTCGACTTTGGGAGAAGGCAGCTGAACGAGGTACAACCGAAACACGAGGAGAAGGCACAGGAACTTCAGACAGTGAAGGAAAATCTCCAGGAGTTTCAAAATGCTGTCGCGGCAGTCGAAGATGACGTCTTTGCGGAGTTCTGCCAGAGGCTGGGCTATGACAATATACGAGCATACGAGGCTCAGCAAGGCTCACTGCAGCGTGAAGGCGCCCAGAAAAAGCTCGAATTCCAGACGCAGAAGCGCAAGCTCGAGTTACAGCTTAAGTTGGAACAAGATGGTCTACAGGACAGAAAGGAACGCATAACAGTATTAGAGACTGGAGCCAATCAACATCAGACGCTCGTCGGTGAATTAGAAGCCGAGAAGGAATCGATCCAGAACGAGCTCGATACCTTCAATGCTGAGTATGATCAGCTGAAAGAGCAATCGGATCAGCAGAAAGCCAAGTACGCGAAGAAAGCAGAGAAGGTTGCGGAACAAAGGCACGAGGTCCAAAAGAGAAATAAGAACGTTGAAGGTACCTTGAAAGCTGTGAATGGTTTGGAGGCGGAGATCCAGCGCAACGCGGCAGATAAATATGCTGTGCTGCGAAAGTGCAAGCTTGAGGATATTAAGATACCTTTGGAGGAAGATTCTGCAGATTTGGACCAACTGCCCATAGACGATCTTCTTCAAGCTGATCCAGACACCATGGATATCGATGAGGATCCAGATTCGAGCAATATCCGCTTACCTGTCGTGCAGGATTACGGTATTGAGGTCGACTTCGATGCTTTGGATGACGATCTCAAAGAAGTGCGTATGCCGATGGTAGATAGCGAAGGTGACAGCGCTAATATGCTCGCGTAGAACTCCGACGAAAAGCTCGAGGATGAACTTCATGAGAAAATCAACACTCTCAACGCCGAGCTCGACAAGATGGCACCAAACATGCATGCCATCGAGCGGCTCCCAGAAGTTGAAGGTAGACTTGAGACGACCAACAGAGAGTTCGAAGACGCACGAAAGCGAGCCAAGCAGGCGAAAGAGGACTTCCAGCAAGTTAGGCAACAGCGTTACGGCCTATTTGATAAGGCTTTCTCCTATATTTCGGAACGTATCGATCAAGTCTACAAGGAATTGACAAGAAGCACAAGCATGCCAGTTGGCGGTCAGGCGTACGTTATCAGCATCTCCACTGGAACCTAGGAGCACGCTGACATTGATGACAGGTACCTGGACCTCGAGAATGACGAGGAGCCATACCTCGAGGGCATCAAGTACCACGCCATGCCGCCAGCCAAACGCTTCCGCGACATGGAGCATCTCTCCGGAGGCGAGAAAACTATGGCGGCGTTAGCGCTCCTGTTCGCCGTACACGGCTACCAGCCCTCACCTTTCTTCGTGCTGGACGAGGTCGACGCGGCTTTGGACAACGCCAACGTGGCCAAGATCGCCAACTACATCCGCGAGCACGCTCGACCGGGGATGCAGTTCATCGTCATCAGTCTGAAGACCAGCCTGTTTCAGGAGAGTGAGGCGTTGGTCGGCATCTACAGAGACCAGACGGCGAACAGCAGTAAGGCGCTGACTCTTGATGTGAGTGCCGTAGGATCTCTGTGCGGTGTGATGAACATTGCTAATCCTGTCGCAGTTGCGAAAGTATCAATGATTTGCTCTTATCCATCACTTCTCCGGGACGAATGCAGTGTTCTCCGTAGATACTTAATTTGTATATAAATTTGCTTTATGAAACCATCAAGGACATCGCATTTTGTAGAAGCTGCATATGTGCCATAAACAAGGGTCTTGTTAGGGTCAAGATAAAGCGGTAAGGTCGGGATCTAAGCGCAACGGTCCGTCCCGGCATCCAAGATCCCATCTTATTTGTGAGCCTTGAATACACGACGACCGTCGAAGCCCTGAGCCTCGAGTCCTCCCACCTATATCGGCTTGTATGTTCTAGGCTGGGAATGTGCAGCACCAATCCGTAATCGACCACTCGACGAAGTCTCCACTCTCAGTGTCTTTACTCTCAATGTCAATACTCTCAGTGTCAAAATTCCCGATACTACTGACAAGCTGTGTATCTGGAATAGCCTACGGCCAAGCCTAGGAGTAACTCTCACCTGTCGATTAGTTTACTTTATCTACGAGACTGTAGCATGGAGGAGATCCAGAGTGCTTTTGCCTACTCTCGTGGAGTCCGGGCAGAAATGGCTTGAAGGAAGGTCTCACTGGCAATTTGCAATGAGTTCTTTTTGTTCACTCTCTATCTGCTCTTTAACGAGGACATGTACTATGCTCACCAATTTGCATTACTATGTTCGCATCAGTGTGATCCCCACTTTTTCTGTTTGGTTTGAGTGGGCATTCTGATTCCGTCCGTCATCCCATCATACACCATATTTCAATCCCGACGGGATTCTACTCCCCACCGACTATGTTCTTAGCGTCGTCCCAAGTTCAACCCTTCCAACATATTTGAATCCTACCTGATCGATGGAAACTAAGCCTTCTTGGAGCGAGATTGGCAGGTTTGAATGCTGCCTGTATAGGAGGAGGGGTCTTGGCCGTTCAGACTTGCCCTATTCTGGTCTTATGTCCAGAATCTTGCAGACTTGCCCTCTTTCGGACTTATGCCAAACTCTAGTGGGAGGGTATAAAACATCTCTCTTCTCCGTTTTCTTCTTTCTTTCTCTCTCTCTCTTACACACACTCTACCAAGCTACTTGTGATAAATCTCGATCAAAAAACTGCCTCGCTGAGCTTACGACTTCAATCCCGTTCAACCCACTTCTCTCTTCTCTTCTTAGCAAGCAAGCATAGAAATAAGCAAGCATGGATAGATTTCCCTTTTCTAATGGTTACTTCTCCAAAGACACCAACTCCCAGGGTTCCTCCTCCACGGTCACTCCCTGGAACTGGGCTATTCCACGCACCGTTCCATCCATGGAGAACATGCCTTTTTCGGATGAGGATGCAATGAACGCACCTCCCCCATACAACTACACCCATTTGCCTAGCCCAAAAACAGAACGACCACCTGTCAAATCCAGCATCAGCGATGATTTCATCTTGGCAGTGGAGAAGACAGCCGGACACGGCAGAAGGTCCCGATTCAGCGAATTTTTCCGTTGGAATCCCTCGACCGCCAGCAACACCCCAGAAAGTGGCCTCACAAGCCCGTATGGAGAGGACTCTGGACTAGCAGGATTCGACCATACCTACTCCACTACAGCAAAAGACATCTGGAGCATGGATAAACTCCACTCCGCGATCCAGCCCACCAAGCCGTCCCTCTCCAATCTCGTTCCGTTCCTCGAGCGATCCATCTGGCAAACCAGCAGCGAAGAAATGGCCCGCCACATCCGAACCACGAGCGAAGAGAAGCAATACAGAAAGCAACTAGCCCCCATCGGCACTCCCATGGCCCCCAAGCCCTCCACACCCAACCAGCCGCAAAGCGACCTCTTCGCGCAAATCGCCCTCTCCGAGCAGGAGATCCGCGAAGTCCTCAGCACCAACTGGGAAGCGCCCACCCCCAACCCGCTCACGGGCCGCGAGGTCACCTGGCTGATGCGCCTGCACGACGGAAAGCAAGCCCTCCCCAACAACAACACCCCGGCAGCCAGCACGCAGCCCGCAACGGCCCATAGCCGCAACGTCTCGACCGACAGCTCCCGCGGCTCCCTCTCGCCCGAAACATCCTCCAGCATGATCGTCTCCGCCGCGACCTCCTCACCCGCAACCTCCACCTCGACGGTCGCGCAGGCCCAAGCCAAACTCTCCCGAGGCGTCCGCTTCTCCAACGCCGAGGCTCAGGCGCAACAGCAGCGCGAAATCGATATCGCCACCATGAAAGAACAGCGTGCGCGAGAGGCCGTCCTGCGCCCGCCGATGATGCCGTCTGTCGCACCGGCAGCGGCGATGGTGCCAGCGTCAGTGTCAGCATTAGTGCCTATGCCAATGCCAATGACACCAGTGAGGTCGAGGTTGCCGTCTTCCACGGCCGCGGCGCCGCCGTTCGTCCCAACGGTCGATGGCACGGGTGTTATGGCCTCGGAAGAAGGGCCCCTGGGGTTCGGGGACGCCGAGTGGGTGAGTCTGTTGGGGAGGCGGATCCTGGATCTGCAGCTGCAGGGGGCGCTGGAGATGGCGGACGGGAGCGAGGAGGAGCAGTAGAGTGGGCGGAAACGGCATGTGCTGGGGTCTAGGCGGGACTCGAGATGATTGGATTATGATTGTCGTTTTTGATGCACTTGGGTTGGATTACGATTGTTGTGTTTGATGGACTTTGGTTTGGCTTCTTGTGACTTGTTAGAATGCGTCGCGTGCTGGTTATGGGACGGGATCGGATTGGATTTTTTGCTCTTCTGTTCTTCTGTGTTTATAGACCGCTAGTTTAGAATTCATTGGCTTGCAAAGACTACGTCTACTGAGCCGACCTGATTTCTGTAGTAGATACGCTTTCATAAGCTGCGCGCTTTGAGATCGATTGCTGTCCGTAGTATTACGCCCTGCCTCGCTTTCTCGGTGAGGATGAGAAGTAAAGGACGGACAGATGCTATCTATCGTAGCGGGAGGACTCTCACTGGGAGGGGCCGGTTTCTCTAGTACGGTATGAGATCTCATACGTTTGTAGGCTTTGCAGTGTTCGACATGGTTGGTAGACTGCAAGGGGCGGTGGTACATGGAAGGATTGGTAGCAGCTGGGTAGCGGCAGGACTGCTGTCGATGACTTCAGCACAAGCGCATCCGGGTGTGAAGATGCTTTCCGCAGGTTTCCGCTCCCTTGAATTCCGCTCTCCGCGACCGGTGTAGCGGGATTGATGGAGTAGGGTGAGGAGATCATCGGGTCCATCACCACCTCGGGCGGAAGTTGGAAATCGGGAGTGTAGGGTTAGGGTTCAGAGGGTTGAAGATGGGTCCTTGTTGGGTATAGCGAGGTGAGGGTTGCAGGAAAGGAGGAGATAGGCTGAGATCGAGGAAAGGTCTTATTTCATCACTATCAGCGTGGCTTCACAGTTGGTGTGACTTGGGTTCCCTCTCAGACATCGATCAGGCTTGACCCTAGGCTTGACAAGCTGTACGTATACGTAAGAGTCACAGACGTACTTAGGACATGGGTTGCAGTCAATTAGGGTTCGGTATTGATATCTGGGTTATTTAGAGTACATGGGGGGAGAGTTGGACGAGGGGGTCTGCCTTCCATAACGCCTGAAGTCCCACAGAAGACTCTGGGCCCACGGCTGATCGTGCAATAAGGGTTGTGTGCCTGCGATGGGATATGTGGATGTTGATGCAAAGAATGGAAAGCACAGGTCATATATTCTTCTTTCCTGTGTTGCCTTTGTAGACTGTACGATTACATTGCGATCCAACTGCGCTATCCCAAGCACTTTAATCAAGTGTCAGAGCTTCTGTCGATAGTCGTCTGCCAGATTCTCTACGAGTGCCTATTGGGGATCCACGCTAGAGACTTGGATTTTACCAGCTCCTCAGGCGATTCCCATGTGAGAGCTACATCAGACGCGACTTCGTAATACATCTCCGGCGTTTTACTCTTCCAGGTCTGAGTATACTGCCGCGCCATCGAAGTCATAACGTCAGACCACACGTTCCTTGAGCTAAGTGTCTCTTTCCACTCCTCCGCCTTAATATCCAACTCCTGCGTCAGAAAACCCAGCGCAATCGAGTCCACCGCTAGTCGCCTCAACCCGGATCCGACACGTAGTTGGAGCATTAAGCCTGCTAATCCGGAAGTGATGGTGCAAAACAACAGATTCATGTCATGCAATTTGTGGATGGCTTGGTTTTTGAAGCCAACAGCGCCGAGTTGGGATCCAATGAGGTAACATTGGAGCGAATCCAAGGGTTGGATAATGTTGAAGGTGGATGTGTAGAGCCACTGCACAAACATGGTAAATTTGCTGGCGCGGTAGGGCATATGAACGTGGTCTTGTAGGATTATCCTCCTCTTCGGATGTTCCGAAAGAGCCAACTTGAACAGTGAAGAGTGAGAGATGAGAAGCGCTCGGTGGAGATGCCATGACGTGGAGTCGACGATGACCTCGACTGTAGAGTCTGGGCCTGCGAGGCTGACACTTTAACGTAAGTATAGTTGACGGGGTTGCATATGGAGAATCACTTACATGGATAAGGGATTGCCAAATACCCAAGATGCACTTTGCTTGGCTGTGATGCTATAACCGTTCAGTCTGCTGAAGAAGTGTGTAGAGTTGAGGCAAAGCCAACTTCACATGCCGCCTCTCTAACTCAAGCTCTTCGTAGCTTTTATCGCTATCAGCCGGTGACACGACCCAAGTGTCGTTTTGGTCCTGGACTGGTCTTGTCAACGAGGACGGCTCTCCATATCGTCTTTTGAACTCGTCGGACATGGTAAGGTAAGAGGATCAAGGTTGATTTCTTGAGGTTTTCGACTGACGGTACAGACTCTCCGAAACTGTAAACAAATATGTGGTATAGATTTTGCACCGCGTCGCTATGGTCTTCATAGGTAGTACTTCGCGACCTGGTTTTGGTAGATCGCGAAAAAGCTGCAGAAAAATATGCTCAGATGATTTTGTGCTTCACCAATCTATCTAAGCCCCTTCCATCATCCATGGCCCAGCCTCCAACCCTATCGATTTTCCAAGTTCCATTTCTTCCATTCACTTGCACATACACGAAGCCTTCTCGCGTCCACACTCTTCTCAAGTTTCCGAACATCTTCCAGGTCAAATAACTCATCTTCCTGAAAGGCGAGGTCATAAGATTGTTACGCTCAATGTCGCGCATTTTCTCCTGATCTTTTCGTATCTCAGCCGCATGCTCTGCATGGATATGTGATAGGTCTACGTATACACGCGAGGAAAGAGTGGTGTCTGTTGGCGCAACGTCCAGGGTCCGTGGTCTCAGCAAATGAAATGGCAACATGGGTCGACTTTCGAGTCGTAAAGAGATTGTACGGGCGCCCGAAGTTGAGACTTTGGGGATAGCCGTTATGGTATGAAGTACCCTATGAGGCTATGAAACAGTAAGCTTATAGTATTCCACAACACCATTGCAATGCGGTGTTGACTTTACCCCGAGTATTATCCATGTCCCAAAACATGTCATGCCGAAACACAACACTCCCATACCCACAGAAACCCATTGTGAAAGGCCTTCCGGCGCAAATAGATAAGTGGTCCAGAAATTCCAGCCCGCCCACACCAGGCAAAATCCACCAAAAGAATAAGACGCAACGGTGAAGGCCACCTTTGCTGGTGATTGATAGAGAAGTGTTGGGGATGATCGAAGGGCAAGGGTGTCAGCAAAAGACCGATATTGGGCTGCGGGACCCTGCAGAGGTGCAGACTTGGGAGGACTCTTCGGGTTTGATGGAGATATTTGCGTCGCGGAGGGCTTCGAGGGTGGACGAGCTTTGGGTGCCTTTCTGCTAGCTAATTGAACAAGCTCCGATCTCGAGAAGTATCTTGCCTGGTTTCTGCATCGTAAAGACGTCTTTGAGGCCAGCTGTGGGAGTAAGGATGGCGCTCTAGGAGACAAATGTCGGAGAGAAAGCGGTATAAACATAGCGGCTGGCATGCTGCAATTGAAAATGTCAGCAGAATACCTAAGAACGCCTAAGAATACGTACATACCAGAATATCATGCAGGATTTTGGATAGTAAACGAAGTTCTTGTCGAAACGGAGTCGAAGCTTCGCAACTACTTTGATCCACTCCGGCCCGGCGAAGCTTGGACCAGTCATGATCGACATACAAGCTAGCTTACCTACATACACTCCGATAACTCCATGAGATTGATGCATCAATCATGGCAGGTCTTACAACAGCTGGCAGGCTGACAGCAAGGCTCCTTGGCCGACAATATCGCCAGCATGTGCCTTCACAAGGTATGTGCAATCAATGTCCTTTCGCCGAGTGGATGTGACGGGCATCGGCTGATAGGGCATTGGCAGGTTTCCGGAGCTCTGCTGTGAAGGCAGCGGCTCATGAGTTCACAATGCCCGCGATGTCACCCACAATGACCGAGGGCAACATTGCGAGCTGGAAGGTCAAAGAAGGTACGCCGTCACTCCAAGAGTTGAGCAGGGTAGGGTCCGGCATGACGCTGTCAGCCCGGATTGAGATGTTAACTTCTACTGCAATGAAGGCGACTCTTTCTCCGCTGGCGATGTTCTCCTAGAGATCGAAACCGACAAAGCACAGATGGACGTAGAGGCACAGGATGAAGGAATCTTGGCCAAGATCACAGTGACTACCCTAGGCTCCGAGTACTGCTTAGGGTTCAAAGCTGATCTACTGTATAGCAACCCGATGGCTCTAAGAGTGTGAAAATTGGTACACGCATTGCTGTAACCGCCGATCCAGGCGATGACCTCAGCACACTCTCCATACCGGCCGAAGACTCTCCGCCTACTCCATCACCACGAGAAGGAACGAAGTCTGGTATCGACCCCGCAAAGTCCTCCGAATCTCAAGCCGAAGCTCCACCCTCCTCGAGAGGCATTGACACCCCCTCATCGACAACATCAGAGAATTCATCACAGAGCTCATCAAAGAGCTCATCAGAGAGTTCATCCCAAACATCGAAATCACCGAGCAAACCCCGGAAGCAAACATACCCTCTCTACCCATCCGTCGCACAGCTCCTGCACGAAAAAGGCATCCCCTCCTCGGAAGTAGAGAAGATCCCCGCCAGCGGCCCGAAAGGCCGACTCCTCAAAGGCGACGTCCTTGCCTACCTCGGCGCCATTAACGCATCCTATCCCTCCGAACAATCCGCTCGCATCTCAAAACTCGGCCACCTAGATCTCAGCAACATAAAAATTGCCCCTCCGAAATCAATGTCTCCCCCTCCCCCTCCACCCTCATCTTCAGAAACAGCGCCGGAGGTTGACGCACACACGGAGCTCGCTGTGCGAATCTCCTTGAGCGCAGTGCTAGAGGTTCAACAACGCATCCAGAGCATGCTGGGCGTCACGCTCCCCATATCCACATTCTTCGCTCGCGCAGCGGAGCTTGCGAACGATGACCTCCCGCGCTCGCGTATCGCAAAGCCCTCGGCCGACGATCTTTTCAACCAAGTCCTCGGGCTCGACAAGGTGGAATCGAAAACGTCAAGAGGAAGCTACATGCCGCAAATCACTGCTCTTCCGCCTTCCAGTCCTTCGGCGCCGGTCGCTCGGTCCAAGGGTGTCGCTCGGGAAGCGGATATCATTGACATTTTGTCGGGTAACAACAAGTCTTCTCCGTCGTCTGCGAGTCGAAAGGGAGTTAACGGCCTCCAACCGGGTTCGATGGCGGGAACCGAGCCGACGGCGAAGGTCCTCACCGTGACTGTGCCGAAGGGAGAGGAGAAGAGGGGTAGGGTGTTCTTGGAGCGGATGAAGTCGATCCTGCAGGTTGAACCTGGGCGGTTGATTTTATAATGTTTCGGAAGCTCAACATGGGCATAACGTTATCCCCAGTATACCACGACACATAGAAGTCAAATTCGACCGTCTTAATTCTACTCTAACAATCTCTACCACCCTCCATCAACGCTCAAAATCTAACTAAACCCCGCCCTCAAATCCCCCAACCGCTCCACGAACGCCATAGGCACCACCTCCTTCCCCTCCCCCTCCCACTCCTCCCTCGCACTCACCCCCGTCAAAACCGCCAACGTCCCCCCCAACCTCCCCTCGACCCCAAACCTAATATCCGTATCCACCCGATCCCCCACCATACACGCCCTCCCCCTATCAAACCGAAACTTCCCCTCAATCGCCTCCATCATCGCCTGACTCGGCTTCCCCAACGCCACCGGCTGCCTCCCGCCCAACATGGCACTCAACCCCGCCGCCGTCGTGGCCCCCGCCCCCGGAAACAACGTGCCCGCCGCAGGCAGGGTGGTGTCGGTGTTGGTGGCGAGGAAGACGGCGCCGCGCCGCAGGTAGTGGTATGCGAGCGCCTGCTTCAGGTAGCTGGGGTGGAAGTCGAGGCCGCACAGGACGACGCCGACGGCTGGGTCGAGGGCCGCGCCGGACGCGATGGCGTCGTAGTCGGTGGCGGTGATGGGCCGGCGGAGGGAGGGGTCGCTGCCGCCGAGGTAGGGGAGGTTTTCCGAGGCGAGTTCCGATTCAATGCCCGATTCGCCGAGGATGAAGGTTTTGTTGCGGGTTGGGTCGAGGCGGAGGATGCGCGATATGTAGATGGCCGCGCTGTAGGAGGAGCCGAAGATTTCGTCCTGGGTTGGGGGAGGGGGGGAGGTGAGTTTGTGGTGGGGGATGAGGTGGGGGGGAGCGGGGGTGGTGGCTGATTGGGTGGAAGGTGGGAGGGGAGCGTACGACGGTGCAGGGGATGCCCATGCTTTCGAGCTTCTGCTTGTACTCGGCGCGGGACTTGGTGCTGTTGTTCGTCACGAAGACGATCTGTTTGCCTATGTTGTGGGCGTTGGTGAACGGTGACTGGTCAGAGGCGAGTAGAGGGCCGGACCTTGACCGCGGAGTAAATCGAGTGTCTCGACTGTGCCCTCGAACAGGCGATCCCCGGACCATAGTACGCCTATGGTTTTCGTCACATCTTCAGTATGCGTGCTTCAAACGGCTCCCTTTCTTCGCGTGCTTGCTCGGAGCTTCGTAAGCCACTGGCATGCTGAGACTTTGCGGGCGGTGAAGGGCTACACACCATCGCAGTCGAAGAGAAAGACCTCGAGAGGGATTAGTCCTGCGCTCATGAGGTGGTAGAGTAGAGCGAGAGGGATGAGTGTGACGTGTCTGGCTTCAGGAGCTTACATCAAACCTATCGATAAACTCCTTGATACCCTCCTTGTCACCCGTCAGGTACTTTGCTGCAGGCGCCATAGAGCAAAAGGTGCAATACCCAACTTGCGTACCTTACTTTTCTCAATTCGACAGCTCAACGTCAGTCAGTTTCCGGGGAATCTGCAGCCGAATCTCGATCGGGTAATTACATAATACGGATTAACCTACCTCCGTAGTCACCCCGCAATTACAACCCCACCTTACCATTATTGCCACCTGCAGTCACTGTGACCTCACCTACGACTACCTAAGGTAAACGCTCCACTTTTCGATGCGAGGGTAGAAGCAGCTGCTGCAAGCTACAAGTCGCAAAACTTTCCAGACGGCCCGTGGTCTGGATTCCCCGTGGAGACTATGTTAAGGCGACTGGGATCTCTTCTTGGTAGGTCCACCCGCCCTCAATTATTAATGCTTCGGTTTAAGGTAGGGCTAAGCAAAGTGAAGTGTCTACAGCGTTATGACAGAACAAGTTGAATGTGGCGTGCTCCTCATCTTTCAGCACAGACAAAGTCAAGGATTCAATAATTTATATAATTTATTGCACCAACCACAACCTGTGGTCAAATCATGGTGGTATTCTCATTGATATCGACTAAGGTCTAATCTAGCCTAGCAGCATCAACATGCATGATGCGACTTTCTAAAAACCCGACGTGTACCTTAAGGTACGGTCCTGTACAGATGGTAGCCACCACTACCGAATTTGACGACAACAACTCGAACCAAGGCAAACCACTTCCTGGAACACGTGTTACCTTATGTTCAGTCAATGGTAAATGGGAAGCGTTTACAGTTCACAAAAAGTTGGAAACAAGAATGCATCCTGGAGGACTGAATCCTGGCCTAGAGAGCGGACCAATCCAATCATCGTCCGCGCCGCCCGCCCCGCGCTCCGACTGAGGTACCCCAGATTTTCCCCAGCATGGAGGCAGAAACAGCCACTTCAATCACATCTGGTTACATCATTATTGTCCCCAAAGAGCTCCACATCAGCAAATGTACACACTTGTACCGGTACAGCGCATTCAGGTTTCTACCTAGTCTCGACGACAGAAGCCTTGCGTTGCGAAAGCAGCTGAGCTCCGCATGAGATGGACGTCACAAATGCCATCTACGGTACAGAAGTTATGATGTAAATATGATGCTTGTGGGGCACAGCGCAGGGCATATATTTCGAGCAATCCCCGCTTGTGCTAACCATTACACGAAGCATTCACACAAGTCAACAAGTCTCAATATTCAAGATGTCAAACACCGAGAAGGTTCAGAAAGCTCTTGGGGAACACTCCTCTGCTAACATCGACGAGTATATCCATACGAGCACTTTTACTAAAGAGGCTGAAGATGTAAGCATGGATTCTAGATAAGAGACAGTGTCGTTGCAGCATTGACCAATATCTAGGGTATCCGGGCACATATTGCCCTTGAATTCAAGAGCTGGTTCTTCTTCCGTAAGCTCGGTGCCGATTGCGCCCGTGCCAATGTCGCTCTCCACGGCTTCTCCATGTCCGTACCCAGATCCCTTTCCCAGCACCTGCCAGCTCACAGGCACTGACAGCCTCTCAGGCTCTGGAAGCGGGCTGCAGCCGAGTGCTTCGTCGACGGCCAGTGGCTAGAGAGCTACCTCGTCCATCGTGGCGGCCGCTCTCAACCCTCGGATATCCCGGCCCCGAAGATATCCTGGCCCGACGATCCAGTCGACCCCATCCAGCCCGTCCACGAGGCTCTCCAGGTCGAGAAGAGCCTCTTGGAGGACCTTCTTCGCCTGTGCAAGACGGCCGACGAGCATGGTGACAATGCCTTGGAGGATGCGATCGAGTCGAGATTCTTGCAGAAGGAGACGAAGCACGTGAAGGATCTCGGAGACCTGTTGCAACAGTGTGTCCGAGTCTCGAAAGCGCCTGGTCATGGGCTCTATCATCTTGACAAGGAGCTGCGATCTACCACAGGCGTTATACCGTGGGGCAAGGCCAATAACCCGAACAACATCGATGATTTCCTCGCCACGGCTACGTCGGACATGAAGGATTCTTCTTTGTTCCCTTGATTCGAACGAGTTGGATTAGCTAGGGTTCAAGTAACTATCTGCAAATGCAAAGGTTGCAAGCACAGTAGGGAAAAATCAACTAGCAATGAGGAATCTTTACAACTACCTTGTCGGATATTATAGTGGCATGGAAATGTTATCTCTGCAGCATCACATGGTCCATCTTAACCCATCTGTAAAGTGCCGTCGCTGCGCCCAACGGCATGATAATCCATTCAGGATCGAGGAGCTGTAACTCTAGGTTGATATCCTATAGACCGTAGCGTGGCTGCAGCAATTTACCGTTCGTGCGGCATAGATCACGAACAAGGAATATCGTGACAATGTACTCCGACGTTATGACTCAAGCTTGAAGTGCACAACATATAACACTGTATTTCTGAAGCTCGTAGGGCCTCTTGCAGCCCACCTATATATAAGATAGTCAATCATGTGAGTAAATGTTCGACCAAGGGAACGATAACGCAGACTTCACTACCGTAGATGTTTAGAGATTCGCTATGCCTAATAGTGAGATGGATCCGCTGCAGTATAAGATATCTGCCAGAACACCTTGAACCCATCTGAGCTCACACTCTACCTTGTGGTCAGTGACCGAGATGGATCTCACAACCGACGTCCTCGAGTGCAACCATATTGAGGCTCACTTACAAGGGCTAGGGCAAGGGCAAGGCAACCTATGGGGATATCGATCGTGGAGAATTGGCCCAGGGACCCTACGGTAGCTTCCGGGAGCCCAGCAAGGGATGAAACAAATCCATCAGACTCCCTGTACTCTCCAAAGAGGGGGAAAGTTCACACCATCACGCGGAATTGAGGATGTGATTCCTGCCAAAAAGCGATCGCCATCGGGAAAGTGGACTCCTGTCAAGGATCTGTCGGAGGAGTATTTTGTACGAGCGAGCGAGCGACGTCAGTATGGGGTCAAAAGGGCGGGACGTCGAGCGACTCGAAATGTCGCTCCAATTGGTCACAGCGGTGATTACCTTACTCGCAGCGCAGGGAGGGCAGAAGGGACGCGGACGAACAGTGATGGGACTGTCGACTACATGCAGAACCTCCAGAGGCCTGAATCCGTTGCAATGCATTCCAACCGCACCGCTTTTCGTATTGGAAAGGAGGACGCGTCGCTACACTGAGACTGCAACGCATATGCCCGAGAACATCGGGACCATAGCGTGTACCGTATGGCAGGTCCAAACTCCCGGAGTTGAGGTTGTCGTGGCACAGTGAGAGTAACTCTTCAAGGTACTAGACTATTCTATAGATTTTCGACCAAGAGAGTAGACGGACGAAGAGCCGACCCATTACATCCTAGCACAGGCCTACTCCACCAAAATCCTCCCCTCCAACTCCGAGAAATGCTCAAAGAAGCTCTCAAACAACCTAATAGCATATCCAACATCATACACCCCCCCAGTCTCTCTAATACTATGCATGCTCATCTGCGGATTCCCCAGATCCAACGTCCTCGCCCCCAACGCCGCCGAAAGCATTGGACCGATCGTGCTCCCGCACGACGAATCGTTCCGCACCACGAACAGCTGCAGAGGCACGCCCTTGCCGGACTCGTCGTGCGCGGCTCTGCGGGCGACTTCCTGCAACAGGACGATGCCGGGTGAGTTGGTGGCGTAGCGGGCGTTGGCGTTGATCTTGATGACGACGCCTTTGTTCATCTCGGGCCGGTGGTCGGCCTCGTACTTGGCCGGGTAGTTGGGGTTCACGGAGTGGGCCATGTCGGCTGAGATGAGGAAGGAGGTTGATAGGGTCTGTTCGTAGGCTGTGCTCAGCTCTGGATGGGCGACTTGGTCGTAAGATATGTCCGAGCTGGGTTCGGTTGCAGACGGGAGCACCGATAGACGGCGGATGATGGCTGGGAGGAGATTCGAATCCGCGCCTTGGGCTGTCTGGCTGCCGATTTCTTCGTGGTCGAATAGGGAGATGAGGCGGATTGAGGACTCGTTTTCGAGTGCTGATTCTGATTTGAGAGAATTGATGAGACCGACGGTGCTGCAGTAGGACATTCCTAGATTGTCGAGACGGGCTGAGAAGATGAGCTCGTTGTTGATGCCCCCAATACACGATTTCTGTGTGTCGTAGAGGAGCATCTCGAAATCCACCACGTCGGACGGCGTAACACCGGCTTGGGAGGCGATGAGCTCGACGATATAGGGATGGTGCCGTTCGGCAAGGACCTTTAGGGGTTTGAAGGGGCCACTGTCGTTCTCCTCACTCTTCTCTTTCTCTTGCTCTTTCTTTGCCGTTTCTTCTGTCTTGCCTTGACGAGCGAGCTCCGCGCTCACCAGGCCAGCGATTGGGAACAACTGCGTCTCCTTGTTGAAAGAGAAGCTCTCCTGACGTTCCAAATGTATGGCAAGAGTGGGTATCCGGAGGACTACCGGCGACGACCTGTCAGCGGACGTCCACAGTCTTGTGCCTGGAATATCGCTCACTTGGCCTGTCAATTTTGACGAGTTTCTGCACGAAGTTATCCTTTCCATCCTTGACCATTGCCCTCCCTGCTATACTGAGATCCCTGTCGAACCCTATTGCCCGCTCGTTAGCAGCACGCATTCATCTCCAGATTCCAGATTCCGTACAAGTATGCCACAGGCCCCCGCCGTATGTCTCCACACCGACTTGGAGAAATCCATCACTCTGCTTCTTGCTGACCGGCTTGATTCGGAGGCACGGCGAATCGGTATGTGCTCCGATCATGGCTATGGGATTACCCGGCTGCAAAGCCCACTGTAAGCATCCATATCTCCCCGCAGCAAAGAAGACGTACCTTCCATCGTTTGCCGATAGCGAATGCTAGAATGGTAGAGCCATTCCGTGTGAGATAATATTTCCCGCCCGGCCGACACTTCGATGACCATGCCTCGCGTTCCTACCAGTCCCTCGTCAGCCAGAAGCCTAGCACCGACCGATGAGAGATCTATAATGACAAACCCACCTTTATCTCTACGAAGCCCGCCTTCACCAGTCTTTCTTTTGCGCATTGTACAGCATGAAAGGCTATAGAGTATTAGCCACTCGGAGTGGCATCAAAGAGTGATAGGCGCAACATACGGGTAGGCGAAGCATTGACGAAGCCTAAGAAGTCATTCGCTGCTTGGGCTGAGACTGTCATGTTGGCGGATGTGTTTATGAAACGGTGCGTAGGTGCAAGTCGATAGCAAGGCGATGAAGATATATAGGCTGCGGGGCAGGCGATTGTATGGAGTAACCCTGGTTCACGGAGGAGATATCTGGGCGTTCTCCAGAGCATCTATAATAGGTAGGTGACTACCTATAGAGATGGCGGATGAGCTCCGATCAAGTCGCTGCCTAGGTTTACCTTTAACGTTTCGTTGCCTTACCCTGGTTGAGTGCCTTTGCTTCTGAGCGAATCAATATAAGCGTAACTCGCGTCTATCAAACCCCCACAGCTTCCACGCTATCTCTTCTATAACCTAATAGGGAACCGATCTTAACCTAAAGGAGTCCCATTGTTTTGATCCGCCGCGCTAATCCTGTAACGGCTGTCGCGTGGCTCCTCCTTGCGTTATTGATCAATTTGCAAATTCACTCCACACTCACAATAATCAAGAGTCGTTTTCACAACACCTTCAGGACGCAAGGTCAAGGCTCATTCCTCTCTTCTGATCACACAATCGGTCATTGTTCGTTGTCAATCGATCATTTCGGCTGGCGTTGCTGCTAAAGAAACCCCGGGCGACGATATACCTTACCTTAGGCGAACGGAATTTCCCCTAGCTTCCATTCAGGACGAAGGCAGTTGACCAGAAGGCCTCCAGCACAACAGCGCAAACATCCTCAACACGCAACTCAGAGGGTCAACAATGCTGCATTCACTCACAAAGAGCGGGCTGTGATCTTGATAACATTTGGATCACGCTCCGACATCCTAAGATTTCAGCTGTGGATTATCTGCAACTCAAACACTTCTCCATTAATCTCCACCGTTACGACCAGCAAGCAGCGACTGGACTGTCTCACGGAAACTTAACATTACCGATTCAGTCGCAATTGCTCTACAGCGCACCTTTGTCTTCTACCGGAAGCTTCGCTATCACGGCATTCGCAATGCGGGAAACGACGGTTGAGTCTCACCTTATCACCTCCACATTGTCTCACACCATTGAGAACATCGACACACCGCCTATTATCTCACCACCCCGCTCCAAGACGCCTCCCTTGGCCGCAAGCAAGCGCAACATCCTGAACGGTCAGATGGCTGAAAGAGCTACATCCGAAAGTCTGGATCCCGTGGTCTTGAGTAGAGCGTTGAAGGACTTTGAAGATGGCGGAAGGCAGAGAGAACGAACACCTGGTGGAAGCCCAAGTAGGAAGAAGCAGAAGGTTTATGGAGATAGGTTCGTGAAGCTCCTTCCACTTAGATAGAGCAGACGATGGCTTGGACTTTGGGTTTCGAGTGGGAGGTTGCGTGGATGGCCTTGATTAGACGCTGCCTGACTACTTCTAGAGTTTGAGGGGTGGAGGCTGAGACCTATTGAGCTCAAGTTATTGCAACATCAAACTAACATTGCTTGGTATTACAGGTTCATACCCAATCGGGAAGGTCAAGACCTTCAAGCTAGCTTCAGTTTACTCCATGATGAGGGTTCCCCGGCAACGCCTCCTCGCAGGAAAAGGACACCACATGGAGAGCTTCATTTTCAGCAGAGTACGTTGGACGGTTGAGAGGTTACTATAGATGTACAACTGACATGCGTGCAGCGGAACAAGCAAATCACACTTTTTCAGCTCTCCTTCGTGGGGAGATGTTTGAGAAGACAATACCTCAGCACACCCCTCCGACTTTATCACCAGATCCTCCGTTACCGTCAAATACACACTCAACTACCATAAATGATCCCTCAAGATCACGAACTCCTCCGACTCATGCCTCTTCTTCGTCACTACCTCCGGCCAGTCTCACGCCATCAACACCCCATAAGAATCTCTTCACCTACATGTCACCCCGTCACCATACGAACATCTCCGGCCATCTGACGCCGTCAAGAACGCCGCAAAGTCGACATGGCCCGAACTTGAATGCAAGATCCGAGCTTTACAGTCTTTCTCCCGTACGGTTCGACAGCCAGAGGATGCTCCTCAGTCCGAGGAAGGTACCCAGAGCAGTCAGCAAAGTACCATTCAAGGTCCTCGATGCGCCAGACTTGGCAGATGACTTTTATCTAAATTTAGTGGACTGGGGAAGTAGTAATATCCTAGGAGTGGGATTGGGAAGCTGCGTCTACATGTGGAATTCCCAATCAGGACGAGTCACGAAGCTCTGCGACCTTCAAGATGACATAGTCACCAGCGTCAGCTGGATCCAGAGGGTAAGCTTCTTTGCGAAACGTTTGTGGTCTGAGAGACTAATTTGTGCGGCTTTTAGGGCTCTCATGTATCCATAGGTACCAACAAAGGCCTCGTTCAAATATGGGATGCTGAGCGATGCCGACGTCTCCGCACTATGACTGGACACACTGCACGGGTAGGTGCGCTGGCCTGGAATGACCACATCCTAACTTCCGGCTCCCGCGACCGTCTGATCTACCACCGTGATGTTCGGCAACCTGATCAGTTTCTCCGAAAGCTGGTCGGCCATAAGCAGGAGGTCTGCGGGCTGAGGTGGAATACCGAGGACGGTCAGCTAGCGAGCGGAGGCAACGACAACAAGCTTCTAGTCTGGGATAAGCTGTCCGAAACACCACTGTGGAAGCTCAGCGAACACACCGCCGCAGTGAAAGCAATCGCCTGGTCCCCCCACCAGCGCGGCCTCCTGGCCTCCGGCGGTGGAACCGCTGATCGGCGCATCAAGTTCTGGGACACGATGACGGGGTTGTTGGTGCAGGAAATCGACACCGGATCTCAAGTTTGCAACCTCGCGTGGTCCAAGAACTCCAACGAGATCGTGAGCACGCACGGCTACTCCCAGAATCAAATCGTGGTGTGGAAATATCCGAGCATGACACAGGTCGTCAGCCTCACGGGCCACACGTACCGTGTCCTCTACCTCGCGATGAGCCCTACCGGCGAGACCATCGTGACCGGGGCAGGAGACGAGACGTTGAGGTTCTGGAACGCTTTCAGGAAGAAAGAGGGACGAGGAGGGGTCGATAGTGGGAGGATGAACGATTGGGGCACAATCCGATGAATCCGAACGAAGCATTGGCGCGTACTCTTCGTGGCGCGAAGGCGTGCTGGAAAGGGCTGATCTGCGACAGGCTAGGCGTTGGGCTTGCTTGCTATCCGCCAGCACCTTCAATTGTTGTTGCCATCTGGCACTCAAGATCTACTGTTTCAATCTCGAGCGATATACAGTGTGGGAAGCTTGCGATGATGACTTTTTCTCAAGCGAGCTAGCGGTGTCACGTAATCTAGCGTGTTGGCTTCGTGGTTCTCTTCTCAGGGCACGGAGGCTGGGGCCCGTCCACTGCATGGCGCTTTGGTTGTTGGGCTTGAGTGTTACTTAGGCTTATTGAGAAATACTTCATCTGCTATTGGAGAGCAGTGGCTTATTGTGATTCGTGCCAGTATACGGGTGACTGCGTAGACTTACTCTCCTGGATGGACAATGATGTCGTGACGTAAGCTTAGGGTCGATCGCTTGATATTGCCAAGCCTTCCTGAAAACGATTGCCCACCCTCACGCAACTTTCCACATCTTTAACATAATCTACTCAACTTTGATCGCTAAGTTCGTTGCACGAAATGCTCGCCATACATGAGTTCGTCCGGCCGGCTGCCAGGTGCTATGAGACCATGGACTCACGAATGGTACCATCAGCAACATCGGGACCTGGAGGTGACCGCAGTCATAGCCATTTCCGCACGAGAGCATAGCCACATGTTGGTACAGCCGACAACTTACTTATTGATGCGGTGTTAGGCAACCCTGGGTAACTCGTGCGACGTCAGTGGTACCTAGTAAGGTATCGCATTACGGGGGAATCTGATAGGTCTGCAGACCCCGGTAATGAGGCTTATCGAACGCGGAGCAATGGCGAGGCTGAAGACTCGCAACCATGGTCGGCTGGAGTGCTTCTCATAATCTACTTACATTCTTACAACTTACACAACTGAACAACAAGGGACTGTACACTTGATCTCAAGGTTCGAAGATGGCTCTGACCACGACCGGCCAGGTGGACTGGGTGTCACTTACGAGCAACACAATAACTGGCAGTACAGCTATCCTCCAGCGACTCTCCATGGCTAACGTCGACCCATACACGTTGGTCGTGGCGCAGGCGGTCTCCTCCCATTTCAAGATGTCCTTGCTTGGTCAACGTCGCGTCCACGAAGCTGTCCAAAATCTGAAATGCCTTTCGAGTATCGGGGACGCGGTCTGGTTCGGCATTGGTGTCAAGCATATCATTAGGACTCTGGCCGAGACCAAGGAGGGTACTATGTGTCTGACAATGTGTGCCTCTCTCGCAGAAGTTTTCGGCTCAGAAGTTTCCGCCGTGATACTTGGAGAGCTGGCCAGTGTTCTAGGGCTGCCTGAGGGTTCGGGGCCGTCGTTGCCGCAGTGGCAGCACTTGGTTGTATCTTGTGCTGGGACTCTTGCCGCAACCAGTTTTCCATGTGTTGTAGAACACTTTATGGGATTGTATGAGGTTCGCGATAGATCTCGGAAGGGTTTCGAGTCCCGCTCCATGAGTGATTTCAATGACGTTGCTCAGGCTCTAGGTGGTGTCGTGGAGACACTGAACGGATCCGTGACATCTATCACGCTTGTGGGGGGTGCCGCTTGCGGATGGATAGCGGCGTTTGCTCATTGGTTTCTTGGCCTCACCATTGAGATTAGGGGAGGGGATTATGAGGATGAGATTTTGTACACGTCTTCACTGGATGGGAAAGTTGCCATCTCAGTTATCTACGACAACAGTGGCCACGATATGGCTATACAAAGAAGAGACACGACATATGTTCTTCGAGAGCTCGATAGTGCGATGTCGGCTGTGTACTCTAATGCCAACCACTTGTCGGGGCGGGTGCCTTGGGATGGAGCCCTTACAACTGCGTTCGGGTCTCAGGCACGCATCCTAATTGAGACGCAGGAGCTTGGAATGATGTTAGGTGCCGCCGCCAGTATTTTCGTGGCTATCAGTAAAGCAGACCCAAATGTGAGTCTCTACGACAGATGCGCAAAGTGGCCAGGATACGGAGAGATGGGCGTCGGCTTTGGCTTTCTTCGATCAGCCTGGAATTGGGTGCCAGAGTTACAGGGAGTTTCTGATGCTGCGGAAGCGTATGTTGGAGAACCTGTACTCTTTGCTTATAGAACGTTCAACAACGCCCTCAATGCTTTATCCCAAATGTGCGCTTGCTACAGCTGCGGTCGATGTAGGGGTGAAACGGACAAGACTGTCCCGAGGGTGGATACTTGCCTGTCTGCGCTTGGCACAGTGGTTGTGCAACTTATCTGGAGCCTCGCTTCAATGCATCTCGAGACTCCTCTACAACCATCGCTGCAGGGCTTACACCGTATTGCGAATTGCCAATCCTATTGGCTTAGACGCGAATTTGTCACAAACTCTTGGGGGGGTCAACCTTTCAAAGATTCAGGAAAATTGACAGACTTGTTTTCTACACAGAGTGTTCAGTGGACCGCAGCCACCGTTCTAGGAGGCGGACTGGCCTTTACTCGAGATGATGCACGGAGCGCCTTTACGATCGAGGGAATCTGCTTCTACCAAGGTATACTCCGAGAGTTGACCGACCGGCCAGAAGCAGTGGCAGTTCTGCATGTCCTGCCAGGCTGTATCCAAATGAGAGCCGGTCGGATCGTAACCGCCTTGGAAGATGTGCCGGTTCAGAAATCATCACAAAGTACTACGCCGTTCTCGCTCGATAATACTCAACCTTATAATCCATCTAACGCGGGCGATAATACAGGTTCCAACCTGTCGGTAGATTTGATGATCAAAGAGGCTGTTACGAGAGCGTTTATATATTTCCGCTTGACTTCGGAATGTGGAAAACGCTACGATATAGGCCCAGCGCTACACATGTCCAACGTTCTAGCCGCAGCTGGTAGTGTTCAATGCAACACAGAAAGACATGAAGAGTCTTTTACCTTACCAGCTGATGGAGTCATAAGCCTAGATGGAGAAATGGCATTGGAGCGGCGAACCTTTAAATCGAAAGGAATGCTAATCATCGTTCGTCGACTTTCACGAAACACTTTGGCGCGCTGTGTGGCTCTGAGTGATTGCAGCTTCTATCCTGGAGAGCGTGACCAGCGTACGATTCTGCGGACCCACGAGTGCTTGAACTGTTGCCTAAGGGAGGCTCTCTTCAGGGCGGCTTGCGTAAGGGATGCCCAAGACGCTAGGGATACTCTCATCAGGGCGGCTCGCAAAGTCTACAGGCCAGTATTAATAATAGCCTAAACTCGGTATATAAAGAGAATTTCAGATGTGAGGCACCTGATCTACCTTTCCATGGAAACAAGCTAAGATGATGATGATGATGATGCTCATCAAGATGACGCCAAAGAAGTTATTGAGTTAAGGCACGTTTGTCGATATCAATGACAGCTTGTAACGTCCCAGCCACTCCGAGTCACCCCTAGGGTGAAAGAAACACCTTTGCTTCAGTGCAGCAATAAGCACATAACGGCGAGGTATAGGCCATTGTCACTCTCTGTCCCTGGCACAGTGAAGTAACCTCGAGGGACGAAGACAGTCTCACCCCTTGGATACCCTCATAACCACCACGGCTATTAGCCATAAATATCCAAAGAGCATGGGGACAGGCATCAACATGCCCAAGAACATTAACACGAATACATTCAATCTATCACTTCTATAAGGTACCACCTCAACCATACTTACACCAGCGTCTACCCACCCAGTCCTACGCACGAACCACACCATTCTACGCAAACAACACGAAATACAAAAACATCACCCGTTCGCCACCACATATCTTTCACCAAAGACCATCTGCCGCCCGACATAAGGCACCGGACCCTGACCAACCCATCCAGCAGCCCACCGTCTCCCCGCCCTACCCTTGAAACCCCCCCGCCCTTCCCTCCTCCACTCTCCTCAAGCCAATGAAAAGAACATCACAGGACAGCTCCATGACACAGACACTCCCTCCCACCACCCACCCCCTTCTCTTCCTCCTCCTCCTCTCCTCTCTCCGCCCCTTCACCTATCCCATGGTGATTCCCCGCCAAGACACCCCCACAACGTACACCCTACCATGCCTGCCGCCCACAACTACCTCCCGTCAGGCGGACAGATGAAATTAGCCTTACACCTCAACCCGACAGTAGGATGTACCAGAGGGGCCAGGCATGATATGCACGCATGGACTCTATTTTCGCGTTCTGTTCCCTGTGTAAAGCGAGATGTACGAGATAGGAGCGGGAAGGGATGCAAGGGGACGGCCCCGGCACGACACGGCGCCGCGCAGGGCAGGGCAGAAAATCTAGGCGGCACTGCTGTTATACTTACTGCGATGATCTTACTCAACTCTACTCTCCTCTCCTCGTGTGGCAATGAACCTCACATTACAATCAATCAAGGCAGGGACAGGCATCCACTATGAGAGGAAGTGACAGATAGGTTGGAGTAGGGTACAATATATTCCACGCCACCCCACCATCAACGGTTTCCCGCCCCTTGTCTCACTCGCTCACCAACCAGAGACGCAGCGGAAGGGAAGGGTCGTGAAGACGTTGGAAAAAACTATCTACCGTAACGAGAACGAGACCGGAAAGGAAGACGATGCTGTCGACAAGATAAGGAAAAAGATGAGATAAGAAAGTTTCCCCCGGGGCTTCCAAGAGTAGCGGTCATGAGACTGGAGATTGGAGACCCGACCACATCCCCGAACACCGGCCGCACAGACAGGAATAGACGAGGAAGGAAAAAGTGAGGTTCGCGAAGATGGGAGGGATAGGAGACCGACAGAGGGAAGAGGTGGTGTCGGCGGGAGTCAGGGGCGTGGAGAGAACGTGAGTGTCGAGGGCGTGATGGTTCGTTCCCATTCAAATCACCGATGATCCCTCTCCCGCTGCGGCCCAAAATCCGCCTCGACGACCTTCCGCTCCTTCTGCTTCTTGACCAAGAACTCGGCCAGCAGCGCCAAATGATCGCTCGGGAAATGATAATTCGGAAAGCCCGGCACGCGCTGGAGATACTCCTTGTCGACCTCGCCCAGCAGGCCGGTGACCTGCAGCGAGTTGGTCGAGTACCAGATATAGTCGATGACGTCGGTGAAGCCGGGCGTGTAATTGGTGAAGGTCAACTCGCCGATGTTGCCGTACGACGACTTGAGGCTGAAGGGATGGGCCATGCCGTCGCGCGTGAAGTTGCCGTACTTGTGGTTGCCGAGGTCGACGTGCGTGTTGGCGAGGGTGCCGTGCGCGAGTAGGTCGTAGACGCCCGAGCCGGCGGCCGAGTTGAAGTCGCCGCAGACGATGAGCGGGATTTGCGGGCCGGTGGAGTATTCGAGGGAGGGGCCGGGTTCAGCGGGGGGTTCGACAGGGGAGGTGGAGTTGGAGTCGCCATCGGCGTCCGAGAAGCGGAGGGGGACCTTGTCGGTGCATGGGGGAAAGCGGGCGTATCGGTCTGCGAGCTTGGTGAGCTGCTCCATCAGGATGGCGACCTGGACGAGCTTGACGTCTCTGTATGCCGGATCCCAGTAGATGTGAGCGTTGACGATGATGCACCTCGAGCCGGTTGCTCGGTTCTCGAAGAAGGTCACGACGGCGATGTTGTCTCTCGGCATGACCCGGTTGAAGATGTCGTGTTCGCCCTTCATGTCGGGCCGGTTGATGGCCGTGTTGGCGAGGTCGATGATCTGCTTGTCCAGCAGGACGTATCTGCTGCCTTTGAAGAAAGTCGCACATCCGTCGACCTGTTTGGCCTCCCTCTCCGGCATCGTTCGAGCCCTCGGCTTTGGCCAGAATACACCCTTGTAATCATTGTACGCTAGTTGCGCTCTGAAATATTCATTGAAGCTGTCCATGTCAACCTCTTGTAAGCATACAATATCTGCATTGAGTTCTCGGATTTCCTGTAGGATTAGATCTTTCCGATAATCCCAAGACAACGCTTGTGACGGCGTATAACCAAATTGAGTTTGCGTCGCCGCCTTGTCGCAGAGAACGTTGTAAGTGAGGACAGAGAACTTCTCGGGCGGTGGACCTGATGAAGGCACAGGAGTATCGTCCAAAACGACCCAATCACGCTGAGATGGTGGGGGGTGTACTTTGTCGGGGTTAGCTTTGGAAGCCCGTCGCGTGATGTGATGGAGGTGAAATTTTATAGATACTGTACTTACCTGGAAGGTTTTCTCTCAGGCGAGTTATGAGCGCTTTCGTACCGTTCTGCATCACTTCCGATTTCGATTCCTCTTCCATCGGATTGCCTTCAATGCCCAGCGTCTCTAGGTGGTACAAAGACCCCATTTCGCATGGTAGGGAGCGCAAATTGTTATCGAAGAGATAGAGAGTTTTTAGTTTGACCAACATCCCTATTTCCGGGGGCAATTCGCTCAACTGATTGCTCGAGAGATCCAGGTGGGTCAAATTTCTCAACCGTCCAATAGCCGCAGGTAGATGAACCAACTTGTTGTGATTGAAATAGAGCTTATCGAGGAACCGATAGCTGAACAGCGCATCCGATATGGATCGAAGGCCCTGCCCACCAAAGTCCAACGCCATCCACTGCTGCCGAGACTCATTGTTCGCGATAGGCCGATTCCTCTCTTCCTTCTCTCCGTCCGCCTGAGCACTCGACGTACTCTGCGATACGGCTTTGTTGGTCTGTGCAAGGGTCCGGGCCCAGTAATGCGGAGAGCTCGCCTGTCTTGACTCTTGTACCAGTTGTAGTTGCTGCTGCCAGTGCTCGCTGATCGGCTCATTCAAGTTCCCGAGTGCGGTGTTTGATGTGCCGTTTTGTAGATGACTTGGGGTGAAGTGAGGTGTAGTACTCGACAGAGTACCGGAGGAATAGGTGTGTTGATGACCAATGTTGTTGCCGTGTCCGCCATGCACTCCCTGAGCCTGTTGGTGTTGGTGATGTTGCTGGCCATGATGCTGTTGGTGAGTCGGATGCTGGTACTTTTGTGCGAGGTTCATCTGCATGTTATACCGCTGATGACTCGGCCCACCATTATTCATCATGTGCTGCCCCTGCTGGTGGCTTTGGTTGTACATCCCGAAAGGATTATGCGCAGATGTTTGTGAGACCGGCGAACGAGACGGGGACGGTGTTTCGTTCCTGAAGCCTACCCGGCCACTGTTCCCAGGCGACTGATTTCGGGGAAGATGCCTTGCGTGGTGATTTTGTTGGTTGTGCTGAGAATAGTAGTATTGCCCGGCTCCAGGCTGCTGGAACCGGTAAGGACCATCTGCCATCTAACGACGCAGATGGAATGAAAAGTGAACTTGTGTGAGCGTCTGCTAAGTCCAGCTCGGAAAAGGGCGTGCCGTGTATCCGTTGTGGGTCTGGGAATGAAGAAGTCGCTTTCGTGAACGACGTCTGTTCAACATGGACCTGCCAATTACTGCCTCTCATGTAGGTGGCCGTAAGCTGCCCCGCACGTATCGAAGCGTCGGCGCAACACCCCACACCTCTGCGACTATAATGTCCCGCTGACCGCCTAATCCGAAAGCCCTAACCGCTCAGCAACTGATTCCTGACACTTTGAAGGTTGCGGTCGTTCCCAGCTTGCGCTTTCCCTTGTAGACTTCCACAACTTGAGCAGGTCGTCGAGGTGATGAAACTGCGTATGGATGTGATCCTCTCACTGTTTGCACCATCAGCACGCCCACCCGTGATCATCCGCAATTGCATAGAACAGCAGAGCGACGTGTCCAGTGTACTGCGAGTGACGGACTCTAGATAAGCAGAAGAGGTAGGAGGTAGCTTACAGACGATTTCAGGATGGTTAAGAAGACTGCGAGTGAGTTGTCCCGGTGCGGATTATGATGTGCGGAGTGAATATGCGATTGTCAACGCGTGTGTCTCTCAACTGCACTTGGCTTGGTGTTGCGGCTACGATTGTACCAGGATCGCTTAATATCACGTGACTATGGCGTCAAATTCAACATTAGTAAGTACCGTTGGATGGTGAATCCATCTGTCTTGCTGCTTAGAGAAGCAGAGTCTAGAATCTACAAACACGTGCATAGATAGATACACAGGGCTTAAAGATATCAATTGCTTCAAGGTGCGCATTATCTTGCAGAAAGGCTAGAAGCAGTGCCTTCAAACAAGCATTGGTGACAGAGTCACGATATCTGTAATCTATATAAAAAGACTGGAGTGTAACGCTGATCAGGTACAGATACAAGGATACTCGTACAGTAGCTCGTTGCGCACTGCTCATAGCTCCAGCTGTTCTGCAACTCCTGACTAATTCTTCCCTGCACCAAAACCCATCCTCCTGTTCCATTGGAAGACATGCTTCTACCGACGACACAGCCCGAAAGCCCCGGTCACAGACTTCTTACCGCTATCCCTGATACCAGCACAGTAAGGTAGTACGTTATCTCAAATACACAAGAGAGACTAATGGACCGAACAATCATTAGTTAGACCCTTGACTCGGACGAAAGACACACCCCACAAATAAACTTATTATCGACAATGAATCCGCCTATCGAGGATTCGAGATCATTGCAATCCTCAACCCTTATCAGCTTTACTCATCAGACTCTCATACAGCCCGATGGCGTTGAGAGCAGCTGGATTCTAGTCACACATGATTGCATCTAGCTGGACCTAAGCAGACCGCCCAAGTCGATGTCCCATTCTGCACGAAATCCTCCATGTCGCAACCAGCGATCTTGGGACAGTCTGTGGCTACCAAAAACGAATCTCCGACCTCCACTTCGTCTACAAGCGGCTCAGTCCTTCATGCATCAACCGACTATGTGACGAATCCGTTCGTCATGCGGTATGGTCGCCGCTACCTCCGCGACCCCAGCCTTCCGTACCCTCTTCCTGTCGATCTGCCGGAACTGCACCGCCAAAGCCTGCGGACACTCATGCTGACGCAGGTCTTTGGCAAACCCTTCTGCTCGCCCTTGCTGGAAGAAAGACCTCCGAAGAAGATATTGGAAATAGCTTGCGGTTCGGCACTATGGTCATCTGTCTGTCACGACTACCTAGTGCGGAGTGGCGTCCCGAATGCCTCCTTTACGGGCTTGGATATCGCACCGCTGGCGCCCAACCTGAACGAGCGTGGTATGAATTGGCGATTTGTACAACATGACCTGCGGAAGTCACCACTCCCATTTCCAGATGAAGAATTCGATTTGGTGTTCGTGAAGGACACTGGGTTTTGGGCGGCCACAGTGGGGCTCAAGGTCGATCCGCTCAGTGAGCCTTTGCGGTTGTTGAAACCCGGGGGAGCTTTGGAGGTGTGGGATTCGGATTACACAATCAGAACGCTTCTTCCTCATCCACCGATAGCGTTTAGTGCTGCCGATGAAGACCAGGAGCAAGCGGAACTCACTGCCACCTACACCACCGCGCCGGGTACTCCCTTCACCATTGCTAAGAATTCTTATCTGCAAGATTATAACTTGTGGGTCGAGAAAGCCCTGGACAAACGAAAATTGACGGCCGTGCCTTGCGCGCTAGTCGGGCTCGTCTTCTCAGGAGAGGCTGACACTCTCAGAGGTATCGGTACTCGGAGGATTGCGATACCTTTCGGGGAGGTAAGATGGGAGCGCGAAGGGATCGGAGGTCGTCCTCTGGAGGCCAAGAAGCCGGGACGTCGTCGCTTGAGTACGAGTGAATCAAGAGTGACCACGAAGGATGACGGGAAGCAGCTGAGACCTCACAGTCTGAATGCCAACCAAGCTGCACTGCGACGGACGGCACTACTAACCGTTGTGCAAATGATTGAGAGTATGGAACCCATGTTGAAAGACGCCAGCGGGAAAAACCAGGATGATTGGGACCGGTGGTGGGCGGGAATGACGACCGATTTGCTTGAACAAAAGGGCACCGCGAGCGGGGAATGTTTGGAAGTTGGAGCCTGGTGGGGCCAGAAACAGTAACCTAGCCTCTCGAAGGCCAAGTCTTTCACGTTTTCTCGTAGCGCTGGCGAAGGGCACGGTAGCGTTTCAGATAGTATCTAGATACCCGAGTTGGTCGGCGATCTGCTGGCGTTGTGGAAGATTGGCTGAGCTTACAATGCTTCGACTTCTGCGAGTATCATATTAGGGAGTGAGTGACACAGTGTGGTCGAATGTCCCTGTCATAACAACTGATCATACCTTTCTTGACGAACTCTGCCCTCTCAATACCCTTCTTGATTTCTTCTTCGTCTTCGACGGACGCCTGACTTGCAAACGCCGTGTGAAGACGTGTTCGAAAGTATTGGTAACCTAATGGGTATTCTCGACCGAGATTAAGAAGATCTGCGGCGCCAGATGTCAGTGTTCTGTGAGTCACGGCCTGAAAGTGGAGGGATGTTATATTTGACACAGACAGCTCCTTGGCCCATACCTTTGTATATGCTGATGACCTGCTGGCGCAGGAGTGGATTTTGTGCCATTGTCTACGATCGAGGTAGTGAGATTTGATCGGTTATGATAATATAGTACTGCTGAGCTGCATGAAGCGTTCGCGGTTGAGGGCTGAAAGCCGGAGGCTGTCAACAATGGTCCATTCATGTTGCTGCCCCGCTGACGTAATTTAGGTCGGGATCTCGGAGCTTACGAGCCCTACAGTATCTCTCGAATGCCTCGGGCCTGCTGTGTGTAACGAATACTGTCCCAATGGCAGTCTCACACTTGGTACGACGACGCGCTGTCTTCGTACCTCTTCGGTGGAGTGGCACCCATCATGATACGCTCTCCATTCGATCGTTCGCGACCGCACCTCTCAAAGCCTCAGAACCCCCAGGCGCTGAAGCGGCCACGGCACCCTTGAATTCACGATGGTTATCGGACCTGAAGCGCCGGATTGGAAAATGCGTGACCTTTGGATTGAAAGCGGCACAAGTGGAAGAGGCGGGTTTGATTTCAAAGGAACTCGCACGGGATTGGAGAGAGCTTGTTGCGGGGAGCGAGGGCTTCTTGACGGACAGGACGAGAAGAGGGCTGCATAGACACAATGTTGTATGGGGCGACATGGTATGCAAGCGATATTGTGTCGAACGCAGTTTCTGTAGAGAGCTTGCTCTGACTGACGGATCTAAATGGTGCAGGATTCCATGGTGAGCAGGTTCCACTCGATCCCCTTCTCCAACCCCTCACTACCAGCTGCGCAGCGTGTGTGACTTTATCAAAGGGTACTCACGCATTGTTTCCCTCGTTGTCATTGCCGTTTTCAGTTCTAATGCCACGCTCAAGGCCATGTGAATAACGTCACATACATCCGGTATGCCGAATCAGCCCGCATCAATTGGGCTCAAAATCACGCAGTCCATATCGACCCGGCTCACAAACGGGAGTGGAGCGAGCTATGGACACCGAAAGGCGATGGTCTTATTCTCCGCAGTATAAAGACGGAATTCAAATTCGTGGGTGCTCCGCACTGCCTCTGGACTCCATATACTAATATGGTGGACTTGCGTTCGACATAGCCTATGACTTGGCCGGACCACGTATCTGTTTATCACAAGCTGAGATCCTTGCCATCGTCGTCGACCGACTTCTTTACGCTGGACGTAGTGATCCTCTCTGAGCGGCACCAGAGACCGGCGGCACGCTGCGTCGAGGACATTGTTGTATATGATTATCGACAAGGGAAGAAGACCCCCCTGAGGCCTTTCATGGTGGACAAGTTTAGAGAGACGTATGAGTTGCAGCTGCAGGCAAAGAAAGAGAATGGCGATCGCGTCAAAGGCTTGCTGGATAGGGTAAGGAGCTTAGAAGAGTCAAGCTGGGACAGGCCGGATGCCAAAGAGGATCTTGGAAGTGCGCCATCATGAGCATGACTGAGTGTCAACTCGTAGTTTCAATGTTATTAAAGACACAATGTTGGCTTATACCCTGGGACAATGCCATTTCTTATGTGGCCCGAAGGCTTCATTGGTTGACTTCCAAAAATATGGGCTGCCTTTTGCCTGGTAGTATTGGGGGGTTGCACAAGCATGGAACATCTACGGTGAGAATCTATTCGAAGCCTTTCCTGCATTATTGATTTAGTCCCCGAAAAAGCCACCACTTGCATTGTACTCTATCTTTCTTCATGTCCTGCATGAGCCGCCCAATTGCAAGGCAGCGCTGAATTGGGGAGGCCACGACGTCTGAACAGCGCAGCACACGAATCTGTAGCTTGACTTTCGAGATCCTATACGATCGCTTGAAGCTTGGGGCTAAGTGCGTCTGCAGAGCCATTTCACTCGTGGCAGTATTCCCCTCTCACAGATCTTTGTAACCATTTGGTTACTTCGTACTCCCGCTCCCGGCGCCATCCCCAACAACCCATGCCAGTCATCGGAGAATGCTGCAACTCATCGACCATAAGGTACCTTTGATTCATATGTGCCTCCACGACGAGTCAGATATCTTGAGGGGAAGGGTGTACATGATTAGAGTAGCAGGATGGTCTCGAACACAGCCGCAAAGAATTGAAGCGTGATGATGCAGGCTTCAAAGTCCGCTTGGAACGATATTATGGTTACTCGATATGATCTAGACGATGCTGTTCTTCTGTTGTAGTTACAGGTACTGTAGGAGAAAGTACGAGTGAGATACCTTAGGTATCAGGTACGAGACGTTGCCAAGCCCGCTCGGCCAGTGCTACCTCGGAGCCTCCTGCAAGTCTTAGTCATCCAACCTGGACAGAGCACGCACATACAGAGAGATCTGATTTCTACTGTCTCTGCAATAGTCAAGTGTGATCCACAACAGATTACGAAGGAAGGTGATACAGAACATTCACCTCGGTTTCTGGACTACCGTTCCCTTGAGGTTGGCTCACCCTGCTGTGTCAGCTGAGCCGGCTGGGGATTGGTCTGTCGGGCAACCACACATATAGCTCCATGCCACCACGGACGAAGAAGCAGAACGCGAACCAGCACAATCCACGGCATGAGAATGGCCTTGTCGGCCCTGGGAAAAGGGTCTTCAAGCAAAGATCAAATGGGCAGCTCAACGGGAGTCCCAATGGCCCTTCCCTCATAAATCCACCGTCACAACCGACCCCGGCCGCAGCTTCGCTTATGACGCACGCTTCTGGTAATGTGTCAAATGGAACAATGGTGGAGACAAAGTCGGGATACGCTGGAAGTACGCAGGGTGCCGGGAGGGAAAGACGGTGCTCAGAAGCCTCCTCCGAAAGTCTGGAGACCTACCCAGATGGGGCACCTTGCGCACACGCACATCGCAGTATCGACGTCAATACGGTCAAGGACTCAAACTATCCCGCGAGCAACGCCATGCACCTGGCCAGTACCATCCTGAGGTCTTGCCCGCTTGGAGACACCATAGCTATCCTCATCATACTTCTACAGCTGCCTCCTACATTCGTTACACTAGTCAACTGCCTGTTCGCCCTCTTGACATTCGTCCCACCCACTGCAACTTCAATATCCTCTATCCCTTACCTCAACGATATCTTTCAAGGAGCTGGCGGCACACCAACTCTTGCAACCATTGCGCTCGTCGACGCGGTCTTCCTGATCTTCTGGCTGTTCCTCTGGGCACCAGCCCAGAGTTTTGCCCTGGATCTCGTCCAGGCCGTGGTCGCAATAACCTTGGGGGGTGCGTATTCAAGCAAAGGCAGTGTGTTTGATAGTGTGACCATGTGCATGTTCATTATCTCAGCGTCTCATCTGTTACAAACGAAGATCGCTCGCCAATGGGCTTTCCGATATCTCTGGCCTACTACAACCATATCAGATTCCATATCATCTAAAATCTTGGCATTTCTTCCTACAATACAGGACCAGACCAGGTTATCTCGCCCGGGTTGGCTTCGAAGTCTCCTTGCTGTCCATATACTGACGCAGGGGCTTGTACGAATGGTCAGGCGGTGGCTCTCGAAGCGTGAATTGGTTCAAACTCCTTCCTCCGCTAAGAGAACCGACCCGGAGGCTGCTGCTGGCTGGAACTCAAACCAAGACGTCCCGGTCCTCACACACTCAGATTGGAATGGTGGGACGAACCCTATCACGGAAGGGCTGCCATTGTCATCTCTGCTAAATGGTAAAGAAGGCAAGGAGAAAATCTCGAGCGGTAAGCAGAGACGTAAACAGGGAACGTTGGTGCGGAGTCAGCAGCCGTTATGGGCGGCGTTCGCGAGCACCAAAGTCACCATTGTCAGGGAGTACGAACAATCTCAAGCGACCGCAGAAGCTGCAGGCTCACGTGCGACTGGCGTTAAAAATCTGGGAAGTGCGCCTTTCGATTCAGAGGAAGGAAGCGTGTGGGTAACAAATGTGGGACCCGCCAGCATCCACTTCAAGACGGGCTACTTTGATATGCAAGAGGACGATTTTCAAGATGCTGGGAAGGACTTCTCGAATGGATCCAGCAGTTATAAGAGGGATAAGCCATTCTACGTTCGGGTCAATGATGCTGATTGGACATCAATAAAATATGAGAAGGTTCTTGAGGAGCATTACAAAGGAGAGAGGGGTAGGGAGCAGTGGTCTGGTGAGATATTCGGTCTCAGCCCATCATGCACGTATAAGTGTGTTTTTCTGAGGAGCGAGGATGGCGAGGAGCTTTATACAACAAAAATTACGACCCATCCGGCTCCTACCGCAGCACAAGCAACCTCCCTCACGCCAGCTCCGATCCTTCAATCACTTCGACCTTCTTCGCCAATTACAACCTTGAAAACTTCTATCGCGGCCGCAGAAGCTCAGCTTAACGAAACGCGCAACCGGCAAAAACGTACCCGCAAGGACCACAAGTCCTCGTCCGTTGCTTTAAAGAAAGAGGCCGACACTTATGTCGCACGTCTTACTTCAGCTGGTGGGGGCGACGAACGTCATCGTCAACGAGTCCTACAGATCAATCAACACATCCGTCAAGCAGAAGATGCCATCACTGCTGTTGTGAGCCAGATCGACAACATGGGCGGCCTCCCCGAATCCGACACGAACGCGTGGCGGGAGAAGAAGGACGCCTGGGAGCAGGAGAAGGAACGGCAATCCCGTGCTCGGAAGGAAGTTTCCGAGTCTCGCAAATCCGCCAACCGTGAAGTTTCGGCCGTGCAGTCCGAAGCCTCCGCCGCTCTGCAGAAGCGCGAACGGCTCCAAGCCCGCCATACCAAGCTCAACGAGCAGCACGAACGCATCCTCTCCGCCAACGCCCAAGGTCTCGACGAGAAGGAACGCAAGAATGCCGAACACAACGCGTGGGAAGCCGATCGGCAGAAGACGGAACGGCAGTATCACGATCAGTTCACCACGCTTGACCGCGCCATCCGCGACACGCAGTTCCGCAGCCAACAAGCCTGGCAACAAGTCCATGCCGTCGAAACCGCTTTCCAAAATTATCAGCATTCCCAGCAACAATCCCTTCTCAGCTCGCCCATCACCCAGCAAACCCCCACACCGCCCGAAGGTAACCTCCCCGGGTTCTTCCAGCCCTCATTCAACGCTGGCGCAACAACAGCAACCAGTTCTTCATCCGCCGCCCGTCAAGGCTTCGGCTTCGCTTTTCCCCCCTTCCAACCCCTCCCCGAGTCCCACAACAATAACAACTACTACACCAGCCCCAACAACATTCTCACCACCAGCCGGCCCGGATCCCTCCGCCGCGAAGGCCGTGGCCGCTCGAGCTCCATGCTCTCCGGCGCCAGCGGCACCACCGACTTCTTCGAAGTCGAGCCTTCGTCGGCGTCGCATTTGATGGCGTCCAAGGACGTCGCGGAAAGGGACGAGGAGGATTGCATGCCGACACTCGACCAAGAACGCAATGGTAGCGGCAGTGCGAGCGGAAGTGGGAGTAACAGTGGAAGTGTCGGTATCGGTGGGGGTATGAGTCCGCTGGGCAGGCATGTCAAGACTAGTAGTCCTTTGGCTACGACTTTGGCTACGACGGTCAAGGGCCCGGGGCTGGTTTGGAATTGAAGGGTTGTCTTGCTGGTGGGGTGGGTTGAGGGTGCGGGCGGGGGTAGGTATCGCTGAGGGTGATGGGAGCAGCGGTCGCGGTGTCGTAGAGGCGTCGAGGCATGGGCGTGTTGGATGGTAGTGATAGCTGATAGTGATACCGGTACTCTTAGCCGTAGTCTAAGGTCGTTGAAGGTAGAATTGATATCTGATCGGTCTATCTTAATTTTCTGGTGCAGAAAACCTTTCGCCACACATACCTTAAGTACGCTTGAGCAAATTCAATGCAACCGACCTACGCCACCCCATCTCATCTTCAACCTAGGTATCCTCTGACCCTGCTCTCAAAGTTCAAGCGCCTGAAGGCCAACATATATTGGACACTAGCAGTCCTTATTACCGTCATAAATACCTATTCAACTTCATCTTCCTGTCGCCAATATAAAACCCAACTTCATGTCTGTTTACATTTATGTCTTGATGCCTGGTTTCATGTTCACACAGAATCCAACTCCATGTCCCTATAGTCATGCCCATTTAGGAATTTTACAGTATCTATTCTCATGAATCACACGAAGTGTTACTCTCCTTTGCAGGACAGACCAAGCTGGACAGCGAAAGAGGCCTGAGCCACTGCTGGTGGCACCACAAGGTATATCTTGCATGTGTGACAAGGAGCTGACTGACAGGGTCTCATGGTTACAGTGCTTCGGCCCCCGCAGCACAATGCATGTCACCTCCATGTTTAGAGGAAAGTATAGGCAGAGAATGAGTTGCGGGGAGTTTGAATGCTGCTATTCTTACCCTTCTTAATACACGCAGCTTCCCGCATTATGTGCTACTGTGTTCGAGCTGGCTTATAGTAGCAATGGAAGGTCTCATGGATTCGATGGCCTTGCTTCACTTTTCTTTCCTTACAGTCACAAAGTGTTTATTTCGGTTTGAGGTTGAGGGATACTCACGATGTCGCAATATTCTATCATCTACCTCTGTCTCTTTGTCTTCTTACGCTCTAGGACCATGGTGGCCTCGTCATCATTTGCGAACACCACAACTTCCCTGGCGCCTGGTGAGCTTGGAGTACAGAATTGGTGGGCCGGTTTCTCCACAGAACCTGCAAATATCTCGAGTTATTGTGTATCATCCTTGAAAGCAAACTATAGCAGCTGGACAATGACGAATCCTGTCGTTACTTTGTCGACGTACAGCACGAAGAGCAGAACTTATACTGCCTTCAGCACTCCGTTCTGGAGAGGCGGATATTCCTCACCGTGTTGTGGTCAGTGTACTGTTGAGATGCATCAAATGGCGGAAGTTTTCTACTGGCCCTTTCAGACCGCAACAGGTTCAATACCGACAGTCGTCAATGCTGATGGATACACGCTGTGAGCTTGTCTTACTTCAGTGCATAAGGAGAGCATATTAATGAATCACCACTTCAACTGCAGCACTTATCCTTCTGTCTATGTCGGACTCACCGGTGTGTTCGCCTCCGACAGGTGTACCCGCACGATAAACGGTATAGAAATCAGCGCAACAACCGTAGCCTTCCCCGTCGATGGGCTGTCAACAGCACGTTTCTATTCCACCAAACCTTTCCCGGACGCACATTACCGGGCGCCTCCGGTTGCTGGCTACCACGCAATCGATTTTAGAGAGTATACCTCCTGTTCAGCTGCTAGAGACTCGATAAGGGGTTTGACATCGAGTATTATCATCACGTCTACCATTCGTGGCACCGTGCAGACTTGGGATCTCTGTTTCCCGTGGATAATGGTGCCCAGCCAGATGCAGGAATTCCATCCGGCGTGGGCTAGCTGCACTCTCGAAGTGTATCCTTTACCGGACCCTCCGCGGGCTTTGACGCCAGTATCAGCGCTGGATGGAGCTTCAGCCGAAGCAACGCTACCACTTGCTCCTATTGCAGCTGCGGCTTCTACTACGATGCACCAAGTATCTACCCAAAGCCAGTTGGTCGTTCCAGGTGCCACACCGGATCCACCCACGGATCCGAAGCCGTCATCTCGCGGTTCGGGTGATCTGATCACAAAACTGCTCGAGTATTGCTCTGCCCAACGGTGCTGATCCTTCAGCAGCGGTCCCGAGCTCAGCAGCATCTGAAAACCATCACTCAAATGAGCCCTCCAACCCAGAAGAGACTGTCGCCAGCCCATATGCTGGAGTTCTCCCCTCTTCTCAACCTCCTTCTTCCCCCCAAGTCCAATCTTCTCCTCAAGACCCTTCTGCACCTCCTCAACCCTCATCTCTTCTGAAGCCGCCATTGCCTCCACCATCCTCATTACCTTCTCCCAAAACCCCCGCATCACTTTCCCTCGCTCCATCTCCACAACCCTTCAATTTCGCACTCGGCACCCAAACACTCCCCGCCACACCATCAAACATATATATCCCGCCCTTCACATCCAAACCAGGCGGCTCCGCCCTATCTGTCGAAGGCATCCGCATATCCACAAGCCTTGACGCACTTGCAATCGGGACCAAGACAGTAACCCGCGCCACAACCGCAAGACCAACCGCAATCCCCACCGACCTAAGCGCAATCCTCTTATCCGAACTCAACCCCAGCGCAACCGACGACACGAAGCTGATTTCCGCCATGCAGGCCCTCAAACCAGGCGGTCCCGCCGTCTCCATCAACGGCGTCCGCGTCTCCCGTCCTACAGATGCAAATGTGGTCATAATGGGAAGCAAAACAGTAACCTGGGCTCCAACCGCAAATCCAAACCCAATCCCGGCCGACCTGAGCGCAATCCTCTTATCCGATCTCAATCCCAGCACAGCCGACGACGCGAAGCTGATTTCAGCCATGCACGCCCTCAAACCAGGCAGTCCCGCCATCTTCATCAACGGCATTCGCGTCTCCCGGCCTACAGATGTGAATGTGCTCGTGGTGGGAAGCCAGACGGTCACGTGGGCCACAGCAGCAGGACCACACCTGATCTCCGAGCACATGAGCGCCACCCTCATCTCTGACTCACGTGGCGGCGGTTCTCACCGCACTGCGGCCGCGGTGACACTGCCCTACATCCTGATCCTCGCTCCAGGCGGGCCCGCAGTTTCTGTTGACGGCGTCCCTCTTTCTCGAGGCCCCAACGTGGTTGTGGTCGGGTCCCAGACGAAGACGGGGGCGGCTGGTAGCTTGGAATCTAGAATGAGCTCGGCGGGCTTGGGCGCGCTTATCTTGTCCGGCTTGGGGTCTGTTAGGGGCAGTGGGGGTGGGAGTGGGAGTGGGAGTGGGAGTGAGAATGGCAGTGGCGTGGCTGCAACGGGGATCGCAAGTACGAGCGCCAGCGCCAGCACCAACGCTGCGGCGGCAATAGCAAGCAAAACGGCCACGGCAAGCACAACCACCACACTCAACCAACCCGGTATATTTGAAGGCGCGGCGCATAGACACGTATGCCGATCCGTATCTACGTCGTGGACGGCGGCGAGGATGGGGCTAGGGCTAGGGTTGGTGGTGTTCTTTGAACGATTGGTGAGTTGATGGATGTTGCTGTTACATTCAGGTAAGTCATTCGTAGTTATGGAGTATTGTTTCTTTGCAGCTGTAGGCGTGACTACGTACTTTGGACGAGAGTGGGGTTTCGTGATACGTAGGGTTTGTGTGGCTAGGGCTGCTTGCTGCTTGAGATGTGAGATTTTGTAGACAAGGATCTGTGGTGGGTCTGGTACAGACTATGGTTACAACGAGCCATCAGATGAAATAGTCAACGCTGTGTACAGAGCTTGGGACAATTGTTCCATATGCATGTCAGGTATCTCTATCAAGGAAGTGTGAGGGCTTATATTTGTTGACGCTTCTAAGTTATGTACAATGAGTGTGGCCATCAGCCGGAGCAATTTTGGTACACTAAATACAGAAGTCTCCTGGGCGTGCCTGCGGGATGGTGGCGCATTGGTCGATATGAAGACAGGTGTGGAACGGAGAGGGGAGCGCCCGCCGAGTCAATCAGGACTGTGCTGTGTTTCGACCCGTGGCTGCAGGAGTATGTGCATAAGATGTGCATCGCGGAAGAACAGGATATAGACAGGATAGAGAAATATGAACAAGAAGGGGTGATGTATATGCTGACCTTATCCAAACCAGGAGCTGTGGTGAACTGTTGGGGAATGTGATCCCTGCAATGGGATGGAACATCGAGTATCTCGTTGATATCCGTCTATGTTGATGCGACCACCTCACTCCCTTTCTTTTGGGCCCGTCGACTGCCGCGTAACTCTCCTCTTTGTCCCAACTCTGAAATATCTGTCTCGGAGGTGCACACAGCAATATGCCCTCCCGTACAGTGGAGGGTGCTGCACAGTAGTGGACTGAAGAGATAATGGCGTGTGCAGCAAGTCTGCGTTATGAGTACGTGTCTCTCAAGCAAGCCTTTAATCTGTCTTGGCGTGGAGCTTAATCTGATTCCCAACGTCCGCCGGAATCTTGGTACGAAAGGATCTCCTGCAAATGGCTTGATTGACAGGTAACGCTTGGCCTGTTGGCCTTCTGCTCATACTAGTTGAAGATTTTAGCGGTCCAGTCTCCACTGCCGTTTCAACCCACTAGCTCAGGGTGATTGATGGCCTAAGTGCCGATGTGGTCTCGTTGGTCTAGTATTGCTTCCTGGAGCCAAAAGCTCGCTATTCGCATGTCGGAAGGTCTCCTGCAATAAGGCACACCTCCTCAGTAGAATTCGGGACTTGTGGCGTCCTCATGAGACGAAGCAACCTCCTCATGTGTCGAATCATCCTTCGGGCTCAAAGACGCAGCTGTCGAGCTGGGGGCGGCTTTCTTTGCATATTTCTTCTCACTAAGGCGAGCCCGCTCCCCGGGAAGGAGCTGGACCAGCCCAGGTCTCCGGTACCGCCTGTTCACATAACACATTCCCAGAGACGTTCTGTCCCAGACCCCTGCGTGTGGAGGAAGCCTGTGAGTAAGCACCGCCCCCAGGACAATGACGTGGTCGGCCACCTCCACGGTCTGGTCCAGCACCTCGCACTGCAGAGTAAACATCACGGTGTTATCACTGAGGAGGTGCGGTAATCTCTGCTCCAGCTCTGAAGGACTCGTAGTCGAAGATACGACTCCGTCATCATGCTTGAGAACCTCCCTGCCGCGTCCGCTAGCGAAGAGCTCGGCGATGGCCGCACCCTGTTCTGTACTGTCTATGATATGGACGGTAAATTGACCGGATGCACAGATGGCGTTTAGAGTTGCCGAGGGCTGTTTGACGTTGAACGAGACGACTACCCTTGGCTCCAAGCAGACGGTGTTGAAAGAAGAGACGGTCATGCCGACAAATCCCTTAGGAGGCATGTTTGAAGTGATGACTGCCACAGAGTGTGGAACGCGGCGCATGAGCTGGCGAATATCGCTTGCCTGGGTGGCTTTCCAGTCGCCGCCTAACTCCAAGGCTTGCTGGACGCTTTTGGGGCTTGGAGTATTGCCTCCCACAACGAATCGTCTTATCCTCAAAGCTGCCAGGAGTATTTATCAGTTGAGTACGACCCAATCATGTGCAGTAGAACCTTACGATGTGTTGAAATGGTGCCTGAATTGAGATCCAATGTCTTACTTTCCGAGGAGCGCTGGGGGCCGGGAGTTTCCTCCTTTACGATGGTAACTTTCTTGACCTTGGAAGCTGCCATTGAATTTCTATCAGTCGAGTACGACAAAACGAGCCCGGTCAACGGGATCTTACGCTGAGCCGGACCGTCCACCAAATTGGAACCCAAAGACTCGTTTTCTTGGAAACGCTTGGGGTTTCGAAGGCCTTGGCCTCGAAAATCGCCCCTTGAACTGGTATGTTTCCTGATCATGAACTCTACCATTGACTCCCTATCAACCTATCAGTGGGACCTAATGCTGAGCCGGAAACGTCGTTGTGAACGTACTGTGATGTGGTGAAGAGCCGTTGAGTAGCCAACTGCCTTCTCGACGCCCCGACTCTCCATACACACCTCTGCATGGCGTTGTAGTATGAGATTAACACCGAAACCAGAGACAACTGAACCCGTTCTAAACACGATCACGAAGTGACAAAGCAACCCCCCTTGTTGTACAGCTCCCGGACACCACCCAATGAGAAACTCGCTCCGAGGTCCAAACCCCAAACAAGAAGTATTTCTACTCCGCTACGGCGAACCGCAACCCCCAATCACGCAACCCTTTCCCTTCCCAGTCCACACCGATACCACCCGACAAAAACTGCAAACCATCCACCACACCACACACCACACACACCTCACAAAAAATGACCACCAACCTCCCACTCCGCCGCGCCACCCTGCACGCCCGCGCTCCCCTCCACCACTCTCCCCCTCCCCCCCAACACCAAAACCAAACCCGGCACGCCTCCCTCCTCCGCCGCCCCAAACGGCCCTACACCTTCACGCAACTCGTCACCCTCTCCGACGGCTCGACCTTCACGCACCGCACCACCTCGCCACTTCCGCTCTACAAGTCAGCCAAGGACACGCGCAACGCGCCGCTGTGGAACCCGTCGTCGCAGAAGCTGATGAACGTCGAGGAGGACGAGGCCGGGAGGTTGAGGGCGTTTCGGTTAAGGTTTGGGAGGGGGTGGGATGCGAAC
>JAABUJ010001028.1_pt1 | contig 44946 bp, 52 predicted proteins | sample 5559131 | NCBI WGS metagenome assembly JAABUJ01 (sample SAMN10711875, study PRJNA513366) | rock metagenome | isolation source: Antarctica rocks | place: Antarctica: Victoria Land, Mt New Zealand nord | collected 2016-01-07
CCCACCAACCACACCCAACCCCCCACAAACCCATCCAACCACACCCAACCCACTCACCCACCCCTTTTTAAAAAAAAAACAAAAACAGTACACCCTCCGCCGAGCATACCACTCCGCCACCACCATGGGCTCCGGCAACGAGCTCGAAGACTTCGACTTCGGCCTCGATCGCGCGGCGCATACGGCGCACTGCTTCGAGTACTTGCGACAGAGTCTCATGTGCTCGGCCGACTCGACCGTCGAACCGGCCGGCCGGCGCGTTGGCGGTTTCCTGGGCTGGGGCTTTCCGAGGCCGTGTCGCGATTACGGCGAGCTGAAGGAGTGGGCGGAGCGGTGGAGGGCGTTTGAAGGCCATGGGTTTACCGTGGCGATGCCACCCGAGCTATTTGTACGTTGATTGGCAGCGTCGTGGTGCGCACCGTGTCGAGAGGGTGCATGTTATGTTCGGCCGTTCGTTCGTCGCCCAAGTCGCGATGAGCGTCTTCGAAAGTCTAGAGCCTACGGGTCAGGTTGTCAACATGGGGTGGGAAGATATTGGACTTTACTGTAGCCGATGATTAGCATGGATAAAAGGCACCTGGGCACTTCATCGAAGTAAGGCCTTATCATTAATTCTAATCGCTTCGCCCAAGGCTGACACGGTCCATCCACAAGAGCCACTTCGATTGAGATAGAATACAGGACTAGTAGTGCTCACCATGCTCCTCAGGAGGCACCTTTGCCGACGGGTTTTAACGAGAGCACCACGCAGTTATTAAATCAAAGTAAAAAAGAACAACAGACTTGCATGGCAATAGACTCGGGTTTGAGGCTAAGAGCCGAAAACGTTCCTGCTATGCCACCCATCCTCAAGCTTCAAACATCTACCATCATCCCATAAGCTACCGACCCTTTTGATAAGCCATTCAGCCACGTGATCATTCCATCCCATTCGGTCGTATTCGCTCACCAGGCTCAGCTGACATCGATTGCTCCGAGGTTGGGTGATTAGTATTGCCTGGAAGGAGGAACTTGACCGCCATATTGAGATGGCCGGGCAGCAAGCTGTTCATCGTAAACAGATGGCATAGCATCAGCTCGACCGCCGAACTGAGACTGAGCGTACTGCTCCTCGTGAGTGGTTACGCCCGGAATTGGCTCCTGCCTTGGCGCATGGGGGAAGTCCGACGACGAATAGGTCGGCGGGTAGGCGGTGGAGGTGTTCCCTTGCGTAGCGCCACCCATGTAGTTCTGCGCTCTACCGCTGTAGTCACTGGCATAGTCTCTCGTGGTATCGGTCGCCCGGGCTCCCTGGTTCACAATAGAGTCCTTGGTCTGTTGAGCCCCCTGTTGGGTCTGTTGTGCGGCGCTGCCCATGTAATCCTGCGCGGTAGCGCTGTAATCCCCGGCCTTGTTTTTCGCGGTCTCGGCGGTCCGAAGAGTAGAGTCCTTGGCTTGTTGGGCCTGTTGTTGGGTCTGTTGTGCGGCGCTGCCCATGTAGTCCTGAGCTGTAGCGCTGTAATCCCCGGCCTTGTTTTTCGCGGTCTCGGCGGTCTGAAGAGTAGCGTCCTTGGCTTGTTGGGTAGCACGAACGGTAGAGTCCTTAGCTTGTTGGGTAGCCCGGACGGTAGAGTCCTTGGCTTGGTGAGCGGCTTGTTGGGCCTGTTGTTTGCCGGAACTCATATAGTTCTGAGCTTTGGCGCTGTAGTCCCCGGCATATGCTTTCACGGTCTCGGTCGCACGAGCGGTGTGATGTTCGGCAAGGCCTTTGACTTGATGGGCCTGTCGATTGATGATGTTGGACAGGTTCCGGAGTGATTGATCGATAAGCTCCTTGTTGTTGATGTAGATTAAAGGCGCGAAGAACATGGTGGTGAGGGCAATGAGTGAGAGACCCCAAAGCGGAAGGAACATGATCAGGAAGTAGGAGACTAAGGCCGCAGTGAAGGCCTAGAACTATTGAGCTAACGAATTCCTCGAAAGGTGTGACATAACTTACAGCCACAGTTTTCGCAAGGTTTTCCGCGAGCATGATGCGTTGGAACTCGATCACGAAGAAGTTGATAAGCTGCTCAGCGTCGCCGAGCATGTTCTCGAGAGACTGGCGTGGGATCATAAAGTATTTCCGTGGGCGGAAAGAGCTCACGATGCCTTGGTTGACGGTGAGCTTGCCAACCAACTCCGAAGCCGAAATGACTGCAACAGTAATTAGATTCGAACTGCTTGCACAAGTTGGATGTAAACTTACGTCCAAGACTAATGTACAGGGTCTTAAAGGTCCAGCGAAGGATTGGCAAGTAGCGACCAGCGAAGATCGAAGCCGCCAGCATGACGTAGGTAATAGCAGTGGCACGCGGGTTTTCCCACTGGAAAACGTCAGCATGGTCCCGAGTGGGACAACGGCTGACGTACACTCAACAAATTGTAGAAGAGGGAATGGTAGTCTGGATTGAGTACATCAGTAACGTCAATCGATTAGAGGCACCAGGATTACCGACGTGTCAAAGGTTGACCGGTCGCAGCTCGCTCGCTCGGCTGGGTGCGGGAGTCAGCAAGATTGCGAAACTCCGCCGTGGTCTTTGCGTGTTGGTCCTTGACGGTCTCGGCAATAGGGCCTTGGACTTGTCAGCATCTACGATGAGGTGTACATAAAAAGAGCTACTATATTGGTGTCAGTGAGGCCATCACCAGATGATTCGGGACAAACGCGGTGGAACTTACGTTACCATTGCTGACGGTGTCGACGACATTCTGGGTCAATGGATGATTCTTCGCAGTGTTCATTGCGGACTGCGCATCTGAAGATAATTGTTAGTACGCGTGTTGAACAATGTCACGCGAGCTCATGGATATACTATAACACCATAGGTTAGCAACTCCACCGCGATAAGTTTTTCATCGAACCTCACCTAACTGTTCATCATGCTCTCCTTCGCGTTTTGGAACGATGCGTTACCGTTGACACCTGATTGCGTGCCAGTGGCCTGAGATTGGGAGCTCAGAGTCGGGATATTCATCTCTGAATACTGTGGGATGTTCCCAAGCTGGGGCGGTGCGTCTTCCATGATAGACGTTTGTTAATGTAAGCTTGGAAGATTTGATGAAAGAGAAGAGAGCTTGATGGATGATCGAAGCTGTGTGCAAGGTAAACTAAGTTAGTGAGAGAGAGATGTTTGTTGTGAGAGTGTGGGTTGGAAGTGGAAGAAGAAGAAGAAGAAAGATAAAAGGGAAAAGATGGTGTGGTGTGAATGGGAATGGGAAGGGAAGGAGTGAGCGGACAGTTCTAACACAATCTTGTTTCCACCGGTTGTGAAACGGGGAATTTTTGGGGTGAGCTGTGGCTTCCTAGCGTAGCGCATGACGCTTGGCGTTCTGTCGTCATCACGACACACACATCTTTGCTATTTGTACCTCACCTACAGTACTGTACGGTACCTTGATCTTACCTTACCTGGTACTGGACCTTACCTGGTAACTTGAGGAGGCTTGACATGATTGTAAGAGCTAATGACATAGACATTCCAGGTTGACATTGAAATTGACGAGCTATTAACTCCGTAGATATAATAATAAGGTAGCTGGTGTTCTCTGTATCCAGTGTCCTTTCTGGATAGCGACTACAGTAAGGTACAGTACCTACGGTACCAAGTTTTGCATGTGATTGATGACTAAGCCGCGAAGTTATTTCGGTCCCAACCTGCAGCCACACGTGAATGATTGCCGTTTAAGGCATCGTTCATTTGCTCTCGTGCTAAGGTACCTGGTAACTAACTTAACGTTAGCGACTATTTCATCACCTTGCTCTCTCGATGTGCTTCATGCTCATAAGGTATTGTATAATGGATATGTATCTCTGGAGCAATCCATATGAAACATTGAAGATTGCGAAGTTCATCCGATGCCCTGGGATTTTGAATTCTTCGTGCGAATCCAAGTTTTGGTGTTTATCACCACAAAGGACCAAACATATAAGCCAGCGAGGCAGACAGACAGTATAAGTTATAGAGAACTGGTAGATTAAACGATATTCGCGCTTCATGCTAATAACTTCGAGGTAGACCAAGTACTCTTTCGCCAACATAATTCAAGATCATCTCCTAATCCATCATCAGCAACTTCTCAACTCCGACCAGGGTCCGACACGTATGCTTACCCTGCTCACCGGCGCTATGCGAGGAACAAAGCACTCTCTCATATAACGCTCGACGTGGTACTCTTGCGCGTAGCCCATCCCGCCAAGAGTCAAAACCTGTCCAGGCTATCAGCCCTCGTAGAGAAAATTTGCAAAAAGCTCTAGCTCACCGCTCTCTCGCACGCAGTAAAGGCCGCTTCGGCAGCCAAGTACTTGGCAGAGTTGCAGGCAACCCCCACCGCATGCTGCGTGATCGTGTCGTCCTTGCCGCTAGCATCGTAGAGCCTTGCTGCATGATAGGTCGCAAGTTTCGCAGCTTCGAGGTTCATGTATGCCGCGGCGAGGGGGTGTTGGATGCCCTGGTTCTGGCCGATGGGTCGGCCGAAGACGACGCGCTCCTGGGCGTATTTGGATGCTCGTTCGAGCGCTACATACCCGAGACCCAACGCCTCCCCTGCGAGTAGACAGCGCTCGGCGTTCATGCCGTAGAGTACCTGTTGCACGTGCTCAGTATAACGCGAGGTTGAGGGGTGGGGACCTTCGCACGATTTTGAAGCCTTGGCCCTCCTTTCCAATAAGGGTATTGGCGGGGACCCGGTAGTCGTCAAAGAAGACCTCGTTCGCATCGACTGCTCTGCCACCCATCTTTTTGATTCGGCGCAACTCCAGACCTGGCGCTGTCTTGTCAAAGTCAATAAAGAAAAGTGATAAGCCCTCCGATGGTTTTTGAACTTCGTCCAGCGGAGTCGTTCGAGCGAGCAGTACCATTTTCGACGCGACTTGAGCCGAAGAGATCCAGATCTTCTGGCCCGAGATCTTGTAATGGTCTCCATCCCGGACAGCTTGTGTCGTCAGTTTCAGGGTCTCCAGGCCCGTATTCGGTTCGGTCACGCCGAAACATGCCCTCCACTCTCCACTGATCAATCGGGGAAGCATCTGCCGCCTCTGATCTGGAGTGGCGAACCTCGCAACAGGTTGCGTGGCGTACACATTAGCATGAATGGATTGAGCTCCCCCCATGCCGGCTCCGCTCTGGGATATTGTCTGTAGCATCATGGTAGCTTCCGATATGCCTAGACCGGCACCACCGAGGTCTTCGGGCAATGCAATTCCAATCCAGCCGTCCTTTGCGAGGGCGGCGTGTAGCTCATGGGGGTATACGCCAGACTCGTCGTGCTCTGCCCAGTACTCATCGGGGAAATTCGAACAGATTTTGGCAATTGCTTCTCTAACATCCAACTGCTCCTCCGAAAAACCACTGAGCTCCATAATGCGGCTCTGCTTGGAAGCAGAGAAAGATCGCCATTGCTGATTCCGGGAAAGCACGCCATATGTTCCATTCAGACGGAGTGGACGACTACCTTGCAATAACCGCGTGCCCAATTTTAACGCCATTTGTTCCGTAGCAGGTGAACAGACGCTTGATGTTGCAAAGGAAGCGCATAAAAGGAATAGATTATACCATTGTATTTCTAAAGAAAATGTATGTACAGAGATAGGCCATGAACTTGATATGAGAATGATTTCTACCTTAGTGACATGGCGCTGGCCATGATCTGCGGAGCATTAAGATCATCGGTGCATTGGTAATCCGGTTCGGACTTTCCACTAAATTACCTCCGTACTTTGTAATCCGCAACGTTGTACAGTACGACTAACTTACAAAGCGTCGCCTTTGATACAGACTCACAGAGTAGATATATAAGGTGTCCAGGTAGGGCACTTCGTAAGTGCTTGAGAAGCAAGCCCGTCATCTAAGAGAGCATCACCCTCCCTTTGTCACCAGCTATGGCAGCCGCAGCGACCAATGGCCTTGCGCCCAAGATCACACTGTACACAAACTTCCTCTGCCCATGGGCCCACCGCGCACACATCGCTCTCAAAGAGCTCCAACTGCCGTACGAAGAAGTCATCATCGATCTGGACCGTCCCCGAGAGGAGTGGTACCTCAAGATCAACCCGGTTAGCAACCCCTCCTCTAAAGCGCCCAAGATAGGCGAACCATTAGGGCATGCATCGCTGACAACGTTCAGAGAGGCCTCGTCCCCACAATCAAATACCACAACGGACACATCGACACCACCATCACCGAGTCCGGCATCGTCGCCCAGTTCCTCGCCGACTCCTTCCCCTCGCATCTCCTCCCCGCCTCCCACGCCTCGCCGAGCGCTGCTCTGTTTAGAGCAAAAGTCAATTTCTTCGTCGACGCCTATTTCACCAAGGTCCAACCGTTCCTGTACCCGATCCTGAAAGCCGAGGACGAGGACGAGAAGAGGCAGAAGAGCGAGGAGATGGTCAAGGCGGTGGAGAAGGAGATCGAGCCGTTGCTGCACAACGCGGCGCCGTTTTTTGGGGGAAGCGAGCGGATGACCATGGCAGAGGTGAAAGCTCTCTATGTATTCGGCTGTGAACGACGAGGCTGATACTGTTGGCACAATCTAGGTTTTGACTGCACCGTTTATCCTCCGCGTATTCGAGATGTCTGATGGAGAGCTTCTCCCAACAACTGTTAAGAAGTCACTCGAGAAGCTTCCGAATTTCTCGAAGTGGGCGAAGATTGTTACGGCAGAGGAGAGCGTGACTTATATGTGGGACGGGGAGAAAGTCGCGAGGGGGACAAGAGAGAGGATTGCCAAGCTTAAAGCTGCCAAGTGAACCCTCTGCGTACTCGTATCTGATGAGACACGGTTGACTGGTTAGAAGATCTTAATGAAATGCCCGAAATGAAGTCAATACACTCCTTAACCTGAGTCTTCCAGGACATAGGCTTTGACATACACTACTGTACTGCGATGAAACCCAGCCATCGAGCCTAGTTCACATCATCCTCCTTAGTCGCGGCTAAGCTGCCGTAAAAGGGGCAATTCTCTGGCATGACTGGTGTCTTCCATGCCGAGAAAGTCGCATGTTCAATCTCTCTTTTCAAGCCGATGCCACTCAACCTGTATTCCTAAATTACCGACGACATCTTCCACCATTGCCAATTGCATGCGGAAAACTTAGGCAGCCTTTCTCGTCACTCCGATTCCGACTTGGGGCGGGGAATTTCCGAGTCGAGCTAGGTCTGAAGATATCTTAGTCGTCCAGGAGCGAGATCTCATTTCTTCCAGACAACTTCGGGGGTCATTGAGTCCAACGACTACTAAATCAACAAACATAGTGTGGACGTGGCGAGCCTCGGTGGTGATTAGATGCTCAATTCAAGGTCAATCAGTCACGAAACCCACGCACACATCAGAGCAACCACTTTCATCTCTCGTTTGAGAGACATCGTATGTGCGAACAATTATCATCGTAACTGCAGATCTCATCATCAAACCATAAGAATCGTGGCTTCATCCAGGACACAAGTCCCTTAGCAAGGCAAATACCCAACATGCAGCAGCAGAACACCATCACACACATGCCACCATCGACCACCCGTCTCACATCCTCCTACGAAGACGCTCGACGACGCTTGTGGCGATGCGCATCGTCACCCAGGGACGCATCGGCCATAGAGAGCTGCATCAACACGTACGCCGCTCTCGCCTCCCGCGTCATCGCAGCCGACTTCTTCCTCCGCCTCGGCCGGGTCAGCTCTTCGGAGGACGGTGCGGACGAGCTGTCTTCGTCGTAGTCCTCGTCGAGCTCCGACTGCTGCCTCTTCGCCCGCCCCTCCTCGCCGCCGCTGCTCGAGGTGTCTTGCATCTCCGAAGGCTCGTCGCGGCTCCGCGGCATGGACGTAGCCGATAGCAGGTCTTTCGGCGAGGGCAGGTGGTAGCGCTGTGCTTTGGCATGCTGTGGAGTATTGGTAGTGGCCCATTCGTACAGTCGTGGCGTTTGTGGCGAGCAGAGGTATTTGTCGCTTTGGTCGGTGTCCGTACCGTATCCGCTCTCCACATCTGCTGTCTTTATGGGCTTTGGACGCAGCGACTTCGGAGTCCAGCGCGCGAAGCTTTCGGAAGAGGCGGGGGTCCGAGGACTTGCCACCATAGACGCGTCGCGCGACAGGACACGGAGCTCGTTGGCTGCCTCGGTGCAGTGCCGTACGATGTTCCTATCAATGACCATCCTCCCGAATCTGGGGTCTTCTGGCACGACGCATAGATCTAGAAAGTCAACGCCGAAGACTGGCGTCAGGGCACAGCGGATGTTGTAGCAAAAAGTTGCTGCCACGGCTTTCGCGGCTTCGAAGGGCATCCAATAGCCTGGTCGAGGTTTAGTATACGTCTGGTGCTATGGTGGTAAGTCCACGCGTTACCTTGAGCTGCCAATGCTCCCCCAGTAATGCTATGGCAGATCTCTCGAAGCCCGGGGTTGCTGTTTAGCATCTTCGCTGGCGTGGTCTGTATCGTAGACTTTCAGCCAAGGCACAGTCGAGAATCCGAGAGAGAGAGATCTCACCTTGGAGTACTTGCAGCATTTAAAGAAGGGCGTGATGCGCACGAGACCGACGTTATAGTCCCACATCACAGTATACTCGCGATCATCGCCTGGGACTTTGAACGTGTACTGAAACACTACGTTGGTATGAAATTAGCTGCAGTCTTTCTCCGCGAATGCCGGAACTCGAGCAATCTTTACGAACCTTCGAAGCTCTCCCTTCCCGTCTTCTCCAAGAATGATTTCTTCTCGCTGTTGTAAGGTATGTGTCTGCAATAATCGGTGATATGACCCATCGGGTACACTTGGTATCTTCGATGCTGCACAGCAATCTCTTCGTCTTGAAACTCGCACGGCGGATATCTGATTTGTCCTTTGGTTTTCCCCTTTGCGAAGATCGCAGCGTCCTTGGTCATCTTCTGCTTCTTAAGAGGCGCCGGTGGCGGCGCAGAGGGAGGCGAGCTGTACTCCGTCGCGTACTCGTACTTGCTCGAGCAAGGGCTAGGTAACTGCCGATAGTCGTACGAGTTCGCCGCGACGGGGTTCAGAAGGGATGCCACGGACACCATAGCGCGTCCTGCGAAACTGAGGCAGAAGGTCGCTGATAACGTGCGAGTGAATTTCAAATTCAATTGGGTGGGGGTCACCAGACCAAGTCGACCAACGAAGCAGGGCGAAGCAACCTGACTCACTGACTCCGAACGTGGCTAGCAAGCCAGTCACTGTTATGCGAACTGCGAAGCCGGAACTCAATGGAGGCTCCAGAAGCTTGGATGAATGAGGTAATGATAGTAGAGGCAAACACGAGGGACGAGGTGGTGCCTTAATACGATCCTCAGCCCAACGAAACGGCACGAGTCAAAGAAAACCCGACAACAACGAGAGTGATCAAAGCCCCAGCCGCACGATTGTTTCCGCTCGCCTTGGATAACGAAGCAAGACCGCAGCGCTTACTCTCACGGGAGAAGAATCTGGGAGAAGAAGAGATCTCGCCGAAGATGCGGGAACACCCACTCAACCCTTTGTTGGAGGGGATGTGTCTTAGATGTACCCAAAGTACCAATACAAGAACAAAGTATGGATGTATGTGCCCTCGGGAAGAGGAGATCTGCGTCTGTTTGTTTTCCTGGCTATTGCTGATTGAGCCCGCTTAACCTGTCAAAAGTCCACCCCCAAAACCTGAAAGAAAGCAACACTGAAATAAGAGTATGATGAATAAGTATGTGAAGTATCGAGGCAAGAAACCTGGTCTGTACTGGACAGCAGCGGTGAGCGAGCGAGTGGGCAAGCAAGATTGACAGTGACCGGTACCTTGCTCCGGCTCTTTCAGTCTGTCTCGGATAGGTGAAGCGAAAGAAGACAAGCATTATCGGTATCGATTACGCATTGAGTGCAAACATCTAGACGAAGAGGAAGAGGGCCTTTCTTGATATTGATATTCTCCTGGCCTTCTGGCATCGACCATTTTCCATGCCCCGCTCGACCTACCCGTTTCCGTTCTGCCAAGGTAGATGGGAGTCGAAAGGACAGCCGAAAAGCAACAGCAGAAGTGACAGCAGCAACCACGGGAGTCCTCACGAGACCGAGCCCGCGCGATGAGACGAGCGAGCGAACGAAAGAGAAACAGCGCTCCAAACATGCTCGGTCCTCTTCAAAATTGGCCACAGGCCAGGCCCCCACCGCAACGACCTCACCCAGCCAGCTTACCGATCGCACCGCAAGCGCAAGCGCACGGTACCGCCCTTATCCGGACCTAGCAGAGCCAGAGAAGAAAGAAAAGAGAAGCATGGGACATCGAGGCAAGCCGTTTCACCAACACAAGAGAACACGCACCTACCCGGGCCCGGACATTTTTCTGCTTGGCTGCAAGCCTGCAGGGGAGTTCCGACTGGGAAACGAGACGAGATGATGGACGCTAGCCACGCATGACGGCCGACCATCAACTGAGCCCCACTCTCCCTACCTAACCTCACCTCGCCTGTTCTCCATTCATTTCCCACCGCTCGCTCGCTTCGGGCCCGGGTCCAGGCCCAAACTTGAACCGGGACCCAAGCCTAGGCCGGATGTGGGTAGACTTACTGGCACCCGTTGCTCCTTCTGACCTGACGCTCACGGTACCTTAGCATTGGGATCGTGTTGTTTGGCGAAGGTGCAGTACAGTAGCCTGATCGATCGCGTCCCCGCAAGTTTGCAAACACGTGCGCTTTGCCTTGCCCTCGCCCTGCCTTGCCGTGCCTTGCCTTACCTTTCCTCTCACCGCCCCCCGTTCCCTTCCCTGCCGTTGGTGCCTGACTCATCGTGCGCCAAACGTGCCCAAGAGCCGCAAACCGTCGGTGGAAAACGTGACCAACCACCACAGTGACGTTTGCTCTGATCTGTCCCTCGAACTTCTGGAAATCTTCAAATCGACAAGCTCTCAGAAGGCCGGCTTTCTCCAACAGGTCCGTGGGTTCTGCTTCGGAGAGTCCACGCTACTGCGCTGTACTGTCGGCTTGGCTTAGCGGCTCTCGCTCCGAAGCTGCCAATGTCTAGCGATTCCAAGCTGACATTACGGCGACGTGCATGTGTCTGTTCAGGCTGCGGGGAGCTGCCGATTCGCCGGCTGGCATCGACAGTGACACTGACGCCGACATTTGACGAGGTGGGGTCGGAGTGCCGAGCTTGGTTTGAGAATCGACGAGAGGAGAAGGGAAGGGTGAGCATGTAGTGTAGTATGTAGCGTAATCGACAATCGCAGGAGAAATCAGAATTGAAAGTCATGTACGAGTAACGCGAACGGCACAAACTACCCCACAGAGACAGGACATGAAGAGAGGAAGGAGAAGCAGACTCGACACTGACCCCAGCCTAGCCCTCTCTCGCCAATGATAGGACCCAAATCATCCCAGGCATACCGAATCCCTTCGAAAGCTTCCAAACCCTTCGATTCCGTCCTTCCATTCCTTCTTCTTCGACTCTTCCATGCACCGTCCCACGGCCTGTGACGCACGTACCCGACAAATTCTCCTGACACAACAGTGGAAAAGCCCGGGTCTTATAACGGACCTGCCAGAGACGTGCGGGATGGAAGCGAGAGTACGTCACTCTTCCAGACTCTGCTCTGCCAAAGTACAAATAGATATCTGCCTACATCAGGTAGTTCATGGGGAAGTGGAGATTGTGATTGAGATTGAGAGACGGGGTGAGGGAGATGTATTGATTTGGAGCCGGAGGGTCGTCCTCGTAACCACCTCAACCACACCTTCAATCGTTCTCGTCCCGCCCGGAACCCTAGCTGTCCCATACCCTTAGTACCTTACGACGTATAACCCCTTACAAGGTATCTCCTGTACCCCGAGAAGCCGGCCACAAGGTCTGAGAGCAGAGTCTAAATCGCAACTCCGCGTGTTCCATGATCTGCCAATACCAGGACTCTTTCTCAAGGGTGGATAACGATACACACCGGGTGTAGACGGGGTGTCCCGACCGACACGCATGAACAGGGAGACCACTACCTTAATTACCTGTATGGCAGATCACCCACTCACCAAGCCATTCCCAACCTGTCCCACGGCTCCTTTGGTCGTCTCAGGTACAGGTATTATTCTCCAGTCGAGACACGACAAGCATGCCGGCCCATCCCGTTGCGGTAAGTTAGACTACGTTTCAGGCTAGCGAATATGGCTCGAAGCTACCCTACCCTACCTACCTTAAGCTGGCGAGCATCTGCTTCAAGACACCAATCCGGCAACTACCGCTATCACCAGACTTCTTCACTGCCGTAAGGTATAGTTTCTACGGTACATCGTGAACGAATGCGTTGAAAACAGACGCAGAACGGCTGGGCGAACGCAATCGATCGATTCATGAACCCGGAACCATATGAACCAGACATCGTAGCGTTTCCTTTTAGATTCCATCTATCTTAGTCTAGGCATTCTAGGCAGTGGCTGGCAGCATAGCACCAGCATTGCTCGCTCCTACGTTTAGAAGCGAGAAAGGATGTTTTCATAAGGACTATAAGCCAAAACACGCAGACTGACCATCCCCTAAGCACAAATCGGGGAGAAGAGGAAGATTCCATAACGTTCTGGCCGTGACGCCTGACGCCCGTCGGAAGAAAGGAAAAGGTAAGGTAGTAGGCCGCAATGGCAAAAGGATGTGGTACATAATATGCAAGAAGGAGGATCGAAGAAAGCAAGCACTACACAAACGCCACTTTTCAAACCGCTTCGAGAAGCGTCTGCTTCGCTGGGAAAAGGCGGTGCGGCAACCGATCCACGTCGACAGACCTTATTCGCTCCCCGAGAAGCCCTCCGAGAAGTCCTCTCCAGCACTGCTCACCTCCTCGCTATCGTCGTCGTCAATGACGTAGGTTGCTTTCTTCGCCGTCGTTGCTGCGCGTCGGGACGGACGAGCTGTCGCAGCTGGCGGTGGCGACGGCTCCGCGATCCCTTCGTCTTGAGCCTTGGCTGGAGGGGAGTCCAAGATGTCATCGGCAACGACATCAACACCACCATCATCGTCAGAGTCAGATTCGACCACTCGTTTCTTGCCGTTTCGGGCTTGCTTAGCCGCATAAGCCTTGGCGGCAGGAGATAAGGGTGCTTTCTTGGGCGGCGGCGGCGCGGGCGCGGGTGCGGATGCGGGAGCGGCCTTCTTTGCTGCCGGGGCTCTCTTAGGCTTAGCGGCCGCGGATGCTTTGACAACGGGCTTAGGAGCTCCCTTCGCTACAGCTTTGGCTCCTTTGGAGATCGGTTTCGAGAGGATCTCGTTAAGAGAGTCGCCCTCGCCCTCTCCCTCGCTGAGCGTGATTTCCTTGGCCGTCATGGCTGCCGCATTCCGGATTGATGGCTGAGGCGCCAGCTTGGAGTAGTCTGTTTCATCGTCGGAGAAGCCGACGTCTAGTTTGGAGGGTCTGGGATTAGACTTGGGTAAGCCGGCACTGCTGCCAGGTCTAGACATGGAGGTGGAAAATAACGGTCTGCTTCCGGTTGTGGGCTCAGCGACGCTTCCGCCAATCCCTTTTACCATCTTACTGACGTCTCCGAGGAGGTCGTCTCCATTGTCGTCGTCAGAATCGTCCGACCCGCCATATTTTATCACTTTGCGGGCCGCACCACGCGGTTGACGAGTTGTGGCCGGCTGGACCACATCTTCGTCTTCGTCAAGTGAGTCGTTGTCCTCCTTAGTCATAGTCGTGGCTCTCTTTGCCACAGCAGGAGCCTTAGTCGACTTGGGAATATGTTCTTCAACAGGAGCATCCTCGGTGCCATCAAGCTGCATCCGGACAGCGTCCAGATTCTTCTGCACAGGCTTTGTGACAGGTCCGGCCTTGACAGAAGCTTTGGCAGTTGCTGAAGGCCTGGTGAGGTGAGAGAGCAGACCAGGTTTGGGCTGTAGCCGGTTAATGACCGTCGGTTTCTTCGGTTTCGAGATACCAAAGTCGGAGTCATCAGGATCTTCGCCTTGCGCCTTTCGCTTCCGAGCCATCGGAGCTTTGGCACCAATTTTCAGTTTGCTCGACGCACGACGCCCCAAGTTTGCCACCTTCTTCTGCCGTTTGGCCTCATCATCAAGCTGAAATTTCCACTCGGCAAGGAAGTCGTCTAAATCTTTGTTCCATAGGTCTTCTTTGCTCATCTTGATCAGGGCATCAATCTCTTCTTCTTTGTCTCCGATCTGCTTCAGGAGCTTTTCGACGCGTTCCTGGGTCAACGACCAGATGGCCATCTATTGGCCAAGTTAGACTTGATCAGCATCTGTAGTAGACGTGCACTTACACCTAAGAGGTAGTCATAGGCATTAGCGCTAGCCTCGACATCATTATCCGGCTCGTCCTCATTCTCGGCGACCGGCTCCAATTCTCCCTCCTTCGCGGCGTCGCTGACTTTCGGGAACGGTTTAAAGTTCTTTTGCTTCAATTCCGCAACCAGGTCAACTTTCTTTTTCTTTGAGACAACCAGCTTGCCATCGATGATCATCTGGATGAAGCGAGCTTGATTGCTGAGTTTCTCAAGTTGCTTTTGCATCTCCGCAAGTTGCCATTGCTAGAAACCGTGTCAACGTTAATCCTTCGATGTCTCGAATCAAGCTTACCTTTCGTTTCTCATAGAACTTGATACGGACCCCAAAGAATTCCTTCATGATATCTTCGACAGTAGCGTACTTTGTGATCCTACCCTCTGGGTCAAAGGCGACTAGGTTTGAGGTCGCTACCGACTTCGACAACTTGAACTTCTCTTCCAGGCCCTCCTCCAAAGCCATCTTCATGTGCTTCTCCTCCATCTGCACTACAAAATGGACCTTCATATGAGTGTTGTAGTCGGTATAATCCTTAACAAACGAAGGGATCTTATCCGCCTTGATGATCTCCTCTAACTTGTCTTTGAAGTCTTGCGTCCACAGACGGATTGGAAGTTCGGTAATCTCAACTTCATTGTCGCCGGTTTGTTTGATGAGACCGCTGAACTTGTACCGATCCTGACCCATAGGCGTTACTGCTCCGGCGAAGCCTCGGAACCAAGGTTGCATTGGCTCCATCGGTTGATTTTCCATCAGAAGCTTAAGATTCTTGACAATCTCCTCCGGGTTATAGTTTGGGATCGAAGAACTCCACCCCGTGCCAATGCCATCCGCTCCGTTGATCAAAACCAGCGGAACGACAGGCACGTACATCTCCGGCTCGATCTGCCGATCGTCGTCGGTATTGTATGTCAGAAGTGGTTCGTCTAGAGAACTGAACACGCGTCGCGCAAAGGGTGAAAGGCGAGTGTAGATGTAACGAGCACTGGCACAATCGCTTCCTCCTTGAAGTCGACTCCCAAAGTTGCCGCTGGGCTCCAGGCAGTTGAGGTTATTTGAACCCACGAAACTTTGAGCAAGGCCAACAATGGTCTGCTGCAGGGACGTTTCGCCGTGTTGGTAGGCTGTTAAGCCAGATACCAGACCAGCGAGTTCAACGACTTTCACGTCCTTCTTCAAATTCCGCTTGAAGCAGGTGTAGAGCACCTTGCGCTGACCTGGCTTCAAGCCATCGACCACCGAGGGAATAGACCGCATGTTGTCGGCCATACTGAACAGAATAAGTTCCTTGTTGACGAAGTCTGTGTATGAAATTTTCTTCGTAGTGTGGTCGAGGTACGTCCCTGGCTTGAACTGTCGAAGCCATTCCTTTCGCTCGTCTGCCTTCTTTTTCGAGAATGCGAGGTCAATGAGCTCGGCCTCTTGATCCTGCATGGTATGAAATTCTTTCAGGTGCTTATCCAGGTCATGGAAATATACTTGCGCATCCTCTGTGGTACTAGTACCGAGACCTTTGTAGTACTTGTGGTCCCATTGGCTCTCATGCTTATGCTCTTCCTTCCAAGCTTCATATTCGGGCATGGTGAAGAACGTCTTCCATTTTGTTGGATTCTTCGGGTCACCTTTCCATACTTTAACAATTGGCGTGATGAATTCTATCAGGAACTCAGGGATCCTCAACAAACTCGGGAAGGTGACCTGCAGGAAGTTAATGAGAAGGCCTTTGATATGGCTACCGTCGTGATCTTGATCAGTCATGATCATAAGATGCCCGTATCGAAGGCTCTTGCAGTCAGTATACTCCTTCTTGTGCTGGAGGCCGAGGAAGTTCTTAATGTTTTGGATCTCGGTATTCTTAGCGATTTGATCGACCGAAGCATCGCGAACATTGAGTAGTTTACCCCGAAGTGGGAAGACACCGAAGAGATCCGGCCCTACAATGGATCTTCCAGCCATCGCCAGACCCTTAGCGGAGTCTCCTTCGGTGAGGATCAGCGTGCAGTGATAACCCTCTTTTGTGCCAGCTTTGTTCGCATCCGTAAGCTTAGGGTTGGACATCCGGCTTCGGCGGTTTCCATCACTCTTCTTGAGAATTTGATCGGCCTTTTGCTGGGCGAAGTGAAGAATGTTGTTCACAACCTCCGTCTTTGCGATCTTCTTGAGAAATTCTTCGCTGACCGTACACTTGCTACCAAACTGGCTCGCCTTCGTCGTCAGCTGCTCTTTCGTCTGCGAAGTGAAAGCTGGATTGACGATCAAGCAGTTGACGAAAAGAAAGATGTGGTTTCGGATCTGGTTGATCTTGAGAACAGCTCCTCCCTTGTTTTTCTTCTTGACGACATCGATCAGCTTGTTGCAGATTTGGTCCCCAATGTAGTTAACATGCGTGCCGCCCGATGTCGTTGCTATAGAATTGACGAAAGAAACCTGCTGGAAAGACCCATCTGACACTGCGAAACCGATCTCCCATCGTGGATCAGGATTATCAACGATGATATCAGACGTATCATTCGTAGCTTCCTCGCCTCGCTCCCGTTTGATGGCTTTGGTGTACATCTCCATATATGTCTTGAAATTGCGAACATTCTTGATTCTTTCGCCATTCAGGTGAACCTTGACCCCTTTGCTAGTGCCAGCCAAGTCATATACTCTCCGCTTTACGAGCGCTTCGAAGTCGTCATCCATACCTGCCATCCCGAACTTTTTGAAGTCCGGTGTGAAGGTGACTTTGGTAAAATCATCGCACTTATTGTCAGTGATCTTAGCCTTGCCCATTTTGCTCATATTGTTCGTCCACGTCTGTACGTATTTCTTCTTGGTCTTTGAGTCCGCAGTTTCGAGGGTGAACTCCGTACTAAAGACGTTGCAAAGCTTCGCACCGTAACCGTTTCGGCCTCCAGTCACTTTCTGCTGCTCGTCATCATAGTTCGAAGAGGTAAGAAGATGTCCGAAGATCATCTCGGGGATGTATATGTTTTCTTTCTGTTAATGTATTCAGCGCCTTGTGGGGGTATAGTTTGCTCTGCCGGAAGTTTTACCTCATGTATCTCGATTGGAATCCCCCGTCCGTTGTTCAACACGCTGATCTCGCCCTTCTCTCGGTTTACCGTAACCTTGACGGTATCCATATTCTTGTCCCTCTGCTTGTTATCTGCCGCATTGACCAGGATTTCGTCGAAGATCTTATAGAGACCAGGCACGTAGCTGACATTCCTTGTCTCCATGGAGTCCATCTCGGTGTTGTAAACCCACATCTCCTTTTCAGTTCGTTCGATGGAGCCAATATAGGTATCTGGTCGTTTGATGATGTGTTCCAGCTGGGTTAACTAGGCCACTGTCTCAGTAATACGTAAGGTATGATACGAACAATGAGCAATACCTTTTGGTATTGTTCCGTCGAGTTTGAAGCCTTCTTCGGCTTCGGATCACTGGCGCCATCTAACGCCATGGTCTCGTTCTCAATAGGCTGAAGTGGCTTGCCACCGGTCTTCTTCGATGTTGGGCCCTTCTTCTGCTTCTTGGCGCTTGGTGGCGTATTTGAGAGTAAGGACTCGTCGTTGAACTGATCATGATGTGAATCCGAACCCTCATCGTCGCTAACGGGCTTGGCTCGCTTCTTGGACGTGGTAGTCTTAGGTTTTGCATTTAGTGTAGACTGTAGCATTTTCTTTGGAGCTGTCTTAGTGGTAGTTGCAGCTTTCTTCGTCGTCGCTTTTGGTGCTGCTTTGGATACTGTCTTGGAAGCTGCCTTCGCTCTGGGCTTCTGGGTCTTGCGTTGGTCAGCTCTGTAAAAGTGAAACTAAACGCTTCCAGAAAGTTGTGGTGTGAAGAGCATGGGGTCTTACTGTCGCAGCTGGGGGTGAAAAAGTATCTGAGTCCACGCTGTGGTCATCGAGAACCGATTCCACCATGGAGGAGTCCATTCTTGTTTGCGATTCGCGTCCGATACGCGTTATGTCTATTATGAAAGAAGAAGTAACACTGAAGACTTTAACAGCTCACGTACTCGATCTGGTAGACGCGAAAGGTGACGGAAGGGAGCAATGCTGTACAATGGAGACCAAACAGCACTTCGTAAGGTCCGGGCAAGTCAGAAGTATGTTGTTGACTTTCCGTTTGTTGTGGTGATAGCAGCAGGGATATGGCTAGGAGCTAGGCCGCATTGAGCTAGCGAAGATATTGCTTGTAGGGCTGGCACCAACTCAATAATCATCCTGCTTTTACATATCAGCGAATGAATCACCCCAGTTGCCAGGTCGTTACCTAGCTCATTGAGGGAGTGATATCGAGACTAATGTAGATGGGCAATACAAGAGAGCAATGCTGTTGGGTTGACGGAGTCCAAGCGGTCAAGAAAGTGTGGTGAATCGTTGTACAGCCAGGCCATAACTATGCAGCTTTGTAAACATTGATAACCTTACAACCAAACTGCAAGAAGCGCTCATAGCTAAATAGTACATATCGAGCTACGATCAGCCTTCAGCCTTGCGTGCAGCCTCAAGTGGTCCTCAACGCTCGCCCAAAGCTCAACATCAATTCAGATCCAACGCAATTTGTAACAACGTTGATTCTAATCAAACGCACAAAGCCTCCTAGTATCCTGAGCATATCGAGGCACCCGAACAGCTGTGCGTCTCTAAACTGCGAATTTGACTCATACTAACGCGGCATAGATGATTATTCCTGGGCGCGCAGCGGTACTGCAAAAAATCGTTCGGAACCTTCGCTCCGTCAACATTCAGGCCCAACCATGCGGTATCGATCTCACGCTCAAGCGTATGCTTGTTTGGAAATCTTCTGGAGTGGTGGACTTTGACAATAGGTGTCGCAAAAGTGCTGAGACGGACGCCCTCCCATTCCAACCCGACACTACAGCTAAGGAGCCAACTGATTTGATGGGCTTTGTCGACTTGCCCATTGGCTCTTACTTGGTGGAGTTCAATGAGACTGTGGAGATGCCTCTGGATGTGATGGGACAGATTTTCGTTCGAAGCTCTTTATTCCGCTCCGGTGCCCTGTTGAATGCAGGAGTGATGGATTGTGGGTATAAGGGGACTGTTGGTGCTCTTCTTCAAGTCGTCAATCCACAGGGTCTACGGTTGTTCAAAGACGCCCGACTTGCACAGTTGGTGTTCCATGAGATGAGCGAGGTAACCGACGGTTACAAGGGCATATATCAAGGACGGGAGGCCATGTAACAGCGGTAATTGGTGTGCATACATTTTACTCTCCTTCCATGATGCACTTAGAATTGGAACGAAGTCCATCCAGTGGGCAAGTTGCTAGTCTGAATACACGATCGCAATGCCCAACCTGTTTTGAGCGAATCGTCCGGCTTCAAATAATTCCTGTAGAACTCTCTGGATTTCCCCAACAATGTTCTCTCTGTTCTGAAGGACCTCCTCCACCCGCTCACTTGAAAGATCATGTTTGTACTTCCGTGCAAGGTTGTCTGAGATGATGTGGAGGAAGCCAAACTTTGTATTTCCATCGAGTGACGCTTTGGCCATATGACCAATCTCTGGGTCAACCCAGTCGGTATCGCCGCTTCGCTCTGCAAGCCAATCTTTTGTTTCGTCGAGAACGGAAGGAAGGGTATAATGGCGGCCGTGGCGTATGGTCGGCGATGCTCGAAAGAAGGGCTCAAGCGGGTTTTGCCAAGTCAATAATTCACCGTGTACGAAGCTGCTATTTCCTGTTGCGAGAAGTGTGTTTGGTGAGAGCTCTGGCCTCAAGGTCCCCAGCTTGCCCACGTACAGGACACATTTGACTTGACTGAGCTGCTGCAGCGCTCGAACCACGTTTCCAGCGATATCTCCCCAGAAACTGACCCGACAACCAATGAATGCAACCCTGCCGCCGTTGGGCAAATTTCCTATCTGCCAAGAGAAAAGTTCGTCCTCTCCTCCTGTCCATGAAGCGCTTGTGAAAAGTGGCAACCCTTGCACATAGCCAAGGACAGCGATCTCGATTCGACCCAACTCCTGGAGATTCGATTGTAGCAGAGGCCGCATTGATTCTGCTGAGCTGGGAACTTCATAAGACACCACCTTTGGATCTTTCTCATTCAGAGATAGATATGTGGCGAGGATGGCAGCATAGTGCTTGACATAGTCGATTCCAGGAAAGCAGAAGAGGTGGATGGTATCGACATCTACGACTTTGGCGGTTGGACGTTGCCAGTTGAAGGGTTTGTCGTTCTTCTCGATAGCAGATATTTGAGTGCCCCCTGTTCTTACATGGCCACCAAGCACTATTATTCTCTTCCATTCTCTCTGCTGGATTTCAGGATGCACCTTCATCCGCAGGTATTCGAAGAGCGAATTTCCCATCGTATGAGTCTCTACAGATGCCACTGTGGGAGTTTCGAGAATGATTGAGCTCATCCTCCCAAGTTGGAGAGCAGAGCTTTGTCGAGGACAGTTGAATATTTCAGGGGGTTCTGTACAGGAAAGGATAATATATAATGCTTGAGATGCGCCCATATTGCTTCACTTTGCCTGCCTCTATACCTGATTGATATCAGTGCATCTTGACTGAGTTGAAGGCATCCACGGCTTATTGTCAGACAGACGTGACTGCTTGTAGGGACCCCTTGCTTGCTGCAGAGAAATAGGAGGCAGATAGAAGACTACTAGTGACTACGGACTGCCAACCTTGCTGTCATCACCCCATTGTGTCTACCTCATTGTCTCACTATCATCTTGTTGTTGTCCCTAGTCTTGTCATCTCTCTCATTGCATCGTCATTTTCGTTGTCTCTGCTGTGTTGTTGGCAGCAAGGGTGGCAAAGGATGACACACTATTATCAATCGGGTATAGAGGCAAAAGCAGTGGCTGCCCTGAGTCATTCCGCAATGGGAATAGCCTTATGCAACACGGTCTGCTGTACTTCGTATCCATGTTTACCTTACCAATTCAATGACAGGAACAAATTCACTGGACAGCTACCTTATGTATCTAAAACAATATTCATTCTCCCCATCCTCGACCGACCTTCGTACTGCTATCGGAATCATTGGAAGGTGTGAGCGTGTCATCAATTGGCGCGATAGGAACAGGTTTGTTTATCGCGTGGGAGGAGGGGTCCTCTAGTTAGCGAGAAAAACCCCTGAAACCACTTGGAAAGGCCTCCGGGTCGCCTGAAACAGCTTCCTTCCTCATCCTCCACCCCCTCAAGCTCTCTCGTTTTCGGTCTTGCTTTGCTATGGTCGCTGGCGGCATATCTTTGCATACCTTACCTAGTCACTCATTTGTCGTGGCGGAGAGGATTCTACTTTATAATATCACATCCTGAACAGTCTCACTCTTTGACTGTATCGGACGAGCCATCTCGAGCTTCCAGAAACCACCACATTCCTTTCGAAAGGGCTTTCTTTCAATTAGACAACTGCACTCCTACCTAAGTTGGACTCAGTCGAAACCTCAGCTAATTCAACACTCGCCATGAATAGTATCGAAGAGCAAGCTATGCACGCAGCGGAGGATGTGGAGCCTGTAAATTCACGAGAGCCCAGGGCTCATACCGATATCATCTCCCCATCGACGACCTCCATGGTGACTGTACGACTCTCAGACTCGGAGCCTTCTAAGCCACTGGTTGAACCAGAGCTAGAACATGATGATGTCGACGCCACAAGTCGGACAAGACTCAGTGTCGACGACATCGAGTTTGCACATCCTCCCAAGTCTATCATGGATGATGAAGAAGTACAAACGTCACACGACAATGGAATCGGTGAGCCGAGGAGGACGTCGGCTATATCTGGCAGCTCTGAGGTGCATGATGTGGGAGCAGCCTCCGTCATTGATCCAAGCAGCAATCGATCGCGAAGGGGCAGTTCAAGTACTACATCTTCCGCCAGCAGTGCTCGTGTTGATTGGGACGAGCTTGAGAAGACCGAAGAGCAGGAGCCGAGGGATGAGACTTCAGACGAGGTACATTTACTGTTCAGTTGAATGGTCTGCAGAGGACCGTCGTGCTGATCTTCATAGTCAACTGCCTTTCTCCTCGCTCGGCTCGAACAAGAGAATAACGCACTCGTGACCAATCCGAAATCGGGTCTGTCAAAGTCTTCGCGTATGAGAAATCACTCGCGCCCCCCGTCCATCCATTACTTGAAGAAGCTTGTCGACGAGCCACCGAAGCAATCGCTGCGCTACTCTCTCCTGCCATCTCCGCCTCCCATGACGGAGCTTGAATTTTGGGCCGCCCTTGTTGCAGACTATCCTCAGACGGCCCACCGTCTCCCGACGTTGACCTCAAATAAGATTAGAGGTGGCATACCGCCGCCTCTCAGAGGTGTTGTCTGGATGAGCATAGCTGGCGCGAGAGACCGGCTTCTCGAGGAGGAATATGACAGGCTTTGTGGGGAATCGAGTCCTTACGAGAACTTGATAGGAAAAGACATTGGCAGAAGTTTCCCTGGCGTCGAGATGTTCCGCGATCCGGAAGGAGAAGGGCAACAGATGCTGGGCCGAGTTCTCAAGTGCTTCAGTCTGTATGATAATAAGATCGGATACTGTCAGGGTCTTGGATTCGTAGTGGGTCCGCTACTGATGCACATGGCCGACAAGGAGGCTTTCTGTGTGCTAGTCCGGTACACCTACCCCTTCGCGGTCTCAACCGAGAATCTAACTGACATAACCATCAGGCTAATGGAGCACTACGATTTGCGCTCATGTTTCTTACCGGATCTCTCTGGCCTGCACCTTCGTATCTATCAGTTCCAACATCTGTTGGCACAGAACATGCCAACATTAGCAGGACACCTTGAAGCATTGCACATCGAGCCACTCTATGTGTCGCAATGGTTCTTGTCATTCTTCGCAGTCACGTGTCCGTTACCTATGTTGTTGCGGATATACGACGTGATATTGACCGAAGGAGCATCCGAGACGTTAATGAGGGTTGCGTTATCTCTCATGCGGAGGAATGAGAAGAGGATATTGGATTGCCACGAATTTGAAGATATAATGCAATTACTACTTTCTCGGGGTTTGTGGGACACTTATGGTTGTAATGCGGACGACCTTGTGAGCGACTTTGTGGGGTTGACCGGAGTTGTCACGCACGAGAGACTTCAAGGCCTCGAGGTGAGTTTCAAGGAAGCGCAGAAGGATGGAGCAACGGGAAAGGTGGGGTCTTTGCCTGATTTGCAGGCAGCTGCCTCAAGGTTTCTGGGCCGCTTTTGGGCCGGATCTAGTTCATCAACCAAGTCGGTCACTCTTAGTCCGGGCTTGTCAGCACCGTCTCGGCCTGTCAGTTTTCTGCGACGAACGCCGTCGAAGCAGAGCATGGCGTCAACATTATGCTCTGTCGAAGGCGGATCTGATGGCAGCACCAGCACTGCACCGACCGAGGCAACTCCACTATCAAGGCAAGCATCAGCGGATTGCACTCCAGTTATCCCGAATGCTGCGCCCTCACCGTTCACGCCTGTTTCTGGCCGTGGGGCCATGTCAAGCAACGACAAGGATCTTCACGGACAGATCGAAGACCTGCTGACCGCTTTGAATGACCTGCAACGGGAGCAGGCGGCTTTGGCGGGCGAACTACAAAAAGAGCGGGAAGAGCGGGAAGAAGATCGTCAGGCAGTGCGGCATCTGGTGGGTACAATCAGGAGGTCCTCTCACCTGAGCAAGGTATCGGAGCATCATTCCCAGGACAAAAAAACTCCAATTGATGAACGTGGAGAACTTGCACACGACCCGGACTCTGCGCAGGTGGACGAGGTGGGTCTGAGCAAGATTCTGGAGACAGTTGAGAACCGCTTGTCCTTAGCAGACTCGCGTAGATCATCTATATTGCAAACAAAGCACCAACTGCGGGACGATGTGGTCAGATGGAAGGAACAGTATGAGGTAGAGGCCTCCCGGATCCGAGGTCTCAATCAACGTTTGGGTGAGCAAGATCAGGAAAACAGTCACATGAAAGAGCAATTGAAGGACGCACGCTCTCGGCTACAAGACAGTCACAGAGACAAGCAGCGACTCGAGAAGACGATACAGGATCTACGGTCGCGTAAACCTCTGGGCTCAGAGAACTCGCACGAGTCTGTCTCCTCAAACAGCAAAGGTGTTGGCGATGTGCGCGCTTCAGTCTCCGGCGGCCTGAGAGAGCTCAGGCTTGGCAAGGCCGGATCCACTCCGCCCCAGAGCACCTCGACGTTTTCGAAGCGAACAAGCAGTCTTGCCACTCATGCAGTGCTGGCCACGGAGGACCTCAGACCGGCAGCTGAGGAGGCTCTCTTGCTCGAATTAGTGAACGCCAAAACCGCCGAGGCCGTCGCCAGGCAAGAGCTAGAAGAGGTCAAGGGCAGACTGGAATCCCTCCGAAAGATGTTGGGAGTCTCGACCGGGCCATCGCCTGGTGTGGGCGTACACAGAGCGAGCCCTAGTGAACCCTTTGTCGAGAAAAACATCGCCATGCACGCTTTTGGCAACTTCATGTCAGCTTCGTCACGACCGTCGCCGGAGCTTGCGAAGCCGGCGCAGTCCACTACAGCCGGTGGTGGTGGTTTCTTCAGTGGGTGGAAGAGGAGCGTGTCAAGTACTGCGTCAAACTTGGCTTCTCTGGAAGGACGATGATTTTGTGTAGCTTCGTTGCTATCGTTTCTCTACCTTCATGTACATTGCACGACTCAGAGCTGCGCCCGAGCAGGGCCGTCTCTAGTCTGATGTTTTCTAGAGTTGGCCAGCGGACATTGAGTGAGTTTAGGTGGTCGGGCGCGTACCTATTTAGTCTAAAGTAATTGCACCTGAACCAGCTCCTCTGGTTGACGTTACGTGATTCTGGATGTTGTAATGTCTGAGTCTCTCCGACAGTAGGAATTGCCCCATTGTTGTTACCCGCTTCGTGATCGAGATGTGGACAGACGCCTTCTAACTTCTAACTTCTTCTACTACCCACGTGTACAGTGAGTTACAGTAAAACTTACCCTATGCTAGAGCTCTTATCGAAGTGTAATACGAGTGACCAGGGAAGGAAAAAGATGCCGCTGCCGTGCCGGTCAGCCTGAATTTGGAGGAGGGGAAAGGTACAGAGCACAAGTTACATGTCAATGTCTGGCGGTCACACAGGAAGGGTTGTTGGTCATGACAGGGATCTTGAAGGATCTTCAAAATGATCTTTGGCTCTATTGAGATTTGAAATCCAACTCTTTCAATATATATCTCCTGTATCTATCTAACCCTAACCTACCTACCAACCCTCAATCTCTAGTCCCAAGGTACATTATTAGTACAATTGTTGAATTGTATCTTAGCTCTCAGCGGAGTAGGTAATATGGTTTCAAGTAACTGTTGCTTCTTTCATAAGGTAGCTGGAAAGAACTGTCAAGTTACCATTCTTCAACCGTTTGAATTAGGGAATGACCGTTGTAACTCTGTTGGACTGTTGTTTACTGATCTATTTCGACTATCAAAGAAGCAACAGCCAATTGAAATCATGCCATACCTTATCACTCCGCTCGGTGAGTCCTCGAATAGGTTCTTAGTAAGCTCATGCACGTCAGGACTCAGATCTTTGTCAAACTCCAATCTGGTTAAGCGACAGACCTCAAGACCAATTGACCTTTCCGTGAGACCACCCACCCAACCTGCGTCCTGTAAGGGTAAGCTGCGCATGGAGATAAGCTTTACCTTGGTATCATGGATGCTATATTTACTGTATTACAAACCGTCGTACATATAATCCAACATAAAAGAAATCATGTTTCACCTCAATGCGATAAATGGGGGGCTCACTCTGCTTAACCCCCCAGCTTCTCCCTCGAGTGATCTTACGCAGTTCATTAATACTGCGCTGCTATAATTGACTTCTCAAGATGGAGATGAACTATGATGGAAACGTAACCACTCGTCGCTGGCTGCGGTTTGGGCAGTCTATCGCGCGGTAGTCACTAACGGGGCAGTAGGCGCTGCGTCAATTGGAGCAGGAGCTCCACGTCGAGATCCTGCCCGTGAGTCCCGCAACCACGCATCTGGAGGGTGCCTTTCCCTGACGAGGAGCTGGGTGCAGGGCACCGAGGTCATGGTCGATGTCGGCACGCATCACTTCGTCAAGTCCTCCGCCAAGTCGGACCAAGTCCTGGTGCCGCAGCCGTCGGACGATCCCCACGACCCTCTTGTAAGTGTGTTCGTTCAGTCCAAATCCGCTGAGAGCGTGCGTTGATCCGTGGAGAGCAGAACTGGAGTACCTTCTGGAAGGTGTCGACCTTGACGTGTGCGACGGCCGTCACTTTCAACCAGGGCATGAGTCCGCTGTCGACCGCGCCCATGTTTCCACAGCTCATCGAGGCGTTCCACTCAGATCTCGCGAGTGTGGTACAGTTCACTGGCGTTTGTATTCTTGTGCTCGGTTTTAGCAACTTTATCTGGTGTGTCACGATGATCATCGTCAATTCTGCCATGGTTAGGGCAGGAATTTGTGCTGAGAGAACTCAGGGTCCCGTTGAGCACCACTTTCGGCAAAAGACCCGTGTTACTCGCGTCGACGTTGATATGCGTGGCTAGTAACATCTGGCGGGCAAGGGCACAGACGTACGGCAGCTTTATGGGCGCCGGTGTGTTCAATGGCATTGGTGCTGGACCGGCAGAGGTATTTGTACCTGGTTAGGGTCATGACTGTTGTGGGTAGGGTACTGATAGTCTTAGACTATTCAGCCTGCGGTCATCACAGACGTGATGTTCCTGCACGACCGAGGGAAGTACAACACGTTGTACTTTGCCGTCTATTTCGGATCTCTCATGGTACATATTCTGTCTCCAAACAAACACTACACTTCCGGCTGACAGACTCAGACTGGTGCCATTATCGCCGGTCCCATGGCCGAGTACACTGGGTGGCGCAACTTCTGGTGGCTGAATGTGGCCTTGCACAGCGCGACATTCCTCATGCTACTGTTTGGCTTCCCTGAGACGAAATGGCACCGCGCTCACCCTGGCGAGATGAAGACAGCTGCTGCCTTGTCTGGCCCTTCATTCGAAGAGAAAGTTGAACCGACGATGGGATCTGGTCCGGATAAACCGAGTGCAATTCAGGAGACGGCAGATTTCTCACACACCGCGACGTCTCAACGGGACCCGTTCCTTGGCCGGGGAACGCCCTCGAAGCAGCAATTCAAACTTTTCCAACCCAACGAACATCCTTTCAAGAGCATTGCAATCGACCTTTGGACGCCGTGGAAGCTCTTTGCTTTTCCCATCGTTGAGTTTGCGTCCTTTGTCGTCTCATGGTCAGCCAGCTCCTTTCTGACCCTGAACCTGACACAATCTGAAGCCTTCGCCGCTCCACCTTACCACTTCTCGAGTGCGACGATCGGCTTGTTCAACTTTGCCATCCTGATCGGAGCCATGATCGGACTTCTCACGGCCGGACCACTGTCCGACTGGGTTTCGATGCGCGCTACACGCAGGAACAAAGGTATCCGCGAGCCGGAGATGCGGCTGCCGAGCATGATCCCATACGTGCTCGTCATGATGCTCGGGAATTTCATCGTCGCGTTTGGCTATCAGCATGTCTGGAACTGGAAGGTCGTTCACCCATCATCCATGCTAAGAGAAACGCTGACACGAACCCCCCTGCGCACAGGTCATCGTAATCATCGGCTACACCTGCGCCGGCATCCAAGTAGCCGCCCTCCCTTCCATCGCCAGCACCTACGCCGTCGACTCGTACAAGCCCGTCAGCGGCAGCATCTTCGTTTCCATCACTGTCAACAAGAACGTCTGGGGCTACGGCTTCTCCAAGTTCATCACGCCCTGGATCATTCGTTCAGGCTACGTTCCGCCCATCATGACGAACATGAGTCTGATCACGCTGTGGTGTCTCTTCGGGTTCCTGTTTTGGTGGAAGGGGAAGACGTTCAGGAGGTGGAGTCGGGATAGTAAGGTCCATCATATGTGATGCAAATGTACTCAGCGTGGCTCCGCATCGCACAGCTAGCTCTCGTGTGGTAGGTGTTGCGGAGATTAGCCGAACGCAAGTTATGGGCTGTAACACCTCGCTGCATCTGGCGTATCAACAACAAAACTAGATTAGCTTCTTTGTCCGGCACCAGGCTAGACGAGCATCGATGTTGTAAATTCACTCATCATCCGGATCATAAAGATCCAGCCCTCCAAAAACCGCAGGCTTCTCCTCCCTCTTCATCTCCACTCTGCCCGTCCCAACAGCGATACTTTCCCTCCTCACAGGCTCCACCACAGCACCCTCACCCTTAACCTCAGCATCACCCTCCCGCTGCGTAGCCGCCTCCTCCACCACCGCACCATCCGCCTCACTCGGATCAACCCCCCGCTCCAACATCCCCTGAATCCTCGCCAACGCCCCCCTCCGAATCACCTCCTCCGTCGGCCACGGCACAAACGGCATCTGCGCCCCCGGATCCAACCACTGCGCCTCCCCCGTCGCGAGCGACGACACCCCTATCCCTCGCGCCGCGCCACCCTCCTCCTCCCCCAGCAACCCAACCGCACCCTCGCCCACGGCGCCGCCGTTGACGCCGTTGGCTGCTTCCGCATCCTTCTTCCCCTGCTGCTGCCCTTCACCGGAAAACGGTTGTAACGGCGGTGGTGGTTGCGCCTGCCCTAGTGGTGGTGATGGGCGGAGAGTGGGCGGCACGGTGAACTTGCTGATGCGCTTCGCGTACGCCAGGAGCTCGTTGTACGGCACGGCGCGCGCGTCGGGCGCGGCGGGGGTGGCCGGGGTGGCGAGGAGGTCGGCGCGCGTGGCGGCGAGGAGGGTTAGGGTGGTTTTGAGCTGGGCGTCGAGGGTGGTGGCGGTTGTGCGGAGGGTTAGGAGGCGGGCGTGGTTGGCTTGGTGGGTTGCCACTGGGGAGTGGAAGGGTGGGGTTAGTTGGTGGGGGTGAGAGGGCGGTGGAGGAGCGGATAGGAGTTATTGAGGAGGGCATAGGGAGGGCAGGGGGGGGGGATGAAGGCGGGCTTACGTTGTTCGAGACCTTTGGTCAGCTCGTCGTCGGCGGAGAGGAGGTCGATTGCGGCGGGGACGGAGGGGTTGTAGGTGGTTATGGAGTCGATGAGGGTGTTGAGGCTGGATTCGACGCGGTCGAGTTGGGATTGGAGGGTTGCGTTCATGATGCGTGCCTCGGTGGGGGAGGGGGTTTGTCTTGTGTCGATACTGCACGCTTCGATGTTTGGTAAGGTACTTGTGGCTCTGCTGCATGGGAAGTCAATCGGATAAACTTTAGTTTGCCGCGGGATGGTAGGTTAGTCTGTTTACGGCATGGCGGCTGTCATCTCTCCGTGTGAATCAGGGAATCAGCCCCACCAGCGACGCAGGGCCAAGAGATTCTTGAGGCGATTGCATAAGATCCCATCGTCCCCAGCCTGTAGATCTCATAACCAACTTCTACTTCTTTGTCATATCTGAGTTACACGACAAGAAAGTGAAATTAATTGTATATTCTGCACGGTTAATATCTAAAGCGTTCCATAGTCATATGGAACACAGAGAGGTCGCTCCAAAAAATCCCCCGCCACTACTACTCGCGTCCGTTGCATAGCCGCCTAACATCGATATCAACACGACGTCCTGATTCTGCCGGTCTCAACGATCGCAACGGTTCTTCTCGGGGTTGACGGTCAAGATGGGGAAGTCGTAAGTACTATTCTCTGTTCTACTGTTCTCACTGCGGTTTCCTGCGCATGGCATATGTCAGGATGGAGGTTTTCCAGCAACCAGCTTGCGCGACGGCCTACCTCACTACCCTCGACACCAAGCCCCAGACATGCAGCACTCTACAGAATACCGAGGCCGATGGAAATTATTAAAGAGAGCTCTAAATCTCCCTGACTTCTCCGAAGTCCTCGCCGGCATTACGAGAAAAGTTATGAAGATCGGTTCTGACCGTCTTGAGCAACTTAGTCAATCGAAGCTCACGCAGCAAGAGCTCACCGACCTCCAGAAAGCTACCCATTTCGACAAAAAGGAGTTACAACAGTGGTACAAAGGTAAACCTAAATCCTTGGCCTTGTCTTCGACGTGGGCCCTCACTTCGACTTGGGCCGTCGCTAACAGCAATCTCCAACAACAGGCTTCCTCAAGGATTGCCCCAACGGCATGCTCACGAAGGAGGAATTCCAGAAGATATATCGACAATTCTTCCCATTCGGCGATCCTTCCTCTTTCGCGGATTATGTCTTCAACGTTTTCGACGCCGACAAGTCTGGCTCCATAGACTTCAAAGAGTTCATCTGCGCGCTATCGGTGACCTCGCGAGGCAAAATGGAGGACAAGCTGGATTGGGCTTTCCAACTCTACGATATCGACGGTGATGGCCAGATAAGCTACAACGAGATGCTCCAGATTGTCGAGGCAATATACAAAATGGCATGTCTGACCGCGTATACTATGCAACAATGATACGATTGAGGCTAATAGAGGCTCCATAGGTCGGTTCGATGGTCAAATTACCTAAGGACGAAGATACTCCCGAGAAACGTGTCAAAAAGATCTTCAAGATGATGGACAAGGACGAGAACGGTTCATTAGACATGAATGAGTTCAAGGAAGGGAGTAAGCGTGATGAGACCATTGTGTCGGCCCTCTCTCTGTATGATGGACTTGTCTAGTCGTCCCTTCCGAACCTTTCCTTTGTACTGGGCGGTTATTTCGATTTACATGGTCATTGGCGGCGTGTGGAATGGATATCATGACCGTTTACGATCTTTCTTCTCCGGTCCTAGATGTATGTCCTTGAGACCAGAGCAGGAGTACTAGACCTCATATCTAACGCACGCCATTCCGTCCCTTGATAGCTTCCCTCGTAGGATGACTCTTCACATCTTGCATGTTCATGACTTACGTGAAGACTTTACGGTCAGCAAGCAAAGATATAGTAACCTTAAGAATACAATGTGGTATATCCTTATATCTCACTGGGCTTGTTGTCTAGGGCTTGTAAGGCCGAAAAGGGGTCCAGCTTACATAAGCAGGTTCTCTTCATGCCAGATTGTCTCGATCAAGGGATATATCCCGGCAGCATCTAGCAGATCCCAAACCCCATGCAGATCATAATCGAACGCTGAAATCGAACTCGGACACTGCAGCAGGTTGTGTCTATAAGCTTTCGTCGGGGTGCTGGCTGCTCATGCTTGCATGAGTTTGAGCTTTCACATGCTGTTTGCAAGGCATCGTTGACATTCAAAGACACGCGGCCTTTCGGGGATAGCAGCTTACAATGCGATTGCGAGGCTGCCTCCACTCAAATGTGGTCATCTCCACTCTCGTCCTCCTTGCACCTACTCCATCCACCGCCTTCTACCTGCCGGGCGTTGCTCCAACCTCCTACCTACCTCATGCCCAGGTTCCTCTATATGTGAACCACCTCACACCCGCGCTCTCGGAATATGACGCTCAGCTGCACTCCACCTTCTCTTTCGATTACTACCACCCTGCATTTGGGTTCTGCCAACCTGATGGCGGGCCCCAACAGGTGTCGGAATCATTAGGCAGCATCCTTTTCGGCGACCGGATACTCACATCACCTTTTGTGTTGCACATGGCGCAGGATGAGACATGCAAAGCGCTGTGCGAGGAAAAGAAATTCGCGCAAAGGAGCGCCAGCTTCGTGAACAAGAGGATATGGCAAGGCTACAACCTGAACTGGCTGATCGACGGTCTACCGGCGGCGGAGCGAAGGACGGACTCGGAAACGGACACCGAGTTTTATAGTCCTGGGTTCGCATTGGGAACAATGGAGGAAGATGAGCCCCGACTGCACAATCACTACGATATTACTATTGATTACCACCGGACGGGGCGCGGCGAGGAAATGAGGGTAGTCGGTGTCATAGTGGAACCCTCTTCGAGACGTAACTCTAAGAACCTTGGAGATGGGAAGGCAGATTGTGGAAGTCCAGACGTGCCGCTGGTGCTTAGTGAGGACGGCGAGACAAGTGTGACCTTCACCTACGGCGTTCGGTGGCGAGAATCGCCAACCGCCTGGGCAACGCGATGGGATAAATATCTGCATGTGTTCGATCCTAACGTACATTGGTTCTCGCTTATCACCTCTGCGATTACCGTGATCTTCTTATCAGGCCTTGTGGGCATGATACTGCTGAGAGCGCTGAAGAAGGACATCACAAGGTACAATCGACTCGATTCTTTCAATCTGGACGACCTATCCGGGACCTCCGCGAATATGGAAGATGGTGTACTGGAGGACTCTGGCTGGAAGTTGGTACATGGCGATGTATTCCGTTCACCAAAGTATCCGCTCTTACTGAGCGTCTTCTTGGGCAACGGAGCTCAGCTCTTCGTCATGACGGGGATTACCATCGCGTTTGCCCTCTTTGGTTTCCTTTCGCCGTCCAATCGTGGCTCCATTGGAACTATCATGATTCTTCTGTACACCGTGTTTGGCTGCATTGGTGGCTATGTTTCTGCCCGAATTTACAAGACCTTTGGAGGCGAGGCTTGGAAGCGAAACATTGTTCTCACACCCTTGATGATACCTAGTATTATCTTTGCGGTCTTCTTCCTGCTCAATCTGTTTCTGTGGGCGAAACAGTCTAGCGGGGCTGTACCTTTCCTCACCATGCTGGTGCTCGTTGGCATTTGGTTTATCATCAGTGTGCCTCTTAGTTTCGCCGGAAGCTGGGTTGGCTTCAAGCAGCCGGTGAGCCTCATCCTCGACAGCGACCCCGTCAACTGCTGTGTCCTGATGATTCTAGGCTGTCCAAGCACCTGTCCATACGAATCAGATCCCGCGCCAAATTCCGCCTAGTACGAGCTACCTCCGCCCGATTCCAAGCATGCTCGTCGTCGGCGTGCTTCCCTTCGCTGCGATCTTCATTGAGCTATACTTCATAATGAACAGCATCTGGTTCAATCAAGTATACTACATGTTCGGCTTCCTCTTCGTCTGCTACGGCCTGATGATCATGAGCTGCGCGGCAGTCACGATCTTGATGGTGTATTTCCTGCTCTGCAGCGAGAACTACCACTGGCAATGGCGAAGTTTCTGGACCGCAGGCGCTAGCGGCGGATATGTGTTTGCGAACGCGCTGCTTTACTGGCTGATGCGATTCAGCCTCGGGAGTGTGACCAGTGCCGTTCTATATGTGGGTTACAGTGCTCTGATTTCGTTTCTGTTCTTTATCCTGACAGGTGAGTCGCTCCACCTCTATGAATCCAGGGTTTCATTGGCACTGACTATGGGCAGGTACAATTGGCTTCTTCTCGAGTTGGGCTTTCGTGCATAAGATTTATGGGTCCATCAAGATTGACTAATAGTTCGTCGTTTGCGTATCAAGGGATGTGGGAGGTCAAGTTCGGAGGGAAGCGTGGCCCAGCAAGGCGTCTCCTTCGAATTGTACCTAGGATAGCATATTGCATTGCCGGAGTGCGTTGGTATCTGGCTGAGTGTTTGTTATACCCTTGCAAGCAATGAGCCTGTAGGACACCACAATGCACAGTGTTCCCACACTCTTGCTTTCCAAAGTAGTGATTGAGAACCACCATCATTTGCCCTCCACATTTGATCGATTTTCAGTAACAGCTCTAAAGCAGAGAATTATGGTAGTGTAACAACCCTCAAAGGAGGTGCCCAAAAACCCTCCTGTTGTGCTTACTAATCTGCCGAACCTGAAGTCCCACACCTGCATTTTCGCTTTTGTGTCTTCGTCAATCGTGCGACAACTTCATCATGGCTGTAGCTACAACACTGCCGGATCTGATGTCCACATTGACGGACTCCCTTACCTCAGCTGTACACTCTCTGCCAGAGAACGCGGCAATTGTCCCTCCAAAAGATGGCATATCGCTCTTCGACGTCAAGAACGAAATACTGCTATCATACCTGCAGAATCTTGTCTTTCTAGTCATTCTGAAACTACGCAATGGCGTGGACGGAAATGTATCCGCCCAGGCTTCTGATGAGACGGTCGAGCCTAGCATATCTGAGGAAGCCGTGAAGAAGTTGGTGGAGCTGCGAGTTTACTTGGAGAAGGGTGTACGGCCATTGGAGAATCGGCTCAAGTACCAGATCGACAAGGTGTTAAGAGCAGCAGATGAGGCTGCAAGAGAGGCTGAACAAAAGCCTAATGGGTTAAACAATGGGCGGCCGGCGAGCAATGGCGTTGATACGACCAATGATCGGGAAAGCGATTCAGAAGACGAGAGCAGTGGCGAACGCCATACGATGCCCTTGAAGACTGGCGCGGAAATCGACGACCTTTCATACAGGCCTAATCCTTCTGCTCTTCTCAGACCAGGGCGGCCGTCAGACTCTCGAGCTCCTGCCGCAAAATCGGATGGTATATACCGCCCTCCACGCATCGCGCCCACCGCACTCCCCACCACAACCGGGCGTGAAGAACGCGCGGCGCGCAAGCCGTCGAAATCCGCAACGCTTGACGAGTTTGTCAGCAACGAGCTGTCGTCTGCACCGCTTGCCGAGCCTAGCATCGGCAGCACCATCGTCTCAGGCGGCCGTCGGAGTAAGTCTCAGCAGGAGCGTGCCGCTGATGCTGAGCGGCGCACTTATGAAGAGAGCAATTTTGTGAGACTGCCGACGGAGAGCAAGAAGGAAAGAGCGAAGAAGGGTAATAGGAGTCGGGATGGAGGGTATGGTGGGGAGGAGTGGAGAGGTTTGGGTGAAGGCGTGGAAAGGATTGAGCGGCTTACGAAGAGGAATAATGTCGGGAATAGTGTGTTGGAGAGGAGTCGGAAACGGGCGGTGGAGGATAGGCCGAGAGGGAGCGGGGAGGTGAATGGGGAGCGGTTTGAGAAGAAGAGGAGAGTGCTGGGGCCGAGGAGTCGAAAATGAATAAGATGGTTGTGATGGTGTCCCTGCGCAAGTCGTGTCGAGAGACCGACAGTTCACGCAAACCCATCCTTCGTAGGGTTGCTCAACATCTGCACCACCAGTCCATACCACAGCGGCATACGTACATTTTCAATTATCATAAAGATACCCCCAAGGCGCCGACGCGTCCTTCCGCGCACCGAAAAGACCATATAACCTGGACCGCCTTTACTCATTCCTACCCGAAACCTCACCCGAGCTTTCAGATTCGGAATCCCACATCCCACCAGGGTAGAATACAGCTCGGGGTCAGAGGGTCAAACTTCACCACAGTAAACAATACATTAGCATCAGATACTCAGAATTCCACCGCAGATGCGCCTCGATCAAGTCTCACATCTCAGTATCTGAGCGCAGAGGAAGAGCTAAACACACTATGGGCGGCTCTCACTCTCCAACTGATGACTTAGTTGCTAGCGGTTGCTCTGAGCTGAAACCTCTTGCTGCGTGCGTTCTGCGTTCCTCAACGTGCTTTTCCTGTAACTAACCAAAGAAACCACAGATCACTTACGGGGGACTTCGTTAACATCTACGTTGGCGCCAAGCGAAAGAAGTATTCGGTACACTCAAGCGTTTTCCTCAGTCAATGTCCGTGGTTCGAGGAAAGCGAGAATTGGTTCGCGGAAGGCGCGGAAGACGCCAGTTTATATCTTAAAGATGAGTCAGTTGAAGCTCTCGAGCTGTTCTTAGAGTGGCTGTACCGTGGGTCCATCCGGCCAATGTGCGCAGATGCAGATTTCTTTGACGATTGTGGTCATGGGGAGCTCTATTTGCTTGCTGGCAAGTGGAAGACGGAAATCCTACAAAACCATGTCATGGATTCTCTACTCGACTGGTGCCGAGAGCACGACGGTTGGGTCGAGCCAAAAGAAATCCGCATCATCTTCGACCAGACTGCTTCTTCTTCGCCACTCCGCCATTTCGTTATCCGGCAGACCGCTCACTTTCTGAGCACAAGCGACTGGGCGGACGAGGAAGACGAGTGGCGAGAGTTACTTGATATCGGAGGCGACTTTGCTTTTGAGGTCATGAAGGCTTTGCGGGATTCTGCAAGGAGGAAGATCAAGAGTCCCGGCGATCAGGCGAACTGTGATTTTCACATTCACGTCAGTGGGAACCGATGCGATGGGACGAAGTGAGATAGTGGAGCGCATAGTGGGGTTGACAAATTCTGCCCATGGCAGGGCATCCTGCTACACAAGGTCCCGTTTCATCAAGCCGACGGCCATACACGTATGCTTTTGATCGAAACCGGTCAACAGCTGCAACGTTCTAGGAGGTCGTGAATGTAATGGGCAGTGCCGTCGCAAGTGATGATCGAGTTTCAGCTTTCTTCCGCGGAATCACTCAGCCACGGTTGCAATGAGATATTTCTGCAGAGCATCCCAACAGGAAAGTAAACCTTCATCTGCATACAAATACTCCGAGCATCTTCCGTCTACTTTCTTCATAAGCGGACTCTTGTCTTTTAGTCGTACTCGAAAAACAATAATATCACCTCTGCACCCATCTTGAGAAAAATCTACATTCGTTGAAAGCCAGCCTTTGCGTAACCCCATTCCCCAAAAACCCTCGAATATCCCCAAGTCTTTCGATCCTCCTAGACACAAACGATGTCTTACACCACCAAGCTTGTCCTCCTATGCGCGGCTACCTCGTTGCTGTCCCAATCAGCCGCCGGTGAAGCGGTCGTTTATCCGTACAACTGCGACAGCACGGAACCCATCTGCCAAACAGATTGCGTCACCGCCGTCCACAACATCTGTGCCGGTCTCGTCGGCCCGCTCACGCAAACGCAGGCCACCACCGTCCGGGGTTGCACAGCCAAGTATATCCCCTACCAGGGCGGGGCCGACACCAAGGCGACCTGTTTCGCGAACTTCCAAAAGATCCTGGGCGGATCCAACGCCGCGGCCGAGAAATGCGACGGCAAGACGCTCGGGCGCGTCGGTGGGGTCCTGGCGATGGACGCAAACAATCAGTTCGTTAGCAGCACGTCGTACGCCATTTTCCCCGCCAACAATAACCCGAATTGCGTCGTCCCCCCCAGCAAGATCAAGGAGCCCGTGGCGGCGAGGCACAATCTGCTCGGCACCTCCTACGACTGCTCGTCCCACCAGGAGACCCCCTCTACGACGTCGTCCCAATTGTCCCGCATAAACACAAGGGACAGCGCGAAGGCAAAGTGCGGCCTCTCCATAGCTGGTGCCGCGGTCTGCTCCGCCGGCTGCGCCATTGGAGTCTTTGCCACGTAAGCACAAGTTTCTTTCCCGTTCGCTGCCTTGGCGCGGACAAGACCATCACGTTTGCCTTGCTGACTCAGGCGCGCGCGCGACAGTATTGCCTCGTTCGGACTCGCAGGCGCTGCAACCGTGGCGGGTTGCATTGTCTGCACGGGTGGGGAAACGTATCTGGTCACCACGCAGTGTATTCAGAAGCACAATCGTAGGGGTCAGATGCTCGGTCGCGCGCTTTACGGGCGCCCCACCGAGCATCGCCCCACCGGGCCAGCTTATTGTTCAGGAAGCAAGCTTGACAGCTTGGCGCTCGAGATCCTTCCGGTCTGCTTGCAACAGCCTTTCGAGAGCAGCTGTCTGGCCACTGCGTGAGAGATAGCCTGGTGCGGCGTCGTGGCCCAGGCTAGTCTTCCACGAAGCCTGCCCTGGGAAGCGCGGCCTTTTTGAATTTAGGCGCTCTGTAGACGGAGGAAAAAGGTCTTGGTATCTGTCCGGGCATTTGGTGGGAATCTGAAGATCATGTATGGTATATATAAGCTTATCGCAAACCACATTGAGATGCTGAGTATTGATGACTCGAGTGTACCCTACCATCACAACGCTCTGCCTGACCTCCGAGGGCCCTCATCTCATTCAAGCTTAAAGCGACAGATATCGGTGCATGAGAATCAAAGATATCGAGGATCGCTTCTATGGACTGTCATGTTTTCCAAGGGAGACTTCCACGATAACATGGGCGGTCTCCAGGGGTGTTGAGAGTGCTTCCTGGTACACGCCTTTACGCTCCCGATATGCCTCTCGACTCGAGTTTTCCGTCCTGAGATCCACACTGGCTGCATCAAGAAGTCGTCAAAGGCAAGCTCTGCCGAACTTGGCCTCTCCTCCGGGATCGAACGCAGCACTCGGCGTGCAAACTGTAAAAAGGAGGTATGGTCTGCATCACTGACCCACCGTTCACGCATTTCGAAAGATTGGTCAGGGATAGGAATGGAACCTTTCCAATTGCCTGATATAAGGAAACACGCCATTTAGTATATAGTGGCAATAATTTCATGCTACAATGCTTGATCATACCTTGATCATCCCAATAACGACGACACTTTTCACTTCGGCTGATGAATAAAGGAGGTGGAGGTCCCAACAGCGACACCATCTCCGCCAGATGCTGCTCAACGTCGAGTCTTCCGTCTTTCTGTGCAAAGCAAAGGTGACCACCTTTGAGAAGATCCCACGCCTGTACCGGAAGTTGAGCCGTCAGTTAGGTTGGAGGACTTGTGCGCCGCAGTTTCAGAAAGCGTCGGAAGTTTTGATAATACAAGACGCCAGCGTCTTTCGTACGGAACGTGTACCCGCCATGACGCCAACTGCCCAGATGTCAACCTTCGTGGCCCAATTCATCCCTAGGACCACCTCAGGCGCCCGGTAGATGTCTGACATGGTGTCACCATTGTGCATGCCTCTGCCAATCCTGGCCTCGCCAAGATCACAGAGGATGGACAGACCGTTAGTGAAGGGCACCAGGCGGGACATGTACATAGTACGATTGGCAAGAATTTTCCTAGCAATCGGTCGTTCGAGTTCGCCTTGTTCGATTTGAAGAAATATCGTTGGATCTGGGATATCTCGGAGTATATTGTTTGGGGAGATATCTGGATTTGATCAGTCCCTCTCTTGTATATCAAATCAGGTCTTCATTGAGCCAATACCCGTATCAACCACGTCGCACTGGTGCAAATAGTTCAAAACTAAAGCAGTAGCTGGAGACTACTTTGAAAAAGTTCGTTGGCAATCTATGCTCAGGGAGAAGATCCAGGAGCTCCGCGAAGGTCATCCCAAGAGGTCGGTCTAGCAAACATTTATGGGTCCCATGAGGGCCAAAAGCTTCGAAGGTATCGACGACAGTGCGGACCATCTTCTTTCCTGGATGTTCAATAGGGCTCTTCTTTAAGTGATCAGAGATGGTCACTTCACGATCGTCACATATGTCCAAATGACTGTTCTGTTTTGCTCGGACACGTAGCTTGAGGGTGAGGTATTGGGGCTCCCCATGGGTACATTAGCCTCAAGCTCTACCGAATCGTCCAATCGTACTGATCCTTACCAGAGATCACGACACAGCCAAACGGTGGATTGCACACCGAAGCCTAGTTTGGAGACAATTTAGTATCTCGAGTTGAACACCTCCCCGATATAATCTTCCGATCCGCCCCAATCTCCACAAACCCTGACGAGGGGAACGCGCGGGGAGCAGATGGAGAGACCGAAGCCCTAGTCCTGGTCTACGATCTCGGTGGTAAACGGACGGACGGAAAGGAGGCTCGTAGCTGGGTGATGGAAGAATACAGAGTCTTTCTTGTTGCAGACTGAACGCTGTATCTGCAAGCCATCCCGCAATAAGGACCTCTTAGCGGTCGAGTTGAGGGTCGGGTTCAACAGGAGCGTGGCTAAGGTAGCTACCTTAATGTGGGGTTGGGCTTATGTAATATATGAGCCACAAGTTGGCGGTTTGGGAGTTGGGTTAGTGACGACCAGCGATTACCTGCTGCTCTATATTTTGCCATTCTCTGGGCGATATATGATTACCTTAGTAAATAATCCTTGGACTCATTCAAAGATGGTAAATACCTACCTTACTGTACTACAGTGTATGTTGGCCGGCTGACTGCTCCTACTCTGTCTCTACAATACTTCAGACAAGGCAATCTCCCTCAACTGCCCACCACCACAGCGGCAACGATGCACCCAAGCTGTGTCAATGCAGCGTCTACCTATGCCGATATGTAGCGCAGTTCTTGTAATAACTTGCTTTTCTGAGCCTGTCGTTAAACGCCGAGCCCATATGGTCTTCGGAAACCTCAAACATCTCTGTATTGATCGTGGTTTCAAATATGGCAAAGCATTGATAGGCCTCACTAGGGACTTTGTGCCCAATTTGTTGGTGTTGGAAACGTGATATATATTTCCCTCTCTCCTACGCCCTTCTCGTGCTTCAGATCGAATTCTATATCTCTTCCTGTTGATTGCGTATCTATTCACCACGACTCTCCCTGACGAACCAGCCAAGCTGTCAGTACAAGCATACAAGGCGCCACCTGACGTTTTGACGTGGTCAATAAGCATCTACATTATCAGTTACTGTGGTCTAAATAAGCTAACAGCTTGCCAGCTTTCTCGGCGAAGAAATCGTCACTGTGTTAGTTGGAGAGGTGCCGAAGAGATATTTCCTTCACAAGAAATTGCTCTGTTATTATTCCACTTTCTTTGATGCCGCGTTCAACGGAGCCTTCCAAGAAAGCATCTCTGGCGAATTGAAACTTCCCGAAGAAGAAGCCCGCGTATTTGACGTCTTTGTTCACTGGCTATATAGAGGCTCCCTGCCTTTATGCTGGTATGGCATGTCTTGTGCCACACCTTCCGACTGCGTCTCGGTCTATGCCATGGGTGAGAAGTGGTTTATACCCCGTCTACAGAACGATGTATGCGACAGGGTGCGATTTTGGTTTGTCGCTGACGAGCTTCCGTCAAGCCAATTCTTCAACCTACTTTACGAGGCAACATCCCCGGGCTGTAAGCTGCGGCAATTCTTCGTCAAACTGTTCATTTATATCGCACTACGCAAGATAAAACCGGACGTCGTAAACAGCATCTTGGAGCAGAACGGAGATTTGGCAATCGATGCTGCAAAGGAAACATTCCTGAAACTTAGCGTCAAGGTCGGACCCCAATCTGGTTTTCGAAGTCCAGAACGCCTTCCTGCGTGTGAGTTCCATGTTCACGGTTCAAAAACGATCTGCTACGCATGTTCATAAACCGTCTACTTGCACGCCTAGAACATCGATATGCTGCAGCAGATAGACCAGATGTCGCCAACTATGGATGGTCCATGCTCTTGCAACAATCGTCCTTACGGCGCCTCGCTTCATAATGCATCCAATGTCTTTGTCCATTCTGGTCGGTCAAGCTAAAATTGACAAAATCAACTTTCTCGGTACCTGTCGGCGTGGCCCAGACCCCAGACAAGCTATTACCTGCTCGTCTTGAGAACATAGGCCCGGTATTGGACTAGAGCACTAAGGTCGACTAGCAGCACGCTCTTACGGCTACCTCATTCCGCCCCTTAGGTCTCCCACGAGGTTCGGCCATTGAAGCTTCAGAATAAATGCGAACCCATTAACACGGTCATCCAGGGTGGCCTTGGATACCGTCAGGGCGAGCCCGATTCACAGATCAGCAGCCGATCATGGACCATTTCCATACACACGATAGCGCTTCGACCAGAAAGATCACTCTTTCGTTCAGGGTACGACATTAAGCCCTCCAAAACGCCATAAGTACGTTTCATGCAGCCGGGAAACTTAGGGGTAATCTCGGCCTCCAAAATCTGACAGTCCGACAACGCTCGAGTCCTGGCTGCTCACATAGCATCCTTCCATTCGGCCCATTACAAAGGCGCTGCGCCCGCGGGCCTTGCTCCGCTCAAATTAACCACCATGCCTGGCCCTACTTTCATACCCAACCCACCAGCGGCAGCCTTTCCCTCGGTGACCCAGCCGGGAACCTCCTTATCGGCGCTGGCGCTCAGAGTTTCCCAGACGTTCGGAAAGCCCGCCGGCAATGCGCCCTTGGCTTTTGCACCTACGATTGCGAAGCGCAAGAATTTGTGGCTGATGTAGCCGCGCAGGAGACCCTGATCGACAAGGGAGGAGACGACAGACTCGATTTCCATCATCGTGGGAAGTGGGGGCCCAGTGGGCGTGACGGCGCCTAGGAGGTCGGGATCTGTGTAGCTTGCTGGGTCTTGTGGTGGCGGCTCAGGAGGGACGATGAAGATGGAGTTTGTGTGCAGGCGACCGTCGATGTGTTTGCTGCCATTCGAGAGGTGGTCGGAGGGAAGGGAGGCGCGCTTCTCTAGGAAGGTGGCTAGTGCGAGGAGGTCGGCCAGGTTCAGGAGAGGCGCTTTGTTGCTGGTGTCGCCATGGAAGCCTGAGAGGACGAACGTTCGTCGAGCTAGAGATCGCCAGACAAGTACCTCGCATCTGTTGCGGAGTTGGAATAGGATTCGTTTGGTGACGAACCAGTCTGCATTTTCGCTGTCGAGGTCCAGAAGCCTTCTGAAGCTGGTAAGGTCGCCTTTGGTAATGGTATGGCAGACGGGTAGAAATTTCTCTGCCAGCCCTTCGGCTTCAGGTCTTTGGAGTAGGGACGGCGAGGGAAAGCGGCCCAGGATAATGTTCGCGGTGACTAGATAGATGAGAATCAATCTTCGTTGTTTCAAACAGCGAGCGTGGCATTGATCGTAGGCTGCCTGAAGCGCAAGCTGTGCTCTGTAGAAGTGGTTGTTGGAGAAGAGATAACGACCAAGATAATAAAGATAGGTGACGCGCTGGGAGGCAGGATACAACGCTAAAGGAGGAGACTGCTGGTATATATTGCCAAAGATCTGTTCTGCGTTGCGTATCTTGCGGCAATGAAAGAACAGTTTCAAGCAAAGGTTCGACATCACATAGATCCCAACCCGCCGGCCCTCCGGCTTGCCATCTGGCGTCTTGCCCGAAGCCGGTCCGCTTCGCTCGCTCAGACACTTCTTGAAGCCTTCACGTATCACGTTCGCAGAGCTCTCGACCAACGTCACCCTCTCCCCCGCTTCGTCATTGCCCATCACCGACTCCCGCCTGGTCAGATGCGCCACAAGCTCGGGCCTCTTGTCCAACCCGATGGCCAGTCTGGCAAGTGTCCGTGACAGGGACACCACGGTGGGTAGCACCACCACACCCATCGACGCGTCGCTCAGGGCAAGAATGCATTGACTACACCCACAACCTCGTAAGCCTCGCCCTGCAACTAAAACCAGCCCGCGTAGGATAGCTCCAGTACAACAACATACTTCAGCAACGCCTTCAACAAATCATGCGTCTCGACCAACTGCCCCGCATCCACATCCCTCAGGAACGCAAAATACTGCACTAAAAACGTCACGAACGCCGTCCACGCACCTCCGGACTCTTCTTGCGCCTCATCGTATTCCGGCAAGAGCGCCTCGCATTGAACTTCTAGGCGGTCTTCGGTGCCGGGCGGGTAGGCTTGTTGTAGTTCGCTGACGAGGACTTGGTACAGGGGTGGGAGCGGCGGTTCGACGAGGAGGTAGGCTTGTAGTTTGGGGCCGTCTTTGGCAAGGAGGATATTTGCGATCTCGTGGAGGAATTGGGTCGTTGTTGGGGTGGTCATTGTTGGTTGTGGGCATGGCGTGGTGGGCTGTGAATTTGAGTCTGGGGATAGGGGTTGTGGTACGGTTGAGGTTTTGAGTTGAACCGGTGGGGTGTCGAACGGGATGTTTCGCCCTGCTAGGTCATCAATTCATAGTGATCATAGCCTGGAGACTGATATATGGGTATGACGAGTTCACTGACTTTAGAAGGAGCCGCAATATCTTTGTTTACAGTACCTGTAGGTGCTGTCTAGGTACCGGTAAGCTAAGATCTAAGGCTGGGGCTAGGCATTGCGGTCGCTGTGTCGTAGCATAGAGACACATACACCCTTGCATGTGATCTTCAGGAACACCCGTCAAGGATTGAATGAACAACCAGAATCTGGACCATTCGAGGAGGGCTTTGGTATATGTTTCCATATCTGCGTCTGTGTTCTTTCAATTGCCTGTTATATCATGTAAGCATTGTATGTTGTCGATTGGAAGCGGCAACCACTGCAGCCAAACTCTCATTTTCACATGCTTCGAGTTTCGTCATCATCTAGTCACAGCTTTCTGAACTGCTCTTCCCGCGGCTCTTTTCTATCAAGTCTCGTCCGGCGAACTCCCCATCCGTAGAAACACCTCCTCCATAGTATTCCAACTCCCAACCATCAACCCACCAGCCAGACACCCCCAACCCCCACAACAATGGAAGACCCACCCGCCGAAATCCCCTCCATCATCCACCGCCTCACACAATCACCCCCCTCCCTCCAACGCCAAACGATAGAAAGCTACTTCACGCCCGACGCATCCTTCACGCACCCGTTCTGCCGCACCGGCAGCTTCGACGGCAGCCGCTGGCTGATCTGGTGCATCTACCGCTGGTACAAGATCCTGAGCCCGCGCATCGAGCTCGAGGTCGAGAGTGTCGGTAGTACACCCCGCTTTCCCATACCCCATCTCACCCACGAACCCGCGCTGACGCCCCCCACCAACCCCAGCCTACGACCGCCAAAACCTGATCCTCTACGTCACAGTCGCACAAGTCTTCGCCATCTTCTTCGTGCCCTTCTACCGCGTGCGCGCCCGCCTCACCACCGTCCTCCACCTCGTCCAAGTGCCGCCCCCGTCCCCGCGAACCCCCGTCGCAAGCGTGAGGCCGAAATTCTACATCCGCCGCCAGAACGACCTCTATCAGGTCGACCAGTTCGTAAGGTTCCTGAGTCCTCTGGGCGTGGGGGTTTTGGTGCTGCTGGTGGTACAGCTGCTAGCGACGGGGGCGTGCGTGGTCGGAGCGATGCTGGGGGGGCCGGTTGCGTGGGTGGAGAAGAAGGTGTTGAGGATGGGACGGGTTGGGGCAGCGATGCGGGGGGCCGCGGTTGGTTCGGTGGAGGAGAAGGTGCTGGGGATTGGGCGGTAGTGG
>JAABUJ010001029.1_pt1 | contig 44927 bp, 51 predicted proteins | sample 5559131 | NCBI WGS metagenome assembly JAABUJ01 (sample SAMN10711875, study PRJNA513366) | rock metagenome | isolation source: Antarctica rocks | place: Antarctica: Victoria Land, Mt New Zealand nord | collected 2016-01-07
GCCAGATCGCTTCGGCACTGGGGCGCACGGTTCATGCCGTCACGCCGCGCGGCTTCGAGTTAAAGGTCTTCCTGACCGTACTGGCCTTCACCATCACGGCAGGACGCTAGAAACACAACTTAGGTTACATTATAGTCTGCGGCGTCAGCGAAAGCAATACTCACTCTTCATTCCGACAGTCCGCCGTGTATCCGCTCTGCCCGATAATAGGGTATACTTTTCCGGCGGAAATCTGCGAAAGCCGGTTCCGCACAATCCACACCCGCCGGGACGCCCCCGCGTGTGCCTCCGGCCGGCCTGAGCCGACAGGAGGTTGCCGGGGCGGACGAACGGCGGGGAGGCCAACGACCACACCAAGGAGTCCTGAATTTGTCCGTACTCGCGATGAAAGACCTGCTCGAAGCAGGCGTCCACTTCGGCCACCAGACGCGCCGCTGGAACCCGAAGATGAAGCGCTACATCTACGGCGGCCGCAACGGCATCTACATCATCGACCTGCACCAGACCCTGAAGCTGTTCGATGAGGCCTACGCCTACATCCAGGAGATCGCCTCGAACAAGGGCAAGATCCTGTTCGTGGGCACCAAGAAGCAGGCCCAGGAGGCCGTCGCCGACGCCGCCAAGCGCTCCCACTCGTTTTACGTCAACTCGCGCTGGCTCGGCGGGATGCTGACCAATTATCGGACGATCCTGACCCGCATCGCCCGGCTGCGCGAGCTGGACCGGCTCGACGCCGAGGGTGTCCTGGAATCGCTGCCCAAGAAGGAGGCCGCCGACCTGCGCGAGGAGCGCGACCGGCTGGAGAACTACCTGGGCGGCATGAAGGACATGAACGGCATGCCCGACGCGATCTTCATCGTGGACCTGAAGAAAGAGAAGATCGCCGTGCAGGAGGCCCGGAAGCTGGGCATCCCCATCGTCGCCATCGTGGACACCAACTGCGACCCGGACGAGGTGGACTACGTCATCCCCGGCAACGACGACGCCATCCGCGCCATCAAGCTGATCTCGGGCAAGATCGCCGACGCGATCATCGAGATCCGGCAGGGCGAGTGGCAGGAGACGGAGATCGTCGGGACGGACGAAGAGGCCCAGAAGATGGGCGACGGGGCGGACGCCGCCGCGGTCGCCGCGCAGTGGGAGGCGCTGGAGAAGCGCGTCACCGGCGGGGCGCAGGTCCCGGCGGGCGTACTCGACCCGAGCCTGGGCGCGTCCGGCATGACGGCCGAGGGCACCGCCAGCGGGCTGGCCCGGCGGACATCGGCGGGTACGGGCGCGGAGGCGGACAACACGGGGGCCGAGACGGCCAACGAGGTCGCTTCCGAGACCCGGCAGCCGACCACGGGCGGCGCGGTCTAGGGACGGGCAGGGCAATTGGGAACCCGGCACTGGAAGTGCCGGGCTACTCACAAGTGAAAGTGCCTCCGGCACTGAAGAACAGACCGCAAGAACCGGGCTTCAGTCGCGGAGCGACTTCACGCCGCAGTAGCCCGGCGCTTCCAGTGCCGGGGGCTATGACTCACGAGGATTCAATCACTATGGCAGAGATCACCGCCGCGATGGTCAAAGAATTGCGGGACAAGACGCAGGCCGGCATGATGGACGCGAAGAAGCTCCTGACCGAGGCCGAGGGGGACATGGAAGTGGCGGTCCGCCTCTTCCGCGAGCGGAACGCAAAGCGGGAAATCAAAGAGGGCCGCACGAGCGCCGAGGGCGTCGTTGAGGCGCTGGTGCGCGAGCACAACAGGCTGGGCGTCCTGGTCGAGGTCAATTCCGAGACGGACTTCGTCGCCAAGAACGAGGAGTTCGTCGCCCTGGTCCGGGACATGGCGCGTCACGCCGCCGAGAACCCGGATGCGGCCTCGGTGGACGAGCTGCTGGAAGCGACCCACACCGAGAGCGGTCAGAGCGCGAAGCTGCGGATTCAAGATGTCTTCGCCAAGATGGGCGAGAACATCATCTTCAAGCGCTTCGCCGCGTACAAGACCGAAGACGGGACCGTGGACGCTTACATCCACATGGGCGGGCAGATCGGCGTCCTGGTCGAGCTGACCGGCGAGGGCGTGGAAGTCAAATCCTTGGCCCGCGAGGTCGCCATGCACATCGCCGCCGCCAAGCCCAGATACCTGAGCAAGGGCGACGTGCCCGCGGAGAAGCTGGCCGAGGAGCGCGACATCGTCAAGACGCGCGCGATGGCGGACCCGAAGAACGCGAACAAGCCCGCCGAGATTCTGGACCGGATCATCGAGGGCGGCGTGGGCACGTTCTACAAAGAAGCCGTGCTGCTGGAACAGCCCTACGTCCGCGAGCCGAAGCAGACGGTCGCGCAGCTCATCAAGGGCAAGGCCGAGGTCAAGCGGTTCGTCCGCTTCGAGATCGGCGAGGCGTCTTAGCTTATGGCGGCAGCTTCCACACCCGCCCAGGGCGGGGGCATGAGGTGGTCCCGTGTCCTGCTGAAGCTCTCCGGCGAGGCGTTCGCCGGGGACGGCAGCCACGGGGTCATTGATTACCAGGCCGTCGCCAAGATCGCCGCCGAGGTCGCGGGCTTGCAGCGCGGCGGCGTCCAGACCGCCATCGTGATCGGCGGCGGCAACGTCATGCGCGGCCAACTGGCCGAGAAGGCCGGCATGAAGCGCGTCACCGCCGACCACGTCGGCATGCTGGGCACGGTCGTCAACGGGCTGGCCTTGCAGGACTCGCTGGAGCAGCAGGGCATCGACACCCGCGTCCAGACCGCCATCCCCATCCAGAGCGTCGCCGAGCCGTACATCAACCGCCGCGCCCTGCGGCATCTGGAAAAGGGCCGCGTCGTAATTCTGGCGGGCGGCACGGGCAACCCGTTCTTCACGACCGACACTGCGGCGGCCCTGCGCGCTTCGGAAGTCCGCGCCGAGGCCATTCTGATGGCAAAGAACGGCACCGACGGCGTCTACGACAAGGACCCGCGCACCAATCCTGACGCCGTGAAGTTCGACCGCATCTCCTTTGCCGACGCGATCAACCGCCGCCTCAAAGTCATGGACCTGACGGCGATGGCCTTCTGCATGGAGAACAACCTGCCCATCGTCGTGTTCGACATCAACGTCCCCGGCAACATCCAGCGCGTGGCGGAAGGTGCCCGCATCGGAACGCTCGTGTCGCGGGATGCGTAAGTCATGGTAGTCAGTGTCGCGCCGGTTGAGAAGTTCCGGGACTACATCTTCAAGCCCGGCGCGACGCATGGCAAGAATCAGGTCTTCCAGTCGCTTGGCTATGACGTAAGTTACTCGGCACAACTGGCTGCCATTTACCAACAACAGGCCGCTGCCAAATATGCGTCGCAAGACTTCTCGCACGGGCGTCTGGACCAATACGGGCAGCGTATCAATATTGGAATTGAACTCGAAGGCATTGGTGAACAGGCCGGCAAGAAGAGTTATCTGATCTCCGGCTGGATGATACAAGCTGATGGCAGCATCACGCTGAACACGCCTTTCAGTGGGTTCGCACGGTAGAAGGTAACATCATGCTGGAAAATTACTCGCGTGTGCGTTTACTTACTGATAGGTTTCGGTCGGAAGGCGCTGCCGAAGGTGACTTGGGGTATGTGATCGAGACCTATCCCGATGGTGTTTGTGAGGTGGAGTTTTCCAACCCACAGGGGATCACGTTCGCACAGATCGTCGCGCGCGAGAACGAATTACAGCGAGACGAGCCAACGCTTCCGATACAAGATATGTCATCGAGCGACACCGTTCATTTTGACCGAACCGCCGCTGACACAGCAAAGAAGAGCAAAGTAAGCTAATCAGGAGCGAACATTATGAGCCTAGCCGACCTCGCCGCAGAAGCCGAGCAGAAGATGAAGAAGACGGTGGACGCCACGCAGCACGACTTCTCCACCATCCGCACCGGGCGCGCCAATCCCAGCCTGCTGGACGGCATCACGACCGACTACTACGGGACGCCGACGCCGCTGACGCAGCTCGCCTCCATCAGCGTCCCCGAAAGCCGGCAGCTCCTGATCACCCCCTACGACCGCAGCACCATCGCCTCCATCGAGAAGGCGATCAAGAATTCGGACGTCAACATTAACCCGGTCAACGACGGCGTGGCCCTGCGGCTGACCATCCCGCCGCTGACCGAGGAGCGTCGCCGCGACTTCGTCAAAATCCTGGGCAAGAAGGCTGAAGAGGGCCGTGTCTCGATCCGCAGCATCCGGCGCGACGCCAACGATAGCTTCAAGGCGCTGGTGAAGAAGAGCGAGGCCTCCGAGGACGAGTCCAAGCGCGCCCAGGACGGCCTGCAGAAGCTGACCGACCGCTACATCGTCGAGATCGACAAGATCGCCAAGGCCAAAGAGACCGAGCTGCTCGAAGTTTAGTCGTGAAGTCTAGTCGTGAAGTTTAGCGAGGCCGTGACATGGAAACTCTTCTGACGGCTGAGGCGGGCGCGGACGCCGCCCCGGACTCGCCCCCGCTGGATTTACGCGCGTTGAAGTCAAGGCTGGACCCGGCCCGGCTGCCCGCCCACGTCGCCATCATCATGGACGGCAACGGGCGGTGGGCGCGCGCGCGGGACGAGGACCGGCTATTCGGCCACTGGCAGGGCTACCGGGCGCTCAAAGGGATCGTCTCGGCTGCGGACGAGTTCGGGGTGCAGGCGCTGACCGTCTTCGGCTTCTCGACCGAGAATTGGCGTCGTCCCCAGGCCGAAGTCGGCGGGCTGATGTCTTTGATGCAGGCGGCGATGCAGGCGGAGATCGAGGAACTGATCCAAAACCGCGTCCGCATCCGCGTCACGGGCCGGCTTCAAGACCTGCCGGATTCGCTGCGCGAGACGTTCGAGAGCGCGGTTGTCAGGACAGCGCAGTTCGGCGGGATGACGTTTAACCTCGCGATCAACTACGGGGGCCGGGCGGAGATCGCCGACGCCGCGCGGGGCCTGGCCGAGGCGGTCCGGCGCGGCGAGATCGACCCTGTGGGCGTGACCGAGGAGACGCTGGCGTCGTATATGTACGCGCCCGACCTGCCCGACCCGGACCTGCTGATCCGCACGGCGGGCGAGCTGCGTATCTCGAACTTTTTGCTGTGGGGCATCGCCTACTCGGAGATCTGGGTGACGCCGACCTTGTGGCCGGATTTCACCCCCGCGCTGCTCGCCGACGCACTGGAAGAGTACGGACGGCGGACGCGCAAGTTCGGCGCGGTCGTGTCGTGAAGAACGTCGTCGTCTTGGGAGCCACGGGGAGCATCGGGACGCAGACGCTGGACGTCGTGCGCCGCCTGCCGGACCGGCTGCGCCTCGTCGGGCTTTCGGCGTACCACAATGAAGCCCTGCTGCGGGAGCAGGCGCGCGAGTTCGGCGTCTCCCGCGACGCCCTGGAGTGGGGCGAACGGGCCGATCTGGACCGGCTGGCGCGGCTGCCCGGCGCGGACATCGTGGTGGTCTCGGTGGCCGGGGCGGTGGGCACCGGGGCGACCCTGGCGGCTCTGGGTGCGGGCAAGGACGTGGCCCTGGCGACTAAAGAGGTGCTGGTGGCGGCGGGCGAGATCGTGACGCGCGCGGCCCGCGCGGGCGGCGGGCGGCTGCTGCCGGTTGACAGCGAGCATTCGGCCATCTTCCAGTGCTTGCAGGGGCAGAGGCCGGAGCACGTCGCGCGGCTGTGGCTGACGGCTTCGGGCGGCCCGTTCCGCGAGTGGCCCGCTGACAAGATCGCGCGGGCGACGGTGGCGGACGCCCTGCACCACCCGACCTGGCCGGACATGGGGCGCAAGATCACCGTGGACAGCGCGACGCTGATGAACAAAGCGCTGGAGATGATCGAGGCGCGCTGGCTGTTCGACGTGCCCGTGACGCGCGTGGGCGTCGTGGTCCACCCGCAGAGCGTCGTCCACTCACTGGTCGAGATGCGGGACGGGTCGCTGCTGGCGCAGATCGGGCTGCCGGACATGCGCGTCCCCATCGAGTACGCCCTGCTGTACCCGGAGCGGGCGGACATGGGAATCCCGCGCTTCGATTTGCTCACGCCGCGCGAGCCGCTGACGTTCATGGCACCCGACGAGGAACGGTTCCCCGCGCTGGGCCTGGCGCGGCGCGCGGCGCAGGCGGGGGGGACGCTGCCCGCCGTGCTGAACGCGGCCAATGAGGCCGCCGCCGGCTTGTTTTTAGACGGCGCGATCACGTTCCCGGCCATCACGGCCCTGACCGCGCGGGCGATGGATGCCCACGGCGTCACCGAATCACCGACGCTGGCGCAGATTCAAGAGGCCGACGCCTGGGCGCGGGGCTGGGCGCTCCGCGCGGCGGACGAAGACCGCTCGCTGCGAACGGAACGCTGAGAACGGAAGGGACTGTGCAACGTGGAAATTCTCGCTAAGGTGCAGCAGACGGTTATCCTGCTGGTGATCCTGAGCATACTCGTCGTCGCGCACGAGTGGGGGCATTTCATCGTGGCCCGCCTGTGCGGCATCCGGGTGGACGACTTCTCCATCGGTTTCGGCAAGCGGCTGTTTCGGATCGCCAAGCGGGGCGATACGGAGTACAACGTGCGGATGCTGCCGCTGGGCGGCTTCGTCAAGATCGCCGGCATGGAACCCGACGAGGCCCCCCTGGTCGCCGTTAAAGACAAGGTCATGGGGCACGGCACGGCCTCGGACCCGGACTCCCATGACCTGCCGCTGATCACCGAGAACATCGGCGACGGGACGGCCTATGCCGCCCCGGACGGGTTCTACAGCAAGCCGCTGTGGCAGCGTTCACTGGTGATTCTGGCCGGCCCGGCGATGTCGTTCCTCTTGGGCTACGCCGTGTTCTGCCTGATGGGGGCCACGACCGGCATCCCCTCGGGCAAGGTCCTGACGCGCATCAGCCTGGTCGAGCCGGGCGGCGAGGGGCAGCATGTCGGCCTGCGCGCGGGCGACGTAATCAGCGCCATTGACGGCAGGCCGCTGTCCGACGGCAAGCAGATGATCGCCCTGATCAACGGCAACCTGGGCAAGCCGCTGACGCTGACGGTACAGCGCGACGGGCAAACGCTGACGAAGATCGCCACGCCGCGCCCCGCCGTCAAAGACGATCAGACCGTGATCTATACCGATGTGGTGCAGCCGGGGTCGTTCGGCAGGCAGATCGGCCTGCTGCCCGGCGACACGGTCCGGGGCATCGGCACTTCCCCCGTCGAGAGCGCGGCCCAGGCAACCAAGCTTTTGCGCGACGCGGCGGGTAAACCCATAGACATCGTCGTGACGCGGGCCACGAGCGACGACCCTATCCCGCTGCACGGTGTCGTCCCCTCAGCACTGGGAGCGGGTGCTCTGCCCGCCCTGAACGGCCACCCCATCGGCGCGCTCAAGATCGACCCGTCGGCGGAGATCAAGCACCTGAGCCTGATCGAGTCGGTCAAAGCCGGCACGTTCGTCATGGGCGTCTTCTTCAGCCACCTGGGGGAGATGGTCCAGCGCCCGCAGCACCTCAAGGACAACGCGGGCGGGATCATCTATATGTACCAGGCGACCGGCGTGGCCGCCAAGAACGGATTGGTGGATGAGATCAACCTGATGGCGAGCCTGTCGATGAGCCTGGCGATCTTCAACCTGCTGCCCATCCCCGTGCTGGATGGCGGGCACCTCCTGACGTTCTTTATCGAGTGGGTGCGGCGCGGCAAGCGGCTGACGGACCGGCAGCAGCAGGCGTTCCTGGTGACGGGCCTGGCGATCATCGGGACGCTGTTCCTGCTAATCATGTCCAACGACATCCTCCGCACCCTGCACCACCAGGTGCCGCAGTAGAACCCACCCCGGCCCGTCCCTCGCCGCGGTGGGTTCTCACGCCGGGTATACTCAGACCATGCGCTTCACACAACTCTTTGCCCCCACCCTGCGGGACGCGCCGCGCGAGGCGGAACTGGTCAGCCATAAGCTGCTGCTGCGGGGGGGGTTCATCCGGCCTCTCGCCAGCGGCGTTTACTCTTATCTGCCGCTCGGGCTGCGCGTCTTGAACAAGATTTCGGGCATCCTGCGCGAAGAAATGAACCGCGCGGGCGGGGCCGAGATGCTGATGCCGTCCCTGGTCCCGCGCGGTCTGCTGGAAGAGTCGGGGCGGGACAAGATCGACGTGCTGTTCACGGCGCAGCCGCACGACTACTTTTTGGGCTTCACGCATGAAGAGGTCGTGACGGACATCGTGCGCGGGGACGTGCAATCTTATAAGCAACTGCCGTTGCTGCCCTACCAGATCCAGACCAAGTTCCGCAACGAGCCGCGCCCGCGCGGGGGCCTGATCCGGTGCCGCGAGTTTCTGATGCTGGACGCCTATTCGTTCGACAAGGACGAGGCGGGCGGCCAAAAGTCTTACTCCGCCGTGCGCGCGGCGTTCGCGCGGATGTTCGCCCGCTGCGGGCTGGAATCGCTTGCGGTGGAGGCCGACTCGGGGGCCATCGGCGGCTCGCAGAGCGAGGAGTTCATGGTGCTGTCGGAGGACGGCGAGGATACCGTCCTGCGCTGCGACCGGACGGGCTATGCGGCGAACGCCGAGCGCTGCGAGGCCGTCCCCGTCTTGGCCGAAGACCCTGATACGTCCGTGGTGGAGGCCGAGACGTTCGAGACACCCGGCAGAGCGAGCATCGGGGACGTGGTTGACTTTTTAGGCATCCCCGCCACACGCCTGATCAAGACGCTGGTTTTCGCCGGCCCGGATGGGCAGCCGGTCGTCGCGCTGGTCCGGGGCGACCGCGACTTGAACGAGGCAAAGCTCGCCAAGCTGCTGGGCGGACCGGCGGTGCTGGCCGACGCCGCGACCGTCGAGCGCGTTACGGGTGCCCCCGTCGGCTTCGCCGGACCCGTCGGCCTGCGCGTCCCCGTGCGCGTCGTCGCCGACCGCGAGGTGGGAACGGTCCGGGACGGCGTTGTGGGCGCGAACGCCCCCGACGCGCATCTGGTCCACGTCCTGCCGGGCCGGGACTTCCCCCACCCCGAGTACCACGACCTGCGGACGGCGGTGGCGGGCGACGTCAGCCCCGCCGACCCCGAGGGGCGTCTGGTGACGCAGCGCGGCATCGAGGTGGGCCACGTGTTCAACTTCGGGACCAGGTATTCCCAGGCGATGGGGGCGACGTTCAGCGACGAGGGCGGCAAGTCTCAGTTGATGCAGGGCGGTTCCTACGGCGTCGGCGTCTCGCGCCTGATGGCGGCGGCGGTCGAGCAGGGGCACGACGCCGGGGGCATCCTGTGGCCCGTTACCATCGCGCCGTTCGAGGCCGTCGTCGTTTTAGTCGGCATCAAAGATGACGCGCAGAAGCAGGCCGCTGAGAGCCTCTATCAGGGTCTGCTGGGGAGCGGCGTGGACGTGCTGCTGGACGACCGGGACGACCGGCCCGGCTCGAAGTTCAAGGACGCCGATCTGCTGGGCATCCCCGTCCAGGTAGTGGTCGGCAAGTCGCTGGCCGAGGGGACCGTCGAGGTCAGCCTGCGCCGGGACAAAGCGGGCAAAGAGGCCGTCCCCGTGGCGGACGCGGCGGCCCACGTGCGGCGGCTGGTTGACGGCCTGAAGGCCGAGATCGCCGTTCCTGCGGCGTAGGTTGGTGCCGCCCCCCCCTCCCGACGGCACCCGGCCCCTAATCGGGTCAAGAAGACGATGCCGTCGGGGATTGCTGCTGAATGAATACCAGGAGGAAACGCATGACGTCCACGACGCTGCCCGGCGGCACACTCACGCTCGCCGACGGTCTCAGTCTCACTCGCATGGGGTACGGTGCCATGCAGCTCGCCGGCCCGCATGTCTTCGGGCCGCCCGCAGACCGCGACGGTGCCCTTGCGGTCCTGCGCGGGGTCGTTGATCTCGGGATCACCCACATCGACACCAGCGACTTCTACGGCCCGCACATCACCAATCAACTTATCAGGGAGGCGCTGCATCCATACCCGGAGCGGTTACGGATCGTCACCAAGGTCGGCGCTCTGCGGGACGCGGAAGGGAATTGGCCCAAAGCGCTCGCCCCCGAGCAGCTCCGCCAGGCCGTTCAGGACAACCTCGCAAACCTCGGCGTCGCCGCACTCGATGTCGTCAATCTGCGGGTGGGCGGCCTCGATGCGCCGACGCCGGGTTCCCTAGCAGAACCGTTCCGCGTGCTCGCCGGGATGCAGCAAGAGGGCCTCATCAAGCACCTCGGGGTCAGCACCGTCAGTGCCGAGCAGATCGCCGAGGCACAGTCCATTGCGCCGGTCGTCTGTGTGCAGAACTTCTACAACATCGCCAACCGGCGGGATGATGCGCTCATCGACTCCCTTGCAGAACAGGGAATCGCCTACGTGCCGTACTTCCCCTTGGGTGGCTTTTCACCGTTGCAATCCGACACGCTCTCCCGTGTGGCCCTGCGCCTGAACGCCACCCCGATGGCCGTCGCATTGGCCTGGCTGCTGCAACGCTCCCCCAATATCCTGCTCATCCCTGGGACATCCTCGGTCGAGCACCTGCGTGAGAATGTCGAGGGCGCGGGCCTTCATTTGCCCGTCGACGCCATTGATGAGCTGAACGCCGTTGCCGGCTGACCCTGTCGTGGAAGAGACAACCGAATAGCCTTGCACAGGCACGGTTTGCCGTCTATTCGCCCCGCCCACGGAGCCTATGTCCCCCGCCTCCCTGCTGCACCTGCCGCTGACGCACATGACCGGCCTGCTGCTGCTGGCCCTCGTTTTGGGCGGGCTGATCGGCTGGGAGCGGGAGCGGCACGAGCGCCCGGCGGGGCTGCGGACACACATCCTGGTGTGCCTGGGATCGACCCTGATCACGCTGGCCGGGAACAGCGCGGGGAGCGCCAGCGGCGGGCGGATCGCCGCACAGATCGTCACCGGGGTCGGATTTCTGGGGGCAGGGACGATCATCCGGGACGGCACGAGCGGGTCGGTGCGCGGCCTGACCACGGCGGCCAGCCTGTGGGCCATCGCGGGCGTGGGTATCGCGGTGGGCTACGGCGGGCTGTACGCCGGGCTGGCAACGGTAGGGACGCTGATTATCCTGTTCACGCTCACCCTGCTGAACACGTTCGAAGACGCACTGATCCGGCAGCGGCGGCGGCACGAGGTTCTGGTCGTGCTGCGCCTGGACAGCGACCCGCTCCGCTCTCTTTCCACCCTGCTGGACACCCTGCGCGAGAAGGGGACACCGGCGCGCGACCTGAAGCTGACCCGCCTGGTAGAAACGGGGACGGCCCGATTCCAGATCACGCTCTCGCGCTACGTCGGGCGGGACGCCGTAGACGCGCTCCTCGGCAACGTCCCCGGCGTCGTGCATTACGAGTGGGTGGATTAGCAGGCGGGGGTGGATTAGCAGGCCCGCATCAGAAGCCCGGCACTGGAAGCCCTCCGGGTCCGCCAGTGCGGGCCGGGCTACTCGGAGGAAGTCGCTCCGCGACTGAGGACAAGCCCTTATAGGCCGTTTTTAGCCCCGGAGGGGCTTTCCCTGTACTTGGGTAGCCCGGCACTTCCAGTGCCGGGTCCCCCGCGCCCTGGCGGGTTCTGTCACCCACCAGGCTGCTTGGGCAGACGCAGCGTGATCGTCGTCCCCTGCCCCACGGCGCTGACGACGGACACGGCCCCGCCGTGCTGCTCGACGATGCGGCGCACGATGCGCGTCCCAAGGCCCGTCCCGCCGGGCTTGCTGGAATAGGCGGCGTCGGTGAACAGCTTGCGGCGCACGTCCTCGGGCATCCCCGCTCCGGTGTCGCTGACGGAGACGCCGAAGACGTCTCCATCCGGGTCGTCGGTGACGGATACGACCACGGACCCACCCGGAGGAGTCTCGGGCAGGGCGTTGTTGACCAGGTTGTACAGCGCGTTGTAGAGCCGGTGGCCGTCGTAAACGGCGACAAGGTCCCGCGCGCCCTCGGCGCGCAGGGCGACATCGCCGAGCCGGGCCGCGCCCGCTAGGGCCTGCACGACACGCGACGCGGTCTCAAAAGGGCGGCCCGGCTTGAAGTCCATCGGGGCGACCTCGCCCTTGAGGGCGGATGCGATCTCGCGCGTCCGGGCCGTCACCTGCTGCACACCCTCGGCGACGCTCTCGCGCACCTCCCCATAAAATCCCTCCAGGGCTTCCAGCGCGCCGGGCCTGCCCGCGCGGACATCGGCGATGCTGCCTTCGAGCGTCTCGACGTAGGGCAGGATGTGGGTGAGCATGTTGCCGATGTCGTGGCTGATCTCGCCGACCGAGCGGGCGACGGCGGCGAGGTTGGCCTCGCGGGCCAGCAGGGCGCTCTGGAGGCTCATGGTCACCAGACTGGCGACGATCTCGGCAACGGCCATGTCCCCGGTGCCGAAGTCGCCGACGCGCTTGTTGACGAACTGCATCACGCCCAGCGGACTGCCCCGCCGGGTGTGGAGCGGGACGGTCATCAGCGAGCGCGTCTGGTAACCCGTTCGTGCGTCCACGGTGCCGACGTGGTCTCGGTCCACGGCGACGTCCGGCGTGATGCGCGACGCGCCGGTCTGAAAGACGATGGCGGCGATGCCGCGCCCTAGGGACAGATCCAGGCTGGTGCCGATCAGCGAGGCCGCGACCGGGCCGACGGCGTGGCGGAAGACGAGCACGTTCTGCTCGGGGCTGTGGAGCAGGACCGAGCCGGCGTCCGCCCCGACCACTTCCAGGGCGGTTTCCAGCGCCTGCCGCAGCAGGACGTCGGTGTCGGTCACGGAGTACAGGGCGGCGCTGATCCGCTGCACGGCCTCCAATTGCCGGCGCGCGAGCGCGAGCTGTTCGGCGGCCTCTTCACGTGAACCTTCGTTGACGGGCGTGGAAAGAAGGGTCATGGCATGGCCTCGGCATCGGCGGGCAGGGGCCGGTACAGGCCTTCCTGGTGGATATATGACTCGACCGGCTCGGGCGTCAGATACCGAATGCTGCGCCCCTCGCGGATGCGCCGGCGCAAGTCGGTGGAGGAGATTTCCAGGCCGGGGATGGGCAGGAAAAAGACCCGGTGCAGGAACTCGGCGTCGGCGATCTCCCGCAGCCGCTCCAGCACGAAGCCGGGGCGGGTCACAGCGATGAACCGGCATTCGCGCGCCAGGTGGTCGTACTCGTGCCACCCGAGTATCTCCAGCACGGCGTCCGCCCCGGTGATGAAGTACAGTGCGTCGAGGTCGGGGTACAAGCGGCGGAAGGCCCGCACGGTGTCCACGGTGTAGGATGGGCCGGGCCGCTCGATCTCGATCCGCGAGCAGCTAAAGCGGGGATTGGAGTCGGTCGCCAGCAGCGTCATCGCGTAGCGCCCCTCGGGCGAGGAAACTAGGTAGGCCTTCTTGTGCGCGGGCCGTCCGTTGGGCACGAAGACGACTTGGTCCAGCGCAAACGCCGCCCGCGCCTCCTCGGCCATCAGCAGGTGCCCGTAGTGGATAGGGTCAAACGTGCCTCCCATGATGCCCAATCGCTGCATGGCTTGTGGCTACCCGCGCGTCTGTCCCGACCCGCGCACGACGTACTTGTAGGTCGTCAGCTCTTCCAGGCCCATGGGGCCGCGGGCGTGGAGCTTCTGGTTCGAGATGCCGATCTCGGCCCCAAAGCCGAACTCGAAGCCGTCGGTGAACCGCGTCGAGGCGTTGACGTACACGGCGGCGCAGTCCACGGCATCGGTGAAGGCCTGCGCCGAATCGTAGTCGCGGGTGATGATGGCCTCCGAGTGGCGTGTCCCGTGGGCGTTGATATGCTCCACGGCGGCCTCCAGAGTGTCCACGATTTTGACGGCGAGTATCAGCGCGTTGTACTCCGTATCCCAGTCGTCTTCCGCCGCGAGAGTCATGGGAACCGGGGTGGCGTCGTCCCATCGCTGGGCGGCAATCTTCATGGCACGCTCACAGCCGCGCAGTTTGACGCCGGCATCATGTAACTCGTGAAAGAGAGATTGCACAACCCCTTCGGTGATTTGTTCTAGACCGGCATGAACCAGCAGCGTTTCCAGGCTGTTGCAGACGGAGGGCCGCTGGACTTTGGCGTTCAGGACGATGGCACTGCCCATCACCATGTCCGCGTTCTCGTCCAAGTAAATGTGGCAGTTGCCCGTGCCGGTCTCGATGACGGGGACGGTGGCCGTCTCGACGACGGTTTTGATCAGCGCCGCCCCGCCGCGCGGGATCAGACAGTCCACCCAGCCGTTGAGCGTCATCAGGCGGCGGGCGGCGGCGCGGTCGGTGCTCTCAATAAGCTGGACGCAGCCACGCGGCAGGCCCGCGCTTTCCAGGGCGTCCGACAAAACGCGGGCCAGGGCGACGTTCGTGTGGATCGCCTCGGAGCCGCCGCGCAGCAGGGCGGCGTTGCCCGATTTCAGGCACAGCGCGGCGGCATCCACGGTGACGTTGGGCCGGCTCTCGTAGATGATGCCGATGACACCCAGCGGGACGCGCGTTTTGGTGATCTCCAGCCCGTTGGGCCGCCGCCATCCAGACAATATGTTGCCGACCGGGTCGGGCAGCGCGGCGACCTGTTCCAACCCCGTCCGCATCTCCGCGATGCGCTGAGGCGTGAGCGTCAGCCGCTCGACCAGGTGCGGCGTCATCCCCCGCTCCCGCGCGCCGTCGATGTCGCGCCCGTTGGCCTCTAGAATCGTCCCCTGAGCGTCCGTCAGCAGATGAGCCATCGCCGCGAGTGCGGCATTCTTGGCGTTCGTCCCCGCCGTCGCCAGTGTTCGCGCGGCGGCCTTGGCAATGCGTGCCTTGTTTTCGACCTCTTCGACGGCGTTTGCGCTCATGGTACGGGGATTGTAGCCGAACGGGAGTGGATTGTCAAGGCGATGGGAGAGAAGCCCCCGCCCCGCCCCACGCAAGGAAAGGCTTTAGGCTTTCTGTTCGGCTCCCCAGATTTGGGCTTTATTCAGAATCACCGGGGCAGGCTGAAAGTCCCCTGCGGATACCCCGCAATTAGACCCTGCCGCCTGAGTGTTTCTACCGAAGAAGCCGCCCAATGAGTCGGCGGGACGTCGGGGAATGGTTCGGCGACAAGGAGACGACGCGCCGTCTGAGCCAACCCCGTCAAACGCGCCTGGGCCGCATCCGTGTCCACGTTCAGCCGCGCCAGGTCGGGCGTGAACCGGCGGACCAGCTCCTGCAAAGCAGCGAGCGCGGGGGGCGAGGCGAGCAATCGCGCCTCAAGATCGGCACCCGAAGGCGACGGGCTGGACGCCTGAGCCAGCACACCGGCAACGGCGACCGCAAAATCGTGTCGCGTCACCTCGCGGCGTCCGGTGACAGTGCCCTCCGGGTGGCCGAACACGACGCCAGCCTTCTGCAAGGTGTCTACGTCTTGATAGGCCCAGTGACCCATGGGGACGTCCGCGAAGGGGCCTCTTGGGTCCTGAGCGGCGCAGGGAGGGGCAACAAGGGCCAGGGCGACAAGGCATAGTATTAATCGTTTCATGGGTGGTTCTCCTACGGACACGCTTCAGATGGCCCGCTCTATGGTTGCGGGGGCCGTCAACCGGACGGGGGCGGCAGCCATACCCCGCCGGGGCTGGCGATGGGCTTTGCGGGATAGCCGATCTGGAGCCACTGCTCCAGGTCCAGACCGGCCGGCGACAGCAGGGCGTTCAACTCGCGCCGCCCGAGGGCTTTGACAGGCAATCGTAGGCCTCGTAATAGATCTTCCAGTCGCGGACGTTCGGGTCTGCGCCCCGCGCCAGCAGCGTTTCCACCTGGGCGGCGTCGTGGAGGTTGACGGCTAGGACAAGCTGCCGGCTGAGGTCGGCGCGATGGCGGGCATAGGTCACGGCCCCGATGAGGGCAACCACCACGAGCAGGAACGCGCCGGTGTTGAAAAGCCGTCTCTTCAAGGCAGAAGTCTTTCTTCAATGGCGTATGCGTACATGGTGCGAGGATTCTAGCCGAACGTCGCTGGATTGTCAAGGCATCGTCAAGGCGCGGCGGGCAGGTTTGACGGCCCTCATGCGGCGGTAGTAGGAACTCGGAAGAGTCAAAGAGCGAAGGACATAGGGAGAGATAAACATGGCACAGACATTGGTGGGGCTGTTCCGCAGCCAGAGCGACGCGCAGGGGGCCGTAGAAGACTTGACAAGTGCGGGCATCGCGCGCGAGTACGTCGGCTACGCCGAGGCCGGGGCGGACTTCGACGCCCTGGTGAAGCACGGCATCCCCGACGAGATGGCTTCCCACCTCGTCACTGCCTTGCACCGGGGCGACGCGGTCGTCAGCGTACAAGTGTCGGACGCCCAAATGACGACCGTAAGCACGGTATTCACGCGGCATAACGCTGCCGACGTCAAGACGTCGGGGCTGAGTGCGGAGGCCATCGCGCGCGGGCAGGAGGAGATGGCGCACCTCGCGCCCGGCCCGCACGAGCCGCTGCACTTCGGGAACACGGGCACCCGGACGCAGGTCAGCGAAGACCCGATCTCCGAGGTCAACCCGTTCCAGGAGACCCTACCCTAGCGGCCCCAACTTGACAACGGGTGGGGCCGGGGGTACACTGAATGGCACTCTTTTTTGAGAAGAGTCTACCGAAGTGTGCAGGGGAGCAGGCCATGATCATCATACTCTCGTCAGCGGCGACGAAGGAGAACTTAACGCACGTGACACAGATGCTGCAAGAGCACGGCTACGGGGTTCACCTCTCCGAAGGCGTGGAGACCACCATCGTCGGGGCCGTAGGCGTCCCCAACGATGCGGCGAGCAAGGCCGAGGTCATGGAGCAGTTCGCGGCCCTGCCCTATGTGGACAAGGTCATCCCCGTCACGAAGCCCTACAAGGTCGTCAGCAAGCAGTTCCACCCGGAGCCGACCATCATCAACGTCCGGGGCATTTTGATCGGTGCCCCTGGCTTCGTCGTGATGATGGCCGGGCCGTGTACGGTCGAGACCGAGGAGCAGCTCATGGCCTCGGCCCGCGCCGTCAAGGCGGCGGGGGCGCACATCCTGCGCGGCGGGGCCTACAAGCCCAGCACGTCCCCCTACTCCTTCCACGGCCACGGCGAGCCGGCCCTCAAGATGCTGGCCCAGGCCCGCGAGGAGCTGGACATGCCCATCATCACCGAGGTGCTGGACGTGCGCGATGTGGACCTCGTGTGCAGCTACGCGGACATCTTGCAGGTCGGGACGCGCAACATGGCGAACTTCCCGCTCTTGACCGAGATCGGCAAGACGCAGACGCCCGTGATGCTCAAGCGCGGCATGGCAGCCACGATTGAGGAGTGGCTTCAGGCCGCCGAGTACATCGCCAGCCGGGGCAACAAGAACGTGATGCTCTGCGAGCGCGGCATCCGCACCTTTGAGACCTACACCCGCAACACGTTCGACGTCAACGCCGTCGCCGCCGTCAAGGAACTGTCGCATCTGCCCATCATCGCCGATCCCTCCCATGCCACGGGCCGGGCCAGCCTGGTCAACGCCGTGTCCCGTGCCGCCGTCGCGGCGGGGGCTGATGGCCTAATCATCGAGGTCCACCCGAACCCCGAGAAGGCCCTCAAAGACGGCGCGCAGTCGCTCCTCCCCGAGGCCTTCGAGAAGCTGATGCGCGACATCACCCCCATCGCCCAGGCCGTAGGCCGGCACCTGTAGACGCCGGCCACAAAGAGGAAACAGACAAGGCCGCAGAGAATGAGCGTACAGCAAACGCCTCTCTGCGGCTCATGTTTTATCTCGAAAACCACTGACATTTACAATGTGGCACAAGAAACCATGTTGATTTGTCGTTACGGAGAAACTGATGAAGACAAAAACTGTTTTTGCTTTCCATCTGACAATCTTTAGGCTTTTGATGTGCCTTGTATCTTCTGCATACGCAAGTCACGTTTACTATGCAATACCTGGTCGCTCGGATGCTGACGTCAAACTAGGGATGAGCCGCACCGAACTTTTGCGGGGTAATAAGCCTCTACACACCTACCATTTCTCGTGGTACATCACGCAACAAAACAAATCTACTAAAGCGAACAGATCCAGACTCTAAACTTACGACACAGTATTTGTACAGTCATCTAGGAAGCGCGGGCTTCATGCCGTCCACTTTCGATAGGTAGAAAACGAGACTCGCTTTGTGTTGCAGTTCGGTCGCCGAAACATTGCAGGTTTGAGTATCTCGTTACCTTACCTTTTGACCGCCTGTCATGTGACAGAAAAATGGGCACCCTCTGACGAGGATGCCCAACACAGGCGAGGTTCAGTTTATTGTAGGAGGTTGTCTAGTAGCCATCTCACGAGGACTTCTAGAACGTATCTCATAAATAGAAGTAGCCTACGAAAGCGCCTCGTAAGGCCCAATTTGTGCGGCCTGTTTTAGAGTAATCGTAGCGTACAACAGCGGCCTATGGGACGGCTATAAAGTCGCTTCGGCATTTATGAGATGACTTCTAGAAACCACCGTGCTGCATTGGCGAGTGCAACTGATATGTAGCCGGTAGCATCAAGACTTTCAGTCTGGGAACGCTTCTTCTTCTTGTGGCTCATTTAATGAGGCTCCTTCCTGCTAAGTTTCCTTAGCAAGAAGTTGATCGGCCACAAGCACAAAGCCATGAGGACGCCAAGGGATGACTCAGACAAATAAGAAGTTGTATGGCGATGAATTAACCGTAGCTATCAGTGAAGGAGAGGAAGCCAAAATGACAATCACACTTGCACCGGAAACAGAAGCAAAATTAAGAGAAATGGCGACCCGCGAGGGCCGGGACGAGAGTACGCTGGCAGATGCCCTGCTGGCGGAAGTTCTGGAAGAGGCGAACGGCGACTTTGAGGAGGCTTGTGAGGCTGTTTCAGAATCGCTGGCAGGCGATCCAAAACATGATGTTTCTTTGGAGGAGTACCGGGCGCAGTTTGACTTGGAACGGGAAGTGCGCCAGCGCAAGCGTGAAGGGAAGAAAGACAAAGTGGCCGCATGAGGGAGGATACGCCCCGCACCTACAGCTTGCGCTTTACCCCGCGCGCTGCCGCCGACATTGACGCGGCTCACGCACGATTTGCGGAGTTGTCCAGCGAGGAGCTAGCCGACGAATGGAAGGCCGGTCTTTTTGAGGCCGTCGCTCCGCTTTCCACGATGCCGCATCGTCAATTTGCCCCGGAGAATGCCCGCTTTCGGCAAGAGGTCCGACAGCTTATCTACCGAAGGCGCACAGGTTCCGTCGCTTATCGCATTTTGTTCACCGTTATAGAGGCTCAAGAAGACGCCGCCCACGTCCGTATTCTTCATGTCCGTCATGGTTCCTCGCGCCCCCTCACGCGGGCGGAAGCACGAGACATAGAAGCCAGCGGAGATTGAGCCAACCATAGCCCGGAAGCAGAGGAAGAACTATTATGGCCTTTGACCAATATCACGAGCCGGCGGATGAACTGTCGCAGGAGACGCGGACGTTCGCGCGGATGATCGCTTCGCTCACGGAAGAAGCCGAGGCGATCAACTGGTACGAGCAGCGCATTTCCGTCGAAAAGAACGGCGACGCGCGGGCAATCATGCAGAACGCGCAGCAGGAAGAGTTCAAGCACTTCGGCATGGACCTGGAGTTTCTGCTGCGCCAGAAGCCCAAGTGGCGGGTGGCGATGCAGAAAATCCTCTTCCAAGACGGCGACATCGTGGAGCATGGGGAAGAAGCGGAGAAGGCCGAGGACGAGTAGCATGGTGCTGGCGCAACAGTACGTCGGAGAGAAGCGTCACACCGAGGCCGAGTATTTCGAGATCGAGCGCGCGTCGTTTGGGCGCTGGGAGCTGCGGAAAGTGCGGAGGCGGGAGGGCAGCATCGCGCTGCCTTCGGTCGGCGTGACGCTGGCCCTGGCGGACGTGTACGCGCTGGTCGAGTTCGGAGTCGAGATGCCATGACGGATAACGCCCACTTTCGAGATATTCTTTCTCCGCTACCTTTTGGGACGGTGGCAATCGTCGGCATCGGGCTGATCGGCGGCTCATTGGGCATGGCGCTCAAGCGCCGGCGATTGGCGCGGCGGGTCATCGGCATCGGGCGCAGCCGCGAGCGGCTGGATCTGGCCCGTGCGCTCGGCGCTGTGGACGAGATCGAGACCGACCTGGCGGCGGGCGTGGAGGGGGCGGACGTCGTCGTGCTGTGTACGACCGTGGGCCACATCCTGGAAAGCCTGCCCGCCGTGCTGGCCGCGGCGCGGCCTGGCGCGGTCGTGACGGACGTGGGCAGCACCAAGGGGATGATCGTCGCGCGGGCCGGCGGTGCGCCGCGCTTCGTGGGCGGACACCCGATGGCCGGCTCGGAGCAGGCCGGTGTCGAAGCGGCGACGGCCACGCTGTTCGAGGAGGCGACCTGGGCGATCACGCCCACCGACGGCGCGGACCCGGAGGCGACGCGCGCCATCGAGACGCTGGCCCGGTCGGTCGGCGCGTCAACGCTGACGCTGACGCCCAGCGCGCACGACGCGATGCTGGCCGTGACCAGCCACCTGCCGCACGTCCTGGCTTCGGCCCTGATGCGCCGGGCGGTCGCCGCCCGCGGCATCCACCCCGAGACGGCCCAGCTCACGGCGGGCAGTTTCGCCGACGCCACGCGGGTCGCGACCAGCCCACCCGAGATATGGCGGGACGTCTGTCTGACAAATCGGGACGCCCTGCTCCACGCCCTGCGCGGGTTCCGGGGCGAGCTGGAGATACTGGAGGAGGCGGTCGCAGGCGGGGACGCAGCCCGCATCGAGGCGTTCTTCGCGGCGGGCGCGGCGGCGAAGCGGGGCTGGGGGGAAGTGTAAATCGCCGGGCGGAAGCAAAAAAAAGAGGAAAGAAAAGAGGGCGGGATTTCCCCGCCCTCTTTTTTGGCTTCTGGCCGCCGTCACAGCACTTGCAGGAAGTCCTTCGATTCATCCCACTTCCGGCAGGTGTCGGTCTCGACGGCCTCCCAGATTGCGGGCGTGAACGCCAGCCACTGCTCCACCTCGGGAGCCAGCGGCGGCACCTGCGGATCGCCCCCGCTCCCCAGCCCCAGCTTGCGCGCGACGTGGTCGGCGGCCTGGATCGTCGCCGTGATCTCGAAATATTCTTTGGCGAAGACCGGCTGGTGGTGCAGGGTGATCATCGCTGTCAGCGAGTGCGGCAGGTTCCACTTCTCGGCGATGCGCTTGCCGACCAGGGCGTGTCCGACGCCCAGGGCCGTCTTCTCGGCCTCCCAGATCGAGATCCGGGCGGCGACAGCCAGCTTGACCGCGATGGCGTACTGGTCGGGGAAATACTGGTCTAAAAAGAGCTTGCCGATGTCGTGCATCAGGCCGCCGATGAAGACCTCCTCCACCGACTTCGCCCCGATGCCCTTGCGCCGGGCGATCACGCCCGCCGCCACCGCCGTCGCCATGGAGTGCGCCCAGAAGGCGTCCCGGTCCAGGGCGCTCTTCTGCCCCTGGCCGTCGAAGGCGTTGAAGACGCCCAGCGACGTGGTCAGGTTGCGGACGGTGTTGAAGCCCAGAATAACCACGGCGTTGGTGATGGTGGCGATCTTGCGGGGGAAGCCGTAGTAGGAGGAATTGACCAGCCGCAGGACCTTGGAGGCCAGAGCCTGATCCGCCGAGATCAGGCGGTTCAGGTCCGAGGCCGACGTGGTCGGGTCGCTGATCGTCTGCATGACCCGCACGATCACCGCCGGCAGGGGCGGCAGGTCTTGCAGTTCATCCTCGATGATGCGGAGCAGCCGCTCCTGCTTGAGTTTCGTCTCGATTAAGCTTGGCACAGCCTGTCCTCACTCCATGACGCTCCGCGTCACCCATAGTGTAACGCCTTGTCTAGGGTGATTATCGGCGTGTGGGGCGGGGAACTGGATAGCGCCTCACGGTAAAAATCAGGGTAAAAGCGAGCGGCTCACGTGACGAGGCGGAGGACGGACTTGAACTCGGATGTCCCGGCTTCGCGGAGCAGCTCATAAACAGCGGCCTCGGCGGCGCAGGGCAGGACGGCGCTGTCGCGCATCCGCTCCATGCCCAGCTTGTGCTTTTCCCCCGTCCGCGACGAGACGGCGTCGGCGGCGACGTGGACCTGATAGGCGTGATGGGTCAGGTCCAGGGCGGTCTGCGCGACACAGATGTGCGTCTCGACGCCGCACAGCAGGATTTGAGACCTGCCGAAAGACGCCACGCCGTCCAAGAACCCCTCGGCACCGACGCACGAGAAGCACATCTTATCCAGCGGCACGGTTTCGGGGGCCAGCGTCTCGGCGATCTCGGTCACCAGCCCGCCCATGCGCGCGGCGTACTGCGTGGTGGACAGGACCGGCACCTGGAGGATGGCCGCCGCCGACGTCAACAGGCGGACGTTCTCGGTCAGCCGGCCCGGCTCGTGGATGCCGCGCAGGAACGGCTCCTGCATATCCACAACGACCAGCAGCGTATTTTGGCGGTCCAGGATGTGGGGGTGACGGGAGGCAAAAGCGGTCATGGCCTGCTCTCCAGCCGGGCGCAGCGCAGGACCGTCGGCAGCAGGCCGGGAAAGGCATCCTCCACCTCGCGCAGCCGCAGCGAGAGGATGCGACGCCTGCCGCTCTTCGTTGACAGAATGAGGCCGGCATCACGGAGCCGGGCGAAGTGGTACGTCAGCCGTGTCTTCGGCCCAAGCCCCGCGAAAGAAGAGCAGCAAAAATCGTCCCCTGACAAGCGCAGAACGATCCGCCGCCGCGTCGGGTCACTGAGCGCATCCAGGATCAGGGATAGGTCCAGGTCTCCGGTATCAGGTTTATCGTGAACGCTCTTTATTCCATCTGAATGCGAGTGTTTAACCATTATTTGTTCAAGCATTGTTGCACTCTCGACTGCCTGTGTGGTATAGTCGCTTAATTGTTCAATAAGTGTTGAACGATTAGAAGTGGAGGCCGAAATGATTCTGAAAACATATTCCCGCATCTTCACCGATGACCTCGAAAGCACACTGAACGTGCTGAGAGCCGCCGTCGGTCGGGAGCCGGAACTGCGCGTCCAGTTCCGGGACATGGAGGTCCTCACCATCGGCGACTTTTGCATCCTCACCGGCCCGGCTGACTCGATGAGGCCGTTCCTCGGTGCCGTCGGGCCGGCGATAGTGGACGACCTAGCAGAGACACAAGCGGTATTGGAAGAGATCGGCGCGGAGATCATCTCCCCGATCACAGCGGGACCGACAGGCTGGAACTTGTTCTCCCGCACCCCCGACGGCGTGACGATCGAGTGGGTGCAGTGGCGGCCTGACGTCTGGGAACAGGTCAAAGCCGCTTCGTCCGCCGCCTAAGCCAAAAGCAGGGCCTACCCCCGCCGCTGAAGACGGGATCGGTCCTGCTTTTCTATGATAGCCGTTCCGCGGCGTGAAGTCAAGCGGGCCTTTCCGGCCCGCGCGCTACAGCTTGCCCAGGGCCTTCAGGCTATCCACCGTCCCCTGGACCTTGGCCGCCGATTCTTTGATGCCGGCAAGCTCCGTCTCCGTCAAAGGGGCCAGGGCCATCAGGTCGTAGATCGCCTCGGCCCCGCCCGCGCCCAGCAGCGTCGGGACGCCGAAGTACAGGCCCGAAACGCCGTACTGGCCGTCCAGCAGCACGGTTGTGGCGAGAATCCGCTTGCGGTCCAGCAGCACGGCCTCGACCATCTCCGCCGTCGCCACGCCCGGCGCGTACCAGGCCGACGTGCCGATCAGGCCCGTCAGGATGCCCCCGCCCTGGCGCGTGTCGTCCTCGATCTTTTGGAGCTGCTCATCGGTCAGCTTACCCAGGCCCACCCACTGCTGGACGGGGATGCCGCCTACGGTGGTCAGGCTGCGGACCGGCACCATCTGGTCGCCGTGCCCGCCCAGCACATACGCCTGCACGTCCTCGACCGACACGCCGACGGCCTGCGCGATGTACGTCCGGTAGCGGGTGCTGTCCAGGACGCCCGCCTGGCCGATCACGCGCCCCGAGGGCAGCCCGGTGGCTTTGAGCGCGACGTGACACATGGCGTCCAGGGGATTGGAAACGACGACGTAGACCGCGTCGGGGCTGTGCCGGACGGCCTGGCCCGCCACGCTCTCGACGATGTCGGCGTTGACGGCCAGCAGGTCCTCGCGCGACATCCCCGGCGTCCGGGGCCGGCCCGACGTAATGACCACGACGTCGCTGTCCGCCGTGTCGGCGTACTCGGACGTGCCCCGCACCTGCCCGTCATAGCCGACGATGGGCGCGACCTGGTTCAGATCGAGCGCCTTGCCCCGCGCCATCGAGCCGGTCTTGCGCGGGCGCTCCAGCGTTAAGTCGTCCGGCAGGTCCAGCAGCACGACGTCGGCATACCCCTGCTGCGCGACGTGGAAGGCCACGGTTGCCCCGACGTTTCCCGCGCCGATAACGGACACTTTCTTTTTTCCAGAAGCCATATTATGTTGTTTCTCCTTGATGATACTCACGAGCTATTGATATCAATTTATTGTCAGTTGGTCAACCCAATTTGGTACTGCTTGAGAAAGGCGGTAGTGAGCGGCAAGAATAGAGTCTGTGGCAGAGTTTACGTCAGCCATACTGCTAATGTAATAGGTGGTGGGCGAGATGCCATAGAGGGACAACAATGAAAAGGCTTGCGATACTCGGACCAGCCCTTCCGCACTCTGCAAAGGCATGAAAAGAAGACCCCACGATCTACCGTCGCTGCGAACCAATCTATGCCAGCATCGTATTTCCGTCCCCCATGTGCCACTAAAATCCAACTCTATGTGGAATTGCCAGTCACCCGCCGGCAGTATGTAAAACCAGTGTAAGCTCGCAAACTTCTGTGGCTTTTTGTCAAACGCATTGGAAAGCACTGGTAACACTGTCTTGGCAACATCCGCTCGCTTTACTGCGAACGTTTTCGTAAGGACACTGTTGGGGATGGCTGGATTGGGGATGGCTGGGGGGACTATGTTCCTAACTTCTGCCCGATATGTTTTTACCATCACCTCCTCTTCATCAGTGTAATCTTCCTTGAGCAATTTTACCGCCGATAGGTTGGCGCTTTTCACAAGCGCCCTTGCAAGCACTACTTGTTCAGACGCAGAAAACTGTTGCACATATATTAAAAACTGTTGAACCCAGCGGACGGATAGGTTCCTCAGAAGCGGAAATCCATCCTCAGTCTCATGCATGAAATCTTTCACCGCCCACAGGTACTTCCGTAGGTACAGTTCTATTTCCGCTGCTTCTATATCCATTCGCTTTGCCTGTTTAAAACACCCCGCCAGATGCAGACTCAGCGGCGCTAAACTGCGTCTGTGCGTTTAGAAGAGTAGGCAGCACTCCTGCTATCCTTCGCACGATTGTTGTGCATCGGCTGAAGGATTAAGGGAGCAGCGCGGAGACGGCGACTGGGCCGGGCGCGGCCAGTGGCTGCACGATCCCGCCCGCGACGTAAGCCCGGACATCCCCATAACCGAAGCCGTGCGGCTGCGCGGCGTCCGGGGCAGGCTGCCGATGCACTTCAACCTGCGGCGGCTCCTGGCTGATGTTGATGATCCAGTAGTCTGCGATCCCGGCGCTAGCATAGAGGCTGGCTTTGCCACGGCGGTCATAGGGCAGCGTCGTGTGAGAGACTTCTACGATCAGCGCGGCCACGGTTGGGTGGGCCGCCTTGAAGTCTTGGATGCTCCCGGCAATGACTGCGACGTCCGGTTCAGGATCGGTCGCGGTGCCGACATCGAACGGCCCCTGCTCGCGGACAAAGAAGCCGGCACCGAACACGGACCGCATGACCTCAGCGACCAGCGTCACGGCGCTCTGGTGCGGCGGGTTCATCGCAGGCATGGAAAGGATTTCCCCCTCGACCAGTATGACGCGCTGCCCCTCGAACAGCCCCGCATCGCCCATCTCGTAGAACTGTGCGCGGGTCCATTGGTAGGGCTGCGGCGTCCAGCCCTCGGCCTCAGCACCCGGCCCTTGCTCGGCGCTCGGCACCGATGCGACCAACTCGCGTTCGGCGATAGCCACGGTTTAACCCTCCTGTCTCAATGCCGTCTTTATTCCTTCATTTCCGCAACCTGCCTTAAGCCATTGAGAAAGGTACGCTGCACGTCTGTGAACCGACGCCCATGAACACGGACCGCATGGATCTGACTCTCCCGCAGACCCAAATTCCGTGTGCCCTCCTGGCGGCCCGCAGGGTTCTCCAAATGGTAGGCTATCTCCGTGAACCGCTCATCGCAATGCGGACAAGGCCCGTAGTGCCGCAACGGCATGGACCAGCGGAAGGCCAGCCCACGCCGCCGGTGTTGCTCACGCAGTTTATCCTGTCTGCGATAAGGAGAAACGCGCCTTCCCATCATGCGGTACAAAATTCCCTTCCGAACGAGCGCCAGCAGGTCCGGGAGGCTGTCAAAGTGCCGCAAGCACAAAGCATCTTCCTCTTCCATCGCAACAGTACCCTATGCCTGCATCTTGGCGATGATGGCGTCGGCCATTTCCGCCGTGCCGACGGCGGTGGGGTCGTTGCGGTCCGGCTTCATGTCGTAGGTGACGCTCTTGCCCTCGGCGATGACGTCGGCGACGGCTTTCTCCAGGCGCGCGGCGGCTTCGTCCTCTTTCAGATATTTGAGCATCAGCAGGCCCGACAGGATCAGGGCCGTAGGGTTGACCTTGTTCTGGTTCTTGTACTTGGGGGCGGACCCGTGTGTGGCCTCGAACAGGGCCATGTCCTTGCCGATGTTCGCGCCGGGGGCGACGCCCAGGCCGCCGACCAAGCCCGCGCACAGGTCGGAGAGGATGTCGCCGTACAGGTTTTCCATTACCATCACGTCGTAGTTCTCGGGCTTCTGGACGAGCTGCATGCACATCGCGTCCACCAGCCACTCGTCGTACTCGACCCGGCCCTCGTACTCTTTGGCGACCTCGCGGGCCATCTCGTAGAACAGGCCGTCGGTGTACTTCATGATGTTGGCCTTGGCGACGGCTGTGACCTTTTTGCGCCCGTTCTCGACGGCGTACTCGAAGGCGGCGCGGACGATCTGCCGGCTGCCGGTGCGGGAGATAGGCTTGATCGAGATGGCCGAGTCCTGCCGAATCTTGCCGCCCGCCATGCCGATGATCTGGCCCGCCTCCTGGCTGTCCACGGGGTACTCGACGCCCGCGTACAGGTCCTCGGTGTTCTCGCGGACGATGACCAGATCGACATCGGTGTAGCGCGAGCGGACGCCGACGTAGGACTTGCAGGGCCGGATGCAGGCGTACAGGTCCAGCTCTTTGCGGAGGGCGACGTTGACCGATCTAAAACCCGTGCCGATGGGCGTGGTGATCGGCCCTTTGAGGGCGACCTTGTTCTTGCGGATCGACGCCAGCACGTTGTCCGGCAGCGGCGTCCCCGCTGTCTCCATGATGTCCACGCCCGCCTCGACCACGTCCCAGTCAAAGGCCACGCCGGTGCCTTCGAGGACGCGCCGGGTCGCCTCCACCAGCTCGGGTCCGGTCCCGTCCCCGCGAATCAGTGTCACGTTATACGCCAAGTTGAGATTCCTCCGCCACGCGGGCACTTTTGAGATGGGGTTAGTATAAACGTTGGGGCGCGGCTTTGTCAAGCGGACGCCCCTCCTGCGCCACACCGCCTTTACCGGCACCTCGCCTCAGAAGCCTTCCATCATGTCCACCTGTGGACCTCGCCGGGGCTAATCGTCAGTGATTTTGGCATTAGGACAACTCCTTTGGCAGACTACAAAACGTGAAGGTCTGCGAGAACAGCAACATAACCATTGGGCGTTTTGTAAAATTCGAATTGGGCGGTCAGATCGCTCCACTCATGATTGAGGGGGATATCACAGTCAAACCAATAACCGCTATCGTCATCAAACTCGCCGACTTCGTTACGGTTTGTCTGCGGTTCAAGCTCATAGGGATCGGTGAAGATCGGCCCCTCGGGGTGAAACGAGTAGAACCGGGTATCGGGGCTAAATGTTTCTGCGACCTCCTGCTTTATCGCCTCCGGTGTCCAAACTCTGCCATAGTGGTCTGGTTCATCCAACAGGCTACAAGCCTCCCCTAGACGGCCTTCCGACAGCATCTTGAGCCAATCTTTTACGAATGTGACGATTCTCTCATCGGGAGATGTAGACAAATCAAGCATTCATCTTCCGCTCCATTTCATATCCTAGCGCCGGTAGTGCAGAGTCGCCACGAACTCTTCAAACGAGTCAGCGATTTTAGGGATTGTCTCCTTAAAATCGTGGTAGAGGATGCAGACGCTCGGCGGATCGGTGTTCATATTCAGGTAGAGAGAGTCGAAGTCACTGTTCCTGGCGATACAGACGACGTTCTCGGCCTTGCCCACAGGTTCAAGCGCATTCAGAAGGAGCCGGGTGTTGTCCCAGATGCCGCCGCTACCTTCGGGGGCAGTGGTCAGAGAAAAGAACTCGGCGACCTGATCCGCGTCTTCCACAAACTCTCCGAAGGCCGTGGTGTAGTTGAAGGTGCAGTCAAGCATCGGTTCGCCGCCGTTCGCGAGCGACAGAAAGTACAAGTAGTTGACCGGGAGCGTCACCCAAAATGTGACTCAAAGGCGTGGACGGCATCGGCAGAAGGAGGCGGCCTGGAGCGCCGGAGATAAAGCTCAGAGAGGTTTTGCATGGCTCACTCGGCTTTCAGTCTACGCCCGCTCGTCCATTGGCTGCCACTTGAGGTTGTGGGGGCCGACGTAGACGGAGAGGGGGCGGATGATACGGTTGTCTTCTAACTGCTCGATCATGTGGGCGGTCCAGCCGGCGGTGCGGCCGATGGCGAAGACCGGGGTGAACAGCGCGGACGGGACGCCGACGGCGTGCAAGATCAGCGCGGCGTACAGCTCGACGTTGGCGTACAGCTCGCGGCCCGGCTTGAGTTCGGCCAGCACGTCCACCGTCGTCTGCTCCACGGATTTGGTGAGCCGGAGCAGCGCATAGTCTCCCGTCAGCGCGGCCATCTTCTCGGCGGCCTGGGACAGCAGGGCCGCGCGGGGGTCGCGGACCTTGTAGATGCGGTGGCCGAACCCCATGATGCGCCGGCCTGCGGCCATCTCGGCGCGGACGTAGGCGTCGGTCTGGTCGGGGGTGCCGATCCGGGTCAGCATGTCCAGCACGGGGCCGGGGACGCCGCCGTGCTTGGGGCCTTTGAGCGCGCCGACGGCGGCGGTCAGGGCCGAGACCATGTCCGAGTCGGTGGAGATGGCGACGCGCCCGCAGAACGTGGACACGTTCAGGCCGTGCTCCGAAACGGCGACCATGTAGGCGTTCAGCCCGTCCACGCGGGCCGGGTCCGGGCGCGCGCCCTCCAGCATATACAAAAAGCCTTCGGCCAGGCCCATCTCGGGTTCGGGCGGGACGATCTCCTGGCCCTGACGCAGACGCCAGGTGTGGGCGACGAGGGCGGACATCTGGGCTTGCAGACGGGCCGCGCGGCGCTTCGCCTCGGCGAGGTCCAGGCTGTCCACGTCCGGGTCGCCTACTGACAGCATGGCCGCGCCCATCCGCAAGACATGCATCCCTTCGGCATGGGGGGCCAAATGCTTCAGCGCGTCGAGAACCGGTGAGGGCAGGGCGCGCGCCTCGGCGATCTCGGCTTGGAGGGCGTCGTACTCCTTGCGGCTGGGCAGTCGGCCATTCCAGAGCAGGTAGGCGACCTCCTCGAACGTCGCCTTGCCCGACAGCTCGCCGATGTCGTAGCCGCGCAGGATCAGCCGGCCGTTCTGCCCGTCCACCTCGGCGATCTCGGTCGCCGCTGCGGTGACGCCTTCCAGGCCCTTGGCGACGGTGGGTGATTGTGTCTCGGTTGCCATGTGTTTTCTCCTGAGATTGTAGGGGAGGCCCTTACTCCACCCGCTCCGTCGGGTAGCCGTGGCGGATCAGGGCAGCGACGATGGCGTCCTGATGCGCCCGGTCGCGCACCTCGATCAGCAGGTCCACGCCGGTCACGCCCAGGGCGATGTGCGGGCTGAGGCGGTTGTGCGAGACGGTGACCATGTTGCCGCGCTCCGAGGCCACCACGGCCAGCAGGCCCGCCAGTGCGCCGGGTCGGTCGTCGCAGGACGTGTACAGCCGCAGGTAACGGTCCGCGCGCAGCATCTCGCGCTGCGTCAGATCGGCCAGCGCCAGGGCATCGATGTTGCCGCCGCAGAGGATCACGGCGGTGCGGCCGTGTGCCTCGGCCCGGCCCGACAGCAGGGCGGCCAGGCCCGCCGCGCCGCTCGGCTCGACGACCAGCTTGGCCCGCTCCAGCAGCAGCAAAATCGCCGCCGACACGGCCCCATCTGAAACGGCCACCACGTCATCGGCGTAGCGCTGGATATAGGCGAACGTGCGCGGCGAGGGCGACTTGACCGCGATCCCGTCGCAGATCGTCCGCAGCGGGGCGGTGCGCGGGATGAGCCGGCCCGCCTGGAACGAGCGCACGGCCGAATCCGCGCCCTCGGCCTGTACGCCGACCACGCGAATCTTTGGGTTCGTCTCTTTCAGCGCCGCCGCCACGCCTGCGAACAGGCCGCCGCCGCCGATGGGAATCAAGACGGTCTCGACATCGGGCAGGTCTTCGAGCAGCTCCAGCCCCAAGGTCCCCTGCCCCGCGATGATCCCGTCGTCGTCGTAGGGCGAGATGTAGAGCGCGCCCGTCTCGGCGACGAAAGCCCGGCAGGCGTCCTCGGCCTCGTCGAAGCTCCTGCCGCCCAGCACGACGCGCGCGCCGTAGCCCTCGGTAGCCTTGATTTTGGCGATGCTCGCCGTCTCGGCCATGAACACGGTCGCTCGGACACCGGCCCGGCCCGCCGCCAGCGCCAGCCCCTGGGCGTGGTTGCCCGCGCTCACGGCGGCGACGCCGCGGCCGCGCTCTCCGGCCGTGAGCAGCGACAGGCGGCTGGCCGCACCGCGAATCTTAAAAGAGCCGGTCCGCTGCATGTTCTCGCACTTGAGGGCGATGTCCCCGCCGCCCGCGACGCGCTCCGAGACGCTCCGGCTGGTCATCAGCGGCGTGTGGTGCGCGACCGCCCGGACGGCGGGCCAGGCCGCGCGGATCTGCGCCAGCCCGACTTTGATGTCTCCGCTCGCCTTTTCATTTGTCTGTTCTTCTGCTATAATGCCCTCATCTTACAGCGCACACCGAAAAAAGTCAAGCACAAACCGAAACGAAACGAAACCACGGAGACGAATATGTACGCCGAAGAGCGGCAGCAGGCGATACTGGAGCGCGTCCGGCGCGACGGCAAGGTTTCGGTCGAGGCTCTGACGGAAGCCCTGGGCGTGTCCGCGCCCACGGTCCGCGCCGACCTAGGCGTTTTGGAGGAGCGCCGCCTGCTCCGCCGCACCCACGGCGGCGCAATCCTGCCCGAGACGACCGGCTACGAGCCGCCCTATGCCGAGCGGGAACAGGCGCGGCAGGCGGAAAAGGCGCGCATCGGGGCGGCGGCGGCGGCCCGCGTCCGGGACGGTGAGACCGTGCTGCTCGACGCCGGCACGACAGCGTTCGAGATCGCCGTGCGGATAAAAGAACGGGCGGGCCTGACCGTCGTGACCAACTCCCTTTCAGCGGCCTTAGCCCTGATGGACGGCGGGCCGGGCGGCGTACAGGTCCTGCTGGCCGGCGGTGCGGCCCACGCGCGCCGGCGGGCGACTCTCGGGCCGCTGGCCGTCGAGTTCCTGGCACGTCTGCACGTGGACCGCTGCTTTCTGGGCGTCAACGGCGTTCACGCCGAGGCGGGCTACACGGCGACCGACTTCGACGCCGCGCAGGTCAAGCAGGCCATGATCGCCTGCGCCCGCGAGGTGGTCGTGGTCGCCGACGCCGCCAAGATGGGCGTCGCCGCCTTCGCCGCCGTTGCCCCCCTGGCCCTCGCGCACGTCTTGATCACCGACGCCATCCCCGGAGACTCGCTCGCCGAGGCATTGGCAACGGCGGGCGTCGAGGTCATCGTCGCGCCCTAGGAGGAACGCGCTATGATAGGGGCATGGAACCACTGGAGATCAAGGCGTTCGGCTTTGAGCCGGATGCGCCGCGCAACGTCTTCCACTTAGCGCTGCCGAGGCTGGAAGCGTTCCCCGCCCATCTGCCGATGCTCTCGCCCGAGTTTACGCTGTTCCTCGCCTGTGACAGCCGTAACATCCCCCTAAGCGCGCTGGACACGTTCGCCAAGATGGCCCTGGCACAAGGGGCCGTTTATGTTTGTACCTGGGGGCCTGATTGTGAGCGTGTCCACGACATCTTTGACGAGGCAATCGTGGGGCGTTTACTTGACGGTGGCGAAGCGGCCAGCCCGCACTCAACCATTACAACGACGTGGCACCATGGCGAGACGCTGGAAGAGGCCCTTGACTTCTTCCTGACGGCAGCCGCTCCGGGCGACGATTACGCGGCGGGCTGCGAAGCGGCCCTCGTGATCTCGGTTGACAATCAAGAACGGGCTGTCCGTATTGACAACTTCTTGTCGTCGCAAGTCCCGCCGGGGACTAGGACGTACATCTATTCCAGCGATTCCGATGGGATAATGTGGATGCGGGACGACTTTGACGAACCGCTGGAAGAATTCGCGGAGTCTACGTGAGCGACATCGCCTACAAAGTACGCAACCGCCCCGTCTATGTCCTGCTCCTCGGACTGACGGTAGCCGTTGGCTTGGCTTCGCGCAGGTTCTCGCACTTTCTCCCCGCGTGGATGGCGAAGAACGCCGGGGACGTGCTGTACGCGACCATGGCGTTCTGGCTGGTCGGCCTGCTCTTCCCCCGCCTCCCGCCCCTGCGCGTGGCCCTCGCCGCAACGCTGTTCTGCTTCGGGATCGAGTTCCTGAAGTTCGTACAAACGCCCTGGTTCGTCGCGGCGCGTCACAGCCGGGCGGGGGCACTGGTCTTGGGCGTCGGCTTCCACGGGTCGAACCTCGTTTGCTACGCGAGTGGCGTCGCGCTCGCGCTGTTTGTTGAGATGGCGATCAGGCGAAGACAGGCTTGAGTGGGACGGCCAGCAGGGCCACCAGGCTCCACAGCGGCAGCAGCTTCCCTGCCACCCCCAGGGCGACGAAGAGGACCGGCCCGAACAGCAGGAACCACAGCGGGGCGCGCCCCGCGCGGCGGCCCCGGCCATTAGCAGGCATCCGAAGACCAGCGTCTGGCGGGCCGTCATCTGCCCTCCCGTGAGCACCCCGCTGCCGTGCTCGGGCCGCGTATCCACCCCCTTCATGAAATCAAAGTCGTCGTTCAGCACGTTCGCCCCGCACTGCGCGAGGACCGCGCCGACCGGTGTCACGACGGAGGGAGGTCCGTGAAAGGCGGCGTGGCCGGGCGAGGCACAGCGGCGCGCGTCAAGGGCGGTCCCGAGCAGGACGGGGATGACGGCGGCGGGGAGCGAACACGCGCGGGTCGCGCGCACGAGCGTGGCGGCGTTGAGCGCGGGGACATCAGCGGGGGCGGGTGTGGGGCACTCCGAAGGCGTTCATTCGGGACGCCGCAGGGATATTCCTTGTCCCCCTTGACAAGCCGCCGCGCCCGTGCTAGAATGGCGTCGTCATCCGAGCGGCGGGAACACGGGCAGGAAGCCACCCCCCATTCACGGACGCGCGCCGACAGATGACACCCTGCCGAGCTTTCTCTTTTCTCTACCCCGCACTCGCGCCGATACGCCATGGTCTTCTAGGGAGGGATACCATGAAACACTCGACAGACACAAAGCGACGGATCGCCGCGCTCGCCGCGCGCCCCGAGTTCTGGCTGTGCTGCCTGCTGGGCTGGCTGCTGATCTCGGCGGCGCGCAGCCTGGGGACGCCCTGGGGGGGCGCGGCGCTGACCGAGGCGCTGCGTTGGGGGGCGGGCATCGGCCTGACTCTCACCCTCGGGGCCGGGCTGCGCCGGACGCAGACGGCGGGCCGCCTGGCCGCCGTCTTGGCCGGGGCGATGGCGCTGCTGGGGCTGGCGGATGGGCTTGGCAAGGGCGGGGGCGGCCTGGTCGGGCCTTACCACGACCACCAGCTCTACGGCAGCGCCCTGCTCCTTCTCCTCCCGTTCGCGGTCGCCCGCACACTGACCGAGCGGACGCCGGGGTGGCGCTACGGCCTGCTCGCGGCGGGGGGCGCGGCCGCGGCCTGCCTGGTCCTGAGCCAGACCCGGAGCGCCTGGGCGGGCGCGGCGGCGGCGTCCCTCGTTTTCGCCGGCCTCTGGAATTCCCGGCGCACTGTTTTCCCCCGTTCATGGCTCCGGGCCGGCGCGTCCGGCCTTGTTCTGGCGTCGGCCCTCGGCGTCCTCTGGCTGCTGCTTGCGCCCGCCGACCTGCGCGCGCCGCTGGCCGCGCGGGCGGGGACATTAGGCGCGTTGAGCGTGGACGAAAGCTGGCAAACCCGCCTGGCCCTTTGGCACAATGCCGGCGGGCTTGTGGCCGCCCACCCGCTCCTGGGCGTCGGCTTAGGGCGCTACCCGGAGGCGCAGTGGGCCGCGACACACGCGGGCCGCCCGCTTTCGCCGACCGAGCGCCCGTCGCTGTCCGAAGAGGCGCACTCTTTCTACCTCCAAACGGCGGCGGAGACCGGGCTGATTGGCCTGGGCCTCTACCTCGCGGCCCTGGCCGCCTTTATGGCGCGCGGCCTGGGCCGCCTGCGGCGGCGGCGCGGGTCGCCCTCCGCGCGTGATGGGCTGGTCATAGCCGCCCTCGCCCTGGTCGCCGGACAGGCGGTGGACGCGCTCGCCAGCCCGTCCTGGCAGTTCGCCGAGGTCTCGCTGCTGGGCTGGGCGCTGCTCGGCCTGGGGCTGGCCGCCCAGCGGGGCCGCGCGCCGGAAGCGGCCCCGGCCCCGGTGCCCTGGCCGCGCGCAGGCCGGCTAGCCGCCTTCGGGGCCACCGCAGTCACGCTCGCGGGCCTGTTCCTGCCGCTGGGCCTGCTCAACCCCGTCGAGGCCTACACCCCGCCCACGGTCGCGGGTTATACGTGGCACTACATCCCGAACTCTGCCGTGGTCGCTGGGCCGGCCACTGTCGCCGCCGGAAGCATGACCCAATACACGCTGACGGCGAAGTACTACACCAACGCGGCGCACACGGCGACACAAGTCGTCGACGTGACCTCTGATTCAACTTCTGTCTTCGGCTCGACCTACCCTAGCGGTGGTGCCAGCGCCTCGACGTTCGGCACGGGCACGTCCCGGAACGTGTTGACCGCCGCAGTCAGCGATGGCAATCCGAGCAAGATGCTCAGCGTCTCGGGGCGGTTTTATGACACCACGTATGGAAACATACCCGCCGCTCCTATCACGGTGACGGTGACCGCCCATTAGCCGCACTTCTGGTACAATAGGCGCAACACGCCGAGGAGGCCCTTCATGCCACTGTACGAGTACGTCTGCCGCACCTGTGATGCCGACTTCGAGGCGCTGCTCCCCGCCGGCCGCCGCGACGGCGGCGACGCGGCCTGCCCCCGGTGCGGTGCGACCCGCACCGGGGGCAAAATCTCGCTGATGGCCCGCCCGGTCGTCAGGGACGGCGGCGGCGCGTCGGCCCCGTTCGACTGCGGCGCGCCCGGCGGCTGCTGCGGCGGGTCCTGCGGGCTGGGCGAGTGATCAGGAGCAAACCGATGAAGACGCAGAAACAGACAAAGACCGCCCTGGCCGCCCTGCTGTTGCTGGCGGGAATCGCAGCCGTCCGCGCCGACGAGGTCGCACCCCACCCCGCGCCCGCAGCCGATCTCGCCGGCCCTGAGATGCGGCAGGTGACGGGGGCCATGCTCCGGCCCGGTACGCGCGCCCCCGACTTCACCCTGAAGACGCTGGCGGGCAAGCCCGTGTCGCTGTCCGGCCTGCGCGGGCGCGTCGTGCTGATGGACTTCTGGGCGTCGTGGTGCCCCCCCTGCCGCCTGTCCATGCCCCACGCGCAGGCGCTCTCGGACGCGCTGGGCGGTAAGGGTCTGACGGTGGTATCGGTCAACTCCTGGGACACGCGGGCGGGGATGCAGGCGTTCCTCAAGGCGCACCCCGAGTACACCACGACGCTGCTGTTCGATGACGCCCCGACGGCACACGGGCACCGGGAGAAGTCGGTCGCGTCCCGGCTATACGGGGTGCGCGGCATCCCCACTCTGTACCTGCTCGACAAGGCAGGCCGTGTCGCCGCCTCGTTCATCGGCTATGACGACGGCGACGAGGCCCGCCTGCGGGCAGAGATTTCCGCTGTGGGGGTCAAATAGGCCGCGCTCGGGACCCGCTATCTTTGCGCCCCCCGCGTTAGAGGCGTTTTCCTTTCGGGTAAACACGGCCCGTGACGGTGGCCCTGAACGGGCCTGCCTCTCCGCAACATGTGTCCGTAGAAAGGACTATTCCCGATGTTCACCCGTATCGACAGATTGCAGGTTGACCTGCCCAAAAACGTCACCCCCGACCCCGCCGCCGCCGCCTCCACGCAGGAGCTGATGGGCGGTCGCTTCGGCGAGATGTCCACGCTGAACAACTACATGTACCAGTCGTTCAACATGCGGGGCCGCAGCGAGATCCTGCCGTTCTATGATCTGGTTGCCTCCATCACGGCGGAGGAGTTCGGCCACGTCGAGGTGGTCGCTGCGGCCATCAACCTGCTCCAGAACGGCGGCGAGCCGGACAATGCGGAGCCGAAGGACTCGCCGCTCACCAAGATGAACGGCAGCAACGGCATCCGCCACCAGTTCCTCATTAACGGCAACAGCACCCTGGCCGCGAACGCGATGGGTGCCCCCTGGTCGGGCGACTACGTGTTCAGCAGCGGCAACCTCGTCCTGGACATGCTGCACAACTTCTTTCTGGAGAGCGGTGCGCGCATGGGCAAGCTGCGGGCCTACGAGTCCAGCACCCACCCCGTCGTCAAGCGGCTGACCGGCTACCTGCTGGTCCGCGGCGGCGTCCACCAGCTCGCCTATGCCGTGGCTCTGGAGAAGATCACCGGCGTGGACGTGCCCAAGATGCTGCCCATCCCGGACATCCGCACGGACAAGATCCCCGAGTGCCGGGAGTTCATCGCCAAGGGCCTGCACCGCTCGCTGTACCGCTTCAGCGCGGACGACTACAAGACCATCGGCGCGGTCTTCAACGGCACCCACCCTGAGGACGGCCAGCCGCTCGAAGTGCGCGAGGGGGTGCCGGACGGCTACCCGCTGGCCGACCTGCCGCCGGCCCCTGCCAGCGGCATCCCCGGCTTCGACATGGGCGAACTAAAAGAGATCACCGCCCGTCTGATGAAGAACATGTAGGACGGACAAGGGCGAACACACAGACAAAGGCGAACACAAGGTTCGCCTCTACATTCCGTAACCCCGTAGGGGCGAACCTCGTGTTCGCCCCTCTTTTTATCGTCCTCTTTTTTCGCCTCACAGCCGAAATCGGGTAACATGACGCTATCTCACCGACGCAGGTATTGATTTTGGACCCGGACAAGACTTTCTACATCACGACGCCCATCTACTACGTCAACGGCATCCCCCACGTCGGGTCGGCGACCACCACGCTGCTGTGCGATGCCCTGGCGCGGTTCCACCGGCTGCGGGGCGAGCGCGTCTTCTTCCTGACCGGAACGGACGAGCACGCGCAGAAGGTGGCCGACGCCGCCGCTCGGGCGGGCGTACCCACGCAGGCGTTCGCGGACCGCGTCTCGCAGAACTTCCGGGACTGCTGGCGATATCTCGGTGTTTCTAACGACGATTTCATTCGGACCTCGGAGCCGCGCCACAAAGAGGCCGTGGGCGAGGTGTTCCAGCGCCTGAAGGCGACGGGCGACATCTACGCGGGCAAGTACGAGGGCTGGTACTCGGTCGCCGACGAGACGTTTTTTCGCGAGGCCGAGGTCAAGGACGGGCGGGCCATCGAGAGCGGCGCGGTCGTCGAGTGGGTGTCCGAGGACGTCTACTACTTCCGGCTGTCCGCCTACGGCGACCGGCTGCTCGCACACATCGAGAGCCACCTAGAGTTCTTGCAGCCGGACACGCGCCGCAACGAGGTCCTGGCCTTCATCAAGGGCGGCCTGCGCGACGTGGCGGTCTCGCGGCGCAACGCGGGCTGGGGCATCCCCGTGCCGGGGGACGAGTCGCAGGTCATTTATGTCTGGTTCGACGCCGTGATCAACTATCTGACGGCGACCGGCTGGCCGGGCAACGCCGCCTGGGACTCGGTCTGGCCCGCCGACGTGCATCTGGTCGGCAAGGAGATCTACACCCGCTTCCACGCCACGCTCTGGCCCGCCATGCTGCTGGGCCTGGGGCTGCCTCTCCCCAGGACCGTCCTCGGCCACGGCTGGTGGCTGATCGGCGGCGAGAAGGGGGCCAAGTCGAAGGGCAACATCCCTAACCCCCAGGAGGTCGTGGACCACCTGGCCGGCGTGGGGAACGTGTCGCCCGAGGCCGCCAAGGATGCCCTGCGCTACTACTTATTGCGCGACATCTCGTTCACGAGCGACGCCGAGTTCTCGCTCGCCAACCTGATTGAAAAGCGGTATAACCCGGAGCTGTGCAACAAGCTGGGCAACCTGCTCAATCGGACGCTCAAAATGCTGGCGCAGTACGGGGGCGGGGTCATCCCCAACTCGGCCTCGCGGACGGCCAGTGGCGCACTGGCGACATTAGCGCGCGAGGTCGTGGGCGATGTCGAGCGGGCGATGCTGGCGCTGGACCCCGGCCTGGCGCTGGAGAAGATATGGAAGCTGATCGACGCCGGCAACGGGCACATCGACTCGGCCGCGCCGTGGAACCTGCACAAAGAAGGGGACATTGAGGGCGTCGCCGACGCGCTCTACGCCGCCCTGGAAGCCACGCGCACCGCCGCCGTCTTGCTGCTGCCCCTGCTGCCGCACACCGCCGCCCTTATCCACGCCCAGCTCGGCCTGCCCGACCCGGCGGGGGTTGACTGGGCGCACGGGACGCTTTGGGGCGGCCTGCGCGCCGGCACCCGGACCGAGGAAGCGCAGCCGATCTTCCCGCGCATCGACACCAAGAAGAACGCCCTGCCCCCCACAGGCAAGCCGGCGATTGATAAGCCAAAGAAGGAATCTAAACCCAAGATGGCCGATATGCCCCCCCCGCCCCCGTCACTCGGGGAGCTTGAGAAGACCCAGACACCCAGCACCATCACCATCGACGACTTCGCCAAGATTCAGCTCAAGATCGGCGAGATCAAGACCGCCGACCGCGTCGAGGGCGCGACCAAGCTGCTGCGCCTGACCGTGGACATCGGCGAGGAGTCGCCCCGGCAGATTTTGGCCGGCATCGCCGAGTCCTACGCCCCCGACTCGCTCGTGGGCCGCAAGATCGTCGTCGTCGCCAACCTCGCCCCCCGCAAGATGCGCGGCTTGGAGTCTCAGGGGATGCTGATGGCCGCCACCGACGCCGAAGGCCACGCCGTCCTGCTCCACCCCGCCGACCCCGACGCCGTCCAGCCCGGTGCCCAGGTGCGCTAACTGGGATTTGACGGCGCTGAGGCTTGTTGGGAAAGTATCTCATGCCCATGCTCGTCAAGATGATTGATTTGGCTGGGCTGGACCAAACTTGGATGGCGCGCAGTGCAAGTAGCCGTGGATTAAAACGATGGAGTCGCTTCTGCCAGTGGTTCTGCCTTCTGCTTCTGGCCGTGATGCTTATCGTCTTCGGCACCGCCATATTGCTGAGGCAAGTGCCTCTCCACTGATGAAGCGCGGGCGTTATGAAGGCCGGGGAAGATAGCGAAAAGGCAAGTACAATGCGGCAGCGATTAGTATCTTGGCGGGTATTTGAGTGGCTGATAAGCCTGTTCTTCCTCGCAGTAGGCGTTCTCGGCGTCTTCTTCGCCCCCTCCCTTCAAGCCTGGTACGTCGCCTACTGTCGAGAGCGCCCCTGGTATATGGGGCTGATGCCTCAGTTTTTCAGGGACTACGTATTTAGCCCGGACATCATCTGGTCTTACCGGCTATGTGGGGGCGTCTCCCTGATGCTGGGGGCGTTGAGCGTCGTTGTCCTCCTGAGCAGCAAAAGACAAGCTCTTATGAAAAGGAGCGATGGCACACTCACGGCGAAGTCTTCCCCTGATGCACCGAAATGATTGCATCGGCGATGCGGCGGGCCATGCCGCTGCGCCAGGTGGGATCGGCGGCGTTCAGGGCGTCTTGCGGGTTGGACAATGTCGCCAGCTCTACAAGCACACTCTCGGGGACGGGGTTATGAGCGGGGTTGAGAACGGCCAACTCGTGCCCGGAGAGGCCCTTGATGCCCTGGTAGTCGGTGCCCCGTCCAAAGCCGCCTTGGGCGAGCGAGGTCGCCAGGAGGGGGGCGAGCGAGGGAACATGGGGCGCGCGGCGGTCCACGCAGACCTCGCCGCCGGCAACGCCGGGGGTGCCGAACTGGTCGAAGTGCAGGGAAAGGAAGAACACGTCCCGCCGCGCGTTTGGGTCGCGGGGCACCTGCCGCTCCCAGACGGTGCGCGCCAGGGCGGCCCGCTGCCAGAGCGGGGCGGCGGAGTGGCGCGCGCGCAGGGGCCGCCCGTTCGTCACCAGAGCGGCGTCCGTGGGACGCTCCAAGGGCGACTCGATGACGGCCAGAGCGGGGTCGAGCGAGCGGCTGCGAACGGTGTAGACGACATTGGCCCCCGACGCGCGCAGGGCGGCGGTCACTTCCGTCGCCAGGCGGTAGGTCAGCGCGGCCTCGGACAGCGGCCCCGCCGTCGTGCCGGGATCCTCCCCGCCGTGTCCGGGGTCCAAGATCACCCAGACGCCAGCTAATGGCCCTTGCGGGGGCGCGTCAGCGACGCTGTCCCCAGGGCCGGGGTGCGGGTGGGCGGGGGCAGAGCGCAGGCCCAGCAGCAGCAAGCCGCCCACCACGCCGAAGGCTCCCCCGATTACTCCCAGCAGAACCCGGCGATCCCGGCGTCTCATGCGGCTCCTCCCATTGGGTTCGGTCCGCCGCGACGCCGTGGGCGCGGTTCAGTTTACAGGCTGGTGTGTCGCGCAACCGGTACTGGCCTTGCCGGTCTTCCATCGGCTGCTCAAAGCCGCAGCAATGCCTTGTGCAGACGTTCGCCAAGACGCGCGCTGTTTCCTGCCTCAGCCGCGAGGCCTCTTCCGCCGACATCCCCCACGCGCCTAAACGCTGCCCAGGGCACGGCCTATCCCGTAGGTGATCAGGCCCTCGGCGGCACCCACGGCGGTCATCTCCAGGCCGCTGCTCCACCACGACCGGACCGTGATCAGAGTCTTGGCCGCGCCCACCGCGAAGTGGGCGACGAGGGACACGGCGGCGGCGGCGAGGATGGCCCACGTCCCGTGCAGGAAGAAGAACGGGATGATCGGCACGAACGCCCCGGCGGCCGTAGAAAGCGCGCCCGAGGCAGCCGACACGTAGGGATTGCTCAGGGCGTCCTCGGAGAGATTGAGCTGCTCGGCGGCCAGCGACTTCAGGAGCTGCTCCGGGTCGCGCGCGAGATGATCGGCCACGCGGTCGGCGTCTTCGGCGGGGATGCCCTTCACTTGGAGGACCAGAGACATCTCGGCCCGGCCCTCTTCGGGGTTCTCGGCCAGGTCCGCCCGCTTGCGGAACATCTCGGCGTCGTAGATCTCGCGCTCGCTCTTGGCGGCGAGGTAGGCCCCAGACCCCATCGACAGGGCGCTCGCGACCATGCCCGCCAGGCCCGCCAGCAGGACGTAGTGCTGGTTGCCCGCGGTCGCGCCCGCCACGCCCGAGACGATGCCGAAGATCGCGCCCAGGCCGTCGTTGACGCCGTAGATGGCGTCGCCGATCCACGAGGCGGGCGACTTGTGCCCCCTGCGCGCCCGCAGCTCGTCCAGGGCCTGCTGGGGGTTCAGGGGCCGCGAGAAGCTCCGCCCGATGGGCGGGTCGGCGGCCAGGGCACCGGCGGGAACGGGCGCGAACATCTGCTTCAAGGCACGCGAGTGGGCGCGCTCGTCGGCGACCACCCGGCGCAGGATTTCGAGGCTGCCCTCGTCGCCCAGCTCCTGCATCTGCCGCCCGTACTCGGCGACGTGCTTGCGCTCGTCGATCTCGATCCGGCGCAGGGTGGCGTCGGCCCCGCCGATGCGGTTCGCCAGACTGTCTGCGACGCCCGTGGCCGGGCCGACGAAGCGGGGCGCGGGCGCACCCAGTTCGGTCAGCCGCCGCTCCCAAAGCTGGGCGTGGCCCAGTTCGGCCCGCGCCAGGCCTTCCAGGGTGTGCTTGCGGCGCGGGTCCGCCTCGCGGTCGGCCAACGTCTGGTAGGTCGCGGCCCCCTCCCGCTCGGCCTGCCAGTTGCTCTCGATCGCCTTGATCAGCCGGCGGTCGGCGGTGCCCGGCGGCTTGCTGTCCTGGGTGACGCTCATAGAGTCTCTTTCTGTTTCTGCCGCTGTGCCTGCTGTTGTCCCTGTTGACATGGGCCGCAGAGGCCGTAAAACTCGACGCGCTGGCTCTCGATCCGGTATCCCGACGCCTGCCCGGCGAGCGCGGGCAGGCCGCTCAGGTCGTCCAAAGCCACGTCCTCGATGCGCCCGCAGGCGGTACAAACGACGTGGGGGTGGAAGTGGGTCTGGACGGCGTCGTAGTGCCGCCGCCCGTCACCGACTTCCATTTCGAGGGCCTCGCCCAGGTCGCGCAGGGTGTCCAGAGTCTTGTAGACGGTGGCCAGCGAGGTCATGGGCGCGGCGCGCAAGACATGGGCGTGAATCTCTTCCGCACTGGGATGGGTGTTGAACCCGACCAGAGCTTGCAGGATGCACAGCCGCTGCGGGGTCATGCGGTGCCCGCTGTCGTGGAGTCTTCGGCGCAACTCTTCGACCCGCTGCTCTTGGATGGTTGTCATGGCTTAATGCGACTGGTTCCTAACGGAGAATGGTTCTCGATAATAGCACGTGGGGGTGGACTTTGTCAACTGTTATAGGTTACCTGTCATCCCTTGGGCTGACGTTCTCGCGCAAGGCCTTAACCAAAAGATGAACCGTGGTACTAGGATTGTCCTGTTGCGGGTTGTGGCTCGCACCATACTCGGCTAACAGGTTTTCTGCCCGCCGGATTGCTCCTGCCTGTTGGCTCTGTAGCTCGGCGTACATAGCCTGGCTGTTCTTTTGATACTCGTGTCTTAGGCGGATTTCAAGCATTCCAGCATATTGGCTGCGATTCAATGCGCTCCGATGGTCGTCAAAGTGCAACAAATACCACAACTCAAATGCTTGATTCGTGTAAGCAACGTGGAAGCCAGAAACTTCCGCTTTCTTGATGGCATTGTTGAACTTAGCCGCCTCAAACGAGTCGCGGTCAAAGACGCACCAGATTTGATCATAGGGCGGTTTACCCCGTCGTCGGGCTTCGACCTCCTTCTCCTCTTTGAGTCGGATTGCTTCCTCTACTAGACTGAGAGTGTTGCGCCCCGTACCAACTAAATCCACCGATAGTTGTGGCACCCGAAAGCCCTGGAAGTAGTTCGGCTCGGTCTTCGTCCCCTCGCAGATAATCAGGAAGCGTTGCAGTATCTCCCGATCATCCGTGTGGCGTTCGTCCGATGTCCGGGGCTGTCGTAGCTGAAATTGTGGGTGCGTGTTGCGACCCGCTGCCTCCTGTATCCGCGATCTTCGGTCAGGCATGGATCATCTCCTGCCAGGTCTCCTGTTCCTCCGCGCGCCCAACTTGTGCCAGTGGCAATCGCTTTAGGTCGCCCAAAAATGGGATGGCTCCATATCGGCCTTCCAGGTAGTTCTTTTCAAATGCAGCGTCGTTACGGACGCGGTACTCAGCCAGCGAGGTCAGATGAGTTGCTCCTTTTTGATCCTTCTCCGAAAACCAGATTTGATCCCGCCGAAACAGGCTCTTGTCGAGCAAGTTAGTATCATGAGTGGCGAAGATGAGTTGCGCCCCCTTTGGATTCGTCAGCGGCGACTGAAACATCTCGATGATACGTCGAGTCGTCAGCGGGTGCAGCCGTGCATCCAGCTCATCAACGAACATGGTCTGACCGTTGGCGAGGATGCTGTGTAGGGGACCTGCCATCGCGATTAGCTTGCGTGTCCCGTGTGACTCGTGCTTGTCCAAGTTGAAAAGCTCGAAATCCTCCACTCCCTCCCCAAAGCGATGCGCTGTGTAAATGGTTTCCCCTACGCTTTTCCTAATACGTTGCTTCACTTCACCGGGAAGATCTTGTGGAAGATCGTCCAATGGAGGCGGATTAGCAGCCATTACGTCATCGATTCCCAAGTCAAAGGCTTGCACAAAAGAGACAATCTCAGCCTGTTGTACCGGGTCACGTAGACAATCCAGCGTGTACATACGAAACCTATCATCTTGCAAGCCGGTTTCCACTGCAAACGTGTTAAACCACTCTCTGATGGTTTCTGCGGTGTTGCCGTTGAACTGTGCGGCGACCGATAAAAAAAGTGCATTCGGGCGCGTTTTGCCTTGCAACCCTTGACCTTCCTTGAAAGCCGCCTTAATTTCTATCTCTTGCCCTTCGCGCTTGAATAAGCATGCCTCTTTAGCCTTAGCTCGGAATAGCCATTCAGAAACGACGTGTGACTTATTGACCTCAAAGCCATATCTGTATTGTGTGGCGTTAAGCAGAAACAACAGCTCAAAGAACGAGGGCTGATGGCGTGTGTCTTTGTCTAACAGAAATGGCTCCACAGCTATAGCTGCGTTGGCAAAGGTTTCGCGCGATGACTCCAGCACGAAATCGCGCATGAAGCGCAAGGCCACACCGAGGTTGCTTTTGCCACTAGCATTTGCTCCGTAAATCGCCGCCGATTTTAGTAACCGTAAGTCTTTTTTGATCGATATTATGTTATCGCTATCCAGAGCCGGATCGTCGGAGGTCAAGTTCGCGGCAATCATACTGAATGTCGTCTTGACGCGGAACGATTTGAAGTTGCCTACAGTAAACTCAATGAGCATACAATCCTCACGTGGATAAAAGCGTATTTTGCGGATTTTCTGCGAATCGCGAGATTATTTTCTCAAATTCTGTTATACCTTGTTGCATCCTGAATCGGGATGCATCAAGAGAAACTGCACGGGGACGTTAATGTTGAAGCACGTAAGAGTGTGTATAAAAAGCCAGTATTTTGGCAATAAGGCTTCGTGAACGAACGCAAAGCTTACTCGACCGACCTCACGGACACGCAGTGGCAGCATCTGGAAC
>JAABUJ010001030.1_pt1 | contig 44904 bp, 37 predicted proteins | sample 5559131 | NCBI WGS metagenome assembly JAABUJ01 (sample SAMN10711875, study PRJNA513366) | rock metagenome | isolation source: Antarctica rocks | place: Antarctica: Victoria Land, Mt New Zealand nord | collected 2016-01-07
TACACTAACTATCCAACTGGTACAAAAGATCGGGCACGCCACCCACACCCTCGACGGCGGAGAGATATCGATAAAACTCACTGCGCTACACTAACTATCCAACTGGTACAAAAGATCGGGCACGCCACCCGGTTCGCTCTTGATTTCGAACTCGTTGACGAGTCGTTTGCTTCCACTGAGTCCTAGGCCCATGCCGCCGGAAGACGTATATCCGTCTTTCATTACAAGTTCAAGATCCGAGATGCCTGGACCGTCATCCTGAAATGTAAGCTTTATACCCTTCCTCAGGCCGCTCTCGACGATCTCGGCGGACATCTGTCCTCCGCCGCCATGCTCCAGCGTATTGCGCGCCAGTTCGCTGGTCGCGGTGACAATCTTCGTCTGATCGACCAGGCTGAACTTCAGCTCGGTGGCCCAGGAGCGCACGAGTTGACGCACCCGAATCACCTCATTGAACGACGTTATCGGGAGTGTCTCATTCTTCAGAGCCATCGGTCTCTTCCGGCTCCGGTTCCTGGTACATGTAATCCCGCAGGAGCTCCATACCACGCTCTACGTTCAGAGCGGTTTTTATGCCAGGGAGGGCCATTCCAAGCTCGACCAGGGTGATCGCGACCGCCGGTTGCATCCCGGTCAGCACCGTCTGTGCGTCCAGCACACGCGACATGGCGGCGATATTGGCCAGCATGCGCCCAATGAACGAGTCCACGATTTCCAGTGAAGAGATGTCGATCAGTACGCCGCGCGAGGCATACCTGGCGATCTGTGAGGTGAGGTCTTCCTGCAGAGACAAAGCGAGTTCGTCGTGCATGTCGATTTGGATGGTCACCAGCAGGCAGTCCCCTACCTTCAGGATGGGAATCCGGTCCATACCTACAACTCCTTCGGCTTCGCAGAGCTGCCTGGCGACTTGATGTTGACCACCATTTTGCCGAGCCGCTGCAATGCCATGGCGAAAGCGTCGGAGAGTTTCGCTTTGGTCTGGACGTCGTTAAGTTCAATGCCAAGGTGAACGATCGTCTGTGCAATCGCAGGCCGGATTCCACTCAGATAGCACTCCGCGCCCATTAAGCGGGCCGCAGTGATTGTCTTGATCAGATGCTGGGCGACAAGCGTGTCGACCGTCGGCACACCTGTAATGTCAATAATGGCAACCCGGCTGTTGGTCTCAACGATGGCCGTGAGCAGCGACTCCATGACGACCTGCGTGCGGGCGCTGTCGAGAGTTCCAATCAGTGGCAGGCCGAGAATACCGTCCCAGAGCTTGATGACAGGGGTTGAAAGCTCGAGCATTTCTTCCTGCTGCCGCTGAATCGTCTGCTCACGATACCCGACGGCAGTCGTAACGGTCAGCATGGAAAGTTTGTCCAGCAGGTTGCCGCTGGTCCAAATCTCCTCGATCAGGTCAATTGGACTGGCCTTCAGCTCGTCGCGCAGCGCGTTGAAGACAGGCTGCTTCAGCGACAGCACAAACATGGCCGTCTCGGCAGGCGTAAAACCCTGCTCCATCCGCGACTTCGCTGCACCCACCAGAAACTCTCGAACAGGCGAAAATGCAGAGGACTGCACGTCCGAACTTGACTGCGAGGCCTTGGCGACCAGCCGAAGCAGTTCAGCCGCCTGCTGCTTCACCTCGTTATCGTTCATCAGGTCGGTACGGCGGGTCGCACTTGCCATTTCACTTAGCCATCCAGAAAGAATGGCTTTCTCGTTCTTTTGAATCACCTGCTGAAATGCACTCATCATTGCTCCACTTACGGTTAGGGTGTCGAGAAACCCATTGTAGCGTATGTGTACACCGAGCACAGGGCGTTGATGTCCGAGTCGCACCTCAACAACGCGACCGTGCTGAACCATCTGGGCTACATGTTGGCGCACCGCTACCCGTGCGGTGTTGAGCTTGGCGGCGCGGGAAAGCCGGTCGACGGTGGAGCCGGCCACTGCGAACCCGAAGAGGGATTCGTTGGCGTCTGCGTTGGGGGCGACGGGTTCTGCGTTGGATTCTGCGGCGTCGGTGCGGGTCTCGCAGGGTTCTGCGGGCTCTGGGTCGGGACCTGCGAGGGTATCTGCGGAGGCGCCGGGTTCTGCTGCGGAATCTGCGGATTTTGGGACGGCACCTGCGAGGGATCCTGCGGGGTCTCCGGATTCTGCTGCGGAATCTGTGGTGGCAGCTCGCCTGGAGCAGTGGGCTGGCCCGTCGGCGGCGTGCCCGGCCCACCATTCACCGCACCCGGCGCCTGCCCGTTTCCAAACGCGCCGCCGCCGCTGCTTCCAAACGCTCCGCCGCCACCGAATGCACCACCGGGAGATCCGAAACCGCCAGGCCCATTTCCCGGTCCGCTGCCCGGCGCACCATTCACACCATTGCCCAACCCTGTTGCCGAGGTGCTCCCGACTCCGCCGCCGCCGAACACACTCCATCCGGCGCGCAGTTGTTCAATGCGTGGATCGTAGAGAAATTCCCACTTCTGGTAGGTCTGTTCACCGTTTACAGAAGCGACCGCATCACCGCTCTGCGGAACGCCAAACCCCATGATCATCCCACCGGTGGTCGAAAGCCCACCGAGACTGGAGGCGCCCAATCCGTTCGAAGTTCCCGCTGCTGCGGGTGCGCCAGCCCCGGCTGGTGCCCCTGGATTCGCCCCCGGGCCGTTTGCAGACCCCGGGCCGTTTGCAGACCCCAGACCGTTTCCCGGCGTTGATCCAGGCACGGAGCCTAGGTCGTTGTTGAACGCTGACTGCGTACCCGACGCCGCACCCGGCCCCGCATTATTATTGACGGCTGCACCGCCCGGTGACCCAAGGCCCCCTGCTGTTGGTGCACCTGCTGCCGGTGCGCCGCCCACGCTTCCCTGGTTCCCGGGGAGTGTGCCTCCGCCGGGAACTCCCGGCAGATCCTGCCCAAATAGCCCCTTGACCTTGGTCTTGTTTTCGCCCAGATGGATCAGCCGCCAGTCGGATTTTCCCGTCAGTGGATCAACATATTCCTGGCGTAGAAAACGCTGGTTGTTGGTCTGCTCCAGCTCTTTGACAGACCCTGGATAGCGCCCGAAGGTCCCGTAGAACTTGCGGATTGCCACCACATATTGTTCGCCCCGGTGCTTGGTTTCAAGATCGCGCTCGCGCTTCAACTGCATGGCCATCCGAGGCGCGGCGATGCTCAACACCAGCAGCACGAGAAACACCATCACGATGACCGCAACCAACATGAAGCCTTCTTCGTTCTCGGCTGGTTGCTGCGGAGCGTGAACAGGCCTTCTCATGGGGTCGCCAGAAGGGGCAGGGTTTGCGTATTTTTATTGGGCAGATCCTCGATCGAGATAGAGTTCGCCGCAATCGAGACCACACGGTAGCGGCGCTCCACCACGTCGCCGGGTACCGCCAGGAACACATTGTCCCCATTCAGCAGAAACGCTTTGACCACACCCTTGCCACCCGTGACCGTCCCGAAAAACTTGAGGTCGACCGGGGGCGGCGGCGGAGGCCCGGTATAGACGGGCGCTGCCAAGACATTAGGACGTGCAGGGAATTTTGCTTGCGCGAGGATCGCCGGAGCGGCAGCCGCTGAGCCGGGACCAGCAAAGATATTCCGGCCCGAACCGCTATAGACCAGCGACTCCGTGCGCTCCATCGCTTCCATATGCAGTGTGGGATCGAGCGCCATGCCTGCCGTACCCACCCTTGCGGCTACGCCTGCGCCTGCAACTCTGGCAGGAACGTTTTCCGTGCTGTTTCCGGGCGCTGCGGAGGCTGGGGTCCGGGTCAACACGACGGGCGGCGCTGACGGTGGCGACGAGGGGCCGCCAAAAAAATCGTTATAGAGAAAGAACAGCGCGATCAGAGCACCCACGCCGACAACGCCCAGCAGCTGCAGCCTCTTTGTATCTTCAGTTCCCAGCTTCACTGCGCACCTCCACTGAAAGCCGGGGCCGCAGGGCTGCTAGCCACATCCGTTGGGACAGCACCGTGCAAGTAAGTCGTGAATTTCAGGCGCAGGTTGACCTGGCCCGTCTGCTGGCCCGTCAACGTGATTCCGCTGATCAGAAAGAACAGCTTATCCCGCTCCATGTGGTTGATGAACAGCACGAGCGAGCGATAATCTCCGCTCAGGCTGGCATCCATACGCACCTCGGTCAACTGCCCCGCAGAGCTATCCTGAACAGCCGACTGTGCATACTGAACGCGAGCTAATACGACGTGTTCCTTCTGCGCGAGATCGCCCAGTTCGGACACCACCTCCGAATTACTGTTCGCCAGACGTTCCTGATAAAACACATTCGCCTGGGTCTTCGAGTTTGCCAGCTTCACGTCCAAACCCTGTAGCGGCTGCGACGCAATCTGCGCCGTCTTCAATGCCACCTGTTGACGCGCAAAGGCATCCGTATTTTGACTGTGGGCTCGCTGCCAGGCAAACGCCAATTGCAGCAGGAGGTAAAGATTCAGCACAGCCAGCAAGGCAAGCCCGACCCAATGAAGATTCAACGGCGTGAGCCAACCCTGCGTACGCTCGCGCATGCTGGCCGGGTTCACGGGTGCAATCGGACGCGCAACAGAATTCATCGTGCCCCCTCGCCGTGCACGGTCTTTAGTGGAGCTTGAACGTCCGACTTCGGGCGCGCTTTTCCGGAAGCGGTTCGTTTTGCATGAGTCCCGGTTGCTTTGACCGAGTCCACCTTCAGGTCAGGCAGCGGGTTGTACCCACTGAAGATCTCGAACTCCACGCCGTTTCCAACCTGGTTGCCTCCAGCCGCCGCACTCGCGTTCTGGACGGATCCGCCATTCAATGCGGCTGCTTTCTCTCGTGTCAGAGCGGACTCGCCCGCCAGGCGGGGTCCAACAAACCGCTGCGAACGCTCCAGATTGCGGATCAGTTGCACAGTGCGGTCGCGGTCGCCTGAAACTCGTAAACGAATCATCACATCGCCCTGCTTGCTGATCACCGGGTCGATCGACGTGACCTGCACGCCGGCAGGCAGAACTCTTTCGAGATCCATCATCACCGCCGTCCAGCTAAAGCTCTTGCTGGCAAACAAGGCATTCAAAAATTGCGCGCGCTCGAGCACACCCAGGTTCTGCGGCTGACGCATACGAGCTTCGTTGCGCGCACGTTGATCCTGGTAGGTCTGCGTCTGCTGAACCAAAGTGTCCATGCGCGCGCTCTCATCCGCCGTTGTCCGGCTCATGAAATGCAGTCCGACACCCAAAGCCAGCGCGAGAACCAGAAGACCCAGCATTGCCAGCCGCAGACGGGCAAACAAGGGCCGCAACTCCACAAACGGTCGGGACGCGAGATTGATTGCGATACGCATTGTGCGGCTTCGGTTCCTCTACTTCCCTGCACCTTCGACTACAAAGCATACTCTGCTGCTGTTCTAACTCCGGAGAGCTCCGCGTACGCCGGCAAGCCAACCCAGGTCGATGCGCGTCCTTGAAGCTTCGTGCGTCAACATGGCTGCATCCACGGCTTCGGTTACGCGCATCTGTTGCTCGCCGAATCCGGTGCGCCGCAGTATCTCCGCCACCGCCGACGCTCCATAGGTTCCTGCCACAACAATCGTCTTCGGCGCCGCCCCGAGGGTGTCCTCAAAATAGGCTGCCGCAACGCTGATGGCCTGCACAATCTCCCGGTCCGCGACTCCGCTGCCGTACTCTGCAAAATCCGGAATCCGTAGACCGCTCGCGCGCTCCTCCGGCATTGCACGTAGGTCATCGGCGCGACGCGCCCTACCCGGTTCGTTCGCCTGAACAAAGTGGCTGTCGTCGATGACGCCATATCCAGTCACCGGAGCCTGCCTCGCCCACTCTCCGGCAGAGTGGTCCGCGTCAATCAGCGGAAGCGTTCCGGATTCAGTTGGATTTGCCAGCAGTTCGACGGGGACAGCAACGCCGGCATCAGCAGCAGACCTCGTACTCGCTACCTTGTCGTCCAGATCATCCGCGGCCAGATCGACCGTGCGATGCAGCAGCAGCATCCCACTCTGCACGATTGCCGTCGTCACTCCACTTTCACCCGCATTGACCAGCAGGGTCGCACCGACCTCTTGATCCAAACCTGCACAAGCCGCCAACGTGCTTGGTAGCACCGCACCCGGCTCAAACCCTGCCTCGCGGACCAAGGCTTCAAAATCACTGAGAATTGCTTTCGGCACCGCGGCCGCCAGCACCCGAACCGAGCCACGCTCCTGGCTCATCACCTGGTAGCTCACCACGGCGTCTTCAGCGTCAAACGACAGCAGCTTCTTCAGCCGAAAGCGCACCATGGGGAGCATTTCGGCAGACCTCGCCGGCAGGGAATCAAAGTCCAGCAGCAGCACGCGGACCGCTGAATCGGGAAGGATCATTGTCGCCTGACGTTCTTTGAACGCAACAGCTTCCAGTACCTGCCGAATAGCCGCAACCGTCGATCTACGCGCGTCGCCGTTGCTGGAGTGGAGGCCGGCAGCCAGCGTGCCCGCAGACCACACCTTGAAACTCACCGCCGAGACGAGCGCCTGCGCTTCGTCCGAGCGCGCTGCAACCACGCCTTCCGGGCGAATCTCGATCGCGAGCCGCGGCCGCAATCCCAAACTGGTTGGCAGAAAATCCATGTCTCCCTAATCTAACCTCTCCCGGGGTACAGATTAGCCCGGACTTGAGTCTCTGCGCCGGAAATCGCGCCAGCCCGTCCAAAGCCAGAACCCCAGGGCCAACAACCAAAGAACAACCTGCACGTAAGCCCACCAATGCAAGCGCAGCCCCAGAGCATGCATCTGCACCATGCGATGCACATTCCACACCAGGAAGGCTGAGCTGATCAAGACCCATACAAGAGACCGGATGATCAAGGTTCCGCCGGCGCGAGATCTTCCGGCTTTAGCTTCCCTGCTTCCAATCTCCGGTTTGCCGGACGCCAATTTCACAGCTACCGTCCCGCCTCGATGAACGTTACCTTATTAATCTCCCTCAGCGTGGTCACGCCTTCCCGCACGCGATCCAGTGCGGAGTCACGCAGAAATGCCATTCCCTTCTCCTTGGCTTTCTTGCGAATTTCGGACCCAGGCTTCTTCGCCAGCAGCATCTCGCGAATCTCATCGTCGAGCTCCAGCAGTTCGTGGATCGCCGAACGTCCGCGATAGCCGGTACCGGCACACTCGATGCACCCTGTTCCTTCCTTGAAGCGAACTCCGCGCCACTCCGCCGGATTAAGCCCATTCTCCTCGAGTTCCGCATCGGTGTAATGCACGTCCTGCACGCAAAACTCGCAAACCTGCCGCACCAGCCGCTGGGCCAGAATGCAGTTCAGCGCAGACACAAAGTTATAGGGCTCCACACCCATATTCAGAAAGCGCCCGAGTACATCCACCACGTTGTTGGCGTGCACGGTCGTGAACACCAGGTGGCCCGTCAGCGCGGAGTTGATTGCAATCTGCGCCGTCTCCGCATCGCGGATTTCGCCCACCAGGATCTTGTCCGGGTCATGACGCAGAATCGACCTCAGGCCACGTGCAAACGTGAGTCCTTTTTTCTCGTTGACCGGAATCTGGGTAATGCCGCGAATCTGGTATTCAACCGGATCCTCGATGGTGATGATCTTGTCTTCTTCGCTCTTGATTTCGTTCAACGCCGCATAGAGCGTCGTGGTCTTGCCCGAACCCGTCGGCCCGGTCACCAGCACCATCCCGTACGGCTCCTTGATGTAGCGGCGGAAGCGCACCAAATCCTTCTCGGCAAAGCCCACCACGTCGAGCGAGAGCTTGGTAAATTTCTCCGACATCGACTCTTTATCGAGCACGCGGAGCACCGCATTTTCGCCGTGCACCGTCGGCATGATCGAAACGCGAAAGTCGATCAGACGTCCCTTGTAGCGAACGCGAAAACGTCCATCCTGCGGCACACGCCGTTCGGCAATATCCAGTTCGCTCATCACCTTGATGCGGCTCAAAATCGTCTGATGATGTTCGCGGGCAATCGGCGCCATCGCCTGCTGCAGCACACCGTCGATGCGGTACTTTACCAGCAGCGAATCATCGAACGTCTCGATGTGAATATCAGACGCGCGCCGTTCAAGTGCCGTAAAAATCGTCGTATCCACCAGCCGGATGATCGGCGAAATGTCATCATTCGCCGTCAGCTTCTCCATCGAAATGGTTTCGTCAGCGTTTTCTTCGGACGACAGCACGTCGAAGGCAAGCCCTTCGCTCGCTTCGTCCAGCACGCGCTGCGACTGCTCGGTTTTCTTCAGCAGATCCGTAATCTGCGACAACGTCGCAACCCGCGTAACCAGGCGCGTGCCCAGCAACCCGGAGATTTCGTCCAGCACCATCAACTTCGAAGGATCGGAAACAGCAATCGCCAGACGGCCTTCAGAGTGCTCCAGCGGAACGAAGTTGTACCGGAACATCATGTCCACCGGTACGCTTTTGAACAACTCATGCTGAATCTTGAAGTTCTTCAGATCGACGAAATCGGCATGGTAGCGCCGCGCCAGCATGCGTGCGCGCTCGATCTCGTCGAGACCCATCTCATTGGCAGATATCGGAATTGCTACAGGTGTCGCCATATACTTAGGACTCCCCTTGGGCCAACACGTCACCGCTTGCGCAAAGTGCCAGCCACAAGCGAACTGACTCATCCTCACACCGCATCCCCTTGCCCGTCAATACGATCCGGTCTGGAGCAGATTCCGCGCTGCTGAGGAGTCTGCCCACCACAAGCGTCATTCTGGCAAGGCCAGAATCTCAATTTGAACTTGAATCCGCACCACACTTTCAGGGGATTTGCTTTAATCGACCTAAGCCCTGGAAGTAGGCAGGAAAGGAAAAGCGCCATGTCCGCTCCAATCGTTCCGCCCTTCACCGATCCCGAGGCAGCCGCACGCAAGGTCCAGCTTGCGGAAGATCTCTGGAACACACGCGATCCCGAACTCGTCGCCGCCGCCTACACCGAAGATACGGAGTGGAGAAACCGCACTGAGTTTCTGCACGGACGCAACGAGGTCTTGGAGTTCCTGCGACGCAAATGGGTTCGCGAGCTGGATTACAGGCTCCGGAAAGAGCTCTGGGGATTTCGCGGCAACCGCATGGCCGTCAAGTTTATGTACGAATGGCACGATGAGGAAAACCACTGGTTTCGCAGCTATGGCAACGAACTCTGGGAGTTCGCCGAGAGCGGTCTGATGCGTCGAAGAGAAGCCAGCATCAACGACCTTGCCATTGGCGAAAGTGAACGTCTACTCTGACGCTGGGCTGGCTTGCGAGAAAAGCGCGCTGACGAGGCGACTCGTCGTTCCGCGATAAACTGGAAATATGATCCCCACCCTCGAATGGCTTCCAGAAGGCGTCTCTTTCCTCGATCAAACCAAGCTCCCGTTCGAAGAGACCTACGTGCTCGCGACGGATTACAAGCAGGTTGCCGAGGTAATCCGCTCGATGGTGGTGCGCGGAGCGATGGCCATCGGCGTTTCGGGAGCCATGGGCGTCGCGCTAGGGATCGACCGTTCTGCAGCCACAACGCTACCTGAATTGCAGGCGGAGGTCGCAATCATCTGCGACACACTCGCCGCGACCCGTCCGACCGCAGTCAACCTCTTCTGGGGCATCGGCCAGATTCGCGACCTGTTCGACCGCATGGTCGCGGGCGGCGCCTCCATCGAGCACATCAAGGACGCAGCCGTCGCCCGCGCGCGCCAGATGTATGACGAAGACATTGCCAACTGCCGCGAACTGGGACGCCTTGGCGCAGATCTGCTGCCCCGGAAAGGGACGGTCCTGACCCACTGCAATGCGGGCGCGCTCGCTGCATGCGGTTACGGTTCCGCGCTCGGCGTCATCCGCGCCGCGGTCGAGCGGGGCCACCAGATCGACGTCTTCGCCGACGAAACCCGGCCTTTTCTTCAGGGCGCTCGTCTGACCGCGTGGGAGTTGATGAAAGACAACATCCCCACGACCGTTCTCTGCGACAACATGAGCGCACACCTGATGAAGCAAGGCCGCATCCAGGCCGTTATCGTCGGGGCCGACCGCATCGCCGCCAACGGCGACACCGCCAACAAAATCGGCACCTACGGCGTAGCCATCCTGGCCAAAGAGCACGGCCTGCCGTTTTACGTTGCCGCACCCTGGGCCACGATTGACCTGGCCACCGCAAATGGCGATCTGATCCCCATCGAACAGCGCGACCCGCGCGAAGTCACGCACTCGAACGGTCGGCAGATGACTCCGGACGGTGTCTCCGTCGAAAACCCGGCCTTCGATGTGACGCCCGCGAAATATATTTCTGCAATCATTACGGAACGCGGCATCCTCCGCGCACCGTTCACCGAATCCATTGCCGCGATGGGGATTCAAGGTAGCCCGGTCAAAGCATGACGAGTGAAATTACGTGCAGTTTCGACACCATGAAACTGTAGACGCAGCATGCGCCATAGGACATGAACGCAACCGCCCATTCAACGGTCCAGCAGCACACGTTGGCCCATATCCTTGGTCTATGGGACAGGAGATCTCCGGCTCAATGCGCCTTAGCCGCCGCGCGTTCTTCGCGCCTCGAAAAGGATCGCTCATGGTATCGAGCGCCCTTGTTCTCACCAGCCTTGCCGCCGCGGTCTGGATCTCGGGCTTCCCGCGGAATCGTCCTACGCTCTGGCTGATCGTCCCCCTCCTCTCGTCCTCGGCGGCCACTATTCAGACGATCCGCTCCATGCGCCCGCGGTGGGACTTTTATCACGCCGGTGTCCTTCTCTGCCTCTACATGGACCTGATGGTCGTTGCAATCATCCTCTTCCTCCTGATCTACCCCTACGCGCAGACGTGGTCTCTTTAGCCACCCGCGTGCGGTACACTGGCCGCATCTGGACTAGCCAGGAAAGCACGTACGGAGGGTCATGCTGAAAGGTTTTCGCAGTTTCATTCTGCGCGGCAACGTCATCGATCTCGCCGTCGCGGTCATCATCGGCGCAGCTTTCGTCGCGATCACCAACTCGCTGGTCACTGACATGATCAATCCTTTCGTCGCGGCGCTGGTTGGTAAACCGGATTTTCCAGCGATCGTCTGGCACGTTCATCTGTTCCACCCGATGGCCCCTGGAGCGAAGCCGGACGCGACCGCCGGAGCCATCCAGGTCGGCAGGTTTTTGAACGCGGTGATCAGCTTCCTGCTGATTGCCACAGTCGTCTACTTCGGCATCGTGCTGCCCATGCAAAAGCTGCTCGCACGCTTCGATCCTCCTGCCGCTGTGGACTTGCCCGCGACCCAGGTGTGCCCGCAGTGCATCTCCGACATCCCTAAAGCCGCGACGCGCTGCCGCTTCTGCGCCCAGCCCGTCCTTCCGCCTCCATCAGGCGAACAGCAATCCGCTATCCCGGCCGCCTGCGGATAGCGGCCGTTCAACCCACACCCGAGGATCCATCTTGACCCGTCAAGCCGCCGTCGCCCTGTTCGCCCTGCTGCCCTTTTCGTCCGTGTCCGTTAGCCAGAATGTCCCTGCCTCGACGAGTCCCGCAAACTTCCCTGCACCGCCTAGCTCTGTCTTTGGCTTCCACGATTTCTCCGCACAGGCGCGTCTGGACCAGACCTTTCTCGCCGTACCCGATGCAAAACTCGCCGGAGAAGAACTGAAAGAACTCACCAAGGCGCCGCACTGGGCCAGTTCGCCGGAAGATTACGCGACCGCCGTCTACGTCGCGAACAAGTTCAAAGCCGCCGGCCTCGAAACCGAGATCGTTCCTTACAAAGTTCTGCTGAACAAGCCCGTTCACATCCTCATCGAGGGCTTCGACAATGGCCGCAAGATCATGTCCGGCCCGACGCCCGAGCACGTTGACCCGAAGGTCGACGGCGGCGATCCATTCCAGGATGACAAGCGCATCCTTCCCGCGTTCAACGGCTCGTCGCCCTCCGGTGACGTGACCGCACCTGTCGTGTACGCCAATTACGGCACCCCCGCTGACTTCAAGAAGCTGGCAGAGATGGGCATTCCTGTGAAAGGGAAGATCGTCCTCGTCCGCTACGGTGACAACTACCGTGGCATCAAGGCCTACGACGCGCAGCGTGCCGGAGCCGTCGGCGTCCTCATTTACTCGGACCCCGCCGACGACGGCTATGTTCGCGGCGACGCGTACCCCAAGGGGCCTTACCGTCCGTCTACCGGAGTACAGCGTGGCGCAGTCCAGTTCCTGCCCATCTATCCGGGCGACGCCACCACGCCTGGCATAGCCTCCACGCCCGACCTGCCTGACTCCAAGCGCATCCCTGCGGACAAGATCCAGTCCAACTGGCCGTCGATTCCGGTCAACCCGCTCTCCTATCAGGATGCCGCTCCGATCCTCCAGGCGCTCGGCGGCCCCGACACACCGCGCCCGTGGCAAGGCGGTCTGCCCTTCACCTATCACACCGGCGCTGCGGAGGGCGGCAAGGTCACCGTCCACATGAACCTCCAGATGGATACGAAGCTGCGCACCATTTGGGACGTCATCGGTAAGATTCCCGGTACCCAGTACACCAACGACTGGGTCGTCGCCGGTAATCACCGCGACGCCTGGACTTTCGGCGCGGTCGATCCCAACTCCGGCACGGCCGCCATGCTTGAGAGCGTTCACGGTCTGGGCGTCCTCCTCAAACAAGGATGGAAGCCGAAACGCACCATCGTGATTGCTTCTTGGGATGCAGAGGAAGAAGGCCTGATCGGCTCGACAGAATGGGTGGAAGCTCATCCCGACCAGATGAAGAATGCGGTGGCTTATTTCAATACCGACGTTGGGGTCTCCGGGCCCAACTTCGACGCCTCAGCCGTGCCTTCGCTCGCAGAATTTATCCGCCAGATCACCCGCGAAGTGCCTTCGCCGAAAGGCGGCACGGTGTACGACCAGTGGCTTGCCAGCCAGAAAGCCAATCTGGGCCGCCATCAGGGACGTCCGGAACACGCTCCGACCGCTTCGGTGGATCAGGTCCACGTGGGCGAACTCGGCTCTGGATCGGACTTTACCCCGTTTTTGCAACATGACGGCGTACCCTCCACCGACATCGGCTCCGGCGGGCCTTACGGCGTCTATCACTCCGCATTCGATAACTACAACTGGTTCATCCGGAACGCCGACCCAACCTTCGTCTACGAGCAGCAGCAGGCCCGAGTCTTCGGCCTCGAAATTCTGCACATGGCAGACGCCGACATCCTGCCCTACAACTACGCAGCCTACGGCCAGCACATCGAGCATTACATCCAGGCTGCCAGCGCACGCGCCACGCAGTCCAAACTGCAACTCGATTTCGCACCGCTCGAAGCTGCGGCCAAACGACTGACGGCAGCGGGTTCTGCCGTCGAAAGTCGCCAAAATATGGCTGGGTCCGACGCGACTTCCCTCAACCAGACCCTCCGCGCAACCGAAGCAGCACTGCTAATCCCTGAGGGGCTCCCGAAACGTCCCTGGTATAAACACGCTATCTACGCGCCAGGCGAATTTACTGGCTACGAAGCCGTTGTAATTCCGGGCGTAAACGAAGGCATCGACGCCGCCGACCAGGCCCGCACGCAGACTCAGATTGGACGTCTAACGGAAGCTCTCAACCGCGCCGCGTCTGTCCTCGAAACCGCAGCACACAACCCGCAATAGGCCTGAGCGTGCACAGCACGGCTGCGTTTAGCCCGTGCTGTGCAGCCAGTCGATTGAATAACTGTCCACATTTCCACACTCTTGCTACTGCTGGAGCAAAAAATCCCCCAGCCGGGGCCTACTCTCACCTACAGGTGGGATTCTCAATCGACATTGCAGCGGCAGATGTAAAGAACTCTTCGTGTTCTGCTTGTCATTCCCGCAGGGAATCTGCGTTTGTTTTTGCTGGTTCCGCCTCTTTATACCCTCTGTATCCGCTTCAAGGCAATTCCTGCCTGAAGCTCCGGTAACCTCCCTGCAAAGCAGAAGCGCCCAGGAGGGCTTTATCCCCGCAAAGCCATCTGCTCCGTCATGATCTGCGTCAGGTCCGGCTTTTTCAGCCCAAACTGCTGCTCGTTGAACTTGTCCACTTTGCTCGACCAGTTCATCGAGCAGAACTTCGGGCCGCACATCGAGCAGAACGCCGCTTCCTTGTAGTAGTCGTCGGGCAGCGTCTCATCGTGCATCCCGCGCGCGGTCTCAGGGTCCAGCGACAACGCGAACTGCTTGTCCCAGTCGAACGTGTAGCGCGCGTGAGAGATTGCATCGTCGCGGTCCCGCGCTCCCGGCCGGTGCCGTGCCACGTCTGCTGCATGGGCTGCAATCTTGTACGCGATAATCCCGTCCTTCACATCCTTTTCGTTCGGCAGGCCGAGATGTTCCTTGGGCGTGACGTAGCAAAGCATCGCCGCGCCATGCCAGCCAATCATCGCCGCGCCAATGGCCGAGGTGATGTGGTCATACCCGGGTGCAATGTCGGTCACCAGGGGTCCAAGCACGTAGAACGGAGCACCGTCGCACAGCTCGACTTCCTTATCGACCTGCAGCTTAATCTGGTCCATCGGAATATGCCCCGGACCCTCGATCATCACCTGCACATCGCTCTTCCAAGCTCGCCGTGTCAGTTCACCAAGCGTCTTCAACTCAGCGAACTGCGCCTTGTCGGAAGCATCGGCAAGACAGCCGGGGCGCAGACCGTCGCCCAGTGAGTAGCTCACGTCGTAGCGCGCCATGATTTCGGTAATGCGATCAAAATTCTCATACAAAAAATTCTGCTTGTGATGATGCGTCATCCACTGCGCCATGATGGCGCCGCCGCGGCTCACAATGCCGGTAATGCGCTTCGCCACCAGCGGAATGTACTCGACCAGTACACCGGCATGGATCGTAAAGTAGTCGACCCCCTGCCTGGCCTGCTCTTCAATCACTTCCAGGTACACATCGATGGTCAGATCTTCCAGACGCTTCACCCGGTTCAGCGCCTCATAGAGCGGAACCGTGCCGATGGGTACCGGCGAGTGCCGCAGAATCTGCTCGCGAATCATGGGAATGTCCCCGCCGGTGGATAAATCCATGACCGTATCTGCGCCAAAATGCACCGCCGTATGCAGCTTGCGCAGCTCTTCGTCCACGTTCGAGGAAAGCGCGGAGTTGCCAATATTAGCGTTGATCTTGCACAGCGACTCCACCCCGATTGCCATGGGCTCGAGCTCCGGGTGATTGATGTTCGCCGGAATGATCATCGTTCCTTTGGCTACTTCGGACCGCACCAGCTCTGCGGAGATCTTCTCCCGCTGTGCGACATACGCCATCTCTTCCGTGATCTTTCCCAGCCGCGCAAAGTGCATCTGGCTCATGTTGGTATCGCCAGCGCGTACCGCCTCCGCCTTGCGCTCCACAATCCACGCCGCGCGTCCTGAGGGGACTGCGTAATCGTTGCCGCTGCTGTTGCCTTCGCTATGCATGCTCATAATGCGCCCCTTAGAATCCAGCCGCGCAAATCCGCGCGAATGGGCTAAGTATACCGCCGCACCATGTTCGCGGCTGACAGCGGAGAAGCCAAACCACCGCGTTTGCCGGGCCTGCAACTTTCACGTGCGTACTCTGCATGTGCTTGTTTCTGCCGCAGGCGTGCAATCCACAGGGGAGCCAAATACCACCCCGTAAGCGGGGGAATCATCTCATCAACAGACGCGGGACGCTCAACGCAGCCCATTCGATCCAGCCAGCTTCGGGCCCGGCACAGTCCCCCAACACCAAGCATCCAAAGGAGTCCTAATATGCACCTTATGTCCGCGCACATCGATCGTCTGAAAACTCTTTACATCACCGAACTGCAGAAGGCACTCGACCTCGAGCAGAAGATTGTCAAAGCTCTTCCCGAGATGATTAAAGCTGCGTACGACCAGGAACTGGTCAGGGGCTTCGAAACACATTTGCAGCAGACCAGGGGCCACGCCTCGAAGGTAGAAGGCCTTCTACGCGAGCACACCGGTGCAGCCAAAACCGAGACCTGCAAGGTAATCGACGCGCTCGTCGCCGAAGCCCAGCAGACCATCAAAGACGTTACAGAGCCTGAAGTTCGCGACGTGGCGCTGATCTGCGCAGCCCAGCAGGTCGAACACCACGAAATAGCCGTCTACGGTGGGCTCCGCCGCTGGGCCGCCCTCCTCGGCCTTGCGCAGGACGCGTCGACTCTCAAGTCCATTGAAGCCGAAGAAGGCGAAACCGATCAGCTGCTTTCCAGAATGGCTGAGAACATCAACGCCATGGCTCCGGTCTAGCTTCCCTTTTGCCATTCGGTATGCAATCCAGGGAGCTGTTCCTTCTGCCTCTCCAACCCCCAACGCCGGAGTCCAACCAGACTCCGGCGTCGCCGTCTGCAACCCCGTACCGCGGCGGCTGATAAACTATCCATAGCCATGCAAAGTAAGGGAATGCGCAACATTATCGTCGCCTCCGTCATCATCCTGGCTGTCGTGGGCTGGCTTGCCTTTACCGGGGCCAAAGACAGCAAGAGCTACTACGTCACCATCTCCGAGCTGCAATCGATGGGCGGCAAAGCCTACACACGCCACCTTCGGGTTGCCGGCAATGTTGAGCCCGGAAGCATCGAGCGCGTTGGCACCAACGCGCATTTTGTTCTGCTCGAGCAGGGTCGCAAGCTGAACGTCGCCTACCAGGGTTCAGAGCCGCCACCGGATGCCTTCAAGGACAACGCACAGGCGCTGGCCATCGGCACTTATGGGCGCGACGGAGTCTTCCACGCCACCGGCCTACAGGCGAAATGCGCGTCGAAATACGCGCCTGCACCAGGCTCCCGCCCACCTGCCGCTGGCCAACCTGCTTCATCCACTGCTGCTCCCGCGCGAGCGACTGCAAGCCTTGCCGTCCCTGCCCAGCCCCCCGCCCGGTAAGTCTGCGTCAGACCACCAGTTCTTGCGATAGTCAGCATCCACTTCCTTGAACGAACACTCCATCCCGGCCGCTGAACTCCACGGCGTCTCGAAACTCTTCGGAACATTCGCCGCCGTCCGCAACCTGACGCTGACGCTTTCCTCAGGTTCTTCCACAGTCATTCTGGGAGAGAACGGCGCTGGCAAATCGACCCTCCTGCGCCTGCTCGCCGGACTTTCTGCGCCCACGCACGGCAGCTTGAAGGTGCTTGGCGACCGGCCAGACCTGCAACGCGGGCGCATCGCGTACATGAGCCACGCGCCCATGCTCTACGACGAACTTACTGCTGCGGAAAACCTGAACTACTTCGCCAGCCTTCACCGCGCAGCAAACGACTGCGGCTGCTCGGCCTCGCCCGAGATGGCTCTTCGCGCGGTAGGTCTGGACCCTGCACTCACCCGGCCCGTAAGCCACTATTCGCAGGGCATGCGCCAGCGCGTCTCGCTCGCGCGCGCCCTCCAGGCCGACCCCGAACTCCTCCTGCTCGACGAACCGTTTTCCAACCTCGACGTCGCGGGCGCACACCAGATGGTGGAGCTGCTGGTCGACTTCCTCACCTGGCCGCTGCCGGGCAAACTGGGCGGCCGTACTGTGATCCTTAGCACCCATCAGGCCCACCTCGCCGAACCCCTCGCAGCCCTCACCCTGACGCTCTCCGGAGGCGCGCTCGTCTCGTCGATTCCACGCGCGGTCACCGCATGAAGCCGGTGCGTCCAACAAAAACAAACGCCGCCCGCCTGCTCGATTCGCTCGGCATCGTTTACGAACTCCGCGCGTACGAGGTCGATTTGGACGACCTGTCAGCGCCATCGGTCGCGCGCAAGATTGGCATGCCTGTGGAGCAGGTTTTCAAGACCTTGCTGACCGAATCGGCAACCGGCGAGCACCTCTTCGCGGTCGTCCCCGGCGACCAGGAACTCGACCTCAAAAAACTCGCTGCAGCCGCAGGAACCCGCAAGCTCGAACTCGCCAGCCTGAAAGACGTTGAACCGCTAACAGGCTACCTCCGCGGCGGCGTGACCGTGCTCGCCGCGAAAAAACCTTTCCCTGCGTTCGCTGACGAGACGATAGAACTCTTCGACCAGGTCAGCGTCTCTGCCGGCCAACGCGGTTTGCAACTAGTCCTTGCACCCAGCGACTACCTGCGCGCCGCCGCAGCCGTTGTCACCAACCTGACTCGCGCCGAGCGGCCCTCGCGATGACCTTCTTCCGCCACACCTGGGCGCATCTCGCCAAAGACCTCCGCATCGAATGGCGCTCCCGCGACTCCATCACCTCCATGCTCTTTTTCTCGCTGCTGGTGGTCGTCGTCTTCTCCTTCGCGTTCGAGCCCACCGCCGCAGTCAGCCGTCAGGTTGCAGGCGGCATCCTCTGGATTGTCCTCCTCTTCGCCTCCACCTCCGCGCTCAACCAGTCGTGGACGCGCGAGCAGCGCAATCACGTCCTCGACGCCCAACGCATGACTCCCTCCGCCGCATCGGCACTCTTTCTCGGCAAAGCCCTCGGCAACTTCATCTTTGTCACGGTGGTCGAGCTGGTTCTCGCACCCATCTTCACGGTGTTCTACAACCTGCACGCGCTGGGCCAGCCGTGGCTTCTCTTGCTCGTCCTTCCGCTTGGAACCTGGGCCATCGTCTCGAACGGAACCTTCTTCGCCGCGCTGGGGCTGCGCACCCGCAACCGAGAGATGATGCTGCCGCTCGTGCTCTTCCCTATCTCGATCCCTGCACTGCTGGCGATGATCCAGGCCACCACAGCCATCCTCACCGGAGAGTTCGAGCCCGGCCTCTGGATCAAGCTCCTCGCCGGCTACGACATCATCTTCACCACTGTCTGCCTGCTTTTGTTCGGCGTCATCCTCGATGCGGAATAGAACGTACGCAAGTCCGCTACGTAATGCAGCAGAGCTCGCGCAGTAGAAGCAATAAGTTTCACTCTAATCAAATCAACCGCCCTTTTAGTTGTCATCCCCGCAGGGGATCTGCGTCTGTTGTCACCACCAACCCGCATCATCCTCGTTTGCGTATTCTGCATCCCCTCTTAGCGAACTTTGCGCACGTTTTTATCGAGCCCACAATGATGGCCCATACCAACAAGCGGTAAAATCGAAGCATGGCGCAGACTTCCCAACCCGCCGGCCGCACCTCCCTCGTTCTAGGCTCCGCCTGGTTCCTCGCGACGCTAGCCGTCCTGGTCTACGGCTTCCACCTGGCCATCTTCGTCGCCCCCACGGAAGCCACCATGGGGAACGTCCAGCGCATCTTCTACTGGCACGTCCCCTCGGCGATGCTTGCGCTCGTCTTCCCGTACGTCAACTTCGCCGCATCGATCGCCTTCCTCGCCCTCCGCCGCCGCAATCCATTCGCTGCCCTCAGCGCGGATGCCATCGCGATCGCCGCAGCCGAAGTCACACTCGTCTTCACCAGCATCGGCCTCGTGACTGGCATGCTCTGGGGCAAGGCCGTCTGGGGCATCTGGTGGACTTGGAGCCCACGACTGACGACCTTCCTGTTGCTCTGGCTGCTCTACGCCGCCTACCTGATGACTCGCCGCCTCTCGGTTACAGGACAGACCTCGACCCTCAGCGCAGTGCTCTCCATCTTCGCCGCAGTTGACGTGCCGATCGTCTATATGTCGATCCGGTGGTGGCGCGACCAGCATCCCTCGCCGGTTTTTGGTGAGGACGGAAGTTTGGATACGAGCATGTGGCCAGCCTTCCTGTGGAACATCGCAGGGTGGGCCATGTGGGGCATTTTGATCCTCGTGGTCCGCTATTATCTCGAACGGCGACGCCAACGTGCCCACGAAGAAGCGACTCTCCGCGCGCTCGAAGATTCGCTCTACCCGCAGAACGGCCTGAACTCCCCGCTCGATCCCAGAAATCAGGAGCAGAACAATGCACTTTGATGGTTGGAACACAATCGAAGGCCGCCACTTGGTCTTCGCCTACGCAGCCGTAATCCTCATTCAGGGCGGGTACTTTGCCTGGGTCCTCAGCCAGTGGAACAAGCTAGCATCCGCAGAAAAAAGAACAGCGAAGCGGACGTAAACGCCCAAGCTTCGCTGTCCAAGGAGACAACCGGCGGCAAGTGCGTTTTGCCCACGCCTCGCCGTCCTCCCATGTAACCCCGGACTACCGTTCGAAGTTTCGAACAGCCGCCGTCGCCGCCGTATGGGAAGCGCCGGTATCAATAGCTGTCATTCCCGCAGGGAATCTGCGTTGGTGTTGTCCTCACCACCAAACCCGCATTCTCCCCTTAGCGAACTTTGCGCACGCTTTTGGTCAGCACTCTCCACTGGGCTTGCCCGCCCGCACCCACGCCGATAGACTCGCAGCAGTGCGTCTGCCCTCCACCCACATATCACCCAGCGCTTGTTTGCTCCCGCTGCTGCTGTTAGCCACCGGTTGTCGCCGCAGCACGTTCCCTGACTACCCTGCGGGCTACCGGGAGTTTGCGTACGTCGCCAACTCAGGTTCGGATACAGTCTCCATTCTTGACCTCGTCTATCTCCGCACCGATCGCACCCTCAGGGTAGGCCCGGACCCGGTGGCGGTTGCCGCCAGCCCTGTGCGCGACGAAGTCTACGTCCTCAGCGCGCAACCGCAGCAAACGTCAGGCTCGCTCGCGGTCATCGACACGCGCAGCAACTCGGTTGCGGCAACGATTCCCCTGCAACGCAACCCCAGAGCCTTGACCTTGAATCACCCAGGCAGCCGCGCCTACGTAGCCAACGCTGGCTCGAATTCCATCAGCGTGCTAGATCTCGCCGCCCGCCGCACTGTAGTCTCGGTCCCAACCTCCGCGTCTCCCGGCGACCTTCTGCTTGCCCCGGACGCCCGCACGCTGGTCGTCGCGCTTCCCTCAACCGGCAGCGTAGCTCTATTTTCAGTCAACGAACCACCCGCGCCTCCCCCCTCTACCCTGCATCCTCACCCTGCGGCAACGTCGATCACCGGCCCCGCACTGGTGCCACGTGCCACGTTCACAGGCTGTTCCGGCGCGACCTCGCCAGTCATCTTGCCAGACTCGTCCAAAGCCTTCATCGCCTGCCCGGGCAGCAACCAGGTCCTCGTCCTCAGTCTCGCGGCCGCACCCTCTACCTGGGCCGCCCAGCAGGATCCCACGCTCATGAAAGACCACCAGGTAGCGCTACTCGACACCGGGCGCGGACCAACTCACCTGACCATGAAGCCTGACGGTGGCGAGATCTTCGTCTCCAACTCTGCTTCGGACAGCGTCTCCGAAATCGCCACAGAAACCAACGAGGTCGGGTCCACCTACCCGATCGGCAACCGTCCCACAGAGGGCCTTGTGAGCGCGGATAACAGCGCGCTCTGGATCGCCGACTCGGGCGCGGATTCCCTTTCGCTCTACTCCATCTCCGATGGCAAGCTGGTCTCGAGCATCCGCACCGGCGTATCGCCCGCCGCACTTGCGTTTTCAGCGGACGAGCAGCTCCTGCTCGCCGCCGACCAGACCTCAGGCGATGTAGCGCTCATCCGCACCACCAGCCGTCTCGGCCCCGCGCTTTTCACCCTGCTTCCATCCGGCTCTGCCCCATCAGCAATCGCCGTAAAGGCCATGCAGCCGCATCGCTAGCCGGATTCCATTGCTGTCAGGGTCGTCATCCTGAACGCAGTGAAGCATCCCTGTATTCGCCAAAGTTGGAACGCCGTACATCATTGCGAATCAGCGATAGCACACGCTCCCATTTCTTCGCGATTCCGCACCTTCCGTCTCTGGGAGGGAGCAGGGCCCTTCAGCGCGCTGAACTCCGGACCTAAAGCAGAGGGGATTTAGTCCCGGAGATTAACCCTGCACCGCCTCTGGCAGGCGAAACCGCATCGCAGCCACACCTTTGCGATACTGAACACTGCGCTCACATAGAACCAGCAGCACCCAAAGGATCAGCAAGTGTCCGAGTCAGACTTCGAAAAAAATCTCTACGACCTTCGCCTCGACAAACTCCGCCAGATCGGTGAACTGGGTGTAGCCCAGGGCCTCTCCCTCGCAGAAGCCACCTACCCCAACAGCTTTGCCGCGTCCGCCACCGTGCCCGAGCTGCGCGCCAGGTACATCGACAACGACGCCCCCACGACAGCCGAGCAGTTCGAATCCACACGCGTTGAAGCTTCCATCGCCGGCCGCGTCATGCAGATTCGCGTCCAGGGCAAAGCCGGCTTCGCCCAACTGCAACAGGGCGGCCTGCGCCTGCAAATCTACGTACGCAAGGACGAAGTCGGCGAAGACCAGTTCGCCATCTACAAGCTCCTCGATCTTGGCGACCACATCGGCGTCTCCGGCTACCTCTTCGTCACGCGCACGGGAGAAACGACGCTGCACGTCACCAGCCTGCGCTTCCTCACCAAAGCAATGCTCGCGCTGCCGGACAAATATCACGGCCTTGAAGACGTGGAGTTGCGTTACCGCCAGCGCTACGTCGACCTGTTCATGAACACAGGCCACTCCGCCAAGCAGTCCGAGCACGGCCCCGCACCCGAGGTGAACGAGACGGGTGAATCCGCACCGCTCCACGAAGCTCCGCCACCCAACGTCCGCGAAGTCTTCGTCAAGCGCGCCAAAATTCTTAAGGCCATGCGCAAGTTCTTCGACGACCGCGGCTTCCTCGAAGTAGAAACCCCCATGATGCATTCGGTCGCGGGCGGTGCGACGGCGCGTCCGTTCACGACTCACCACAACGCGCTCGACCTCGATCTCTACCTCCGCATCGCGCCAGAGCTCTACCTCAAGCGCCTGGTAGTCGGCGGCCTCGACCGCGTCTACGAGATCAACCGCAACTTCCGCAACGAAGGCGTAAGCACCCAGCACAACCCCGAGTTCACCATGCTCGAGTTCTACCAGGCCTACGCCAACTACTACGATCTGATGGACCTTACCGAGGAGCTAATCAAGTTCGTAGCCATCGAAGTAAACGGCACGACGAAAACGAGCTTCAACGGCAATGAGATCGAACTAGGCAAGAAATGGATCCGTCTGTCGATGCTCGGAGCAATAGAAGAGTACTGGCCTCACTACCTAGGGCCTAAAATCCCTGTTCATACATTCTCAAACCGTGAGAGCCTAATAGAGCATCTTGACGAAGTGGATGTTGCAATTGGGAAATTCGTTAGTCAGAATTTTCCCGCAGTTGTTCGCTTACGGATTATGCAAGCCAAACTCTCCGGTGATCTTGTAGAGTATGAAAAAGCAATTTCGGAGTCGTTCGCGGCAGCTCATCGATCATTTCTGCAGCTCCTAGTCTTTCGGCTTGAAGCAGGTTTGGAATTGGGAAAAGCGATTGCTGAACTGTTTGAGCACTTTTCCGAACGACATCTGGTTCAGCCCACCATCATCTACGACTTCCCTCTAGACGTCAGCCCGCTTTCCAAGGTCAAACCGGACGAACCAGACTGGGTAGAACGGTTCGAGTTCTACATAGGCGGCTTCGAAGTAGGCAACGCCTTCTCCGAACTCAACGACCCAGACGACCAGCGCCGTCGCTTCGAGCAACAAGTAGCCGAGAAAGCGCGCGGCGATGACGAAGCCATGGAGATGGACGAAGACTACGTCCGCGCACTAGGCTACGGCCTGCCCCCCACCGCCGGAGAAGGCATCGGCATCGACCGCCTCACCATGCTCCTCACCGGCTCCCGCAGCATCCGCGACGTAATCCTCTTCCCTCTCCTCCGCCCCCACCCAAAATCCCCGGAGTAACTCGCAGAAGCCTTCCGTCATAGAGCAAAATACCCATTGGTGTAAAAGTCTTTGGTGCCTTTCTGGTTGTCATCCCGCAGCGCAGCGAAGGGATCTGCTGTTTGAATCCACCACCCATCGGAATAATAGCCTTAATAGCTGATCCCGTAATGGTGTACAGCCTTTCGGGAAGGACCAGGCATCTTCTAGTTGTCATTCCCGAAGGGAATCTGCGTTTGTTCTTGCTGTCCCGTTCTCTACACCACCTGTAAACGCCTTTAGGCCTCACGACCTGCGTCTTCTGCCGTATGACTCCAGGACTTTCACCCTTCCGGCGTGTCAAGCCCTCAAGGGCCGTTCTCCACGTGTAACTTACTCAAGCCAAAGCGAATAAATCCGACATAAAGTTGGCGTATCTGCTCTTTACAATTCCGTACAATAAAACAAAGGTTGCAAGATGAACTCTATTGCGGCCCGTAACTCCTCATTGCTTGCATACCCGTAGCTAAAGCCTTTAGATTGAAGACTTTAGCCATAACTCCTTCGGATTGAGTAGTTTACGTCAAGCCGCAACGCTAAGTCATTTTTTTTCAATAGTTTGAGTTCCAGGGTGAGGGGGAGGGGGTCTGAAGAGTGAGCCAGATCAGACGCGCCGAAGCCCACCTTCTGCCCTACCCTTTCTTCATCTTCTTCACCACAAAGGCAATGCTCGTCTCATTCATAGCCTTCACTGCATCGCTATGGACCCGCTTCAGCACTCCATCTACAGCTTTTTCGCCTGTTGGCGCGACTGCACGTTCGCTGGCCACCATCACATCTCCCAGCCTGATTGCCTTCGCCGCAACCTTCAACTTCGCCCCGCCTCCGGGGCCTTTCTGCTGCACGATGAAGCCAGCCTTATGCAGCGAAGCAAACAACCTCCGCACCATCACTGGTCCTGTCCCCAGCGCTTCAGCCAGCGTTAGGGATGTGTGCAGCTTCTCCGGAGCCTCGGCCAACTTCGCGAGCAGCCGTACGCTCATTGCATAGCGTCCATTCTGTGCCATGTCGAGCAAGCTATCACACGTCGACATCCCGAGGGCGAGGACGCAACGACGGAACAGCAGCTCCTGCGCTGCGCATCGGAATGAAGACACAGGACACAAACAGAAATCTGCTACCCTGCCACAGTGAATATCCTCTTTGTCGGCGACATCTTCGGCTCCGCCGGCCGCAACATCGCGCGCGAACACCTTCCCCACCTCATCGAAACCCACGCCGTTGATCTGCTGGTCATCAACGGCGAAAACGCAGCCGGCGGCTTTGGCATTACACCCTCGCTGGCAGAAGAGATCTTCGACCTCGGCGCGCACGTCATCACCACGGGCAACCACATCTGGGACAAGCGCGAGATCTTCGAGTACATGAACGTCGCGTCCGACTCGCACGCCCGCGGGCGCCGCATCCTGCGGCCAGCCAACTACTCCACCAAAACGCCCGGGTTCGGCCTCTATGAAGGCACGCTGGAGAACGGCCAAAAGTACGCCGTCATCAACCTCCAAGGCCGCGTATTCATGAATGCCTGCGACGATCCATTTCGCAAAGCAGACGACCTGCTCACGCTGATCGAGCGCAACTCCAAAGCGCAGGTTATCCTGCTCGACCTGCACGCCGAAACGACGAGCGAGAAGGTCGCGATGGGCTGGTACCTGGATGGCCGCGTCACAGCCGTCCTCGGCACCCACACTCACATCCCCACCGCGGACGAGCGCATCCTCCCCGGAGGCACGGCCTACCAGACAGACGTCGGAATGTCGGGGCCGTATGACTCGGTCATCGGTGTAGAAAAAGAGCTTGCGCTACAGAAGTTCCTGACCGGCATGCCCGGTAAGTTCGAAGCTGCCAAAGGCAATCCCAAACTAGCCGCCACCCTGATCCAGTGCGACGGCAGCACAGGACGTGCTCATCGCATCCAGCGTTTTCTGCTGGGCGAGTAGATACATCGGGGCAAGTCAATCGGCAGAAGGAATGAAAAAGGCCGCTCAAGATGAGCGGCCTTTCTAAGCGAGACCTCGCTTACTGGTGGTGGTGAACAGGATGGTGCACAGGCGCATGGTGTACCGGCTTCGCCGCAGCTTTCTTGACCTCTTCACCGTCGCTCATCACAATCATCAACGGATTTTGTGTATAGGACGCGTAGGTTCCGGTCAGGTCGACTTTATCTCCTACTGCGGGAACAGTTTTTAGCGGCTCCTTCATGTTGTAAGTAAAGTCCGGCGTCTTTGAAGCAACAGCTTCATCGGAGACCGCAACCTGCAATTGTTCTGCGGTCGCGACGAGGACTGTTGCACCAGGAATCTCGAAGTTCTTGCCCTTGATCGTGTCGAAGACCTTATCGGCATCCGCAGGCTTGCCATTCTCGAGAATAAATTCCTTGTCGCTCAACGCGAGTGTTGCCAGGTCAGGAGTATCCGCAACCGTCTTTGCCGCCACGTCCGACAATGAAGGCGCAGGCGTGATCTTGAAGTCGGCCGGAGGGTTCAGGCTCGCTTTGGCAGCCGTGACAACCGCGTCATAGCCGTCGTCGCCGCCGTGGTACTTCTTGTAGCAGAAGCTGGCGAGCGGCTGCAACTGGGCCTTGAAGTTATCCGGGGCAAAGGAAGCCGCACGCGTTGCATAAAACGTGCAGTTGACGTAATCGGGCGGCTGCGAGGTGTAGTAAGCCTGTCCAAGGAAATAGGTATCCTGCAGCGCCGTGCCAGCCTTTTCGGTGTCTGCCTCTGGCGTCGCGGCAAGTTCAGCCTTGTAGGCTTCGATCGCGCCCGCAGAATCCTTCTTCGCCAGATCGTCGGCTCCGATCGCGCTGTAGAACGTCGGCGTGGCGAAATCCTTCAGCTTCTTAAAGTCGGCATCGGAAGTGGCGGTCGGCTTGGTTGCGGCCAAACCTTTTTTCGCGTAGTCAGCCGCAGCGTCCATACCCGTCTGCCGGGCCGCAGGATCGGTAAGAGCTTCGGCTGCCTGGCGCCGGTAGGCAACCTCGATCGTGTACGCCTGCAGATTGTTTGGGTCGAGTTGCAGCACCTTGTCAGCCGCGTCGATCGCCTTTGCGTGGTCGAACTGGCTGTAGTCGATCATGATCCGTTGCAGCACATCCGCCTTAACCGCGCTCTTCGGATACTTCTGCAGATAGTCTTCAAGCGCAGGAGCTTGAGTCTGTGGGGTCGTCTGCTTATTGATTGCGTTGTCGTATACGGCAAATTCGGCTGGATCCATCTGGACCTGTCCGCCAGCCGGAGCAGCCGCACCGGTTTGGCCAGCAGGAGCGGCCGCACCCGTTTGATCAGCAGGCGCCTGGGCCTGCAGTGTGCCGTAAGAGGAGACCATGCCAGGTGCCGCAAGAACTGCGGAGATGGCCAGAAGAGACGTAGCTGCTGCCTTAATCATTCAGAACTCCTCGTAAACTATTTGCATTCAATATGACGGTGCCACCTGCTCATCGGTTTGTCCGTTCGTGCCCTGATGCCAGACGTCACCACCGAACTCCATCAAGTGTCTTCTGCGGCCAGCACTACCTACGCACCGGGTAAACACCCTATGTGCGGGGTAGTTGCTCCTCCTCTGGATGATGCCGATTATAGAAACCACGTTGCTCCTTACGCAACTTAGAGCGGTCCGCTGCTTAGCATACGGTATAGCTCGTCACCATCCCCCGCGCCCTCGCCCTTGCGCAATGCCACCAATGCACACACAACCTGTAGCATTCTTGCCTGTTTATCCACAACAGGTTGCGCAAAGTCATTGATTCAGCGTGGCACCCTCTCTAAAGTGAAAGCAACGGCCCTGCCTCGACCGCAACAGCGTTGAGTAGCCCGCGAGGATCCTATGCTCAAGCTCAAGAAGGTCCAGATTCTCGGCTTCAAATCCTTCTGCGACCGCACTGAAGTCCAGCTCAACGGTGCCGGCATCGCGGCCATCGTTGGGCCGAACGGCTGCGGCAAGTCCAATATCTCAGACGCCATCACCTGGGTTCTGGGCGAGCAATCGGCAAAGAGCCTGCGCGGCATCAAGATGGAAGACGTCATCTTCGCCGGCACGCGGGACCGCAAGCCCACTGGAATGGCCGAAGTCTCGCTGACCCTGGTCGACCCCGAGGTCTACGACGGCACAGATTCCAATCAGGATGGAAGCGACGCACCCGACGTCACCATCGACAGCCGCCGAGTCACCGACTGGGATGAAACCGCGCTGCGCCAACAACAGGCCGAAGAGACTGAAGATGCGGTAGCCGAGGCCCAGCCCGGCACCGTTCTCAACCCCGAGGACGCAGAGGCGGCAGCCGAATTCGCCGCGTCGCAGGCAGCCGCCGAATCCGCAGAAGCAGATTTGACTCCGCACAACGCCGTGGTCCTTAAAATCCGCCGGCGTAAGTTCGGCCGCACACCCGTTCGCGCGGGCGAAATTACGATCACCCGACGCCTGTTCCGCTCAGGCGACTCCGAATATCTGCTCAACGGAAAGATCTGCCGTCTGCGGGACATCCAGGACATCTTTATGGGTACCGGCCTCGGCGGCGAATCCTACGCCATCATTGGCCAGGAGCGCATTGGCCAGCTGCTCAGTTCCAAGCCGCAGGACCGCCGTTCCATCATTGAAGAGGCCGCCGGAATCACTCGTTTTAAGACGAAGAAGCGCCTCGCGGAACTTCGCCTGGAAGCGGCCAGGCTGAACCTGTCGCGCGTTAACGACATTTTCGAAGAAGTTACCAAGCAGATGGGCACGCTCAAACGCCAGGCCGCCAAGGCTGAACGTTACGGCCAGCTTCGCGAGGAACTCCGCACCAACCTGCGTGTGGTGCTCGCCAGCCGCCTTGCTCAACTCGATTCCGAGCACCAGGCCGCCGCGCACCAGATTGCGTCCCTCACCGTTGCAGTGGACGCCCAGGTGGCGCAGATCGAAGCGCTCGACGCTGAACATGCAGACGGTGTTCGCCGGGGCTATGCGTTAGATCAGCAGGTCCGCGAGCATGCGGCCACCGCGAACCAGTCCGCCGTAGAACTCGAACGCATTGCGGCCCGCACCTCCGCCAACCAGGATCGCGTCGCCGAGCTTTCCACACGTCTGGACTCCGGCGCGCAGGAGCTCGAATCCAGCCGCTCGCAACTGACCACCTATGCGGGCGAGCAGGCCCAGCAACGCGCCTTCCTCGATTCCGCAACGGGCGAGGCCGAGGGTAGCCGCCAGGCCGCTCAGCAGCAGCAGCAGGCAGCGCAGGAGGCCGTGCGCAGCGTGCAGGCCCGCGAGCAGCAGGCGGAGCAATCGCGCCGCTCTTCCATGCAGTTGATTCAGCGCGCGGCCCAGGTGCGCAACGAGGAAGCCCAGGCCGAAGCCGCACTCGCTGGCCTCGACCGCGAGTCCGAACGTCTCCTGGCCGAGTCCACCACAGCACGGGAAGAGCTCTCCACGCTCGGAATGCAGCGCGGTCAGGTCAAGCTCTCTTTCGAGTCCGTAACCGACCGGCTCAAGCGCCTGGAGATTGAGATTTCTCAACTCCGCCTCGGCATCGAAGCTGGCCGAACCGCCGAGTCCGAATCCAAGCGGAAGGGCGACCGTCTGCGCGGCGAAGTGGCTACGCTGAAAGGCCGCCGCAGCTCGCTCGAAGGCTTAATCCGCGACCACTCCTACTCGACCGACACGGTGAAGAACATCTTCCGCGCGAGTGCTAAACGGTCCTCACAAACCGGCGAGCAGAACAGCACCGTAGGGACGCTCGCCGACTTTCTCGAGGTCGATGGCGCGTATGAACAGGTCGTCGACGAGTTCCTTCGCGACGAGCTCAACTACATCGTCGTCAAGTCATGGGATGCCGCCGATGACGGCATTCGTCTGCTGAAGTCGGACGTAGCCGGGCGCGCCACCTTCCTGGTCGAGCCACACAATGCAGGCGCATCGCTGCACCACGGACCGGAAAAGACCAGCAGCCCGCAAGGCGAAGGTGTCCGTCCGCTGACCGACTGCATCCGCGTCCTGAACGGCTTCGGGCGCTCGCTTGAGACTCTTCTGCCCAAGCTGCGCGAAGGCTTTGTCACACCGGATGCCGATTCAGCCCGCGCACTTGCCGTGCAGCATCCGCACGGCTACTTCCTGGCACCGTCCGGGGAGACGTTCCACAACGTCACCGTCACGGGCGGACGCCCCAGCTCCGGCGGTCCACTCGCCCTCAAGCGCGAGCTCAAGGAGGTGCAGGCCAAGGTTGAAGCCGCTGAAGCCGACCTGGCCCGGACCGATTTGCGCACCGCCGAGCTGCAGCACGAACTCACCACCCAGAACGCCGCGATGGAAACAAAGAATCACGAACGTCGCGATGCCGAGCGCGAGGCTGCGAACTCCGGCGCCGCTCTGCGCCAGATGGAATCAGAGACTGCGCGCATCGAGCGCCGCCTGCAGGACTGGATGCTATCCACTGACCGCAATCGCGACGCGCGCAACCAGAAGGCCGACCTTATCGCCTCGCGTCGCGAGCAGGCCGCGCAGCTTGAAGCCGAGCGCACCAGCCTTGAATCGTCTCTCACCACCCTGACCGCCGAGGTGGACCAGCTTCGCACGCAGCGCGAACAACTTCAGCAGGCCGCCGCAAGCTCTGCAGCCGCGCTCGCCGGCCTGGAGGAACGCCGCCGCAACGCGCAGGCGAACTTCGAGCAGACGTCGCGTCTGTTCAACAATCAGCAGCAGCGCATTGCTCAACTGGAGCAGCAACTTGAAGCCGCCGCCACCGAGCGCCTGCGCCGTGAAGAAGAGACCAGCACCCTTGCCGCCCAGCACACGCAGCTCGCCGAAACCCGCGCCACAGCGGTCGCGCAAGGCGCGATCCTGACCGAGGAGGCTCGCGCACTTCGCGATGTGGTCTCCGCGCTCGACGTGCAACTGCGTGCCCTGCGGTCTGAAACGGAATCTCTACGCGAGCAGCGCGCCGGCCTCGCCGCACGGTCCGCCAAGCTCACCTCGGATGTCGAGCACATTGAATCCACCTGCCTGAACGACCTCGCCGTTCCCGCGTCTTCCCTGCGCGAAGACGAAAGCATTGCGCGCATCGAAGGCGAAGCCCTGAACGCACAGGAGTCCGAAGCGCGCGCCCAGAAGCAGCGTCTGGAGGCCATGGGCCCCGTCAACATGATGGCGCTTGAAGAGTACGAAGAGACCACAACACGTCACGCCTTCCTCGAGTCGCAGCGTAAGGACCTGCTCGACTCAATCGAGAACACCAGCGCATCGATCAAAGAGATTGACGATGTCTCCCGCATCAAGTTCGACGAGGCTTACAAGATCATCAACCAGAACTTCTCCGTCACCTTCGCCAAGCTGTTTGGCGGGGGCCAGGCATTCATGCGCCTTACGGATCCGGACAACCCCAACTCCGACGCCAGCGGCATCGAGATTGTCGCCTCGCCCCCGGGCAAGAAGCTGCAGAATATCCTGCTGCTCTCAGGCGGTGAAAAGGCCTTGACCGCGCTCGCACTGCTGGTTGGCATCTTCCAGTTCCAGCCCGCGCCCTTCTGCATCCTTGACGAAGTGGACGCTCCGCTCGATGAAACCAACGTAGGCCGCTACGCCCAGATGATCGCCGAGATGTCACAAGACACACAATTCATCGCCATCACCCACAACAAGCGCACCATGCAGCAGGCGGACGTCATCTACGGCGTCACCATGCAGGAACCCGGCGTAAGCAAGATCGTAAGCGTCAACCTGGGCCAGCAAAACCGCACCAAAGAACGCTCCATCCGCGCCGCGTAATACCTTTGGTACGAGACTGTGAACCTTTTACGTCGAACGTTTCCTTTGGTAATCAACGCAACCGCATTACCACTCAGTGTTACTTTGCCCATACCACTTATACGGAGGTACTTACAACTTACGGGTCATGCCGGGCATCTCTATCAGGGTCTTCATTTACCTACGGTCTTGCCGAGGCTCCCATGCGTCTCCTTCCTGCTGCTCTCTCCGCCCTCCTTCTGTCCTCAACAGTTGCCATCGCGCAGACCGGATTCACCCTAAAGACTTACCCGGCTTCTCTAATGTGACCACCGTTCGGGTGGCTGACTTCAACCATGACGGCAAGCCCGATCTTCTTGTCTACGGTGCTGGTCAAGATTTTTTTTATGTCTATCTAAATAATGGGAGCGGAGGATTCAGTTCCCCCACAGCCGTCCCCGTCACCTACGGACAGGTCGTGATCGCCAAGATTGCCGATCTTAAGGGAGATGGAGTTCCGGACATCGTTGCATGCACGGCGACGTCGGACTCAACGGACTCAACTGGCTATTCAGATAACCTTGTTACGTATGTGAATGACGGAAATGGGAACTTCACACCAACCATTCAGGCAACGAAACTGGTTGGTACGTGCAGCAGTGTGGTGGTTGGCGATGTCAACCTTGACGGACATCAGGACGTGGTCATCGGGTCTTACGTCTACACTAGAACGGCGAGTCTACCCGCTGACCAGAATTCTCTTGAAACTTTTTTTGGCGACGGAACAGGTAAATTCGCTCCGGCCGTTACCCAAAGCAATATCAACCTTGATATCCCCACGACAAACGGCGACACCAACTGCAGGATCGACGATACCACCGGTGGGAACTTCTATCTTGACAACCAGTTCAGCCTCTTTGTGACGTCGATCTGCATCCCCCCGGGCGCCGACACACCCCAGTACTTTGGCACGGTCTTTCTTGCGCATGGCGATGGCACGGGTCACTTCACCTTTACCCCGTCGAATTCGAAGCCGGGCTACTCGGCCTATGCAAAAACTGTCGATCTCAACGTGGACGGAAGACCCGACGTCGTTTTCGCGAAAGCTGGAGGCTACGGCGATCTTACCGGGCTCTACACAGCCATCAACAACGGCAGCGGCAACTTCACGTACAACCTATTGGCCCCCAATTCGAACTATGCATATTTTGGCATCACATCTGCCGATTTCAATGGCGACGGTCTCCCTGATATCGCAACCACCCAGGGGATAGCGCAGGATCGCTACGCTCAAGCCGCAGGCCCTGTGCGCATCAACATCTACACTGGCTCGGCGAGCGGTACTTTCACTCAGTCGCAATCCATGAGCATAGGAGATGCTAATACTGCTATTCGTGGCATTGCTGCCGCCGACTTCAATGGCGACGGCTCTCCTGACCTGGCCACTCTCGTCCTCAACTATGCAGCCCCCAACTCTACCCTCACGACTCAGCTGTATGTCTACTCCAGTTCCCACACATGCACCGCGCCAACCACAACGAACAGCAACATCATCTGCTCCCCCGCTAACGGTGCGACGTCAACTTCCCCGGTGCCGGTGAGCACAGCTTCCAATGTTCCCGGGCTCACCTTGAATCGTCTTTACCTCGACAACAACTCGGTGTACGAGACCGCCTCGCCGACGGTGAGCACTTCTCTCACTATTGCCAGCGGCTCCCACCGGCTCGTTCTCGTGAGCTATAACAACGAGGGCCAGGCATTCACTTCTGCGAGCACGTTCACGGTGGGCTCCGGCACTTCGGGAGAATGCTCCCAGTCTGCTGCGGGCGTAACCATCTGCTCTCCCGCTGCTGGATCAACGACAGACTCTCCCACCACCATTACCGCTGCGGCGATGGCGAGTGCCGGGAACATTACGGCCATTCGTGCTTATATTGACAATAACGTAGCGTTCACAGTCAACAACTCTACAGCCGACAATCACCAGCAGGTCAGCCAGCCGGTCACGGTCGCTGCGGGCACCCACCACCTGGTCATCGTCGGCTATCAGAGCAACGGCGGCAACGTATCATCCTCGGAAGACTTCACCGTCAGCGGGTCGACACCCTGTTATCCGTCCTCCGTTGACGCCTCCATCTGCTCTCCGTCGAACGGCTCGACTGTCTCGTCAACCTTCAACGTGACAGCCGGCGCAACGGCGGGCAGCGGGTATATCACGGCTATTCGCGTTTACGTAGACAGTGTGGCCAAAGCTCTGATCTACAACCCGCAGCAAAGCAAGTCATTCGCCGTCAATCCATCCATCAGCGAGGGCGATGGCCAACATTCGATCGTAGTCGTCGGCTATCAGAGTACCGGCGGATCGGTCAGCGCTCAGGTCAACGTAACGGTTCCTTGAACATCTTCACATGAGGTAGAGCGGCCGCATGCCAACCAAAGTATGCGGCCGTTTTTCGTCAAGCTAGCACTCCGGTGAGTGCACAATAAAGATAAACGGCAAGCGAGCCGTAACGCATTCAAGTCTCAATGCGACAGGCGAATAAATTGGAGCAGCAGGAATGAAAACGATTCGAGACGAGATTTTCCACAGAGCTGGGTCACATTTAGAGCAGGCGAGCCTTTGATTTAGGTGCTGAAGTGCCTCAATCCGAGCACTTTAGGTCAAGAAGTAACCAACTCAGGAATGCCAATCTATGCATAACCCCACCGTCACTCCCGAGAATAAAGGACCACTCACCATGCAAGAAGCGCTGCTCAAAACGGACCTTGGGGACAACAAATTATTCGCCACCGGAAAGGTGCGCGACATCTACGCGGTCGACCCCGCAAACCCGAATTCTGATCTGCTGTTTATCGCGTCCGATCGCATCTCGGCCTTCGATCATGTGCTTGGTTCAGGCATTCCGGACAAGGGCAGGATTCTTACGCAAATATCTCTCTTCTGGTTCGACTTCCTTAAATCCGTTGTTCCGAACCACGTTATAACTTCGCAGGTAGAAGAGTTCCCGGCGTCGTTTGCTCCTTTCAGCCGGCAATTGGAAGGCCGCACCATGCTCGTCCGCCGTGCACAGATGTTCCCAGTTGAGTGCGTTGTGCGCGGCTATTTATCGGGTTCAGGATGGAAGGATTATCAGGCAACGGGCGCAGTATGCGGCATAAAACTCCCGTCTGGCCTGCGTGAATCGGATCGTCTGCCCAAGCCAATCTTTACGCCCGCCGCGAAAATCAACACTGGCGGGCACGATGAGAACATCTCCTTCGATCAGGTTGTCGAGGCAGTGGGTGAGGAGTACGCGCACAAACTGCGCGACCTGACGCTCGCCATCTATGCGAAGGCCTCTGCCTATGCCGCCAGCAAGGGCGTCATCCTCGCGGACACCAAGTTTGAGTTTGGCCTCGCGCCCGATCAGGCAGGAACGCCCACAATCCTGCTGGCCGACGAGGTCCTCACGCCGGACTCCAGCCGTTACTGGCCTGCGGATCAATACGCCCCCGGGGGACCCACTCCCAGCTTTGACAAGCAGTTTGTGCGCGACTACCTGGAGTCCATCCACTGGAACAAACAGGCACCTGCGCCCTCGCTTCCAGATGATGTGGTGAGCCGCACGCGTGAAAAATATATGCACGCATTTAGCCTTTTAACAGGTCGCGAGAACCTTTGAACCTAATCAAAAGTTTGCATTTCCGAGTACCCAAAGATTTTCTGACGAGCGTTGCCGTTCGGCTATAACGAACCAAATGGCACAGCTAGGTATTAGTTCTCTCACTGCTTTTGATTGGTTTCTGATCGTGCTAATGGTTATTTCGGTCGTCAGCGCGTTTCGTCAGGGTCTGGTGAAAGTAATTTTTTCTCTCGCCGGGCTTATCTTCGGAGTGCTAACGGCGAAGTGGGTCCACAACGGCCTGGCTCCCACCCTTCAAAGTGTCGGCGGCTTCAAAGCTTCGGCCCAAATACTATTGTTCCTGGCCGTGGTCCTTGTGGTTTACATCGGATTCACGTTTGCTGGCACGTTTGCACGGAAAGTAGCTGTGGGTGCAGGGACGGGTCTTCGGGACCGCTTGCTTGGCGCTGGTTTTGGGCTGGTGCGCGGCGGTCTAGCCGGTGCCGTAGTGCTGGTCGCTCTGATGGTCGCGATGCCGGGTTCCACCATGGTCGAAGGTTCCCAGTTGGCGCCCTATGTTCTTCAGGGCACGCAGGCTGTAGCCTTCCTCGTCCCTGACTCTTTCCGCGAAGGAACCGATACGAAGGCAGCACTCCAGCCCAGTCTCATCCCGTCATCAATGGATGATCTTGAGACTCGCATTCTCAAACCGCGGTAATCTGGCAAACGCAGAGTCCTTTTAGAATGACACCTTAGTGGCAAGACCGGATTCTCCATTCCTGGAGGGTCGTTATTCTGAACGTAATGACGGATCCTATATTCGCCGAACGCAGATTTCCGTAAACCATTACGAAATCAGCTATAAAGTGGTGTGGACAATCGAAGCGCCGGGTTATAACGATACAAGATGCAGAAACTGGACATCGGTTCGTTCACATCGTTCGACTGGTTCCTGATCGCGCTGATTGCGATCTCTGTTGTCCTCGCTTTCCAGCGCGGTCTGTTGAAAGTGCTCTTTTCGCTTGCCGGTTTGCTGGCCGGACTCCTGGTCGCAAGCTGGAATTATGACGAAGCTGCCAGGCTGGTGTTGCCCTATTCCAGCCATAGAGTGTTGACCGGGGTGCTGACCTTCCTCTTCCTGCTCCTGGTCACGTATTTCTGCTTTGTTGTGACGGGTGCGTTGGTCAGAAAGACGGTCCATGCCGTGGGTCTGGGTTTTATCGACCGCGCGTTTGGCGCAATCTTTGGTTTGTTTCGCGGGTTGCTCATAGGAGCCGTGTTGCTGGTCACGCTGGCGGCTTTTCTACCCAATTCACCCTGGATCCGCAGTTCCCTGCTGGCACCCTATTTCTTTACCGCAACACATGCGGTATCCTTCGTTGTGCCTGAGACTTTCGGCCAGCAGATTACCATGGGAGCAAGCCGTCTCCTCTCCGTTCCGTCGGCACAACCTGCGATCGGGTCTGCCGTCGTCAGTAAAAAACATCAAGCACTCCGCGCGCGGCGTACGCCTGGCGGAGAGTGAGGAAATTCACATTGAAGCGCGAACTGGACAGCCTGATTACGCAAATGCACAGCTCCGGCGTCTCCTATGCGGAGGCCCTCAGGCAGTTCAAGCGGCGCTACCTTCTGGAAGTTCTAGCGCATCACAAGGGCAATCAATGCAAAGCGGCAGAAGACCTGGGCATGCACCGCAACACGCTAAGCCGCACCTTGGCGGAGCTGGACCTGAACACCGCTCAGATCAGGAGCGGGACACGTCGTCCTCCTGTGAGCGAACGCGCGCGCGTGCAGCCTACGCTGGTCGCCAACCCGATGCTCCTCAAAAAGACCGGCACAGACAGCAAACCACGCTAGCGCGAAGCGTCTCCTTGCGTACGAACCATCTCTGCGCAGCGCCGTCCAACCGGAAGCATTCATGAAGCGGAGTCATCCATTCAGGCGTAGCTTGCAATCGAGTAGGAAGCCCGCGCGTTCCCTTTTGCCGCTCTCAATTGGCGGCACCCTAACGCAGTATCGGCTGACTGCCGCAGTCGTAGCTTCGCTCCTGGTAGCTTCGCTCCTGATCGCCAGCCCAATTACCTCTGCCGCCCAGACCGGATCTTCAGCCACCGCCACAGCACAGAAGGCAGGCGCTCAGCAGAAAGCCACCGCTACGTCCGAGGCCAAGCTTAACGGGCCCGTGGATTTGAAACCCGATGCGGCTCGCGCCGAGCAGGCGTACCTTGATGGGGCGCGCGCCGTTGACCGGAACGACCTGCCGTCTGCGCAGGCCGACTTTGCACGTGCAGTGCAATTGAATCCGGTACGTCAGACCTATGCGCTGGCATTCTCGCTTACCCGCGAACGGCGCATTGGCGAATTGATTCAGCAGGCGGCCGCAGCCCGGATTGCGGGCAAGGCTGCGCAAGCGGATTCGCTGCTCACCGACGCACGCCGCATCGATCCCACCAGCGAGCGCGTGCTGGAGCATATGTCCACACGTGACGCTGCTGTGGACCCCGCCAAGATCCCGCAGCCGGAGTTCGCGCCAGCCATCGAACTGACGCCGACACCGCAGCCAGAGCCGATCGACGCCCGTGGCGACGTACGCCAGGTCATTACTCAGGTAGGCTCTCAATTTGGAATCAAAAGCGTGTTTGACGATTCCGTGGTCGCCCGATCCATCCGCTTCAACCCTGGTCCGGCGCGCTTTGAACGTGCAATGCCGCTGCTGCTCAAAATGGGTCATCTGTTTGCTGTTCCGCTTGATTCGAAGACCCAGTTCGTTGTCGCCGACACGCCTGAGAATCGTAGCCAGTATGTCCGGCAGATTGAAGAGACGCTCTACATTCCGGCGGTGACTGTTCCCGAACTGAATGAGCTGGTGACCATCGTTAAAAACATCTTTGACGTCAAGTCGGTGGCAGCCTCGCAGAAATCCGGAACCCTGGTGGTGCGCGCACCCGAGTCAACGATCACGCCGTTGAACTACACCATAGCCAACCTGGTTGACGCACGATCCGACATCGACATGGAGTTGAAGCTGTTCAGCGTCGACCGCAGCCGCACGCGCAACACGGGAACCCAAACGCCTACGTCGGTCGGGGCGTTCAGCCTGGCGGCAGAGGCTCAATCCCTGGTTTCAGCCAACCAGGATGTCATCACCCAGGCCATCTCTTCCGGTGCATTGACGCTTACTGGCAATGCGACCAGAGACTTGCTCCAGGAAGCTGCGTTTCTTATCCTGGGCGGATTTGCTACCGATGCGCGCCTCTCTAATCTTGTAGCTGTCTTCGGACATGGTCTCACCCTTTTTGGCGTGAACCTGGGGTCAAACGCCACGGTGAACCTGGCCCTCAACTCGTCCGATGCACGCGCGCTCGATGACTTGAATGTACGCGCCGGAGATAAGGAAACAACGACGCTGCACATCGGATCCAAGTATCCGGTGATTACATCCACGTTCTCGAGCGGCATCTCGAGTTCGGCCGCGTCGCTGCTCAAGGGCAAGACCATCAACGGAGTCAGCGCCGATCAGCTACTCGCGCAATTCGGAGGTGCAGGTTCGTCCGCGGTGACGCCGACCATCACTTTCGAAGACCTGGGCATCACGCTCAAGACGACGCCAACAGTACTCAAGTCCGGCTTGGTTGGGCTGCACGTCGATATGAAGATCGAGGCGCTGACCGGAGCCAGCCTGGATAATATTCCGGTGCTGGCCAGCCGCGTATTCGTCTCCGACATCATCGTCAACGACGGCAAGACGGCAGTTCTACTCTCCAATCTCAGCAAGACGGAAGCCTCAAGTGTCAGCGGAATTCCCGGCCTGGCAGAGCTTCCGGGCTTTCGCGATACTGCTGCAGATCATCTCGGCGAAACGTCGTCCTCAGAGCTTATTGTCCTGCTGACGCCGCACATTGTGCATCGCCGTTCGAGCGTGATCGCCTCACGCGTGGTGCCCTTTGAAACTGCAACCCCGCAGGAATTTTAGGTTTGCAGATAGCGTCTGCGGTGTGCCGTGCGCGCATCCGCACGCGTTGACCAGACACAGCATCCTCGATATAGTTACAGAGGTACGAGCGGGAGTAGCTCAGTGGTAGAGTGCTTCCTTGCCAAGGAAGATGTCGCCGGTTCGACCCCGGTCTCCCGCTCCAACAACACCCATCTGCGGTACACTTCATCTACAATTCGGCAACACACGGGGCGCGGTACCCAAGTGGTAAGGGAGAGGTCTGCAAAACCTTTATGCGCCGGTTCGATCCCGGCCCGCGCCTCCAATTCCCCTCAGCAACTTGAGAGCGCTGGTGTCAATTCCACAGATGTGTGAATCGCTTCGTGACTCTCTCCGAACGTGCCGATGATCGGGTTTGCAAAAGTAAGGTGAACGTAAGGAAGCTATTCAGTTTTCTGGTTGTCATTATTCCGAGGAATTGGCGTTTGTCTTGCTATCCCGGTTCTCTACACTATGTGTAGATCCGCTTTGGTGACATCAAGTTAGTGACATTTGGGCGCTCACAATCGTTGCAGACTGCAAACGAGCTAACTCAGCCGCTCAATCACCAACTCCGCGTTCAGCCTTGTTAGTCTTAGCGAATGAAGAACAACCGCTATCAACGTTTGCGCGCGATGTTCGCCGGCTGCGGACTGAAGGTGCGGGCCTTCGCGATTTTGCTGCTGATTGGCGCGTCCGCCATTGCGCACTCGCAATCCAGACCTGATCTCCTCGTCCATGGTTCAGTGCAAGACACGATGGGCAACAACGTTCCTTCGGCAACCATCGCCATTACAGGCGCGGGCTTCCACCGTATTCTGCATGCGGATAGGTACGGCAGATTTGTGCTGCATGTATCCTCCGCAGATCCGCTGATTGTTACTGCCACTGCGCAGGGAATGATCTCGGCTCTAATAACGCTTGACCCAGCATTGCACCCGCCAGACCTGGCAATTACGTTGCATCCCTCCGCAACCCAGGAGCAGATGGTCGTAACCGCGACGCGCGACTCAAGCGCTTTCGGCGCGAGCGTTCGCAAGGTATCCAGCCTTACGGCTCTCCATCTGCGGCAGTACCCTGCCCTGACGCTCGACGACCGGCTGCGCCAGCACGCAGGTTTCGAGCTCTTCCGCCGTTCAAGCGGCTGGGTCGCCAATCCCACCAGCGAGGGAGTATCTCTGCGCGGGCTTGGTTCCACCGCCGCCAGCCGCACCCTGGTGCTCTCTGACGGTGTTCCGCTGAACGATCCTTTCGGCGGATGGCTTCACTGGAATGAACTTCCGCCCGCAGCGGTGGAAAGTGTAGAACTGGCCAGCGGAGGTGGATCCGACCTCTACGGTTCGAGCGCATTGGGTGGCGTGATCGATATCGTTCCGGCCCGCCCCGGCCCGCTGCTTGCATCCGCTGACCTGTCCGAAGCGGGCGAGAACACCACGCCCTTGAGCGGGCGCGTGGACGCAAAGAAGTACGGCTGGGACACGCTGCTGGCAGGCGAAGGCTTTCGCACCGCAGGCTACACGCTGATTGCTCCGCAGGTGCGCGGCCCCGTCGACCGGCCCGCGAACGTCAACTTCCAGAACGGCCGCATTGAAGTCGACCGCGCAGTGCATGCTGAAGGCCGCGGTTTTCTGGTGGCCAACCTGCTCAATGAAGCGCGCAACAACGGAACTGCCTTGCAAACCAACGGCACACGTCTATGGCGCTATATCACTGGCGACGACTGGAGTGCAGGAGCGCGTATCAGCGGGCGTGTCCGGGCCTTCGGGAGCAATGAAGCCTATCGCCAGACGTTCTCGGCCATCAATGCCGCGCGTTCGTCGGAAAAGCTGACGCGCGCACAACGTGTCACTACGCAGGAGTTCGGTGCCTCGGCCGACGCTTCTTTGCATCTCTCGCAATTGGCCTTTGTTGCTGGCGCAGATTTCCGTGACCTGCGCGCTACTGATGTCGAAGCTCCGTACGCGAACCGTCAGCCTTCTGGGTTGCAGGATACCTCTGCGCGACAGCGCTTTCTGGGCGGCTTCGGGGAGGCTTTACTCCAGCAAGGACGCTGGTCGGCAGCCGCATCCCTGCGCGCCGATGAAGCCGTGAATCTGGACAGCCGCACCTTCGCCCGGACCGCAGGCCAGCCTGCAACATCGAAGTCGATCCCCTACCGGAAGGAGCTGATCTTCAGTCCACGCGTTGGTCTTAGTCGCCAACTCGGCACCGGCTTTGCCCTGCGCGCTTCAGGCTTTCGCGCCTTCAGGGCTCCCACTCTGAACGAACTCTACCGCACCGGCCAGGTCGGACAGCAGATCACGCTTGCCAACGCGGAGCTTCGATCCGAACGCGCCACGGGCGTCGAAGCGGGTGTCTCCTGGAACTCGCCAGGTCGCGCTCTCAAGGTGGACGGCACCTATTTCTGGACTGCAATCAATCGTCCTGTCTCCACTGTTTTGCTCCGGAAGACCGCTACATCTATCACCAACCAACGGGACAATCTCGGCCAGATTCAAAGCCAGGGTGTGGATCTGGAGGCGCACATTCAGCCGCTGCCCGTTCTTGAATTCGACTTAGGCTACCAGTATGCGCACGCTGTCGTGACTGCCTTTCCCGCCCAGCCAGAGCTCATCGGCCTCTGGATTCCGCAGGTTCCACGTCACACCGCGACGGCTCAACTACGCTGGCGCCCGGAACGCAATACTACCGTTTTGCTCTCCGGGCGAGCGAGCGGACGCGCCTTCGACGACAGCTCCAACCAGTTTGAACTGCACAGCTTCTTTGTTCTCGGGCTCTACGCAGAGCGCAGTTTCGGCCGACACCTCAGCGCCTATCTCTCGTTGCAGAACCTGCTCAATCGCAGCGTGGAGGTCGCCCGCACGCCGAATCTCACGTTAGGCACTCCATTTGTTCCGCAGGGTGGCCTGCGTCTGAACTGGGGAGGAAGCTGACCTGACCTTCACCAGCAGCAACAGCTGCAGGCTTGGCCCATTCAATTCGTTAGCATGGCTTGCTGCAATACAACTTGACACTGCCGCACGTAGTCTCAACAGTGTTGGCAAATCGTAAACGGGGTGAATACATGGGCGTCAAGACGATGCAGGAGTTGTTGGTTGACGAATTGAAAGATCTTTATTCAGCAGAGAAACAAATCCTTCGCGCTCTGCCAAAAGTCGCGAAGGCCACCACTTCGCCTGAGCTCCGTGAGGCTCTCCTCAGCCATCTCGAAGAGACTAAGGGTCAGGTTGCGCGTCTCGAGCAGATCGGCGAAATGGTAGGCAAAAAGATGACCGGCAAGACCTGCGTCGGCATGAAAGGCGTGCTTGAGGAGGGCTCGGAAGTTCTTGAGGATACCGAAAAAGGCAACGTGCGCGATGCCGCTCTGATCTCTGCATCACAACGCATTGAGCATTATGAGATGGCTGGCTACGGCTCTGCGCGTGAGTTCGCGAAGATGCTCGGTCTTTCCGAAGTTGCAGCGCTTCTGGATCAAACCCTGACTGAAGAGAAGAACGCCGACAAGAAGCTCAGCGTAGTCTCCAAGACAGTGAATATGGAAGCGAAACGGGCCAGCGCACAGGCGTAGACCTGCTATTTATATTCAAACCTACTCTGTTTCTTTGCCTGTTCCGACACACGCGCCCTTAGCCGGCGCGTGTTTTTTGCGCCGAACCTCCAGTGCTCCGGTGACGCTCCGCTAGACTGAAGATATGGGCCAGCCGCTCAGTTTCGACACCATATCTCAACGCGAGCAAGGTCTCGAACGCCGGCTCAGCGCGAGCCAGCTCTCCATGATCGCTATCGGAGGCGCGATTGGAACCGGACTCTTCCTGGGCTCCGGCTTTGCGATTAGCTTTGCCGGGCCGTCCGTTCTAATCAGCTACGCCATTGGTGCCGTCATCACCCTGCTGCTGATGGGCTGCATGGCTGAGATGACCGTCGCCCATCCGACCAGCGGCAGCTTCGGCGCATGGGCCGAATATTACATTTCACCGCTCGCCGGCTTTCTGGTGCGCTTTGCCTACTGGGCTGGCCTGGTGCTCGCGCTGGGTACTGAAGTTTCGGCGGTTGCGGTTTATATGCGTTTCTGGTTCCCCGCTGTCCCCGGCTGGATCTGGGTCGCGGGTTTTGCGCTGATGATGATCGCTGTGAACTCGGTCAGCGTCGCACTGTTCGGCGCCGTCGAGTACGGATTCTCTGCGCTCAAGATCGCGGCCATCGTGGTCTTTATCCTGCTGGGCGCATGGGTCGTCTTCGCCGCGCCGAAGGGCTCCGGCATAGGCTTCGGCAATTACACAGCTTTCGGCGGCTTCTTTCCCAAGGGCTTCTCCGGCATGTGGCTGGCTGTGCTGATTGCCTTGTTCAGCTACTTCTCAATGGAAATGATCGCCATCGCGGCCGGAGAAGCACGCGACCCCGAGCGTGCCATCATGGGAGCATTTCGCGCCACCATGGTACGGCTGGTGCTCTTTTACCTGCTCACCCTCGCGTTGGTGCTGGCGATTGTTCCGTGGACCATCAGCGCCTCCGGAGGAGCACAGTCTCCCTTCGTCACCGTGATGCAGCAAACTCACATCGCGCGGGCGGCAGGCGTGGTCAATTTTGTCATTCTGGTAGCCGCGCTCTCGGCGATGAATAGTCAGCTTTACATCTCCGCGCGCATGCTCTTTTCGCTCGCACGTTCCGGCTTTGCACCATCCGCTCTGGGACGTTTGACCCGACGCGGCATTCCCTTGCGGGCACTCTTTGTCTGCTCGAGCGGCATGGGCTTGGCTGCTGCCGTCAACGCCATCTACCACGAACGCGCGTTTCTGCTGATGCTGTCGCTTTCACTGTTCGCTCCCATGTTCACCTGGCTGATGATCTTCATCACCCACCTTCGATTTCGCCGCCGCACGCACGCTGCTGTGCTGCCATTTCGGATGTGGGGCTTTCCATGGACGACCGTAACGGGTGCTTCGCTGATGCTGGCCGCACTCCTCACCACCGCATTCACTAAGGTCTTTCGTCCGACCCTGCTGTATGGCATTTCGCTCCTGCTGCTCCTGAGCGCGGCATACCAACTGCGCAGCCGACGTATGAAGAAGGACCGCATTCAATTGAACCCGGAACAGGCTCCCCAGGAGATATCCTTATGACCAGCACGACAGTCGACCCAACGACAACAGACGCAGCCGACTCGCTGCTGCGCTGGCGCGACGAGTTCCCCATCCTTGCCAACACAACCTACATGATCAGCCACTCGCTTGGGCCCATGCCACGTCGCGCCGAAGCCGCACTCGCCGAGTTCGCGCGCGCCTGGGCGACCCGGGGTGTTCGTGCATGGGATGAAGGCTGGTGGGAGATGCCAGTCACCTGCGGCAACCTTATTGGGTCCATCATTGGCGCAGCGCCGGGGCGCGTTGTGATGCACCAGAACGTCAGCATCTGCCAGCAGATTGTCACGTCCTGCTTCGACTGGAATCAAACCCGCAACCGTCTCGTCACCGATGGGTTGAACTTTCCTTCCAACGACTACATCTATCACGGTCTGGAACGGCAGGGTGCAGAGATAGTCTCCGTTCCGTCGCACGACGGCATGAGCATTCCGCTTGAAGAGATTCTCGATGCGATCGACGAGCGCACGCAGCTCGTCAGCCTTTCGCATGTGGCGTTCCGCAGCGCCTTTCTGCACGACCTTGCTGCCATCACGCGCAAGGCGCACGCTGTGGGCGCGTATATCGTTGCGGACGTTTACCAGTCCGCCGGGATTGTTCCGCTCAATGTACAGCAGCTTGGTGTCGACTTCGCAGTCGGCGGCTCGGTCAAGTGGCTGCTCGGCGGTCCCGGTGCGGGATACCTTTACGTGCGTCCCGGCCTTGACGAAGCAATGCGTCCGGCTGCGACCGGCTGGGCCGCTCATCTTCATCCCTTCCAATTTGCGGGCGGACCCATTGAGTACGCCGATGACATTCAGCGCTTCCTGAACGGCACACCCAACGTTCCGGCTATGTACTCTGCCCGGTCCGGCTACGAGATCGTCAACGAGATCGGTGTAGGGGCCATCCGCGAAAAATCCGTCC
>JAABUJ010001031.1_pt1 | contig 44882 bp, 52 predicted proteins | sample 5559131 | NCBI WGS metagenome assembly JAABUJ01 (sample SAMN10711875, study PRJNA513366) | rock metagenome | isolation source: Antarctica rocks | place: Antarctica: Victoria Land, Mt New Zealand nord | collected 2016-01-07
GGCGAACGGCGTGATCGGTAACGCTGTGCCCAAGCTGGACATCACCGGCTCATCGGTGGCCCGCGCCTCCTCGAGTTCCTCGCAGCTCGATGTCCGCATGACGGTACAGGACCTCTCGTCGCTGCCTAGATCGGCTGACACCGATATCAATGCCAACGACCAGTTCCTGGATTACCTGACCACCTGGAACTACCACATACCAGGGCACACCCAGGCAGATTACGACTCTACTGGCAACGTCTATTACGCCTACCTGGAGGTTAACCGAGCCACCGGCGCTACCACGGCCTACGATGGCAATACGTGTAGCACAGCTAGCACCCATCCCAAGTTCCTCACCTATCCGGGGCAGAATGCCATTGTCTCGAAGATCACCGGCAACACCATCGATCTCTCGGTACCGCTGGCCGATGCCGGCAACCCACCTGTCGGCGCCTCGCTGTACAGCGTGACGGCGCATACCGTCGGTCAGCCCGGGCCGGCCGGCCCCTTCACCTGCAGCACGCGCGACCCCGATGGTAGCAACCAGTATCCAGCTGGCCAACTGTTCGATGTCTACGACAAGAGCCAGGCGTACACCACCGTGATTACAGGGAACCCTACCGCTTCTCTGCTCCGCCATGCCTCAGCCGCCGCTCACGACGGCATCGTCACCTTCCGCTGGCAGGTGGCAGCCGATCAGCGGGTCCTCGGCTACAACCTGCTGGTCCGCCGGCAGGGGACTCTGCAACGGGTGAATGGACGGCTTCTTCCCTGGCACACTGGACGAAGCTACCAGTATCGCCGTCATCTGCCGGCAGTGAGCACCTTCTTTGTTCAGGCGGTCAGTCGACAAGGAAGGCAGGTGTATGGGCCGTATCCGGTGTGGCGCTAGGTGACGGGGCGATGCCGGTGTCCATCACCTCAGGGAGTATCCTTAAGGGACGGATACGGCGTGTTCAGTTAGGAGTGGATGATGTTTGGACTTCATTGGCAGGAATTGATAGTTGTGCTGTTGCTGGCCCTGGTGGTTTTTGGGCCGAAGCGATTGCCGGAAATCGGCGGCTCGCTCGGCAAGACGATCAAAGCGTTTCGCAAGGAACATGAGACGCCCGAAGAGCCGGGCGCTCCTGAGATTCCACACCACATCGACTGAGCACGGCTTCTACACCCTTTCACGATCTGCTTGCCCAGGGGATAGCGTGCCGGCCCCAACGAACCGGCAGCGATAGGGAGGCTGCGGGAGTGCGGCGTTGCTCAGCGGCCCTACTGGATGTACCCCTCGACCACTTCCTCGGGGCGTAGGCCAGCCTCGTCTGGATCCTGGTCGTTCGCACGGCGGGCACGGCGCCGACGCAGCAGGTCCCAGCATTGATCCAGCGCGATCTCCAGCGCCCGCATCCGGCTGTGATCGGGGTCGGTCAGCTCGCCCGCCTCTTCCCGCTCCTGCAGTGTATGCTCTTCGTGCACCAGATCATTGATCCGAGCCAACAGTTCTTCGTCGTTCATGGCTAACCTCTCTCATGATGGTAGTGCTTCAGGGTAGCGCGCATGCGGTCAATGAGTGCTAGATGGGTGACGGAAGCGGCGCTGGAGCTGACGTACGCTACGGCGCCCATCGGGTGGCTGTGCCGTCTGGACCGTTCTGTAGCTCGGACGCCTGTGCCCCCCAACGCCGGTGTATCCTACCCGGATGGCACCGTAGTGTCGGCCTGCGGGCCGATCCCGCCCAGCTCGTGCCCCGAATGGGGTGCAACGGGACGGGCTACCTGTCGCTCTCGGCCGGTGACGACGTACCGGTCGCCGACTCTCATGACGGCTACGTCCAGTCGCCCACCCCTCGCGCCGTGAACGTCCGGTAGCCCGCCCGTTCTGGGCGGTGCTGGCCCGCAGGCCAGCACCATGAGCTGTCCGAGTGGAGAGGCATCCTCCACGGTGACGCCGGTGCACATCGGATGTCCGCCTGTGCTCCCTTAGCGGGGTAGCCCCGATTCTCCTAAGTAAACCGCATGCAGTCGATGCGCCCTCATGCCCGGCCAGCTAGCACCTTAATCGACCCATCATAAAGAAAATGAGAGTGGAGAAATAATTATTGATATCTCTGTTAATATTATTGAAGATAATAGTGTGAATATCTAATAATCTTTTCCGGTAGGAGATGAAAACGTGCAGCCCCATATTACGTCCGGGCGGTCTACGCGACGGGTGGAACCATGTCGGCGTCTCTAGCCCGTGGCGTGTGGCGGAGATTCTCCTCGCTGCGCACGCTTCCCCCCGCGCTATCCGGCATTCTCGCGGTCCTTCGCCTCCTCCCATCGGTGAGTGGACCCATGACGATCGGTCTCGCCGTCGGGGTCGCCGTGTCCACCCTGCTTCCCCTCGGCTTCACCGTCGAGAGCGGATTCCTGGTCGGCTCGATTCCGCCGGCGGTTCGCGCCGGCCTGGACTCATCGGCTGGCCGGCACACGCTGGTGCTGCTGGCCGGAGCCGCCCTGCTCATTGTCGGCGAGCGGCTGATGGCGCCGCTGCTCACCGCACTGGCCGCCAACCTGGGACGGCTTGTTGATCGACACTTGCAAGAGCGGGTGATGCTCGCGGTGGGCCACCCGCGCGGCATCGGGCATCTGGAAGACCCCGCCACCCTCGATCTGATCGAGAGCGCCCAGGGGCTGGGAACGCAGGGCATCCGGCCGGGCGATGGCGTGGCCGCGCTGGCCAGCCTCCTGCCGAGCTGGCTCCTGGTGATTGGCTCGGCGCTGATCCTGGCCACCTTCCGCTGGTGGCTGGGCGTGGCCTGGCTGATCGCCTGGCCGGTCCTGCTGTACTATCTGCAAAGCGAATACATCCGGGTGGGGCAGGCAGCGAGCGGGCAGGCCGGCGCCCTGCGCCGGGCGGACTACTACCGCGACCTGGCGCTGACCGCCGGTCCGGCCAAGGAGGTCCGGCTCTGGGCGCTGCCGGATTGGATTGTGGGACGCTATCAGGCGGCCTGGCGGGGGGCCATGGAGCCGGCCTGGCAGGCCCGGCAGCCGACCCGGACCGTCATCTGGTCGGCTAGCGCCATCGTGATCGTCGCGGATCTCGCTGCCTATGCCCTGCTCGCCTCGGCCGCAGTCCATGGCGAGATCGGTCTGGCCGCGCTGGCGGTCTACTCCCGTGCGGTCATCAACGCCAGCTCCTTCCGCGCCTTCGACACGGTGAACATGAACCTGGTGTACGCGGCGGTCGCGGTACCCAGTCTGCTGGTCCTGGAAAGGCGTCTTGCCGTACGCGACGCTCCAGGCGTTGCGATCCTGCCGCCCCATAGCCCGTCCACCGGTATCTGCTTCCGGGGAGTCACCTTCCAGTACAGCGGCCAGACGGTGAAAGCGCTGGACGGACTCGACCTCTCGATCCCAGCGGGGGAGTCGCTGGCCATTGTGGGAGCCAACGGGGCCGGCAAGACCACCATTGTCAAGCTCCTCTGTCGCCTGTACGACCCGACCGAAGGGGAGGTGTTGGTGGATGGGGTTGCTCTGTCGCAGGTCGATCCGGGCGCCTGGCGCGCTCAGGTGGCCGCCATCTTCCAGGACTTCGGTCGATATCACCTCTCAGCTCGGGACAACGTGGCCCTGGGCGCCCCCGCGCAGGCCCATGACCTCGACCGGCTGCGCAAGGCGGCAGGCAAGGCCGGCGCGCTGGAACTGATCGAGTCGCTGCCATGCGGCTGGAACACGGTGCTCTCCCGCCAGTATGTGGACGGCGTGGATCTCTCGGGGGGCGAGTGGCAGCGCATCGCCCTGGCCCGCTCGCTGTTCGCGGTGGAAGGTGGCGCCCGCGTTCTGATCCTCGACGAGCCGACCGCCAACCTCGACGTACGCGCCGAAGCCGAGATCTACGACCGATTCGTGGAACTCACCGCCGGACTGACCACCATCCTGATCTCGCACCGCTTCTCGACGGTACGCCGCGCCCACCGGATCGTGGTCCTGGAGAACGGACGGATCGGGGAACAGGGAACGCATGCCGAGTTGATGGAGCTGGGAGGGACCTATGCCCACATGTTCCGGCTCCAGGCCGAGCGGTTCGCCGATAGCGGGGCCCCGGCGCGGGAAGGGGGCCGTTACCATGCGTGATCGGTTGCGGGGCTTCCGGGTGTTGATGGCCTTCAGCTTCCGCGCCGCGCCGCGCGAGACGACCATCTTTTTGCTGTCCGGCGCGCTGATGTCCCTCACGGCGCCTTTGGCCGCGCTGGGCGCCAAGCTGCTGGTGGATGCCGCCCTGAAGGGCAACCTCGGCCGGGGTCTGGTGGCCGGCGTGGTGCTGTCCCTCACCTCCGGTTTCGGCTTGATCATCACCCTGTACTACATCGACATGCTGTTCTCCGTGGCCGAGAAGGCCGGAGCCGCGGTCGATCGGCGATTAATCGAGCTGATGGCCGGCGTGCCGGGTCTGGCCCACCATGAGCATCCCGACTATCTCGACCAGCTCGACCTATTGCGCGAGCAACGCGGCTCGCTAGCCTGGATGACCAACTCGACCGCCGGAATCGTGCGGGTGGTGGTGCAATTGACGGTGACTGGCGTGCTACTGGCCCGCCTGCATCCAGCTCTGCTGCTGCTTCCGCTGGTCGGGCTGGTCTCCTTTCTGACCGGGCGCAAGGCGCAAGATCTGCAGCAGCGGGCATTGGAATCCAGCGCCGAGCGGGAACGCCTTCGCCACCATCTGTTCGATACCTCCACGGCCGCGCCGCTGGGCAAGGAGCTGCGGGTCTTTGGTCTGGCCGGCGAGATGATCGCTCGCCACCATCGGGTGGCCGGCGCGACCATCCAGGCCCGGAACCGGGCCGAGTGGCAGGCGGCGGGCTTGCAAAGCATCGACGCCCTGGTCTCCGGGCTGGCCTACACCGCGGCCATTGGACTGGTGCTGGTGCGTGCGGTGCAGGGCCAGGCAACACCGGGCGATGTGGTGCTAGCCGTGGGGCTGGTGGCCGGCATGAATGCCATGGTGTTCACCGCCGTGGCGTACGGTACCGCCTTCCTGAAGGTGCTGCGGGTCGCTCGGCGCTTTCTCTGGCTGGAGGACTACGCCATGGCGGCGCACGACGCTCCGACGCAGCCCGCCTCGGTCCCCCATCACCTGACCAGCGGGATCGAGCTTCGGAATCTCTCCTTTCACTATCCCGGCACGCAAACCGGCGTCCTGAAAGACATCTCACTGCAGCTGCCGGCCGGAGCCGTCGTGGCGCTGGTGGGCGAGAACGGCGCCGGCAAGACCACCCTGGTCAAGCTGTTGTGCCGGTTCTACGAGCCGGACGCCGGTCAGATTTTGGCGGATGGGGGAAACCTGCGCCGGTTCGATCTCGCCCTCTGGCGCGGCCGGATAGCGGCCGTCTTCCAGGACTTCGCCCGCTTCGAACTGCGGGCGCGCGAGGCGGTGGGTGTGGGCGATCTCCCCCGCATCGAGGATTGCCGCGCGGTGGCCACCGGCCTGGCCCGCGCCGGCGCCGAATCCCTACCGTCCCAGCTGCCCGCCGGCCTGGAGACCCAGTTGGGCAAAGATTGGGAGGGCGGCGTGGAGCTATCCGGCGGCCAGTGGCAAAAGCTCGCGCTGGGCCGCGGCATGATGCGCGATGGACCGCTGCTACTGGTCCTGGATGAGCCGGCCGCCAGCCTTGATGCTCAAACCGAACGCGAGCTTTTCGAGCGCTACGCAGCGGCGGCCCGCCAGAGCGGGGACCGCGCCGGTACCGTGACCGTCCTCGTCACTCACCGCTTCTCCACGGTGCGCATGGCGGACCTGATCGTGGTCCTGGAGCAGGGAGAGATCCGCGAGGTCGGAAGCCATCAGGAACTGATGGCGGCGCGGGGAGTGTACGCCGAGCTGTACGAGTTGCAGGCCCGCGGGTACCGGTGATGGCATGGGGCGTGAGCAACGAAATGGTAACGACCAGCAATGCCGTGGCAGTTAAGCGTTTCCGCATCGTCTCATCTCCCGGGCTGCTGCTCCCATTCGACGACATACTCGCCGCCAGCTTGTAAAGCCTGATCCCAGGTATCCCATCGCACGCCGGGTTGCTGTTCGCTGCTCCCTACTTGCATCGCCCGCACGCCAACGCCGCGTATCGGACGCCTGGTCGATAGTCCCATGGTCCGTGCACTGCCCGTGAGCGCCTGCCAAAGCCATCCTCCCTGCTCATCCTCCAAATCACGAACAGCGATGACTTTCCAAACATACTTCCCCATAACGTAGAAGTAAGGATTCGGCATTGGACCACTTCTGTCCTCAGTCATCTCACCTCGGACTAAGGTGCACACCTGAACTGAGTGCCACCACGAGCAACATAATAACGGCCATCCAGCCGTCCCAAGGCCCGACCTGCCTCCGACAGCAACATCCACATTTCGCCGTCCATTCGAACCGGCGGCTGCGGTGGCAGCGACTTGGGGACGAACGCTCGATATCCCATTGGCTGCTGGACATACGAGCCGGAGCGCCCGCCGCTCTCCGCGTTCATCTGGCCGCTCCCTCCCGCCTGTTTTCGCCGCTATATTATGGTGAAGGCGCCTTTCACCATAATAACGATATCGCTATTATTCTCAACGATAGTAAGCGAGTGTATGAGACATGGGAGTCCGCCTTGCACCGGCATCATAGTGGGAGGATGAAATCCCACTCGCACCACCGACAGTGCTGGCCTGCGGGCCAGTCCCGGCCAGGACGGCCGGTCTACCGGACGTAGACGGCACGAGGGTGGGACTAGCGGAGGGTAGAAATCATCCGACCTCAGCTGCCGGGACCCGTCGTGGCGTGTAGCCCGTTCGCTTGTCGGCGGGATCGGCCCGCAGGCCGACACTACGGTGCCATGCGCTCACACCGCCCATGCCCCGCGGGATAGTCCGGCCAGGATACCTCGCCGTTAGGGGCACAGGCGGCCAGGCTACAGACGCGGTGGCGTACCCTGGCCTGAGAGCCGCTTCAGTCAACCACCCCACTCCAGAAGGGTGACAGTACAGCCGGTCGCATGCACCGCCAGCGCTCCGGCATATCCCGGACCGGGATCGAGGTCGCGGACCGCCCATCCGGCGGCAGCCTCTCGGTCTCCGTGTACCTGTAGCGCTCTGGCGGGTTGATCGGGGTCCAGCGTTACCTCGAAATGGTCGAGCGGCGCCGTCATGACGCTCCCTTCCGCTTTGATCAACGCCTCTTTGCGCGTCCAACAGGTGTAGAACGCCTCCACACGGTGAGCCGGCGGCAGCCCGCACAGTGTGGCCAGCTCGCCGGGGGCGCAGACCCGTCTGGCAATCTCCAGGATTGGCGCCTGTGGTCGTCGCCATTCCACGTCGATTCCGACTGGCCCCAGCCGCGTTACCGCGATCAGCGCCAGCGCCCGTGAGTGCGACAGGTTGAAGTGTGGCGCGTCCCCGACGCCGGCAATGGTGGGTTTTCCCTGAGGGCCGTGTGCAAAACACAGCCGCTCCGGAGCGGTATCTGTATTCTCCGCCAGGATCAGCCGCAGCGCCATGTGCGCCGCGACCCAGCGGCGGCGATCGACCATGAAGCGAAAGCGATCGGCCCGCGCCTGCTCTTGCGGAGACAGGGTGGTGCCACGCGCCAGCAACGCCGGCGCCGAGTGGTCCAGATCCACCCGCCAGACGTGAACGTCGCCGGTGGCCGGCGAGAGTGGCGACACGGATCAGGAATCCTGCTCTCGCATGCGATACCCAATCCCTGGCTCGGTGGCGATGTACCCGGGCCGGTTGGGAGGAATGGAGAGCTTCTGGCGAAGGGCAACCATATGCACCCGCGGGAGTGGCGTATCGATAGACAGCTTCCCTTCTCACGGTGTGGCCCATTGTACGGCTGCCGCGCCGCTCGTCGTCTCTGCTGGAGCATTGATACGCGTACCGCATAAACTGGTATCAACCCCGTTCATCACGGGTCGATATGAACCAGGTGGGAGGCAAGATTGGCAGAGGCAACAGCAGCGCCGAGTGAGGGCAGCAACCATAAGCTGCGGCGGGCCGTGGGACCGTGGGGCTCGTACACCTGGGGCTACGCGGATGTCGGCGCCGATATTTACGTTGCGCTGGGACTGGTGATCGCCACGGCGGCAGGCGCCGCAAACATTGCCTTTCTCTTCGCCGGCATGATTTACGCCACCATCGGGCTGGCATACACGGAGCTCTCCGCCATGTATCCCCTGTCCGGCGGCGGTCAGCTCTGGGTGACGCGTGGCCTGGGCGACATCTGGGGATTCACCGCCGGGTGGTCCGTGTTACTGGCCTTCACCGTCGATATCGCGCTCTTTGCCTACATCTCAGTGAGCTACCTCAACCGTCTGCTGCCTTCCGGCGTCAACCGTCTGCCCTGGATCATCATCGAGGCCATGGTCCTGGTCCTGTTGCTGCTGGTGTTGAATACGGTTGGGGTTCGCGAGTCGTCCAAGCTCAACGAGATCGCCGGCGCCGTGGATATTCTGGCGGAGAGTACCCTCATCTTCATCGGCTTCATCTTTGCCTTTAATCCGGCGTTCTACTGGCATCAGACGACCACCTTCTTTGCCCACTTTCAATCGGATCGGTTGCTCCTGGGCACCTCCCTGGCAATTATTTCCTTCGTCGGACTGGAGTCGATTTCACAGGCGGCCCAGGAAACCGAACGCCCCACCGCGGTTATCCCGCGCACCTCGGTTGCCCTGATTCTGACCATTCTGGCCTATGCCATATCGCTGAGTAACCTGGCGCTTGGCGTGGTTCCCTGGCAGAGCTACGATCCAGGGTCCACCGGGGCCGCATTCTGTCCGGCGCACATGCTGGCCGCCGCCTGCAGCGAGTTGCACCAGCAACACGAGAGTGCTCCCATGATCTGGCTGGCGCAGCAGCTGCCGCTGATCGGCGTGTTTCTGGCGCCGGTCATTGCCGTACTGGGCACCAGCCTGCTGCTCATCTCCTCCAATTCCGGCGTCTACGGCTCGTCCCGCATTGTGTACGCTATGGCGACCAACGATCTGATGCCGAAGTTCTTCACCTATATTGATCGCCGCTTCAGCACGCCATTAGTGGCGCTGGTGGTGTTCTGCGCCATCGCCATCGTGGAGCTGATCGCCGCCGGTTTCACGCCCAACGCCCTCCAATCTCTGGCCGAGATGTACGCCTTTAGCGCCGCCATCAACTATCTCCTGGTTTTCGTGTCGCTGCTCCGGCTCAGATTTACCGACACCGAAACGCCCCGCACCTTCCGCGTCCCCTGGAACGTGCCGGTGCGATACAAGGGCGGAGTCTACGACGTGACCATCGTCGGTGTCATCGGGCTACTCTTCCTCATAGCGGTGCTGATTATGGTGATACTCACCAACCAGATTGGCCGAGTGGCCGGACCCATCTGGGTCATTGCCGGACTCCTGTTCTACTCGCTCTACCGCCGCCATCGGAAGCTTCCGATCCTTGGCACGGTTCCCCGGGATTGGGAGAGGATGCAGCTGGAGGTCTACGAAGAGTCAGGCGAAACGGCCCTGGCGGAAGAGTACCGAGTCGCCCTACGCAAGAAGAAACGCCTGCAAGGACAGCCGCCAGAGAGAGCGGGATAGCCCTACCCTCCCCCTAACGGCCCCCGGCCCCCTCTCCCGCCCGCGGGCGAGGGGGAGTTTCTGACCAATGCTCGTGGCACAAGAACTCCCCGCTCCAGCAGGCGAAGTGGCGTCATTGCGCGATGCTCGTGGCACAAGAACCCCCTTCGCCCGCGGGCGGGAGAAGGGGCGGGGATGAGGGTGCGATGCCTGCCACCTGGACTGCAGCTCGACGCACCATCATCCTTCCATCCGGCACGCTCGATGCACAGGGCGATGTGTCACCGAACCGGGACCCATGCACGGTTCAGGACTATCCGACGTCTCGAAACTGTCCGCTCATGAACTCGCGGGGGGGAGGGGGAATACTTGATTGGCGTGCGTACGCTACTGGGGAACGTGCAGCCCCAGAGGGACGGGCGCCGATGCAAGGCGCGATAACGATGCTGCCGGACCGGTCAGTGTTCGTGTCGCAGGAACAATAACTCCCCTCTCCCCCGGAGGGGGAGGGGTTGGGGGAGGGTGGGAAGCGTGCCGGCCTGCGCCTACCCGCTGGAATCGATTGGGCAGCTTGCAGCGCGGACGACCCCCCGCTCCGCCTCTTGCAGGCGAGCGAGCGCACTGAGAATACTCCCGGCGCCGGTGGCGAAATTGGGGTTATGACGGGATCCGCGTTTGGGCTCGACCCACTCATAGATGCAGTTGCATCCGGGGCAGAAACAGCTGGCGAGCAGCCGGCGTGCCGTTTCGATATCGCCGGCCATGGCTCTGGCCTGCGCCTCCCAGCCGGTCAGCCAGGTCCAGATCCCGGCATTCTGATATTCGCCCCGCTTGAAGTGGTACGGCCCCATGCGGGTGGCGCGAAAGGCCGGCGTCACCACGCGGTGCCCGTGCGGCGCGGCCAGCCGATCGAGACGCTGCAGCAGCCACTGTCCCTGATCGGCATCCAGCACGCCGTGCAGGATCAGCAGGGAAAAATCCTGGGCCACCCGCGTGCTCTGATCGCGCGGGCACTGCCAGTCGAGCGGTCCGGATCGCCGTAACAATGCCCGGCGAATGGCCTTGCGGACATCGTCGGGGTTGGGCCCGTGCAGGCCGAGGGGTTCCGCTGCTCGAACCGCCCCATACCACACCGCCTGGGTATACGTCACCTTCCCATGCCGCCGCATATGATCCGCCCAGTCCTCGTTAGGACACTGCTCCACCAGGAGATCGCCATCGCTGTCGCGGCGCACCAGGTTATCCAGCGCCGCCTGCAAGGGTTCGCGCAGCTCGACCGCCAGCAGCGTGTCGCCTGTGGCCTCGATGTACCGCCTACAGGCGATTAGCCACCAGGCAGTGCTGTCGGGATCGGGATGACAACTGTAAATCTCACGCGTGCCGTCGGGAAAGGTGTCGCGCCCCACGTACACCGACGTGGCAAGTCCCCCTCGATTGTCCTGCAGCCAGGCACGGTCGGGACAGGAGATTTCGCCTGGCGCCCAGTTCAGGCGCTGCTTGTTCAGCAGGACATAGTCGCCAGGGGCATCGTCCGGCCGAATCTGATACGTGGCCCAGGTGCGCAGCAGCCGGCCGGCCAGGTCGGCGCGACCGCCATCAAGTAGCCCAAGCGCGATGATCATGGTATCTCGCGCCCACAGCCCTTCATAGCTGGGGCTTGGCTGCACGATGGTCTCACCGCGAAAGATGCGCACATTGTGCTCGATGGTTTGCCAGGCCTGCGCCTCCCAGGCGCCGCTGTAGACGTGGTCAACCTCTGGAATATGCATCTCAAACACCACGGCCCGAAAAGAGGAGTTCTTGCCGCCTGGGGGGGGGCGGAACTTGCGCCATGGCCGCTCAGCTAGGGCATCGACTCAGCGGCACACTGGGCCTTGAGTGTACACCTTAGCGTCCTCCCTGGCCAGTCAAGGCAATACCTTCGATGACGTACTTTTGCATCACGACGTAGACCAGGAGCACTGGAGCGAGAGAGAGCGTAGCGGCCGCCATGAGCGGTCCCCAGGCGATGGCAAACTGTCCCTGATAGGCCGTGACCGACAGTGGGACGGTGGTGAGGTCGGGCGAATCGACCACGACCAGCGGCCACAGGAAGTTGTTCCAGGACGCTAAAAAGGTAAGAATCAACACCGTCGCCAGCGCCGGACGCGACAGCGGCAGGATGATGCGCGAGTAAATCTGCCAGTGGTTGGCGCCGTCGATACGCGCGGCGTCTTCGAGGTCGGTCGGAATGGTCAGAAAAAACTGGCGAAGTAGAAACGTGCTGAACACGCTGACCACAAAGGGAGCAATGAGCCCCATGTAGGTGTTGTGCCAGTGGAGGTCGCGGACGATCAGATAGTTCGGTATCAGCGTCACCTGAGTGGGAATGATCAGGGTGGCCAGGTAGAAGGAGAAGAGCAGCGACTGGCCACGAAACCGCAGACGTGCAAAGGCGTAGGCCGCCATCGAGGCCGTGAGCAACTGACCAAAGGTGATGATCAGCGACACAATGGCGCTATTCAAGAAGTAGCGGGCGATGGGCAGGTCGTTCCAGACCTGCTGATAGTTCGACCAGACCAGGGGATGGGGCCAGAACTGCGGCGTGAGCGCGCCAATCTGGATCTGGTTCTCCAGTGAGGAGACCAGCATATAGAGGAACGGCAGGATCACCGCCAGTACCCCGAGTATCAGGAGCAGATACACGATGGCATCGCCGGTGAGGCGGCGCCATTGCCGTCTCTTGCGGCGAGGAGCGGGCGTGGCAACCGCAGGGCTACTCATAGTGTACCCACCGACGCTGTCCTATCAACTGCAGGATGGTCACCGCGAAAATGATGATGAAGAGCGCCCAGGCGGTGGCGGATGCGGCGCCCATATTGAGATCGACAAAGGCCTTCTGATAGAGGTAGCCAACCAGGGTATTGGTCGCATTCGCCGGCCCCAGGCGACCGGAGGTGAGAACGAAGGCCTGGTCGAACAGTTGAAACGATCCGATGGTCGAGATAATCACCACGAAGAAGGTGGTGGGACTGATCATGGGCAGAATTATATAGCGAAAGCGTTGCCATCCATTGGCGCCATCGACCAGGGCCGCGTCGATGAGCGGACGAGGCACACCTTGCAGGCCGGCCAGGAAGAGCACCATGCTGAATCCTATCTGGCGCCAGACGCCGAAGATAATCAGCGCAGGCATGGCCCACACCGAACTGTTGAGCCAGGCGGGCGGATTGCTCACGCCCACCGCGAAGAGCGCACTATCGATCAACCCTCGTGTGGGATCGAAGATCCACTGCCAGAGGAGCGCGGCCGAGGCCAGGGTGGTGATGAATGGCGCGAAGAAGGCGGTGCGTAGGATCGTGGTTCCGCGCGGGCGGCGATTGAGTCCCAGGGCCACCAGCAGGCCGAGTGCGGTGGAGATGGGTACCACGGCAACGGTGTAGTACGAGGTGTTACGCAGCACCTGCCAGAACAGCGGATCGTTGCGAAGATCGTCGTAGTTTTTCAGTCCGGCCCAGGACGGCGCCCCGACCAGGTCCCAGTGCGTGAAGCTCATGGCCAGCGTACCCAGCACCCCAATCAGGGTGAAGACCAGGAACCCCAGGAAATCGGGCAGCAAAAAGAAAAACGCGGCCCGACCGTCACCGCGTCGAGTGTCGCCGTGCGAAGCCGGGGAGCGTCTGCGAACGACTGCCGCGCGCAGACGCTCCCCTAAAGGAGCAGAGGTAAGCACTGCTAGCCCTTAAGAGCCTTCTCAGCGGGCGCCACCGCCTCGTGCAACGCCGTCTGAGCACTGGTTTCCCCAGTCCAGACCTTGTCGAGCGCGGCAGAGATGGCGTTGGACACGTCGCTCCATTTCGGGAACGAGGGGAAATCATGCCCCAGCTTGGTTTGCTGGGTGAACACCTTGTTGTACGGTTTGCTCAACCACTGCTTGGAGTGCAATGCTTGTGGATTGTCCGGCACCAGGTCGTTGCCCGTGGCGAAGGCCAAGGAGGCCACCGGACCCGTCAGGAACTGCCAGAGTTGGAAGGCCGCAGCCGGATTCTTGGTCCAGCGACCAATGCAATAGCCGGCGCCGCCCCCGCCGTTAACCGTCTTGTAGCCGGCGAAATGGGGCAGGCCCACCACATCCCACTGCAAACTACTTGCCGCAGCCAGCGTCGGGATCAGGGCATGATTGCCAAAAGCCATCGCGACCTGACCAGCCGTGAACAGCGGACCGATGTTGGTCGAGTCGACCATCTGGCTGGCCGCCGGTGTCACCTTGTCTTTGTTGATCAGGTCGCCCATGAACTGGATGCCAGCCGCGGCCTTTGGGTTATCGAACACCAGTTTGTGCGCATTCCGGTCGTTATCAAACAGCTCGGAGCCGTGCTGCCAGATATAGAGGCGCCAGAGGCCGGTCTCGAAGGCGTATCCGTACTGCACAACTCGACTGCCCCGGCGGACCGTCAGCTTCTTGGCCATGGCGCGCAGATCGTCGTAGGTCCAGCTGCTGGTCGGGGGGTGTACACCCGCCTGGCTCAGGAGCTGCTTGTTATAAAAGATAACTTTTGTGTCGTTATCGCGCGGCACGCCGTAGAGGCCGGTCTTGTACTCAAAGAGCGCCAGCTCGGCCTGCGTGTAGCCCTTTGGCAGCGACTTTTTGTGTTTCTTGAGCAGGCCGCGCAGTTCGTAGAGCGCGCCCTTCTGGGCGTAGCCCGGCACCAGGGTGAGGAACTGGACATCCGCCGTGCTGTGCGCGGCGACATCGGCGTTATATTTCGTGAAATAGGCCGAAAACGAGGCGAGCTGTGGAGTCACGCTGATATTCGGGGTACGATGTTGAAAGATATCCAGCACCTTATGAATCGTTGCCTGCTCATCTGGGCTGCCCCAGGATGAGAAGGTAACGTGTGCCGATGCCTTGGAGCCGGCCGCGAAGCCAGCCGCCGGCCCCTCAATATCCGCCAGCACGCTAGCAACCGCCGAAGCGGAGAGCCCGAGTGCCAGCGCACGCGACATAAAGGCCAGGCGGCTCATGCGGCTTTGCGTTGCCTCCGCCACCAGCCGGTCAATGCCCGAGAGTTCGTTGTTCACCGAGTGTTTCCTTCTTCCTACATCCTATGAATTGTTGCCGTACTAACCGTACACGAACATAGCATACGTGTCCTTAGTCGAAGAAAAATGTCAATGACGGGTTGTGGATCGCAGCGCGCCCTAGTGCGCCCGAAAGGGGATCCAGTCAGTGGGGTGCAAGTCCCCATCGGGCAGCCGCGTTCCTGCCCGCAACCAAGCGTCAGTGCCGTCTCGTGAGGGGCGGTGGAGAGCAACAGGAGGTGGAGGACCAGTCCGTAGGATGACGAACCGGGTACCCCCTGGGTGTCGGCTCGATGGATCGGTGAGCCTGCGAGGGAATGGTGAAACCGAGACCGGCATGAAAGCCGGAGCCCCAGGATGTCGACGGGAGAAAGCGTGTCAAGGGAACTCTGGGGGGGCCATGGGGTGGGTGGAGACGGAATGGTCGGAAGGCTGGATGACTGAATCGGGGAGACCTCGTGCCCTGAGGTGAGGGGAGCGAGGAGTCAGAGCGTCCATAGGAGCGATGAGGCCCGGTAATGCGGGAGGAGCAAAGGGACGCAGGAAGGTTGATGCGTGACGACCAGCGAGCAGGACAGGAGCGGATCGAGAGTGCCAACAGTGGCTACACACGACGCAGAGATCGAGCAACGCCGGGAACGGTGGAGCTGGGTGGAACCTGCTATCTGGACAACACGACACCCGTGCGCGGGTACCCGAGCCGCCCTGGAAACAGGGGTGAAAGGAGGCAGGTGGTTCAGTCTGATGGACAAGGTGTCTGCCGAGCGCACGCTGGCGGCTGCCTGGGACCGCGTGAAACGGAACCGGGGTGCAGCAGGGGTGGACCGGCAGAGCATCAGCGCGTTTGAGGCGCAGGCCGAGCGGTATCTGGGTGAGCTGGCCGAGGCACTGCGGAACGGGACGTATCGACCACGGCCGGTACGCCGGGTGTGGATCGACAAGCCGGGATGCAAAGAGCAGCGGCCACTGGGAATACCGACGGTGAAAGATCGGGTGGTGCAAACCGCCCTCAAGCTGGTGCTGGAGCCGATCTTCGAGGCGGGGTTTGCCGAGCAGAGGTACGGGTTCCGACCGGGACGCGGCTGCAAAGACGCGTTGCGGCGGGTTGAGACACTGCTGCAGAGCGACTACGTCTGGGTGGTTGACGCGGATATCCAGCACTATTTTGACGCGATTCCCCGAGAACGGCTGATGACCGCAGTCGAGTCCCGGATTGCGGATGGAGGCATCCTGGCCCTGCTCCGGTCCTACCTCACCCAGGGTGTGATGGAGGGGATGGAGCGATGGGAGCCGGAGGCCGGGGTCCCGCAGGGTGCGGTGATCTCGCCATTGCTGGCGAACGTCTATCTCGATCCACTCGATCACCTGCTGGCAGACGGTGGGTGGGAGATGGTGCGCTATGCGGATGACTTCGTGGTGCTGTGTGCGAGTCGAGCAGAGGCTGAGGCTGCCTTGGGGATGATCCAGGACTGGGTCGAAGCCCAGGGACTGATGCTGCATGCCGACAAGACCCGGATCGTGGATGCCAGGGAGCGTGGAGGGTTCGATTTCCTGGGCTACCACTTTGAGCGGGGGATGCACTGGCCGAAGGCTGCCAGTACCACACACTTCCGACAGGCCATCAAAGCCAAGACCAGGCGGAGCAGTGGAGACAGTCTGGTAACGATCATCCGCAGTATCAACCCCATCATCCGGGGGTGGTACGGCTACTACCGGCATAGCCACAAGACGACCTTTGAACGGCTGGATGGCTACGTTCGGATGCGACTTCGGAGCATTCTGCGCAAGCGCCAGGGTGGCAAAGGACGCGGACGAGGCACTGACCATTATCGCTGGCCCAATGCCTACTTCGACGCCCACGGGTTGTTCACCATGATTGCAGCCCGGAAGGCGGCAGGCTGTTCCCGATGAGGAAACAACCGACTGGAGAGCCGGATGCGGGAGATCCGCATGTCCGGTTCGGTGGGGAGGGGGCTTCGGCCCCCTTACCCTATCGTGCTCGCGGCGATCGGGTGATCACCGTCGAGGCTGGGACTGAGCTGGAGCGCCTATCCGCCCAGGCCTATCGGATCCACCCAGGCACCGTGGAGCACTACCGTACCGCCCTGCGGGAGGTGGCGGGCACGACCGATCCACGTCAGGTCCACGTCAGGTCCACGTGGTCCACCTCTGGACGGCCGGAGCGTGTAGCCACGAACCCGATCTAGCCGAAGTGCATGCCAGGCAGACGCTGGGCGGTGCGAGTATCCTCACCTTGGTCCGGGCGCTGGGGCAGCTTGCGTGGTCGCAACTGGCGGGCTGCTCGCTGCTCACCGCCGGTTCACAGGTGGTAGGCGAGGAGCAAGGACCCAGCGCGGTGGAGCAGGGCGGTCTCTTTGGCTACGGCCGGGTCTTTGCCCGCGAGCACGCCGAGTTTCGCCCCAAACTGATTGACCTGCCGCGTCACTGGACTGAGTCGGAGATCGTGCACCTGGTGGAGGAACTGACGCTCTACGATGGCGAGCTCGAGGTGGCGCTGCGTGATGGATACCGCTTTGTGCGGCGCTTGATCCCGTGCACCTTGCCAGAGCCGGTCGCGAGGTTGCGACCGGCCGGTTCGGACGAGGCATTCCGGCTGGAAACCGCACAGCCGGGGACGCTGGATGGTTTGATTTTACGCGCGGCCGATCGTCCCCCACTCGCGCTGGACCAGGTCGAAATCGAGGTCCACAGTTGCGCCCTGAGCTTTCGCGATGTTATGTCGGTCATGGGGATGTTGCCGGGCGCCCCGAACGGCGTGGCGCCGCTCGGCTATGACTGCGGCGGCACAGTGGTGCGTCGCGGCGCCGCGGTCGAGCAGGTCCAGATTGGGGACGACGTGGTGGCGATTGCGTACAACTCCTTTGCCCGCTACGCCGTTACCTCGGTCGACTTCGTGCTGCCGAAGCCAAAAAATCTCAGCTTTCCTGAAGCGGTTTCTGTGCCGGCCGCCTTTCTCACCGCCTCCTATGCCCTGGAGCACCTGGCTCGTCTGAAACGGGGTGAACGCGTCCTGATCCATGCCGCCGCGGGTGGCGTGGGGCTGGCAGCGATCCAGCTGGCGCAGGCCGCCGGCGCTGAGGTCTTTGTCACCTGCAGCACGCAGAAAAAGCGCGATCTGCTCGCGTCGCTGGGCGTCAAGCACATCATGAACTCGCGCACCCTCGACTTTGTTCAGGAGATCATGGAGCTGACCGGCGGGGAGGGGGTCGACGTGGTCCTCAACTCCCTGGCCGGCGAGTTCATCCCCGCCAGCATCTCTGTACTGCGCCCCCTTCCACTCACTATCTTCCCCATCACCGAGGTCACGGCGGCCTTTCGCTTCATGGCCCAGGCGCGACACATGGGGAAGATCGTGGTCGAGGTGCACAGCCACGCAGTCGAGATTGCCGATCCATCTCGCGATTCGTACGCCCTGCGACCAGACGCCACCTACCTGATTACCGGAGGTGTGGGCGGCATGGGGCTGAAGACAGCGGCCTGGATGGTGGAGCGCGGCGCGCGGCACCTGGTGCTGGTGGGTCGCAGTGGCGCATCGCCCGAGGCACAGGACGCGGTGGACGCACTCAGCGCCCAGGGCGCCGAGGTCGTGGTAATGCGCGCCGATGTGGCTGATCCAGAGGCTGTTCGATCGGTACTGACGCGGATCAGAGAGACCATGCCTCCTCTGCGCGGCATCATCATGAGCGCCGGCGTGCTGCAGGACAACCTGAGTATCAACCAGTCGGCGGAACACTACCTGGCAGTGCAGCGACCGAAAGTCTATGGCGCCTGGAACTTTCACACCATGACGCGGGATCTACCGCTTGATTTCTTCGTGATGTACTCGTCGGTGGCTGCCAAGCTCGGTGGACCGGGGCAGGCCGACCACGCCGCCGCCAACGAGTTTCTCGATGCATTGGCCCAGTACCGACGCGACCAGGGTCTGGCCGCGCAAAGCATCGGGTGGGGGTCATGGTCGAAGGTCGGCCAGGCGGCGCGTACCGGGCAAGACGTAAGCGGCGAGAGTCGAGGGCTATTTAGCATGACGCCGGAGGAGGGAATCCAAGTTCTGGAGCGTCTAATGGCCGAGGACGTGCCGTACGCACTGGTGCTGCCGGTGAACTGGGCCATGTTCCCCAGGGCCAGCGTATGGGTGCGCCACGCCCCCTTCTATCAGGTGGTCATCCAGCAGGCGGCGCTGGGAGTCCAGGGACCGCTGCTAGCCGGCACTCTTACTGTCGATCAACTGCATGCACTCCCTGAGGAGGAGCGCGAGAAGACCGTACTCGACTTTCTGGCCAGGCAGCTTGGTTCCGTGCTGGGGCTGGACGAAGGGAGCATTGATTTCGATACAGGGCTCACTCGGATGGGCCTGGATTCGCTGATGGCGGTCGAACTGCGCACCAAGATTCACCTGCAACTCTGGGTCGCCGTCCCGGTGATCACCCTGCTCCAGGGAGCGACGTTGCGCCAGCTAGCCAGGCTGGTACTGGACGAGTTGGCTTCTAGGGAGGCGGCGGAGGTCGTCGAGACGGACCTCGCATCGCCCGCCCAGGAACTGGTGCGCACGCTGCCCCAGATGTCGGACGCGGAGGTCGATGCCCTGCTGGAGGAATTAATCACCGGATAGTCTCACCGGGACCTCGCACCGCCTCTCAATGGTGGTGGTGTCCGCTGGGATGGAAGGCAGGTGGCGCATCGGCTCGATGCATCTTCAACCACGAGAGCCACTCCTCGACGCCCTCGCCGGTGCGCGCGCTCATCAGGATACGTTCAACCCCCGGATGAACTGCCTCCAGGTTCTGATACAGGCGGGGCAGATCGACGTCCAGGTGCGGTAGCAGATCTTTTTTGTTGATCAGCACCAGATCGACCGACCGAAACATCAGGGGGTATTTGAGCGGCTTGTCCTCCCCTTCGGTGACCGAGAACACCATCACCCGGCTATTCTCGCCCACGCGGAACTCGGCCGGACACACCAGATTGCCCACGTTCTCGATCACCAGGATGTCGATATCGTGCAGCGGGAGGGACGGCAGCCCGTAGCGCACCATGTTCGCGTCGAGATGACACTCTCCACCGAAGCCGGGATCGGTGTTGACCTGGACAATGGGGACGCCAAACCGCTCCAGACGGTCGGCGTCGAGCGTGGTGGCGATATCGCCTTCAAGGATGCCCATCCGCACTTCGCCGTCGAGGGCTTCCAGCGTGCGCTCCAGCAAGGTCGTCTTGCCCGCCCCCGGCGAACTCATCATATTGATGACGTAGGTTCCCGTGTGGTCGAACTGCGCCCGATTGGCCTGGGCCAACGCGTCATTGGCGCCCAGTACGCCCTCCATCACCAGCGTCTTGCTACTGCCGTTCTCCACCTTCGCGCTCCTTTATATAACCAGCGATTCTGTATAACCAGCGATCCTGTCAGAACCTGGCGTCTTGTTTCTATTTGTATCCTCCGTGACCAGGATTTGCAAACCGTGGCCCCACCTCCCCTCGGACGGTTCATGCCCGGACAGTTCTGTGCCACGGTGGTCACCTGGTAGGTCAATCGACTACGGTTCTGCGTCCACATTATCTTGACTACAGGCGATTTGATGGCGTAGGGGCCGTGACTCCGCCCGGCTCGCCTTCGGTCCTTGGAGGCGGCGCTGCTAGTCGGCATGGGATTCGTCCTGGTTGAGACGCTGGCGCCCGTGCCCGGAGCGAGAGTGTCGGCGCTGAGACAACGAGGGCTGGCCGGGGTAGGAACCCGGCCACTACCGGGACAGTGGCTCCGATGGGAAGTGCCTGCCTAAAACCGGCACTGTTGCCGTAGGGGTCGCGGCTCCTGCCCGACCCGCCCAACGGTGGTTCAAGTAGGTAGCAGTATCCCGGCGGCCACCCAAGGCGGGCCAGGAGCACACCCTGCGGTTCTGGGGGAGGGAGTTAGGGGGCCGGGCGCTATTCTGCGTCGATACCCGCCGCCGTACAGTCGGCGCAGAGGCCGCGCAGCACCAGATGCTGCATATCCACCTGCAGCCCATACGACTGGGCCAGTTCATCGGCGAGGTGCTGGAAGGGCGTATCGCTCAGCTCCACGGTCGCGCCGCACTGGCGGCAGACGAGATGGTGGTGCGCATCGGTCATAAAGGCCCAGCGCGTCACCTTATCGCCCAGCGAGACGCGGACTACCAGACCGTGCGCCTCGAGCGTTTCCAGGGTGCGATACACGGTCGCCGGGTCGATGGCTGGATAGTGTTCCAGCACCGTGGAGCGAATCTCGTCAACGCTGCGGTGGCGGTGCTCTTCTCGCAAGATCTGCAGGACCGCGACGCGCGCCGCCGTGGCATGGAGCCCATGGTCGTGCAGCACCTGTCTGAGCGATTCAATTGCGGTATTGGTGACCATGATCTCCCCTTGGCCTGGAGGGAGCCTCCCGCCGGCAGCCCTGGATCGAGACTGACGGGCATGGCACATGCCGCGCGAAGACCGGCAGATGCTGGGCCGCGGGACTCCTGCCCTCAGTATGCCAGACAGCATATCAGCCGCCGGGCGCCGGCGCGGGCGGAGGAGATACGCGCCCAGAGATCATCGCCCTGGCCATGTAATCCGTCAGAATATGCTGTACGAAATTCAGCGCCATCGCGGACCCTCGGGGTCCCGGTCGGTAGCCCGCGCGTCCTGGGCGGATCGGCCCGCAGGCCGACACTACGGTTCCGTCCGCCCAGCATACCCCACAGAAGGGGGCACACAGCAGGCGGGCGAGCGACTGGTACGGTGGCATAGTGGCGCGGACACTCCCGCGGTTCGCGCCACTATGCGCACCTCCTCGCCGGATTACCGTGCCGGATCGCGGTTGTATGCCGCTCGCGCCCAGAGGTAGCCGATCAGGGTGATGGCGGCGCACCAGGCGACCGCGATGACAGCGCTGTGGCCGCTCGGCGTGCCCATGAGCAGTCCGCGTAGGGTGTCGATGATGGGCGTGAAGGGCTGGTTCTCGGCGAACCAGCGCAGGCCGGCCGGCATCGAGTCCGGGCGGACGAAGGCACTGCTGATGAATGGGAGGAGCAGCAGGGGGAGGGTGGCGCTATTCGCTCCGCCGGGAGTTTTGGTCACCAGGCCGAAGGCGACTGCCAGCCAGGTGAAGGCGAAGGTGAGCAGCGCGAGGACGCCGACCGCCGCGATCCAGGCGACGGGACCGGCGGTAGGCCGAAAGCCCATGAGCAGGGCGACACCGATGACCAGACCGATGCTGACCAGCGTCTGGATCACGCTGGCGGCCACCTGTCCGATCAGCACCGAGGCGCGGAAGATCGCCATGGTGCGGAATCGGGCGATGATGCCTTCGGTCATATCCGCATTGATGTTGATCGCGGTCGCCGCGGACCCGCTGCCCACGGCCATCACCAGGATGCCGGGAACGATGTAGTTGATGTAGGTGGCGCCGCCCAGGGCGTGGCCGATCGTGCCGCCGAACACGTAGACGAGCAGCAGCAGGAAGAAGGTCGGAGTCGCCACGCCGCTAATCGCCATCATGGGATAGCGCAGCATGTGCCGGAAATCGCGCCGAAGCATGGTTGCCGAATCACTCACGGCATAGGGAAGGGTACTCATCGAACGCTCTCCTGTTCTTTGCTGGGATGGCCGGTGAGGGCGAAGAAAACGTCGTCGAGGTCGGGGGTGTGGATCGAGAGGCCGTCGACCGCGATCGACTGGTCGTCGAGCCGGTCGAGCAGGGCCTTCAGGGACCGAACACTGCCGTCGTTCGGGATCTGCAGGGCGAGCGCGTCGTCGTCGCGCGACACCTCGCCCATGGTGTGGGCGGCCGATTCGAGGCCCCGTGCGTCGGCGAATTGCAGGCGGATGTGGCCGCCGGGAATGCGGCGCTTGAGTTCGTCCGGGGTCCCCTCGGCGACCACCTTTCCGCCGTCGAGCACCGCGATCCGGCCGGCAAGCTGGTCTGCCTCCTCCAGGTACTGGGTGGTCAGAAAGATGGTGACCCCGCTGGCCACCAGGTCGCGGATGATGTCCCACATGGTGTGGCGGCTGCGCGGGTCGAGACCGGTGGTCGGCTCGTCGAGGAAGATGATACGCGGGGCGCCGACCAGGGTCATGGCGAGGTCGAGCCGGCGCCGCATACCGCCGGAGTAGGTGGCGAGCGGCTTCCTGGCCGCCTCGACCAGATCGAATCGATCGAGCAGTTCGGCTGCGCGACGCCGGCCTTCGCGCCGGCCGAGGTGGTGCAGGTCCGCCATCAAGATCAGGTTCTCCTCGCCAGTGAGGAGGTTGTCCACCGCCGAGAACTGGCCGGTGACACCGATCACGGCGCGCACCGCATCGGGGTCGCGGGCCAGATCGTGGCCCGCGACCTGTATGTCGCCACCGTCGGCGGCGATCAGCGTGGACAGAATCTGAACCGCCGTGGTCTTGCCGGCGCCGTTGGGGCCGAGCAGCGCGAAGACCGTTCCCTCGGCAACCTCCAGATTGATGCCGTCGAGCACCACCTGGTCGCCGAACGACTTATGTAGCTCAGTTGCCACGATTGCTGACTGGGGTGAGATAGCAATCATGCTCCCTCCTTTGGTAACTGGGCACGGAATCCATGTGGGTAGGCAAGCAGTCGATTCATATGTCAAGATCCTCCACGGCGGGCTGCTCGGCCATCCCGGCGATCATGTCGTACAACTCGGCGGGAATCTTCTCGTGCAGCGCATCGAGGGAATCGACGACCTCAAGCGTGGATTCTCCCTGGGTGAAGGCCCAACTCTGCTCGCCAACGCCGAGATATTTTTGCCATCCCCCGAACCAGCCACTAGAATCCGAGCCGGTCCAGCTCCAGTCAGGGGAACGGTTCATGTGTACCACGAACTTGTCCGTGCGCGTCCGGTAGACCCGAAACACCTCGACCCGTTTTCCGGTGGAATGTCCCCACTGGCCAAGGAGCACACCGGAGAAGCGAACCTTGCGCCCCACGCCGTGCCCCACCTGCACCGTGATCTCCTGGTAGCCCTCCCGGCGACCCTCTTCCACCTCGACGAACCGACGCAACGCCCGCCCGATCGCCGCCGACAGATTGCCGCCGGCCAGTTCCTGTGCCCGCTGGTAGACCGGGAGATCATCGTCGGACACGTAGATCGTCTTGTTCGGCATCGTTCCCTCCATCGCCACTCCTAATATACGTATACTAATACGCACATATTAGCAAAGGCACGAGGCACACGGCGCCGCGACATGTCCTACAGTGCTGGCCCTCTGCGGTTCATGAACGGACAGTTTGACAGAGTTGAAGTGGTCGGCGCAGGCCGGAGTCGTCCGCTTCGGGTCGCTTCACGATCTACCCGGCGGGCTCGCTAGAGACGCGCTCGTCCTCGGCAGCTACCCACCCCGCCACCTCCTCCGCGGGCATCGGCCGGCCCAGGTAATACCCCTGCGCGCTATCGCAGCCCATGGACCGGAGCAGATCGAGCGTTGCCTGATCCTCAACTCCCTCGGCCGCCACCCGCAAGCCGAGATTGTGGCCGAGGCCGACGATGGCGCCGACAATCAAGGCATGGTCTACGGTATCGGCCAGGTCGATCACAAACGACCTGTCGATCTTGATCTCGTCTACCGGCAGACGTCTGAGATAGGACAGAGAGGAATAGCCGGTGCCGAAGTCGTCGATCGCGACGCGAACTCCCATGTCGTGCAACCGGGTGAGAATCTTCATCGAGTGCTCCGGATCGGACATCACGGCGCTTTCCGTTAGCTCCACGGTGAGGCAGGGAGCGTCTATAGTGAGGGTCTGGAGGAGACGGCCAATCGAGTTGACCAGGCGGGCATCGTGCAGGTCGCGGGACGAGAGGTTGACCGCCACGCAGAGCGACAGATCCGACTGCCGCCAGCGTTGCATCTGGCCCAACGCGGACTTGAGCGCCCAGCGACTGAGCGGGCCGATCAGTCCGAGCTGTTCGGCCAGCGGGATGAACTGCTCGGGCTGCAGCAGGCCGTGCGCCGCATGCGGCCAGCGGACCAGCGCCTCGACGCTGTTGACCCGTCCGCTCTTGAGATCCACCGTCGGCTGGTAGTGCAGGACCAGTCGATCGCGATCAATCGCCCGGCGCAATTCGGCGATGAGCTGAAGCCGCTCCGGACTATTTTCATCCTGCTCCGGTGAATAGATCGCGTAGTCGCTGTGATTCCGCTTGGCCACGTACATGGCGACATCGGCCCGCTGCAGCAAGGTCGCCGCGTCGTCGCCGTGGCGCGGGAAGAGGGTGATGCCGATGCTCCCGTCGATGTCGGCAGTTTGATCTTCCAGCACAAACGGCTCGGCCAGGGCCTGGCGGATTTTGCGTGCCGTGACGCTGGCGCCACGCGCTGTGGCGCCGGGGAGCAGCATGGCGAATTCATCACCGCCCATGCGGGCGATGGTGTCCGACTGGCGCACCACCTGGCGCAGGCGGGGACCGATCTGCTGCAGCAGGAGATTGCCGTAATGGTGCCCGAACGTGTCGTTCACTTCCTTAAAGCGATCGAGGTCCATCATGAGCAACGCCAGCGAGCTTCGCTCGCGCCGTGCGGTGGTGATTGCCTGATGCAGCCGGTCGTCGAACAGCGTTCGGTTGGGAAGATCGGTCAGGGCATCATGCAGCGCCTGGTGACGCAGTGTTTCCTCAAACCGTTTGCGGTCGCGGCTATCGCGGCCGATGCCCTGCACACCAATCGGCTGGTCGTTGCGCAGAATCAGTCGTGTGTTCAGCTCGAGGGGAATCCGGCTGCCATCCTTGGCGAGCAGATCGAGATCATAGGTGGTGCGGGATCCGCTCTGCAGCTTTTCCAGAATCCTCCCGCGTGCCATATCCAGGTGCTCAGGCGCAATCACATCGTCGATGTTTAGCTGCAGCGCTTCGTCCTCTGAGTAGCCACTGAGCCGGCGGGCCGCCGCGTTGAGGGCGGTAAACTTCCCGCTGAGGTCATGCGTGAACACCACATCGGTGGCGTTCTCAAACAACTCGTGATAGCGCTCCTCGCTCTCGCGCAGTGCCTCCTCGGCCTTTTTGCGTTCGGTAATATCGTTGAAAATGCCGAGCACACCGATGATCTCACCGCTCGCATCGCGGTGTGGCGCATAGGTTGGCGCCACCCACCTCGCCTGCTGGGCATCCGACACCATAAACGGTGCGTCGGGTCCCTGCACCGTCTCGCCAGCCAGTGCCCGCCGCAACAGCGCCTGAATTTCCGGGTTCCGAAGGAGGGGAAAGAGGTCCGGCGCCACCCGGCCCAGGACCTCCTCCGCCGCTATACCGCTGACCCGCTCCATATATGGGTTCCACAGGAGATAGCGGAATTCGCGATCATAGGCCACGATTCCCTGCCGGGCATTCGAGATCAAGTCCTGGCTGAACTGATTCATCGGCATGTTGCTAGGTATACATCCCGTCGACGATGCGCCCAATCATACTGTCCGGCGCGGGCACGTAGCTCCATGCTCCCTGCATCTGGTAAGTATATGCGGTATTACCGACCCCACGCCGCTTTCTTAAACACACCCCCAGGAAACGAGGAGGAGAGACCACGTGGATCACAAGATTATTGGGACCACCATGCCCGTGTTGGAGATCGACCTCCAGCAGGGCGAAAGCATTATTTCTGAAGCCGGCGAGCTGTCCTGGATGAACAGCTCGATTGAGCTGAACACCCACACGCAGATGGCCGGCGGAGGTGGCATGTTCGGCGCGCTGAAGCGGGCGGCGGGCGGTGGCACGCTCTTCATGACGGAATATCGTGCCGCCAACGGCCAGGGACTGTTGGCCTTCGCCACCAAGGTGCCGGGGCATATCTTGCAGGTCGATGTGGAACCCGGCCAGGAGTACATGATCCACCGTCATGGCTTCCTCTGCGCCACGCCGGGCGTCGAGCTGGGCATCGGCTTTCAGCAGTCGCTGGGGGCGGGCGTGTTCGGCGGCGAGGGGTTTCGGTTGCAGAAACTTACCGGCTCTTGCACCGCCTGGATCGAACTCTCCGGCGAGGTCATCACCTACGACCTGAAGCCAGGCGAGACGCTGCGGGTCCATCCCGGCCATGTCGGCATGTTCGAGAGCAACGTGAACTTTGAGATCACTCGTATCAAAGGCGTGAAGAACATGATCTTCGGTGGCGACGGCATCTTCCTGGCCGCGCTGACCGGCCCCGGCCGAATCTGGCTCCAATCCATGCCGCTGGCGAACCTGGCCCATGCGCTGTCGCACTACATGGCCGCTGGAGAGGTGAAGGCCGCGGGGGCCGGCGGCGTGATCGGCGCCGTGATCAAAGGCGCGACCGGGTAGGGAAGAGGACCATGTATAAACTATTGATCGGCCCGTCAACTCCCCCTGATATAGGCCAGGCTCCCCGCATCATAGCGCCCGAGCACCTCGTGTGACTCGGCTTCCAACACGCCGCCGAGATACGTCTCGATGTGCCGACGAAGATACGGGATGCTTTCCATTGCCGTGCCCATGCCGGCAACCGCGTCGTGGGCGGCAAAGACGATGTGCGGCACGTCGGCCATCACGGCGGCGCCCAGGCACATGGGGCATGGCTCTACCGTGGTGAAGAGCACGGCCCGCTGGTAGCGCGTCCACAGCGTCTCACCGCCGCTCTGCAACGCCTCCATCTCGGCATGGCAGAGTTGGCTTCGCCGTCCCCGATGGCGCGCGCGCCCCCGGGAGACGATCTGACCGTCGATCACCAACACCGAGCCGATGGGGTGCTCCCCGGCTCGGCCCGCCGCCTCCGCTTCTCCCAGCGCCTCACGCATCATGACCTCCAGATCGAGGCCGGCTACCAGCGGCGAGAGGGTGGACTCCGTCATGACTGCGCTCCCTCTCTGGCGGCGTCTGCACGGCGGGCGGCATCGAGCTGATCGTTGTGCTTCTTCAGCACGTCGTCCAGCGCCTCGCGCAGGATACTGGCTTCGTTTCGCTTGACCGCCCGGGCCAGATTGGACAGCCGCTCGAGTTGCGTCGCCGTGTAATGGCTGGTCTTGGTAATCATCCGGCTGTCGGCCAGCGGCAGGGACACCTTGTTGCGACCGGTCGATTTCGCCACGTACAGCGCCTGGTCGGCGGCCCGCAGCAGCTCCACATCGTTGCTCCCATTGCCCGGAAAGGCCGCCAGCCCGATCGAGCAGGTAAGCTGCATGTCCGCGAACTCCTCGCCCAGCCGATCCGCTGCTCGGCGGCGAAACTCTTCCACCAGCGTGAAGGCATCGTCCAGTCGCGTGTCCGGCAAGGCCATGGCAAATTCGTCACCCCCGTAGCGAGCCAGTACGGCCTGCTCCGGTAGGCTGTCGCGTACCACCGCCGCGATCAACAGCAAGGTCTCATCGCCGCGGCGATGCCCGTGGACGCTGTTCACCTGCAAAAAGTCGTCGATGTCGAACAGCCCGATAGCCAGCGGGTCGCCGCTGGTCTGGGCGCGGGGCACCAACTCGTCGCGCAGCAGATGGCGGAAGTAGGAGGAACTGACCAGCCCGGTGAGGCTGTCGGTGGTCGGCTGCTCAAAGGTGGCGGGGTAGGTGGTCATGGCATTTCCTTTCAACTCGCATCGATTACATGCATCGGTGCCGGAGCATACATATGTATAATGCCGTGGAACGCCGAAATGCAAGTGGCGGGAGTCTGAGGGTTGGGAAGGCAGTGGGTCCAGGAGGGCCTATCCACGAACTACGTCATCTCGATCTGACCGGGTTGCGCAGATGCCTGTGGGGTATCAGATGAGGATCTTGCCTCCATTGGTGGCGTGCGTCGAGATCTGACCGAAATCCTGACGGAAGTGGCGGAGGGACGGTCCGAACTGCTTTACCTTGGACCGTAGCAGTACCTTCACGGAGGTTGGAGGAGCGCCGCAAGTCGCGTGCATTCCGCAGTTGGAAGAGAGCCCTCCGACGGTTACCCCCATCGCCGCCACGAGGAACTGTGTTTACGCCTCCATGAGGCGCCCACGAAAAATGCTGACCCGTTGTAGAGCATCGCGTATGGAGCGGACAGAGCAACGGCCCAAGACCCGGGTCGCCGCTGCCGACAACGCGACTCTATGGCTGGATTCTCCCGTTGAAGTTCTCGGATGAATCGCCAGCGCGGCACTGGGGCCAACTAATCCGTCCGGCTCCAGATCCTGAAGGCCCTGACGCGGCAGCTTCCCGAGACAGATCACACCGAGAGGTTTCCGCCTCGAGCACCTCTATGAGACCAAGCACCTGCTGGATATGATGGTCCTCCAGTTGTGTCGCACGGCGCAGGGTAGCCGTTAGATCGACCTGACGCTCCTGGGAGTCGACCCGTGCCATCCCGAATCCGTAGTCAATGTAACTTTCAGGCACGCCCAGGGCGCGGGCATACTTCGAGAGGGTGGTCAGACGCATGCGAGTCCGGTCACCGTTCTCGATTTGATGGACATGCGATTTTGAGACGCCGGCGGCGTATGCCAGCTCGATCATGGACATATGACGGCTCAAGCGCAAGCGCCGAACGCGGTCCGCCAGGGTCTCAGAAGCCATGGAATCGTGAGTCATGTAGATATTGGCCGTACCTAGGTACTGATTGCATCTAGTCCTGTAGGATTATATTCCATGTTCGGGATGCCTCAAGTGACCAACCCGGAGACGACCGCCGATTCCCTTTTTCCGGCTGTTGGACAGCCGATTAAGCGCCGAGAAGTCTTCCGAGCTCTTTAACGGCTTGTATGACGCCCTGCTCGACCGGCGGGCTGAGGCCCATGCCGAGTCCATGGTCCGCGGGCTGGCAGCCGAGCAGGTAGACGCGCGGCGGAAGGACACCGAGGGCGCGAGCCAGGATCAACGCTTTAGACGGGACGGTGTAGTGCATGTCGGCGCTGAACTCGACGCGCGCCTGATCGGACAGTTCATGCACCAGCGGTACCTCCATCTCCAGGAGATAGACGGTTCCCGGCTCCCCTCCCCGATCGGCGGCATCCACCAGGACCAGCATGTCGTAGCCATCCATGAGTTCATGGACCAGAGCAATGCCCGCGATGCCCGACTCGATCACTCGAACGTCCTCCCGCGGGGGTATGGCGGCAAAGCGCCGGACAGCTTCGATGCCGAAGCCATCGTCCCGGCACAGGTCATTCCCCATACCGGATACCAGGACCTTCACGGCGCCGTGACCTCTTCCAGGCCCATGGCAATCTTGACCATCCCGTCCTGTACGGCCACTGGTAGGACTCCCAGCTTCCCCTCCGCATCGAGCCTCTTGCCCGTGCGCAAATCATACCGGCACCCGTGCCAGGGGCAGATGACGGCGGAGCCTTGCAGTTCGCCCAGGTGGAGGCCGAGCGCACTGCCCGGTGGGCACCCGTTTTGGTGAGCGTACACCTCTCCGTCCAGCCGCACCACAAGCACTCCCTTTCCCTCCGGCCAGAGTGCCCGCATCTCGCCGGCGGGGAAATCCTCGATTGGCCCGACATCGACCCAGCGAGGTTTCCGCAGCACGGTTGGGCCAAACTGAATGGCGGTTCGCTTGGGTGGAGAGGGATCTTCCGCCACCAGCATGGTGAAACCGGGGAAGCCCTCGCGTAGGGCCTCTTCGACGACCCGCTGCAGCGTGCCGGCAGAACCAGGACAACTTCCACACGACCCGGAGAGACGCACACGCACGCGGCCGTCCTGTACATCCAGCAAGTCCAGCTGCCCCCCGTGCGACTCGATATAGGCATACGCCGGTTCGAGCGCCTGCTCGACCTGGTCGCGCTCGCTCGGCAGAACCAGGTCGTACATCTCCAGGAGGGTATGGACCATCGGATCCTCGGTTATCCGCTGGACCACGTCCCGACCAGCCGCACCCGCCATCATCTCCAGCACACGTTGGAGTCCTTGCCGGTGGACCAGGTCCACCCCCTCAAGCAGGGCGAAGACCTGTTCCCGGATCTGCTCGTCTTCGATCTGCTCCATGGCCGCAACGCCCTGGCCAACCCAATCGAGCAGGTGTTGGAACTCGGTATCAGGATTCGCTTCAGCCTGGACGGCCTGGGGAGTGGGAATCATTCGCAACGGTATGATCGGGTGGGAAGGGCGAACGGAGACCGGACTCCCATTCTGGTTGGTCTCGGTCATGGGGTGGATGTCCTGGCGGCGCCGTTTGAGGAAACTCTACTTCTGCTTTGCACATCCGCCTGGATCCAGGCGACGGCTTCCTCCAGCTTCTGCCTGCCGAGGGCGGTCATGTCCATTCCCCATCCTTGCTCCACCGGTTCCAGCTCGATGACGGTGGTGCTGGCAGGAAGAGCCTTGAAGTGGTCCATGATGATCAGAAGATTTTCGAGACTGATGACACCGGTCACCGCCTCGGCAATCCGAGCTTGCACCTGCTCTGGGTCCGCGGGGCCTCCCTCCCAGGTGTAGATATGGAGCGTGCCCGGCGCCCGGTCACGCTCCATGGCGCCCGCGAAGATGGCGCGAGTGTACCGGACTGGCTCGTCCTCAAGTCGCATCAGGACGCCGATGGGGCCGAAACTGAAGTCCTCGATGCGGACCTCCTCTGGCCAGCTCAGTTCCTGTAAGCGCTCGACCAGGAGCGGTCCAAAGGAGAGATCGCTCAGGTGCGAGTAGCCCACGCCGGCCAGCAACATCACTAATCATCGGCTCCGCAGGCGCAGGTATTGACCTCACGGCTGATGACACCCTCGTCGGTGTGAATATGAGTGGTGCAGGGCATGCAGGGATCAAACGATCGAATGGCCCGCTGGATGTCGATCCCTTCGAACTTGCCATCCGCCGAATTCTCGAGAATCGGTGTGTTGAGAACGGCCTGCTCGTACGCTCCCGGCGTGCCAAAGGGATCGTGCGGGGACGCATTGATGGTGGAAGGCGTGACGATCTGATAGTTGGTACAGACGCCGTCTTCGAGGACCAGCCAATGCATCAAGAATCCGCGTCCGGCACCCCAAAATCCGACTCCGCGCTGCAAGCCCTTCTTGGGAATCTCGAATTGGGTGGATACCGCGGTCTGGCCGGACTTCATCAAATCCATGCCCTGTTGCCAGATATTGAGCGCCACCAGAGCCGTGTAGGCGACGCAGTAGGCCCTGCCACGGTTGCGTTCAAAGGCGTTCCACTCGTCGGGTATGTGCCACTCCAGCTCCATCTCGGGCAACCTCCCGGCGGGCAAGACCATACGCAGACTGTTACCGGTCGGGAGGATGTACGGATTCTCCGGGAGCTTCTGGGCCATGGCGGTGGTCCACATGCGGGCCGTGCACTCGGCGTCCATGAACTGGCGATCCCAGCGTGGTGACGTGGACCAGGTATATTTTTCCCGCCAATTTGGCGCCTGCGGCCGTGGTTTGGTTTCCTTGTTCCAGGGGTGGAACGGGCTGAGGGGCGCATCGAGCGGATCGGTCTTGAAGCGATGCCCGCTCCAGGCCTCATAAAAGGAATGATCCACGAACTCCTCGAAGCCGAGATTGATATTCTGGAGTTTGGTGGTCACCAATTCCCCGTCGACGATGACGCCGGGAGTCGCCCAACGGCGCTCGCCCCATTCATTGCAATTCTCGTAGGTTGCATCGTAGGCGAAGGGATCGTCCCAGACGCCGCAGTCGATCAGGTTCTTGCGCGTGCGTCCCACCTCGCGGTAGCGAGAGTCGCAGTCGTAGAAGAAGTCGCAGAGGTCGTCGTAGATCGCCGCCACCTTCTTCGAGTAGTCGAAGAACTGCTGGACGCGCAGATAGATCTCGTTAAAGGTGGTGAGGCTCACCGTGGTGCTCACGCCGCCGGGCACAACCGTTTGCGGGTGGGGGAATTTCCCACCGATGAGCACGTATGCCTCCTTGGCAACACGCGTCATGTGCAGCGCTTCGAGATAGAGGTGACCGGTGAGCGCGTTCATATCGCGCATGATGTCGGCGATCTTGCCATAGCCGTGGACGTTGGCATTGGGCGCCGGCGTTGTCTCCGCCCGGTCCCAGATCTCCGGATTTGTTCTGCGCACCACCACCTCCGAATAGTCGGGACCGGCCAGCAGGAAGAGGTGGAGCGGCAGATCGAGCAGATACTCCAGAGCCAGGAGCATGTTTCGCATCACGATGCCCAGAGGCGGCGGCTTGACACCGATTGCCATCTCGGTGGCCAGTGCGGAGCAGGTCGAGTGCACCCCTCCACAGACGCCGCAGGCGCGACTCGTGATATAGATAGCGTCTCGCGGATCCCGGCCCATCATGATGATTTCGTAGCCGCGGAAGAGCGTGGCGACGGATCGACTGTCAAGAACTTTGCGTTCTTGCAAATCGACCACCGTGTGAAAGGCCAGGGCGCCCGCCACGCGTGTAACCGGATCCAGGTTTTTCTGTTTGATGTGCCCGTTACGGGCCAGTAGATCCTCGATCTGGTCTTGTGTCAGCGTCTTGACCGATCCGCCGTTCAAGTCCGGCCGCCGCTCCGTGCTATACGGGTCGGCGATTCCACCTTTTAGGTATGCTCGGCCTTGCTCATCGAACTCAACCGGCAGATTCTTGAAGCACATTGTGCTGTTCGTCCCCTTCCTGTCCAAGTACGCGGTTTACACCCAGAAGATGCCGATCTGTTGCCTGGAGATCACGCAAGAGCGCGGCAAGAGCTCCGTTAATGGTGGTCAAGTGTGTGGGAAGCGGCTCGGCATGGCCCTGGATAGCCTGCAGGCCACCCACCAGCTGTATGAGGTGCTGGTCGGCACGCCGCAAGTAATAGATGATCCCAACCAGGTAGACGACCAGCACCAGAATAACAATGGCGGTAGCGGCGAGCGTCAAGTAGGTGAGGATCATCAGCGTATCGCCGCTGCTCTGGCGCCCAACACCTCTTCGATAGCGCCCGTGTGCTCTTCGATGGCGTGCGCGGAACCAAGGATACCGGTGGCCACCGCGATGGTGGCATCGAGAGCCGCGATGTTCGCCGTATTCCCAGCGATGCCAACGCCGGCGGTCAGGGCGGTTGCCGCGTATCGTTCGATCTGTCGCGCTGCTAGCAACGTCCGGTGGAGGAGATACACCGCCAAGGGTAGAATCACCACCACGGCCACGACCAGCGTGATCCACCAGAGAATGTAGACGATCTCGGGAACGTTCACGTTACGCTCCTTCCTGGCGCACAACCGCCTCGATGGTTCGCACCAGGTGGCCGTCTATGCTGCGGAGTCCCTCGGCCGCTTTGGTCAAGGACTCATTGAGCCGAACCACCTCGGGACCCAGGTGCCCGGTCTGCTGCTCTATGGCGCGTACGCCAAACGCGATCTTGCCCAGATAGCTGGCACGGCTGCTGTACCCGATCGGCTCACCGCCGATACTCCGCAGCGCGCCAATGATCCGTCGAAGATAGAACACCAGGGCGCCAAACAGAATGAGCACGGCAAGTATCGAGAGAATCATCAAGAGTATGGCCACGTGATCCCCTTTCGTGTCGTTTGCCTCGAGCATCGCTGCGAGGTGGTCATCGTACCTGGCCGCCGGCCAGGGCACATCGTGGTCAGCCAGGGCAGTCGTTGGCGTGCGCCTCGATCAGACCGGTAGCGCCGTCGATGGCAATCGCGTTGCTGAGAATGCCGTCCACCGCTCGGTTCGTGTGATGCAGGAGGGGTATATGGACGGTGTTATTGGCAACCTGCTGCCCCACGGTCCAGATGGCCGAGACGGCGCTATTGATCTGGTTCGCCGTTCTCACGATGAGGGTCAGCAGCACCGCGACCACCACGATCACCACCAGCCCCAGAGCGAGAGAGATGGCCCATACGGTGGTAGCTGCCCCTTCGGTCACGAGCATCATGTGCACAATCGATTCCTTCCTGTCTCAGGACTCAGGGTGTGAGGCATGAAGGCCCTCCACGATGCGACCACCGCGAGAACCGATGCTCTCGGTCGTCGAGAGAATCTCATCCGCTAGCCGATTGGTTTCGGCCAGCGCCCAGATGACACGAGTATCGCTCGCGATCTTCTCTAGCGCATGAAGGCCCTCGCCGCCGTGCTTCAGGATGCTCCGTGCAACCAGGAGGATGGCGATCAGGAGAGCAGCGGCGAGGAGCACCACCACCGCCGCGATGACCAAGCTGATTCCCCACACCGTAAAAAGATGGCTGTCTGACATGCGCTAGTCCTTTATCTCGCTCTCGGAGACATCATGCGGAGTTTCCATACCGCGAGTGCGTGGCGGTAGGTCGGTGGCGTACGTACGCCCATCGTTGCGCCCCGGTCTCTTGGAGCCCATGAACTGGAGCTTTTCGTAGAAGAAGTGAACAGATTTGTCGAGCGGACCCGGGGGCGGTACGTCTCCCCATCCTGACGGCACTGCTTTGCTGGGTGTCTTGTCCCAGCGAACTTCCCGGTTGCGATCGTGATTGCTGAGCGCACGGAGCCGGCGAATGCCGAAGCCGACCGTGCGTGAAGCATTGCTCGAGATCAATGACCCCGGCGGACTCTTGTAGAACGGCGCGAACTTATCGGGAAAGCCCGGCATGGTGCACCCGATGCAAGGTCCACCGGCCGCCATGCAGCCTCCCATGTGGGACTGCGCGCCGCGTGACACGATGTTGCAATTCACGACCGGGCCCCAGCATCCGATTTCGACCAGGCACTCTTTGTCGCCATAGTCCTCGGCAAACACGCCTTCTTCGTAGTAACCCGCCCGGTTGCACCCGCGATGCACGGTCTCGCTGAAGAGCCAGGCGGGGCGGCCCAGCTCATCGAACTCCGGCAATGGACCGAGGCCCTGGAGAAACATCAGAATGACCGCTATGGTCTCGGTGAAGTTATCTCCCACCGGAGCACAGCCGGGAATGTTGATGACCGGGAGGCCGAGCGCGCTGCGATAGTCCTTGCCCAGGAAGTCCATGACGCTCATGGCGCCGGTTGGGTTCCCGGTCGCGGCTGGGATTCCTCCCCAGGTCGCACAGGTTCCGATGGCAATAACGGCCGCCGCGCGCTCCGCCATGACCTTGAGCCTGCTGGCGGTGGGGAAGGGCTGATCTTCGTCGTTGTCCATGACTTGGTCGCCCATGGCGGAGAAATAGCCTCCGGTCGCCCCGGCAATGCGCTCGTCGGCAATAGAGCCTTCATAAATGCAGACGTAGGGAGCGTCGAGTTCACCGTTCTGGGCCATCTCAAAGGGGTGGATAAAGTCTTCTCCCACCTCCAGGGAGAGCACGGGATGGTGAAGGACGACCTTGGGCAGACCCGGGATGACGCCCAGGAGCAGGTCTTCGACACTCGGATTGGTGGCGCCGGTGGCCGAGATGCTACAGCCATCGCAGCTCATGCCGGCCAGCCAGAAGGCGTGGACCAGCTTCACCGGACCTTGCGGAGCGTGCATTTTCTCACGCACCGGCCGAGCGGCCACGTCCGGTGGCCGCTCGACCACGGGCGGAAGAACGGCCTCAGGTGGCCCCACCGGTCGTGGCGGAGCCTCAACCGGCGTGGCCATCATGCGAATCGTCATGACCTGACTCCCTTTCCTTTCATATCGTTCCCTTGCCTACGAGGCCAGGGAGGTTTGATGGACGGTGGACGGGCATTCCTCACCCGCGTGATCTGGATCGGTGCACCAGCAATCTTCGCTACATTCACCATGACCGCTGCGTCCCAGGAAGGGACGGAATTCATCCGTGAACCGACGTTTGGCCTCCTCTTTGCCCACCTCGGTCAGCGCGTACGCGTCGCCGGGACGAAACAGCAGGCCGGTGGCCGAAAGATACGCAAGATTATGCATCAACACCGCGGGCTCTGCTTCCAGGAAGCGGCGTAGGTCGGGGACGGTTACCGTATCCGCGAAACCCTCGCCCAAGAGCCAATACATGACTTGCAGGATCTCGTCCTGCCAGTAGAGGTCATCAAGCGGGGAGGGAGAAGAACTACGATCCATTTCCATTGGGTACGATCTCTCCAGCGATCTTCTTCACAGTGGCCAGAAGTGGTGTTTCTCCACCCATGTCCATGGGCGCCACGCCTCGTCGGTCGGCCTCTGTCACCGACTCATCGAAGGGAACGGTGGCCAGGAGCGGAACGTTATGGCGCGCGAAGTATTCGCGGACCGCTTCAACGTCGCGCTCGTCTCGTGCTTTGTTGGCAACCGCATAGACTCGTTCTATACCGAGTTCGTGGGCGAGTTCCGCGGTGCGCCCCGCGACTTCCAACGACTTGTAGTACGGCTCGGCCACCACCAGCATGGCATTGACGTACCGGGTGGTACCACGCCGCAGATGCTCCAGGCCCGCCTCCATGTCCGTGACGGTAATCCCAGTTTCGTCTCTCATCAAGTGTCCCATTAGCTCACGCACGGTGGCATGTGCACCGCACAGTCACCCGGCGCCGGCGTGATCGACGGTCGCCATCAGCAACAGCGTCACGTTGTCGCGCGCCTGAACGGCGTATCCATTGATGATGTCACTGGTCGACTGCCGGAGCGTGAGGACGGTCTCGCCTTCGGCATTGGTTCGTCGCTCAAGAAGGTCGCGCGGGATAGAGCTGACCCGCTCGGCGTCCGCGCGCGAAAGGCCAAGCGTAATCGCCAGGTTCGGCGCAGGGTCGGCGTCGATGGCGAGAACTTTGTGGCCCTGACGAGCGAGAACACGGGCCAAGGTACCGGCTATGGTGGTCTTTCCCGATCCTCCCTTGCCCGCCACCGCGATCGTCATGGTGGTACCGTTGCCCTCGATTCCTGGGGTCAGGGCGGGACAATTGCTACTCTGCGTCTGACTCTGTTCCATAGCGATCTACGACCGTCGCCTGCCAGCCGGCAGCCTATCGGGCTGCGGCGTCTGGGGCCGGTCTGCGGCTCCTTTCGTAACGAGCATTGGTTGCCTCGTGGTCGAGTGTTTCCTCGGCCTGTCGCTTCAGAAACGTGTTCAAAACGTCGCGCTGATACCTGATCGCGATAGTCCAGGAGTCGAGGTGCGAGACGCCTCGACCGGTGAGCTGGTAGACACGTCGAGCCGGTCCCTTGCCGCTCGTGTCCCAGGATGACTCGACCAGGCCCTCAGCTTCCATGCGCCGTAAGTTGCGGTACACGACCGGAGGATCGCTGCTGAAGCCGAACGGCGTCAGTCGGTCGACCAGGTCATAGCCATGCGCGGGCCCCTCGCGCAGTAACAGCAGCAGGCAGGGCAGTACGAAGTTTTTGGGCTGGCCTCCGCTGCACTGGCAGTCACCAGCCACAACGGTGTCGGGCGATCCATGCACGGCGGTCATTCCGCACTCCTACTACCTATGTACGCGCTATACCTATATGTATGTAGCATAATGGCCTACTACGTGCAACTCGGGCGGCCCTAGGTGGAGGGGCAACGAGAGTTCATGACAGGTGGAGACACGTCGGATGGGAGACCTGAGGGTTGCCTTTCTGGGGAAGGGCGGTACGGGGAAATCAACGCTGGCGGGCACCGTCTGCCGGCAGCTGGGCCGGCGTGGGCACACCGTGCTGGCGCTTGATGTCGACACGGCGCCAGGGCTCGCCATTTCCATCGGCGTGCCGATCGACGGGGGGCGGCTTCCACCCAAGCTCGCCGAACTGGTGGAGGGAAAGAAAGGCCGGCACTGGAAAATGGTGAAGGGCGCCGGCCCGGCGCGGCTCGTCGATCGGTTCTCCGTGCATGGCTCGGATGGGATCCGCTTTCTGGAATTGGGAAAACTGCCGGACCGGGTGGAACCGAGCGTGTCGGTGGCGTTTCGCCACGTGATGGAGCGGTTCCGACGGCCGGGCTGGGATCTCGTGGCCGATCTCGCCGCCGGGACCCGGCAGCCCATGTTCGGCTGGGCCGATTTTGCGACGGTGCGGGTGGTCGTGGTTGAGCCGTCCTGGAAGTCCACGCTGACGGCACGCCGCCTGATGCCGGTTGCCACGCACCTGGTGGCAAACAAAGTTCGCTCACGGGGCGAGTTGGAGCTGGTCACGGCAGCTGTCTCACTTCCGCTTCTCGGCGTCATCCCGTACGATAGAGATGTAGTCGAGGCGGAGCATCAGGGCCTTGCGCCGATCGATTTCGCGGAGCGCTCGCCGGCGGTTGAAGCGGCAGCGGAACTGGCGGCTACGCTGGAGGATCTGGCATGAAGGTCGCGGTCATTGGCAAGGGTGGAGTCGGGAAGACGGTTGTCTCCGGCATCCTTTCTCGTAGCCTCGCGCGGCAGGGCTGGAAGGTCGTCGCGCTCGACTGCGACTCGAACCCAAATCTGGGCATCTCCCTGGGCATCGGCGCCGATGCCACTGAACGGCTGGCCGCTATCCGCCAGTCGCTGGACGAGGGTGAGGGAGTGCATGCCCCCACGATTGAGGAGATGCTGGAGCGCTTTGGCGCGCGTGGTCCGGATGGCGTGCGGCTTGCGGTCGTCACCCAGATCGACCATCCCGATCCCGGCTGACCTTGATGTGGTGTCTCACCCGAGCAGTTGCTCGGGCAGATTGAGTCTCATGGAGACGGACAGTCCGCCGTGGTGGCGGACATGGAGGCGGGACTTGGCACACTGACCCGTATGGCGGAGGGCTCGCTTGACCGCGTGCTCCTGGTTGCGAACCCGTCGGTCAAATCGATCGAGGTGGCGCAGCGTGCCCGCCAGATCATTGTCGATCGCAACATTGGGGCCTCGATGGTGGTGGTGGCCAACCGCCTCCGTGATGAAGCAGACCTGGCGCAGATTACCGGAGCGTTGGAAGGCGTTGATCATATCGCGATCCCCGAGGACCCGGCCATTGCCACGGCCGATATTCGAGCCCTGTCTCCCGTGGATGAGGCGCCAGATTCGCGTGCCGTCCGGGTGATAGATGGGCTAGCGCGCTCCTGGACGCACAGTACATAGATGTCGCGCGCACCTACCGAGAACGACTTCCTTCGCGGTACTATTAAGATGTCCATTCGTGGTTGACCTGTGTGTCGCTTGGTTTGGGTGGAGGATGGAGAAGATGAAGATGTCGACGCGTACCGCCCGGTTGATTCTGGTTCCGATTGCCGCGATTGCTCTGGGTGTCTCCGGCTCGCGGGGAACCTCCTCTGCCGCGCCCAAAATGACGCCCGGCCCCATGCACATGGGGCATCACATGGGTCCGGTGAGCTTTAAGGACGATCATCAGGTGGCGCCGGCGGTGACGGCGATGTTGACGCATGCCTCGACCAAAACGTGTGGACACATGGTTATGGGATCTGGATCGGTCAAAATGATTCCAGTACACGTCGGAATGATGGGAACCGCGCCTCATATTGACCTGGTGGTGCAAGTGCATGGGGCAGGCATGATGCGGAAGTTCGGGATCAGCGGCACGCTTATCGGCCCCAGTCCGATGAAGTGGAGTGGGATGGCGGGCTCCGCCGGCACCGGCATGCATGGCAATCTCTTCGTAAAAATGCGACTGATGCCGATGATGCGAGCCGGTACCTTCAAGACACAGATCTTCCTGCACGACATGTCGTGCGGCACGCGGAATCTCGCCTATCAGACCCCAAAGACCATCATTCACTTGAAGTAACGCCGGGGCCAGAGATAGTTCTGGCTGATGTAGGAGACAAGATATGGCATGGTTGCAAAAGAATCCACTGGTACTGGGGATAAGTGGCGCGGTGGTGGCGAGCATGTGCTGTGCCACGCCGGTCCTGCTGGTAACCCTCGGTCTCGCCACCAGTTCATTCGTGCTGGCTTGGCTGAATCTGAAGCCCATCTTCCTGGCACTCGCCGCGGTGCTGCTGGTGGGAGGCCTCGCACTGACGTTGCTGCGGAGCAAGCGGGCCTGTTCTACCAGACGCTTCCGCCGCAGACTCTGGCTCTACCCGTTGGTCACCGCCGTGTCGTTTGGCCTCGGCTACTACCTGCTGATGGATGTGGCCACGCCGCGCCTCTACTCGCAGGTGTACGCCGCCGACCAAACGGCGGTAGCGCATAACGGGATCGTGCTTGAACCAAATGGCCAGGTCGTTACGCTGCGCCGAGCCACGTTTAAGATCTACATGGGCTGCGCGGGATGCGCATCCACGCTGCGAACGGTGTTCCTGGGACTGTCTGGGGTCCATGCCGCGGCCATCGACATCCGACACAAGACCGCGTCTGTGTTGTACGATCCGACCCGCATTGAAGCCAAGACCATTCAGTCCAAAATTCCCTATCCCTGGTATTACACGCCCCATCTCTCGGGCGACATGACCATCGCGGCCCCGTCGGCCGCCACCGTCCAGACCTATTCCATGCTGGCGTTGCTGACACTGCTGGCGGGTGTGCTGGCGTTCACCTCTGCCGGAGTGTGGTCCACAACGCGGCGACGACTGTAAACCATCCACCGCCGATGGGCTGTGAGTTGACCGTTCGACCCATCGGCGTCGTGTGCAACAGCTTACCTGGCCCGGAACGCCCCGACGATTGGTCTCTCATAGAGTCCGAGTTGCTGATTGATGCCCACTGGACGGAGGCTCTGGATAGCGTCGAGGCTCTGGAGCGTCTGACCGTTATCTGGTGGTTCGACCGGCGTGAAGGCGAGGATGTGCCCATGAAGGTGCATCCTCGTGGCGACCAGGGCATTCCGCTGCGGGGGCTGTTTGCCACTCGTGCCCCTATTCGGCCCAACCTGCTTGGCCTGACGACCGTGGAGGTTGTGAGCCGGGATGGGAACATCGTCCAGGTTCGCGGGCTCGACGCATTTGATGGCTCACCCATCCTCGATCTGAAGCCCGCCTAGCTCACGGAACGGAGAGCCGGAGCAGACACACGGCCGGCTTCAATCGCCCCCGTCCCCCCGATCCACTCGGCTGGTGACGGCTTGCCGCATGACCGGATCGTATTCCATACGCCGGGCGGTCCAGGCGGCGGCCTCACTGCCGTGTAGCCGTGCCACGACATGCAGCGCCATGTCGATGCCGGCCGAGACACCGGCCGACGTCACCACGTGGCCGCTGTCGATCACCCGTGCGTCCGCTCGCATGTCGACAGCCGGGTACTGTTCACGCATCCATTCGACGCTCGCCCAGTGGGTGGTGGCAGGCCGTCCGTCGAGGATGCCACGCTCCGCCAGCAGAAAGGCGCCGGTGCAGACGCTGGTGGTGAGCTCCGTTCCCCTATTCTGGTCGGCGATCCAATCCAGTAACGTATCGTTGCAGCGCTCCTGGCGCGTCCCCGGACCACCCGGCACGACCAGGATGTCGAGTGGTGGATGGTGGTCGATGGTGTGATGCGGCTGAACCAGCAGCCCACCCCGGCACCTGACCAGCCGAGCTTCCTGGGCAACCGTCAGGACCGTGAAGAGGCGGGAGTCGTCCTCGGTCTGTCCGGGAGGTCGAGCCACCGAGAACACCTCAAACGGCCCGCAGAAGTCGAGCACCTCGACCTCGTCAAAGATCACGATGCCGACGGTACGGTGCCCGTCTCGCTGCTGCCGCGGGGTGTCCTCCACCATCAGCCTGCGATCCGACTTGCGGCGTACCATCCTGGCGCGGCGATCTTGCCGTCCAGATCATGCAGGTACATCGACTCGATCGTTTCCACCTTACTCACGCTCATTGTAAACATGAACACGAGAGGCCGCGAGAAGAACGGTGCACCAACGCTGCCCGGCCCGCCCGCATTTCTTGCTGGTAGGTCAGGCGAACACCTTCAAGGCATGCTCTTTTGCCAGGCGACTGATAGCACTCTCGTGGGGTAGCCCGTGCGTATCGATGCCGTCACTCACGCCCAGAATCTCGATGCCGATGGGTTCGCCATTGGCTGCGTAGTCGATCCGACGTTCGTGGTCGATGTCCTCGCCATAGGCATACGGCAGATCACGGAGTCAAATAAACAGAGCATCTGCGTCGAGATCACGGTGCAGTGTGAGAGCCATTCGTGCGTCGTCTAGCTACCCCGACCCCAGTATCTTTTTGGAGTGGTTATGAAGCAGCCATCGCTCGGCGGCTGCGCCATTCGCCGCGAGCCAGCATAACGGAGGCGACAGTCAGCATCAGCGCTACCCCGATGATGATCCACTCAAGCGATCCACTGCCCTGATCCGGGTCGACCTTGAAGATTTCCTCGATCCAGGTTCTGGTGATGAGCGTGACCGCGAGCAACGCCGCGCTCGCGAGCGCCATGGCGCTTTCGATCCAGAAGGCTTTCCCCAGTCGTCGATAGGTTTCCACGGTATGCTCTCCTCTCAGCGGAGCTAAGGAATACAACTCGCCAACCGGCGTTCTTCCCATACGGTCCAGTCTCTCATCAGTGCTGCCCGACCAAGGACGGACGCGTGCCGAATTGCGCTCTATCAACCAGCATGATACATTTCTGGTTGACATGGCAAAGAGATGTACCTGCACGAACTAGGCGCTGCGCGACCAATGGCGCGTGGCCCAGCGACGGTAGGCGTGGAAACTGCCTGGTGATGCGCAACAGCGAAGGCGCCGTTTTCGGACTACGTCTGCTCGGAACGTCAGATCTCGTCGGGAGGGTGATCGCCGGTTTGCCCGTCGATCAACTCGCGCAGGATATCCATGTGGCCGGCATGCCGGGCGGTCTCCTCAATCATATGAATGAGCACCCAGCGCATCGACACGGTGGCGCCATACCACGAGACGCCGGTGTCCTCGAGAGCCAGGTCCTGAATCGCGCTGTCCGCCGCGGCCCGGGCACGGCCATACAGCGCCACGATGTCCGCGCTGGTCTCGTGTGGCTCCGCCCGCATGTCTGCTTCCGGGTCGTTGGGATCGAACGGCAAATCCTCTGTTGGGCGGTCAAAGGTTTCGCAGAACCAGCCGTATTCCACCCACGCCAGGTGCTTGACCAAGCCCAACAAGTTGGTCCCCGACGGAGTCATCGGCCGTCGCAGTTGGGCGTCGTCCAGGCCCCCCAGCTTCCATAGCACGACCTCACGGTGCCGGTCGAGGCTGGCCTGCAGACTCTCCTTCTCGCCACCGGTGAATGGCACTCGTCTCATGCAGACACTATAGCAGCCCAGTCTGACGATGAGCATGCGGAACCGCCTCAATCGAGAGCCAGCCCTCGATGGCCTCATAGATGTTCTGCATCAGCTCGCCGTACGTCTCCCCCTGTGTCATGCACCCTGGGAGTGCTGGCACTTGGGCCCAGTAGCCGCCGCCTTCGGTCTCTGCGACTCTGTGAATTACGGCTTTGATCTTCACGGTTGTACCCTCTGCGCTAGGATACCGCTTTGTCGGTGAGCGTCTCAGGATAGAGGCAGACAGTATCGCTCGTTTGCCCCTCACGTGGTGCGCTGTTATCCTGTAATGTATGTTACAGGAAGCGAATGGTTCTGCCATGTATCCGTGCCCAGCGAGTGAACTCCAGCGGGACGTCTGGCTTCTTCTCATCTATCGAATCCCGGCGGAACACTCCTCTGCCCGCACCACGATCTGGCGCGAGGTGAAGCGCCTGGGCGCCCTCTCCCTACAGCATGCGGTCTTCCTTCTTCCCCTCTCCGAGGCGAATCGCGCGGCATATGACCGCCTCTCGCGTCGTATCGAGGAGTATGGAGGTGAAGCCACGATCCTGCAGGCGACTTCGTCCGCCCCTGGGTGGGACCAGAAAACCGTCGAACGGTTCAACGGAGCGCGGGACGAAGAGTACGAAGAGGTCGTCGACGAGACCGAGCGCTTTCGGGAGGAGATCGAGCGAGAACGACGTAAGGGGAAGTTCACCTTCGCCGAGTTGGAAGACGAGGAGAGCAATTTAGAGCGGCTGCGCAAGTACCTGGCGCAAGTCGAGGCACGCGACACCTTCGACGCGCTGGGAGGGGGCCGGGCAGCGGCCGAGGTCGACCGCTGTGCCGAAGTCCTGGAGGCCTTTGCCCAGGAAATCTACGACCGCCAGTCCTCCCTGGACAGTGACACCCTCTAGACATCGCCGCACCGGACGCGGGACGACACCATCGATCAAGTAGGAGCCATGGCCCACAGTATCAGCGACGCGCTCTCAATCTTTGCTCTCTTTCACTTCTCGACCAGTACCCTGACCGGGCTCCTTGATCGCTACGGGTATCCACTCGTTACGCTCTTCGTCGCTGTCGAGTCCAGCGGCATTCCCTTTCCCGGTGAGACCATGCTCGTCACTGCCGCCGTCTACGCTGGCACCGGTCACCTCTCTATCGCGGGGGTCATTGTGGCGGCCGCCCTCGGCGCCATCATCGGTGACAACCTCGGGTATACCGCCGGCCGCTACGGCGGGCATGCTCTCGTCACCCGTTACGGCCGCTACGTCCGACTCCGACCCGAGCATCTCGACTCCGCCGAACGTTTCTTCGACAAGCACGGAGACAGGACGGTCTTCCTCGGCCGCTTCGTGGCGATCCTGCGCGCCTGGGCTGCGTTCCTCGCCGGCACCAATCGCATGCGCTGGTCCAAGTTCCTCGTCTTTAACGCAG
>JAABUJ010001033.1_pt1 | contig 44878 bp, 42 predicted proteins | sample 5559131 | NCBI WGS metagenome assembly JAABUJ01 (sample SAMN10711875, study PRJNA513366) | rock metagenome | isolation source: Antarctica rocks | place: Antarctica: Victoria Land, Mt New Zealand nord | collected 2016-01-07
AGAATTCACTGAAAGAAGTGTTGACTATTAAGACTTCAATAACATTTTATAGATCTTCTTTTATTAGTCATCTTCTCATAAGAGTAAATCATTGATTGCAGTTCTTGCAAGTAAGAATTGAAACAGATTGTTGCTTTGTAAAGAAGTTGTTGAAGTTCATTGTGATGATAGTTGACACATAGTATAAGAAGTGAATAAAGTAAAGTAACAATGTATGCATCAAAGATAATATAAATAAAACAAATAAAAAGCTTTTATACCTCTTGTTCTGTAAGACAGTAGTGCTTATTCATCTTAATGACTCATATTAAGCTGTCAATGAACAGTGCTCTCTAAGTAACTATGAATGCTTATTTATCTATTCAACAAGATGCATATTAAGCTGTTAAAAGAACAGTACTTCTGTAAGTAACTGTAAATACTGATTTTTACTGAAATCAATTCTTTTTAAATCTTCTAAATCAAACATACTTAGCTGCTGAAGATGCTTGTTTATCTAATAGACATATATTAAGCTGTCATCACTGTGCTAATTTCACTAAAGTCAGATTTATCACAAATCTTAATAGTCAGTAACACTGCTAAAGCTGAATTCACTGTGAATCTTAAAAGTCTGCAGACTCAGCTATTATATACATTAGAAGTATGTACTTTCTCTGAGAAGCTTCTTGCTAATTTGAGCTCATAATTTATTGAAAGAAATGAATATTCATGCTATATTATGTTATCTAGTGAAATCTCTAAACTATGTTGTCTATGAGCACATCTTGATTAAGAAAGTTACAGAAGAAGTAAAAAGAATGTTGACTGCAGTTAATGTAAGTAAAGTCTTCACTTAGTCTTTGATGCTAGTTCTATTCTGCTTTATAGAAGCAGCTAGAACACTGCTTCTCAACATTATAGACTAATTAATTAATTTTATTAATGATTTAAAAATGTTTTACATACTGTTGATCTAGCTTCTTATTAGTTATAGCTAAAATAAAATATCTGTAATGTAGTCTTAATAATTTATAGTCATCAATTCTTAAAACAAAAGATTAATACTTTTAATTATAATGATATTTAACATTTATTTTTACAAAGTCTATTGCTATTAAGTACTTCTCTTACAAGTCTTACTGCTTTTCTTATAAGTTTTACTTTTATTTATTATATTTTCTTTCTTAATCTATGTCATCATAACTATTCATCTCACTTATAAAGTATTTAAGAAGATCTTATATCTAAATGAATAAATTATCTTATACTTTCTTATTAATTGCATCAGCAACTTCAATTTATAAAAATGATACTGATAGAATATATTTAGATTTGTAAGTAAAGATAACATTAAGTGTAAAGACAACATTTATTATATATTGAGTGAACTTTCTAGTGTTGTTAAAATTAAACTAAATAATAAATAAGCTTTTAGATCACTCTGCTGTCTTTGTTATAATATTAAGATAAAAGTACAAGGTAATTTTCACTATTTAATTTGTGATTATCTGTCTGTAAGTGATAAGTCATCATATACAGAAGACTTACATCAAGATGCTTAAATAACAATCTTTATAGCTTAAATAAAAACTTAAGATTACAGTCTGAGACAATAGTCTTTAATAGATCTTAATTTACAAGATATGACTAACTTAGAAAACTGTGAGCTCATTGCTTTGCTGTTATGAGACTTTATGCTCAATAGCTATAAGCTGTAATCTTGTGATAAATCTATGTAGTAAGTGAATAGTGACTAAGTGAACATCAGGTAAGTCATGTGCAGCTATGTGACTAAATGAAATAGGCAACAGTAAGAAGTTAGGTCATATTGATATGCAGTCTTGATGAAATTGAGCATAGAGGTCAGTGATGATGAGGTGTGGTGTGTGATGTTCAAAGCAACTTTGTTTTGACAATTTAGTGAAGCTGTTTTGGGGTATGATTTAGCCTGTAAGTCGCTCATGGGTGTACAAACTGGTGATTTGGCTCAAAACTGACTTGTAAATGCGGCGTAATTGAGTCTTCTTTGACGGGGGATTTCGTGCGTAATAGGCCACGTTGTGATGTGCATGCCAGTAGGGCTATCCGGAGTCTTGAAGACTATGTCGGCAGTCACATCCTATATGGTTAGCTTCTTTCGCTTTAGATCTATGCTGGCCCCTTCCTTAGCTAAAGTATCTGTCCCTAGAAGGACTCCGGCGCGGAGGTTGTTCACAATGTAGGCTATGGTGACTAGCTTTAGTGGCGACGGCGAGGTGTTGCTGAGTATGTAGACTGGTAACTCCACAATCTGATCCAGTACTTGCTCTTTGGAAAAGCCTTTTGCCGTGATAGGGGTGTGCTTTTAATTTTAGCCGTGTCGACTAAGGATGGATCAATAAACCTGGTGGTGCTCCCGGTGTCAAGGCAAATGGTTTCGGTGGAGTTATTAGGTCGAAATAAGGCTGTCTTAACTGCTGTATAGCCGTGGGCGGGTGGCCGGGGGACGACGACGATGTTTTGCAAGGCGTGTTCGACGTAATTGGCGTACCGGCTGGCGTTTTGGGTATGCCGCTGTGGGTATCCACTCCATGGTAATTGAGGGTGTGGGATATTAGCTGATCGAAATTTAGGAAGGTCATATGGCACCGTTGACACGAATAAGGTGGGTGGCCGTGCCGTGGTTGTGCGGAGTCGTTACGGAAGTTCTGCGTGGCAGGCACACAGGTCAAGGCCTAGAATAGGTATGAAAGCTCTGTACAGCAGGCACTGCTGAGGCCTCTTAAAGCTCAGAAGCTCATGTAAGCCCCACTGAGGCAGTGGCAATAGAATTTAGACCTAGCTGTAGCGCAGGGGTCTGCACATGGCTAGATGACAGTCATGGAAGGCATTTACCTCAAAGGCATGGCTCGGAAGATCATGTTCAAGTGGTTTACTCGCTTGTTTATAGCCACAGTTTTCTTGCACTTTGTAATTCGGACAGCAATCGACTCCTATTCTGGCAGTATATACATTGACTATGAAAGTCTTTTCCTATGGCGTCAACTGTCCGGGTCTTTTATGCAGTCGCATGAACTAGCAAAGTCTTATACCCCTTCTATTTCTAATGTTCAAGGTAGATATCTAGGACTAGTAAAAACAGCGATGCCAAAGACTGTCAACGTGCATGCAATATTACAGTAGTAGGCCCTTGCTACTGAAAACTTCCTTTACAACTGTGTATTTTCTATGTAGCTCCCACTAGCCGCAACGCACTGGGCGAGAGGGTTTAGATCTACAAACCTCTCTCACTCAACACGCTCTTCAATTCTCGAGAGAATGCAAGGATGTGTTTCGAGCTCATCATGGTGTAGTGAGCACCGGGAACATCATGAAAGCGAGGCTCACTCCGTGAGAAGTCCTTCCACTTACTGAGATGGTTGGCGACCCAATCCGCTTTGTCCTTGGCCACAGCTTGCAATGGAATCGCGAAGAAAACATCAATACTCGCAACAGATCCGGATGGATCATATTCACGCGCAGCATATTGCATAGCATGGGCCAGCGATGTCCACGTCGCCAGTTTGTTCTTGTCGAGAGAGAGTTCCTCCAGTCGCGCGGGCGGCGCAATTTGTAACAAATGTTCCAGGACCTGGTCATTGCTGAGCTTATGCATCTCCGCCGAGATCTTGTGCGCGTGTTCTTCGGTGGTGAGATCCAGGAAATAGGACAAGTTGAGCACAACTTCCACCCAATCCAAGTCCTTCATACGCATTTTGATATGAGGAGGAAGATTGAAAGACCCGAGGAAGGCGACCGTATCTCCGTGACTCTCGAAAACCTTGGTGATCTCGAATGCCAGCATAGCTCCAAAAGAGTACCCGGCAATAGCATAAGGTCCTTCTGGCTGCACTCTCTTGATATTTTGGTGGTATATTGACACAACTTCCGAGATGGAGCCAAAGAATTCCTCACCTTCGTTGAATCCCCTAGCTCTGAGCGCGTAGACGGAGCGGTCTGTTATGTATTGGGCGAGATTCAAGAAGACAAGAACCTCGCCTACTCCAGGGTGAACCAGCCACAGTGGTGTTTTGCCTTCATGTTCCCGCAAGGTGACAACAGGAGAGTAAGGCTGCGGACTCGATGATAGGGTGTCCAAAGCATTGGCCATACCACGGACCGTCGGATTTGTCAAGACCGTGATCAAGGGGATTTCTTCCTTGAGTGCGAGTGATTCCTGAATATGGCGTTTGAGTGCGATGAGGTCGATTGAAGTCACCCCAAAATCGAATAAGCTGCTACTTACCCCGACCTCATCAGCAGCTATATCAAATCGCTCGCAAATCACCGACAGGATCAACTCCTCTGTCCTGGTGGATGCCTTCTCTCGGTGCGCAGTCCGATAGGACTTGATGGCATCATGGTTCAGTTTCTGGACATCGCGGTACATTCCGCTCTCAAACGCGGTGCGTATCTTGGCTCGAGAGAGCTTCCCCAACGATGTTTTGGGAAGTTGAGATTCTTCAAGTGGAATGATCTCGTACGGCCTCACTCCGCAAACCATACCAGATACATTCGCGATAGCATCAGTTGTATCCGTACGAGCTTTGGCATCCTGTGGATCATAGGACGGAAGGTAAACGACGCAGAGGGTTTCAGTCTCGGAGCTTTTCAGTCGATATGGAAATACGGCAGTGTACGATGGTATCATGCCAGGGATGAGGGCTTCATCCAATGCTGCTTCAAGTTCATGCGGAAAGTGCTTGACACCATTGATGATGATGCTCTCTTTGACTCTGCCGGTAAGGTGGAGGTAACCTTTCTCGTCAATACTTGCCCGATCGCCCGTGATGAACCAGCCGTCAGAAGTAAAAGCTTCGGTTGTTGCTTGCACGTTATTGAAGTATCCTGCGAAAACCACTGGTCCGAAAACTTGAAGATTCCCGATCTCGTCGGTGGCTGCTTCCGTCCCGTCATCTTTGACAACGCGCATTTTCATCCCCGGAATGCAAGTTCCCAGAGATGCAAACTCAGAGGTTTTCTCTAAGTCATATGATGGACAAGTCTTTCCATAGCTTGACCCTGCACAAGTCTCCGTCATGCCAAAGCCAGGACGAATTGGCTCTCCAGCAGCGTGGTATCGTTGCAGTTGCTTGGTGAGCGCCGCACAGGTGTCCACAACGTTTGCTTCCCCTCCAGATATGAGCGCTCTTAGAGAGCTCAAATTAAGGTCATTGCGCTCAGCTGGAAGAAGACTGACGTCATCCAGCGTACGCCTCAAAGAAGCCAGAAAGAAGTTTGGAGCAAATGTGTAAGTAACGCGATGCTTATCGATCAGGTTGAGAAATGATACCGGTTCCGTGATTAGGTCTGCAGCAGGCGCGTGGATCTGCTCTGCACCTAGGCTCATTGCGTGCAGGTGTATTTCAGTCAGATTCGCAACATGGTCCATCCCAATCCAATTGAGAAAGATATCATCCCCAGATGTTTTGTGGTGTCTGCGCTTTCCCACAAGAGCTGTGAGAATCTGTCCGTGACGAAGACAGACTGCTTTCGCATTCCCCGTGGTTCCCGAGGTCAGCATGAGAACTGCTGGATCGTCTCGTCGTTTCAGATTGGCCGACTCGAAGCCCGAGTTTTCGAAGCCATCACGTGCCTTGAGGGTTTCAACTGGCCGGAGATTCAGCTGTTCAAGCCCAAGGAATTCTGATTCGAGTTTCCGAGAAGTGAGAATGATAGGACTTTCCAGAAGATTGTTGACGTGGACGAGATGCTTTTGACGCTGATTGAGGTCGTTTACAAAGGGCGGAGAGATGGCTGGGAGACACCCTGCGACAATGGTGGCCCAGAACCAGCGGATGTTATGTGAATGCTCACTGAAATGAAGTAGCACCTTAGAGCCTGGTGTTAGGCTATCTATCTGGAGGATCAGATTCGCGTCTACCCGAGCCTGTTGAAAAAGATCGTGATATGTCGTATGTCTACTGGAATGGAAGGCATGCCCAGGCTCATGTATCGTGATGCCGGACGTGGATGTCTCTGCGGTATCCTTGAGAAGTTGATAAAGGTTGGTTGACGATGGCTTCACTGCATGGCCATTCGTAGCCGGACCGCTGACACGGCCATTGAGGCTCAGTGGCTTGCCGTTACAGAGTTGAAACCCGGGCTGGATGACATAGGCTGATTCATCAGTCTTCGGCCTTTGTTGCAGTTGAAAGATGATCTCTTTGATGTACTTAAACTTCAAGGCCGACCGCCGAAGCTTGACAGCGTGAGCGAGATACTCGAGGATCTTCTCCGTTTCTTGCCATCCGATGCAGCCATCTGTGACACTCACTCCATATTTCAAACCTTTCAAACCATTTGCGTGTGGTTTCTGATTACCTACACGTGGTTGACCGGTTAGAAGGAACTTAGAAGGGAGCGCGAGAAGGGTTTGAGGGCAGCTTGCCTTCGTTGATGTTGCTCTCAATCATTACGCCTAGGATGGCCTGTTCACCAGCGGCAATCTGCTCGCCCAGAGCTACGGCGACTTTAACTTGGTTCCTGAAGTCCTTCTCCGAATTGCCGTGACTACAATCCACCATGACTCTGGGCTTCCGACCAGTCTGTAATAGGTCGTCTTTGACCAACTTGATACTCTGCTGGTCATAATTGGGGCCATGCTTTCCGCCGCGAAGGATGACAAAACAATCGGCATTGCCCGAGGTACTCACCACTGCGGCGGTCCCGGATTTGGTGATGCCCAAGAAATGGTGGGGCAGATTGGCACTGCGCAAGTTGTCACGGAATCAGCACGAGGAAAGCAGGGCAGGAGCAGGGCAAGATAGGCGCACCGAGGTATGTATAAAGTAGGTGTAAGGAATAACGGAGCTTACGCTTCGAGTGCATCAACTGCCACCGTTACCGACCCGTCGGTCCCATTCTTGAAGCCGACCGGGAAGCTGGATCCGCTCACTAGCTCGCGATGCAGCTGGCACTCGGTAGTCCGCGCGCCTACCGCGCCAACGCTTAAAAGGTCGGCCAAGTACTGGGGTGAGGTGGTGTCGAGTAGCTCGCTTATAAGCGGCAACCCCATGTCGGTAATGTCGGCAAATAATTGACGCGCGATGCGCAGGCCCTTGTTAATCTGGAAGCTGTTGTTGCCGTCCGGGTCATTGACCAACCCCTTCCATCCGCCTCGCGTCCGCGGTTTTTCCATGTAACAGCGCATGACGACTTCCAGCTCATCCCGGTATTCGTGACGCAATACCCGGAGTTGCGCGGCATATTCACGAGCCGCAGCTGGGTCATGAATGGAGCAGGGGCCGACGGCGACAAGTAGCCGTTTCCGCTCATCAGTCCCATGTACAATTTCCACCGCGTCGGCGCGCCCTTGCAGTACCGTCTGCTTGGAGGCTTCGGACTATAATGCAGACACAGTTAGCAATTGCTTCCACAATCCTCGAACGCCGATAAGACGGAAAGAACTTTCCTGTTCGATTTCGTATTGCAGTGTCTCCGGTGATATGAGCGGCCCATCTATTTGCAATCAATGAGGACATGGAGTTCGAGTAGAAAGCAAAGGCAGGAGAAACGGCCATGGGGCTAGGATTGCATACAGCTCGTTACTGGGTTACTTCATTAGCCGCCAAAACACTACTATGTCGAACCAATTGACCAGTAGCCGCTTACCTTTTATGTGTTCTTGCATCGTGGCAACGCGCTAGCTCTTAAAGATCTTCTACCAGAGGCTGCTTCCAGGTCAGTTTGGATCCATATTGTTAAATTGGTGGTGTGGATTCATGTGTTGGGCCGGCGATATCGTGGAACAAAAGGAGACTAACCAACTTCTCGAGTATCAACGATGCAGTTGTAGACGAATAATGGCTGTCTAAACGGGCCTTTGACTTGCTTCTTATAGGGAAATGACCGGGCGTTATTGCAAGACAGTTTGCAGAGAAATGCCTCTCGATTGCAACATGACATCCACCATAACAACCCCCGTTAGAGTCTTCTTCCATCCTCAATGAAAACCTCGCTATCGTCCTCCTTCGGTGCATGAGTGATGACTGCGTGGCAAACTCAGTATGAATGACTCACCAGCTGTGGAATGCCTCGTTTACTGCATCCAGATTCATCTTCCAATGCATGAGTGATGATGGCGTGGGGAACTCAGTAGAATCATCTCTTCAGCCGTAAGATAGTCTGTCCAGCCTGTCAGAGTCCTCCTTCCCTGCATGAGTGATGACTGTGTGATGAACCCAGAATGAAAGTTTCATCGGCTGTAAGATGGCTTGTTGTTCGAAAGCTTGAACTGTGACTACTATTGGGACAGGTATGGCTGTGACTGGATGTAACCAACATCCACGATAACAACCCCGAGAGATGTTTAGTCAATGCATGAAGGGTGATTGTGTGGCGAGCTCAGCACGAATGTTTCACGAGCTGTTAGATGCCTTGTTGTTCAAAGGCTTGAACTGTGACCGCTATTGGGACCGGTATGGCGGGAAATAGATGTAACCAACATCCACGATAACAATCCCGGAAGATCCTCTTTCAATGCATGAGTGATGATGTGCCAAAAACACCGAAGAAAAGAAAAGAAAAGAAAAGAAAAGAAGAAGAATGGTTCTGAGGTTGCAGATCAGCTCCGACGTCTCCACCTATCTTCACTGTCCCACCACCACTCGCACCATCCTCAATTGAAGCGAAAGAAACACCCATTTTTATATGATCTCGTAGAGTGCTGAACATCGCCGTACGACAACGACTGACATCCGACTACTCCCTGCAGATCCATTCCAGAGCAAAGCACAACCTTAGTGGATAACTCAATGGAGGAAGCACAGGAAGCGATGTGGCTCGTCATTGTGCCACCAGATGTCTGGAGTCTATAAAAAGGGGATGTGCAATAGAATCAGCGGCAAGAGCACGTTCGTATCTTGGTGGCATTCATCTCTTTCGACTTGCATACTGGACACTGTTCACCATGACTACATCCAATGAAGACCTTGTCCTTGGTTTCGGCGTGGGAGCCGAGGCACGTGACAAGTCTGTCCCATGGTACAAAGCAGACATCGGCGAGATCCCCAAACCAGCACGAGAGCTTCTGGAAAAGTACAGTGGTATTGCCCCGGACAGTGTAGCATCTCATGTGTACAAAGTAGTCAGTCACAAACCCTTTCTTCGGAGCACCTTACCCTAACTTGCTGATAATTTGCTAATAACTGATCGACTACCTCAGCGCGATCTTGCATGGGAGATCGACCCGTACCCCTGCATCGGCGGAGCCACATTCCTCCGGCTAGGCATCAGCCAATCATTCTTCTATCCCGAGATCGTGGCCCGTGTCCAAAACGGGGAGCATCTTCTCGATGTGGGGTGTTGCTTGGGGCAAGATATCCGGAAAATCGTCTTTGACGGCGCGCCTTCCGAGAACATCTATGGCACGGACCTCCATGGTGGCTTGATGGAAGTTGGATACGATCTCTTCCTCGACCGCGACAGACTCCGCAGTACATTCATCGCTGCCGATATCTTCGATCCTTCCTCCTCCCTGGCACAGCTCCACGGCCGGATCGACATCGTTTATGCAGGCTCCTTCCTCCATCTTTTCGACTGGGAAAGCCAAGTGGCGGCCGCAAAACGGCTCGTGGCGCTTATGCGTCCGCAGAAAGGAGGGTTGATTGTGGGACAGGGATTCGGTCATCTCGATGCAGATCTGTACCCCCTCGGACCGAACACGTCGCGCCGGATCTACAAACATAACCCCGAGTCATTTGCTCGAATGTGGGAACAGGTTGGTGCGGAAACGGGAACGTCCTGGAATGTGCACGGACAGCTGGAAGTCATGAACCAGGCAGGATGGTCCAAAACGGGACAGTGGGGCGATCCTGACTCGCGACTGTTGAGGTTCTCGCTCTCTATGGAATGATAATGCGCGACTTGCTTCTGTCACACAGTTCAGCTTCGCTTATTCTCTTCGCGGTGAGGCGGTGAGGCGGTGAGGCGGTGAGGCGATGAAGCGGCCTAGAGCGGGAAGAGCTCTGGCCTGTTGTACGTGGAATAATGATGATTTCATCTCATAGAATTAATTGCGGAGATCAATCCGATAACACCCTTTTCAACAATTCGCGTAGGAATACTCGGCACCAGATACTGGTACTTACCTTAGTTAGTCGTAGTCGGGTACAGGCTGAAACGGCTAGCTCACTAGTAGGTAAAGCGTAAGGTAAGATCTCGGGAGTAACCTTACCTGCAGGTGACCTCAAGGTATCTCCGCTAAGGTAAGGTACTTTAGGTAAGGTAGTTAGTTCCGACGTCGTACGCAGATCTCATTCTCATTCTCATTCTCATCCTCATCCTCATCCTCATCCTCATCCGTTGTTGTACAGCTTTCAGCAAATCAGAGATTGAAGAATTCGTTATCGGCTGCACCCGAATCTTCATCCCATGGGTAAGGGACCCTTGGGGTGATCTGGAATTGTGTGGCTACGGCCGTACGGCCCGCCGCTGCCCCCTGTTGCTGACCTCAATGGTGGATGGTGACAGGCTAGAGACTCCATAATGCCCACTGGATATACCCGGCTACCATCGGTTCGTCGATTCATGACCATCTTCATGTACTGCCACGGCGCCAACACGCCCAACACCCCTCTTCAAGAAGGTGTGCAGCGTACCTATCTAGCTCGCTTGCTGTTGAGGTTGTTAAGGTGCATCGTGCTCGATGCGGTCGTCGTCAAGATAGGCGTGACGCACCGAGCATGATGGATGCATCCTCCAGAGGTCCATTAATTCCTCATGCTCTCAATGTTGATAATCGTTGTGTTTCCCCACGACCTCGAACGACTCGTGCCTCAGAACATCCCCCAGACTCGTCACGATCTCACAATGGCTCCTCTGTGGACACTCCTCTATCGTCCGACACTGGTAGTGGCAGCATTCTTCTCGCTCTACGTTTTTGCACTGGCAGTATATCGGCTGTACTTCAGTCCTATCGCGAAATTCCCTGGTAGAAGATTAGCCGCTGTGACTCTATGGTATGAGTTCTACTACCAGGTGATCAAAGGAGGCAGATATGTGTGGGAGGTTGAGAAGATGCACCAAGAGTATGGTAAGTCAGCAAGTCTGTCTGGTTGGTATTGAACAAATTGAACAAAATGAACAAGCTGAATATGGCCTGCGGGTAGGTCCAATTGTCCGAATCAACCCTTACGAGTTACACGTCAATGATCCAGACTATTACGACGAACTCTACAATTTCAAGAAGTACGACAAGTACGGTTGGCACGTGCAGCAATTTGGCCATCCGGCTTCCTCAGCAAACACCGTGACTCACCAGCTACATAAAATGCGGAGGGGCGCCATTGCCTCGTATTTTTCGCGCGGGATGATCCTTCGCCTCGAGAAAGACGTGATTCAAAAAACGGTTGAGAAGCTCTGCAAGCGGATCGAGGACTTTCAAACATCCAAGAGACCTTTGCCCCTTGGCACAGCCTATCGAGCCTTCACTACGGATGTTATCACCGACTATACCATGGGCACGTCGTTCAACTTCCTGGATAGACCGGATTTCTATGAGAAGTGGTTCGACGAATTTTTGGAAAACGTCAAGTTGGTACATACAGTAACACACTATCCATGGCTCCCGGGTTTTGCCAAGCGCCTACCGTTATGGCTACGTGGCCTGCTTCTACCCAAGACTGCCCAACTGCTGGAGTTCCATCACGTGGGTGCTCCCTACTCTCCGTCTTTTGCCAAGATTGCTATTGCTAACCATGCAGCTGGTCATTGAAATATTTGTAGGTTGTCGAAGAAGTAGTCGTTCAAGTCAAAAATACTCCCAACGACGGCCAAAAATCTACCCCAAGTGTCTTCTACGAGATGTTCAACGCTGACGTCCCTGATGACGAAAAGACTGTCGATCGACTAACCGAAGAGGGTATCTTGTTTGTGGTCGCTGGTAACGAGACCACTGGGAATGCTCTGTCCATCATGACATTTCATATCTTGAGTAACCCAACAGTCCTACTGAAGCTGAAGAAAGAGCTTATTGAGTTTATGCCTGACCCGAAAGTTCTGCCAACGTGGCAAGCACTCGAAAAGCTTCCCTATTTGGTAAGTAATTGAGATCCTTCTCGGTAGCCTTTATTCATTGATGGAATCAGTCAGCGGTTATCACCGAGGGCCTACGGTAAGTTATTCAAAACCATCTATATGTACTCAATTCACTCTTACTGATCGTGGGAATCAAGCTTGTCTTATGGTGTTGTCAGCCGAATGCCACGGGTTGCCCCAAATACCACGCTCCGTTACAAGGACTGGGAGATCCCTCCAAACGTAAGAATCATATCCTCACCTCTTTTGTCTGTATAGCTGGCATGGTGGAAACTGACCGTTACGCATAGACACCGGTGGGCATGAACAACTTCTACGTGCATAACAATCCGGACGTTTTCACCGATCCACTGGTGTTCTTACCGGAGCGCTGGCTTCAGCCAAATTCCAAAGACCTAGAGAAGTACTTCGTGGCCTTTTCCCGTGGTACGAGAATGTGTACCGGGATGAAGTAAGTCATTCCCCTTATCACGGCATGTCTTATCTTGTTCGTGTGGAAAGCTATAACTGACGTGAATCAAAATCTGGTAGTTTGGCATACGCGGAGTTGTATGTGACAGTGGCAACAGTGTTCCGACGTTTTGACATGGAGCTCTTTGAGACCACCACTGCAGATATCGAGGTTGCACATGAGTATCATATCCCACAGGTAAAGCAGGGATCAAAGGGTGTGAGGGTGATGGTGAAGTAGGCTGTGGGGCTGCAATGAAGACGGGCGAGCGTACAGTACAGTCTTTTCCATCAGCGAACCTAATGTCGGTCCTTTAGGCGAAGGAAGCAACATCATCAAAATACACTCATTTAGCAACTCGATCAGTAATGGCAGCAGGTGCATGGTAATAAGAGTAAATGTAGCAATTCGTTGCGCCCAAGGCCAATTGTCAAGAATATCAGTCGCTAGGGTGAGTGGGTAGTGTGGCTGGGAGGTCGCCCCTACGTATGTATACCTTGATATCCTCAATGCTCACCTAGTGTTGAGTAACAATATCAGCGTGAGTTACCTAGCCCACACCTACTCCCATGTCAATGACGCGGTGAGCAATTGAAAGCATGAGTCTACATGGGAGATGTACTGGACTTCCTGGTGTAAGACCAGGTACGGTTGGTCCTACCACGGATACAGAGTACGAGGAACGCATCTTGGTACATTTATCGCAACTGTAAAGGTGAATGGCGATGCAAAGTCGACACACTTGCAGATATACAGTCGCACGATGCTAATTCAGCCAACTCTTTCACAGTCAAAGCAACAAGTATGATGCAAGCGTGCAACATCTCTGCGCCAGTGGGAGGACAGATCCAGGGCTCATGACACATTCGACTCACCAGCCCTCCCCCCCCCGCGTCCCCCACCAACTACATAAGGGCATGAGACGTTCATCACGGCGCTTTAAAAGCATGCCCAACCTCACTTTATCCACTTGGAAACGTTCTGCTCAGCACCATGGCTGGATTGCGAGACTCGTCCCGCAGCGTTGCCTATCTCGGCCCTGCATCATCATATACCCATCAGGCGAGTCAAATCCATCGAATAAGACCCGTTTCCTAACAGGTGACATGGATAGGTCGCCTTGAAGAACTTCGGGCAGAAAGAGATTATACTTGAGCCACAAGACACTATAAGAGGTGACTACTCTGCACCTGATTTGTCTTTGACTGTCATCGGGGATCTTTCTTATGATGGATGCACAGACGTGTTTACCGCCGTACAATCATCAGCTGTTGCGTACGGTGTGGTCCCCTTCGAGAACAGTATCAATGGCGCTGTTGTCGGCACGCTGGATCTCTTTGCCGACCGGCAAAATCAGTATGCAGATGTGTATATCTGTGATGAGGCATCCATTGAGATTCACCACTACCTTCTCGGACACGCCTGTAAATCTTTGCAACAAACCGATTCAACCAGATCAGGAGACTCGACCCCGACAAATCAAGCTCGAGACTTACCAGATCCAAAGGCAAAACTATTAACCGATCTACAACATATCAAGCGTATCTATTCGCACCCTCAAGCTTTTGGCCAATCCCTGGGTTTTCTATCACAATATCTGAAAGACGTGGACCGGCAGGAGGTATCCTCCACTTCCAAGGGCGCCGAAATCGTGTCCCAAGACGGCACGAACACCACAGCCTCGATATCGAGTAAAGATGCCGCAGAAACCCATGGCCTCGATGTCCTAGCCGAAAGCATAGAAGATCAGGATAACAACCAAACACGATTCTTCTTCCTTTGTAAAAAGTCAAGCTACCAGGATCGTCTTCCCCTTTCTATCGGACAGCCGACCGACAATGACAACGGAAACGACAACAGCGACAAATGGAAGACCTTTGTTACATTCAAAATCAACCACAATCTCAGCGGGGCCCTTGCGGAAGTTCTGCACGTTTTCAAAACCTACGGTTTGAACCCCACAAGCATGAATAGCAGACCGAGCCATCGGTATCCGTGGCACTATATCTTCTTTGTCGAGTTTTATGGTAGGAAGAAGATTACTGGGCACGGGAGAGTGGATGCGGCTCTGGCGAAGCTCGAGGAGATCAGTGAGGGTTGCCGATGCTATGGGAGCTGGAGGGTCAAGAAGCGACATGGGCTGGAAGCTGCGGGATAGCAGTAGGAAACCTCGGGTACCCCTACCGTATCCTTGTGATTTGCACCGCGCCCCCTTCTTCCCTTCCTTAGTCCCTCGTCTACACCCTTGCTGACACTGACTTCGCTGTCTGGTAGGTTAGTGTTCGCGGCATATCGCAGTATTCTGCCTAACCCATCCCGAGTCCTTTACGCCCCGTTGTCTGCGGAGATTGTAAAGACGGTTTGCGACCGAGGCGTCTTCTGTATAGACTAGTGTCAAGGTTCAACAGCATGGATTTGGAACTTGGTTCGGGGTGTAGTAGCGTTAAACATACATACCCTGGAGACTATTGAGATACAGATTATCCCCACTATGCCTAATTGAGTTTCATATGCAATCCTTTCGGGGTCAGGTACCGTATTTCACCAACACTAAGCCTATTTTGAGCTAGGACTGTAGTCTAACTTTGGTCCGAATGCAATTGCATCGGAGTGAGAAGATCGATCTCTACTGCTTGATTGCAATGGCAATATTCGCGATCATTTGGATACATGCTCCTTCCTTCCCCACCCGCTCGAACTCCTCCAAGGTCGTCAACCTCTCTTCAAGCACCGAAATGGCTTTCTCCCACTCCTCCTCATCCCTCGATTCCCACCCCGTCGCTGGCTGTCCGAGGATACTCCAAGCATACTGGACCCAGCGGTGCACATCTTTGATCTTCAGATACGCATCTTTCCGCGACATCCGGACGGACGAGAAGCCAGCCTGCGTAAGCGCATGCTCCAAAGTCGATGCCGCGTACCACCGCTCCGGAATTGTCAGTCGGAGCGCAGCGTCACCGTCACGAGTGGCTTCGTGAGCGGCGTTCACGGCTGCCCAGTGAGGCATGGAGGCCCAGGTCGTCACGACTGCGATGCCGCCTGGTTTGAGCGTGCGGTACACGTGCGCAGCGGCCTGGTCGGCTTGGGGGATGGCGAAGAGGGCAAAGTTCATCCAAGAATGGGTGAAGGTGCCGTCGTCGAAAGTGAGGGCTTGGGCAGGGACGATGGCCGGTTTCACCACGTCGGTCCAGCCATACTGGGCTGCTTTGGCGGTGATGGCTTGGATTCTGGGAGGGGCCACGTCGGTTGCGTGGATGAGGATGCTATACCTGCCGTCGACTCCAGGCTTGAGTGTCTCCAAGACTACCTCGGTTACCGTGCCGGAGCCGCAGGCATTGTCGAGGAGGATAGAGCCCGGAGCAATGGGGGGAATGAGTCTGAGGGTGTGTTTTGCAACCTGAGCCGAGACGTCGCCTTGCACGTCTTCCAAGACATCGACGCTCAGGGGAGTTCTCTGCCGAGGGGTGAATTCGCTCATGGCGTGCTCGAGTGAGCTGTGAGTTGGGAAGCGCGATGATGATGGCCCCAATTCTTGAGAAGGCTCGTCTGGACGCAGCTGGCATCGAGCACTGATGGTGACTGGCAGTGAACTCTTGAGCGAGCCTACGGTAACGGCGAGTTAGCGGAATGCTCGTATCCGTGTCTCGGAAGAGGTGCATACCGCAGTCATTGCCGAGAGTAGATCGATGTGTCGAAGCACTCTGCAATCAGTAGATTCTGCAGTCTGCGATCTGCAGTCGGCAATCTGATGGGATACGTCTATATGTCAGTGCGTCAGTGCTTCTTCTTGAGTCTCGGAAGAGGCGCCTTCCGGAATTGCTCCGAGTTCTTTCGATGGACGTGCAGGCGCGCGTGTAACCTCGACAATGGAACATGCACGGTTGCCAAGCGAGGTCATGTATTTGTTTCAACGTGCTGTGCAGGCGGATGATCATTATGCTGTGCAGGTGGATGAATGTATGCACGCCGAACACTGCAAGTGCAATTATTTGAGTCCTCGTCTCGCTGCTTCGGAAGCCCGAAATCCGAGTCGAGCATTGGGAAGTAGTGCCGACTGCAGAACCATTGACCCTTCAACCTTCAACCCTTGCACTTCACCCTTCACCCTTCACCCGTTCACCCTCCATCCTTACACCGCGAGCCCAAGGCCTAGGTGACCATCTTCCCAGTGCGCCACCGTATCGTGGCCTGTCGTGTCTTGTACACACTCAATTTTTCCATCTTCGGCATCCATATCCAGCTGGACAGGCGTGTGTGGGGAAGTCTCCCATCTCACCTCGCTGCATCCCCTTCCATTCACTCCCTTCCAAGTGGAAGCCACTGCGCACCGCACCAAGAGGCATTTGTTGTTGGTCTGCCGTTGGAGTCGACGCATCGATGGACTACAAGTTAGTATCAGCACGGCAGGAGGTATAACTCATAGCTTGTGCGCACCCTACTTCATGTTCAGAGCTGACTGGCTCGTCATCCAGAGCAGCGTTCCCCAAGGACCTCCCTATGCCTCAACGGCCGCTGTGCTCGGCGGTACTCCCACCGTTCGCCTCGATGTTCCCATCGTTGCAGTCTTTCTCCTCCTGTTTCTCCTCGGCGCCGCTTGTCATATCAGAATTTATCGCTTGAACCTGCGGCGGGGACACAAGTTCCTGATCTCGGGCTTTCTATTCGCATTCTGCATGGCCCGTGTTACGACATGCATCATGCGCATCATCTGGGCAACACGCCCGACAAACATTCGGATTTCTCTCGCCGCTACCATTTTTGTGACGGCTGGTGTGGTCCTGGTGTACCTCATCAACATCGTTCTTGTTCAACGAATCCTGAGAGCCATGCAACCACATACCTGTTGGCACCCGCTCTTCAACTTTGCCTTCTTGGTCATTTATGCCTTGCTTGTTGTGGCCCTATGTTTGCTGATATCCTTCACCGTGCAAAGCGTTTACACGCTCGACCTCAACCAGCATCGCATTGCCAGAGATGTGCAACTCTACGGAGGCACTTTGATTGCTTTCGTAGCTTTCTTGCCGATTCCTCTGATACTTGGAGGATCAGTTGTCTCTCGAAACCCTCCGAAAGACAATTTTGGTACCGGACGATTCGGCTCGAAGGTTCGGCTTCTCCTATCGACGGCAGCCTTATTGTCTCTTGGGGCATGGTTTCGGGCTGGAACTAGTTATTTACCTCCAAGGCCTCGGAATCACCCCGCATGGTATCACTCCAAGGCTTGTTTCTACATCTTTGGACTTTTAATCGAATTGGCCGTCGTATGGCTCTATGTCATCTTCAGAGTTGACAAAAGATTCCACGTGCCGGACGGAAGCAAGGGACCTGGCGATTATTCCGCAAAGAGACCATCCAGCGAAGAGATGCAACTCCAGGAAACCTGCGACGGTTCGAAAACGGAGGACGAAGGTTCCAATAACATGCCGAGACAGGGATCTCAAGATATGGCCACTAGAGTTTCAGACGCTGAGATCGCCGTCAAAGACTCGAACGGCAAGGTTGTGTGAGCACGATCATACGATACGAATGCTTTTAATAGAGAGACTGTGAGCTTAGCTTCAATGACCCTCGGCGCAACTGGGGGCTAATGATTTCTACGCAGCCCCGCCGCCCGAATGAAGCCAGGATTTCAGTTATTGCACTTATGCTTCGTTAGGGTTTGCCGCTGGGCCAGGTCAACCAGAATCAGTCCCGAGCGAGTTTCCGACTAAGGGCAGTCCAGATCATAGAAGTGAGCTTGAAGGGCCAGTTCAGGTTCGAATTTGGTCTCAGCCCCAGCCCTGCCCTGTAATTTAGCTTTTTATCAATTATGAACTGCTGTTAGTAAGCAGACTTGTTACCTAAGGTATCTTTTGCTAAGGTACGGTAGTACCTACCTAACTTACCTTAGTGCAGGCGCTTAACAATGGGCGCCCTCGCGTAACTGACGATCACCCTCGAGAAAAAGGACAGCAAACTGGGACACAGAGGAGGGTCAAATCTACAAAGACAATCATGCTGAGTTGCTGAGTCCTTCAACTCAAAACCCTTACACAATCGCGTGCGCAGCTCCATCAGTCTTCACTCGATCCATTCACAGCACTCACGGCAGTCTGTTGAGCTATCGGCGGAAAAGCTTTACTGTGAAGGACGGGAATTACGAATGACCATCACTCCGAGGTTTCGAGTAAGTGTAGTGGTTGTCCTGTGACACGCTTTCTTTGCTGCTCTGTGATTTGTTTGTCATGGTCTATCAACGCTCATTAGTGAGTACCTTACTTAGCTCTATAAGAAATAAATTGGTTGCTATCAACTCTATGATGTGAAGGCTGTGATAGTAAGAGAACAAGCTACCTGATCGCCTGTGGAATCTCCTGACCACCTCATACACAAACACCACCTTCATTGCCCCATCACATACCTTAGGTAGCTGGTACTTTTTGCTCGCATCTTGAGTGGCCATCAGATTGCGGTTGCATCAGTGCTTCACCTCATCACATATGGAGAGTCTCCCGCTGCACCAGCCCGTCCCCTCAACTCTTTTCCCTATCAATCATCGCATGCTTATGTCCACGTGCAGACCACTTTGAATCCGGCTAAGGCATTTGGTGCCTTTGACCGTGGAGCTCCGACTCTCGTTGAGCTTGATTATCTCCGCACAGCCCTCCACTCTCACAATACCTGGGCAAGTGTCTAGAGCCTATGTCCATTGACAAGCGCCACGCGCACGACTGGGCGCTGACCTGGGCGGACATCTCAGCTCTGATGATGATGATTGACACAAATTTCATAAGTACATGAGTTATTGACTCCACACTGTAAAAGGTACGGGGTCCAGATAATCTTGCCACATGTCGAACATTGCAAAGAGATTACAGTATGTCTTGTGTGGATAAGTCATGCGGTCTGACCCGCCCTCCAGATTCTCCCCCATCCTCCTGACCCACTCCCGCCCCATTATTACCCAGGTCGAATATTGCTCGGCAATTTGCCTGTCACGCTCCCCCAGGTCGGCGCTGATGATCCTGAACGATTGTAGCTCATCCTTGTCGGCAAAATTGGTAAGCCACAAGCTTAGCTCGTAGATGCAATAGTAGTCTTTGTTGTTGAAGCGAGCGAAGAAAGCAGACCGGAGAGAGAAGGCATCGCTTGGGTGGCGGCCCAGGGTGAGACACGTCCAAAGGCGATAGCAGTTGCGCGTCACGCGGCTCTGTTCACTGGCAGTGAGATGGTGGGCTGGGTGGTGGTACCGATGATGTCTGTTCAGGACTATCTCCGGAATGAGAGCGTGCTCGTAGAACGCGCGGAGACGGGAGACTTTGTGTGCGTTGGACAAAATGCGCTTTACTTTCACTGTGGATCGGGTGGATTCTGTCTGGTCGCTATGGTGGTGATCGTGTTGTTGCTGAGCGGCTTCAACCAGTTCCTGAGCATCCAGCAGCTGTTCTGCGTCTGGAAAGCAGTCTATCGCTTGGGGGAAGATCTTATACGATATAGACGCGGCGTTGAGCTGCCATACGTGACGGAAAACCCGTGCTGTGCGGATGAGGTTGGCGACATCGATGAGGCTGCAGAGGGACTGGACGATGAGGAGATTGAGCTCGGCTGGAAGAGTCGAGAGAGATGGAGATGTCGTGCAGTAAGACTGTGGCTGTTGCGGCTGGTCAAACGCAAGAAATAACTTGTGCGACTCGAGGGTAGCTAGGAGATAGTGTTGTGCGGAGTGCTGGGGTGCTTCGCTCAATCTGTGCAGTCGGATTTCGTCTCTGACAGCTGTCTCTTGCCAAGGTGGCCTGTATTTCTCCATGCTCGAACAGCTTGCTTGCCTCCTAATTTGAAGAACTCTAGGAGAACGTGGGTTCCGTGATCTGGATAGATTAGTAGCTACTTCCCATTGGCATCTGGGACGTACCTCGATAACCTGCTTTAAACAAATAGCGCAAATAGAAGTTGAGTATACAAAACGGCCAAAAGAATCCTTGGTTAATATACTGTGTTCTCATACAGGTTCCGTCTGTGCCACATAACTTACTGTAAGATCCGAGCCGTCCAAATCTTGTAAATGGGTAGGTAACTAACGGCAGGGTGTATCTTGATGTGGATGTTTCACATGCCGCTGCCATGCGCTAAGGCACAGCAGGGCTGAAGTGTTTGAAGCTAATGATACTTCACTGCGGCATGGCGGTTTAATCCTCTCCATATTTAGAATCCAACAATGCACATCACGCAGGAGACGACCACATGAATCAAGAGAGCAGTATTACGCTACTTCTTGATGGGAATAATTTCGATAACAGAAGGCTGCATCGCCCCCCAACGACTTAACCAACAACTCATCCCGGTCGGGTCCAAGTACATAGATATATCCTGACATCGTTCCAACACCAGTACGCACCGTCCTCGAGGCCCCGGGGAGTTTCCGACCCAATGTGCCGCCAAAAGGGTGAGCGGCTCGGCGACGGGGCGATGTACGTATGATGATGATTCTTCTATCTAGTCCACTGCATGTGATGTTCGAGGCACAGCTACCCAATGTGTATTTTGAGGTGCTGTAGCTAGCTAAGCTTGTGGATCTGTCGCGTTCTGTGGATTGGCGGTTTTGGTTGCCTTTGTTACAGCAGGATCACAGCCTCTCTCAATGTTGGTGTTGGTTTATACAGGTCATCCGCTCATCTGTGCCTCTCAGGGCAGCTGTGGCCCCTTGTCTTGTTGGCACTACTATCTTCATGCTCTCTCATATATATCAGGCGTCTTTCCTCACTGTAAGCCCCTTTTGTTATCTCACAGCGATTTCCATTGTATAGCTCGACAGCCTCATCTCCAACATTGAAAAGTTTCAAGTATGAAAATTTCTGGCCTTCTGGTGCCGCTGTCCATCTTCTTTCTTGCATTTGCCGCACCACCCGCATCGCTTGGTCGACGGGCTGACAACTCCCCTGGCTTGGGTGTGGAACTTGAATTGAGGAACCTCAAATATGTGAATCCCAATGAAGAGCTCAAACCTCCCCCTGAAGGTAAGTGCTCGCCGGATGAGGTCTCACTCGTCAAAGGAGTTCCAATCAAGGTTCTTCACACCAACCCGCCCGGGTCGTCAAAGAACGACTGGTTACTCACTGCCAAACATTGTGGGAGAGAAGATTCTACAGGCATTAGTTGTGTTGTCTCAGAATTCATCGTCGATGGTACCAAGGTCAAGGTCGGAGCCAATCGAGCTAAAGTCATTGGAGATGAGATTCTCAATTTTCTTGTAAGTGAACGCATCTTTCAGTTAATACCGCCTATGCGACTATATACCCCAAACGGTCAATACTGCTCTACCGTGCCGTCTAATAGGGACTTCAGCAAGCATGGAAGCCATCCAAAAACGCCAAGAGCTAGGTGTCTATCGTTGACTTCGAGCAATGCGGGTCATGGAACGTGGTCACCCCTGAAAATTTCAACGATATCGTGTTGGACATCTTCTTTAGGTTCGGACAGCAGGTGACAGCTGCTATGCCTCTAGAGGGCATCCAGGCACTCTTTGTGAAGGCAAAGTTGAAAGAGGAAGACACACTCTTGGGCATAGCTAGTCGTAAACTCACCAACATGCACCAGGTCCGCAAGGAAGACTTTGCCCAGTTGGAAGCCATCAAGCCGTCAGATATCAACGATGAGTTCCTGGGCTTCTTTTCGATAGTAGTTTCATACGCGAAGAAAGGGCCAGGAGAAGATGCGAAAGAGGGCCCGAAAATGGCACTGGTTCTGATGCCCAGGACGGACCATGCCGCCATTTACAAGAACTTCATCCAAGGGAAACTTACGGAACAACTGAAATGCAATTCCCTGATCGAAATCGTTATCCAACTGGCTTCATTTAAAGGGGACGGGTCGGACGAGCGCGATCCAAACTTCCACCTCCCCACCTTTGAGTCAGCACAGTTCAAGTGGGATAATGGAGCTAAAGGCGACAAGAACAAACACACTGAATTATTGGTTAAAGACTGGCTGCAAGCTCTCCAAGACGACAAGGGAGACAAATTGGCCGAGAACGATAAAGTCATTGACGGCCAGATCGGCCGCCTCGGGGACCGCATGGAATACCTCTACAAAGGTTCCCACGACCGCCTCGTCCCCATCTGGGAGTTTCGCGATCTCAGTAGTTGCAACACTTTTCAACTTCATAGTTCCCTTGAAGGGTTCGAAAAGGCAGTCGTCGACGCCCACGTGGAGTACTCCAAGCCTCCGGCGAAACTGAATGTTCGCGACCCGGAAGTCAAGCGCGACAATAAATGCAAGAAATTCACCGTCTGCCCGAGCGGGCTGTTCCTCGATGGCATAGCCTGCAAACACTGCAAACCTGGCTCTGCACCCGCCAACAAGGGAACATATTGCACGCCAATTAAAAACGTCCCACTTCAAACACCGGCAGTGCAACCCAAACCACAGCCCCCACCACCACAACCCCCAGTGGCCCCAAGTTGTCCTGTAAGTCATCAATCACTCTTTTGCTGTTCATGGAGAATACTGGCGGCATAAGCACCCTGACCTTGTGGCTGTTCTCTCTAGGATCAGAATAAACCCTTGGGTCAAATCCCTTGCGATAAAGCGTGCCCAGGGGGCAAGTATGGTCACTGCGGGGGATCCCTTATTTCACCTATAATGGCTGCCATTTGCTTCTGCGACGATCCGTGCGGAAAGAGCATGTGCTTTCATCCCGCAGGGCCCAAACCTTGAATCATGATCTGAGCGATATGGGATGATGAGGGACCCCAGGGCGAAAACATGAGCAGGTTGGGACTTTCAAAGGCCTGGGATTCGTTGTTGTCTGTGCTTTTCGTAGTTGATTATAACATTCTTTTGCGCCTGTTAACCACCATGTACAGAGCTGTACACAGTGTATTTGAGTGACTTCCTTGATTACCTTATCATTAGGAGTTCCCCAGACATAAGCAGCTTTAGAAATTTAATACAGGGGCACTCATTGACGCTTGAAGGGGGCCCCCTTGGAAAGTTATATGCACGGCGCACACCAGCACTAAATTTACCTTCGAAGAATGGCTTGAGGAAGAGGCAGGAAGGTCAGCGGTAGCAGCCACAGCAATTTTATCATATACAGAACGATACAATTCTTTGTCAGAAATCTAGGGTTTATTCTCTTTAATAGTATCCAGGGGGCACTCAATACTATAACCCAAAGAACAATCCAAGAACGGCTACTAGTAGTGACGATATTCGGGAAAACACGTAGTGATCAACTATAGACGCTGACGAAGCACCTGGGAGTGCCTCGTGCCACGGCCTGATTTGGTCAAAAGCAGTGAAAACAGCCACGATTACTTGTGAAGATTGCCACCCATTCCTTAGAAGAACACCGGCCCCGCAAGCCCCTTGGTCAAGTCCACCCTTTCTCCGGCCAGCCCTCGGGCATAGTCGAGTAAGGTGGAAGGGTATATCTTCCATCACATTGACTTTCCGAACATGTCAGATTACATCGCCCGAAAGTATTACAGTAACAACTGCCCGCATCTGGGCAATGTACGGCAGACTTCCCAAAAATCACTGCAGCAGATATTAGCGACCGTTAAAGCCAAAGCAGAACGCTCTCAACGGGTCATTTGAGAGAATAAAGATATAGTATGTTGATTGAGACTCGTCCAGATATGAGACTCACTATGCCAGGAATACTCCATTATCCTACCGCTGACATAGTCCTCGAGGGGTGACTCGAGAAGCCATTGTCGATATCGTTCATAGTCTTCCTTGGGCCGTTCAAGCAACTTCTCCCTCGTAACCGCAAATTGGGCACAGCAACCCACGCCGACGACTTGGGGCACTGTAGTATTCGGGAACAAGGCTCTGAAACCCTGCTCATAGTATTTCGAGGTGACGGGACCTCCATCCCCATGAGGCCGAATCTCACTCGGGCAGCCCAATGTCCAACCGCATCGAAGATTGACGTAACCTTGCGCTCGGACATAGGGCAACTGAAGGCTTTGGAGCACGGGAATGCCATCTACTGACGCTCTTAGGCTCAGGCTTCCATCGACGGAACACGATATTTACCGTAGAGAGGGTCGTCGTTGTGCCACTGGTAGCGCAGGCTGTGCATGAATATGGTGATGTTCGGTAGATGATGGAAGTTGTCAATGATAAATCTATCAAAGGGGCTCGCATGTCAGAATGTCCTCGTGGTAACATTGCATTACCTACGTCAGATAGACCATTGATTCCCTCCCTTTGTTCTTCGCTACGCTTAATGTGGCGTTTGCATCGTCCACAACGTAGATATTCTTCTCCCATTCCGGCAGTATCGTCTCCAGCCACGAGATATCGTCGCCTTTGAGGCTCGCCACCGCCAGGGCGTTTTTGCGTTGGACGGTCGGATGCTCCTCATCGTTGCTAGTCGTATAAAGGCCGCGCCGTGAGTCTAGATTGCTGAAGAGATATATAAGCGAAAGCACCACGATCGAGAGGAACAAGGCTTTGGCAGGTCGATAATGGTAGGGACTGAGAATCATTTAGGCGATGGCGATGTTGGGGGGGCAAAGATTCACTCATTTCGCAGCAGTGAATCAAAGGCGAAGGGGGCTCTCTACTTGCATTACGAAGGTACATGTATTTACTACCTACCTCAATATAGAGCCATGCATGCGGTTACAAATACAAAGTAAGTGTACCTCTAAATTTGGTGATGCCAGCCCCCATCACTTGAAACATTGGGCGCTGCAAAAGCCCTCTAATAATATAAGGCAGATTCTTTCTCTTTGAGCTACAATGTCTTGCCTTACTGGCCTCAAGGCCTCAAACAACTCTTTTGCCCGTTCGCCCTTTTCCCTGTGAGCTGTCAGTCTTCTTGTTTGATATTCAGGAGCCCTTACCTTCGGTATGTTCAAATGTTGCCTCAGCATGCACTCTATCTTACAGTGTCTATTCATTTCTTGCACTCTGCTCGTTATTCTCCTTCTTCTTGAAGATGGTCAAGAATGCAAGAAGCTCATCGGCGATGCCTTCCTCCAGTTTGTTGGTCCATCCAATGGATGCTTTGACACGTCAATCCAACGCAATGCTGTACCTTTCGACAGCAGCACTTCCTTTCCTTCCTTCAGCGATCTGGACGACACTGCAATCTTTGGCGTCAGAGGGATTCGAAGAAGAGACATCTGTACAGATGCGCTACCCGGCACAGTGTCGAATCTATGCAAGGGAAAGACGTTATGCTGTCAGTAAAGGACCCAAAGGGCGAACTTATCGCAAAGCTCACCATCGGCGATAGGCGTCAAACCAGACGCAGCATTCCCGCAATGTCAGACCCTTCTTGGCCTCGGCTTTTGCTGTGTGAAGGAGTGAGTCTGTTTCGACTCTCTCAAAGGGTTCGTTTGACTTACATGGACCAGAAACGGGGCGTGCTATACCGATATGGAGTCGCAGTGCGGCCTCAACGGCGCGGTCAGTTGCAGTGAGTCCCTTTGCACATCGAGTCAAAGTGTATCTTTTGCACAAACTGACATTTGTCGCCGAAGCCAATCTTGGTCCTGGAACAAAACAAGCATGCTGTCCGCAGCTCACCATCTGCGCACCCAATTTCAACCATACGCAAGCCAGCGTGAGATGTCAAATCGAGCTCTCTCAGATGGGCACGTCCGCCCAGACGACCATCAATTCTACCGCCTCATTGGTCTCGGATAGTGCAGCCTCCACGTCCACACAGTCGTCCATCAATTCTGCCGGCTCATCAATTTCGGGTAGTGCAACCTCCGTGATAACCGGGACTGCGACTCCGTCTCCAAATACCTTACCGACTTCCAGTGGGTCATCAGCATCACCAACAAATACAGCGTCGCCGACCGGGGGCGTCAGCACAAATACGAGACTTTCCTCTGGTGCGGTCGCCGGCATCAGCATCGGCTCAACCCTCGCGTTCGTAGGCGCTATCGGGATCTGTTATCGTTTTCGAAAGCAGGGGCTATTTGCAAGGCCCGTAATCAGTCACGACGCTCGCAATGAGTCTGGTTCGCCCTCTCCGAGCATGTGGCAGTCTCGGAATCACTATCCTCTTTTGCCGCAGGAGTTGGATTCGACCGACGTACGTGGGGAGCTGGACCCCGGTGCCATGCGTGAAGAGCTGGATGGCAATCCCGTCTCAACCGGCATCAAGGACAACCTGTTCTCGGAAAGGGATAGATAGTAGGTGGCTTGTCCATCTTCGAAGCCCGGTTTGGTGAGCTGGGGACAATTGGTACTATTGTCACACGGGGAACACCAAAGTCTTGTCTTCTACTGTGGAGCGAAAGTACATGCATTGCTTACATATGAAGGAAAAGGGGCCCTTCACGACGTGACGGCTTCTTAATCTTGTTCTTCTTGTTCTCCTATCTTGCGCATTCCGATTTGATATTAGATATCCCCCCTCCATAGACCTTCCGTCGGAATAAATTCATGCATTATTGAAGAGTACCTACATACTCAGTTGGAACTTGAACTCTCTTCCTCTCTGCAAATACCGCATCGCAGCTGCTACAAAGCGTACATACATCGGTAGCTAAGGTACTCTTCAATAAATGCGCGATTGAACAACATACCTAGATGCCTATAGCTCAGAAGCCACCAACCATCTCATCCACACCAACCAAGCTCATACCAGGAGTGAAAACGCAAACATCCTGCCAGAACACAACAGAAGGATGTGTAGTCCTAGCACACAAGACGCCGGCTCGGTAATCTCGATACTCCTGAATATCATCAGTTTTACTTGAGCTGGAATTTCCATTACTCCCTGCAGAATCTCTGCAGAAAAGACTCTGGTGGTCGATGCCGCCGAACATAGACTCATATAGTAGCCTATAGCCTATTAACCCCACTGCTGCTAAACTCGCTGTGACACCCTTGTTCTTTAGGACCAATTATTGCTGACAGCACGCAACTTGTCTCAATCGAACATATCGCCTTCAAAGGATATAGAGAACTCGGCCAGGGCGGATATCGAAACGTTGAACGACGACGACAATGCTGGTGGACGGCGACAATAATGTCCTCGACGCCTACAAGACATCCATCCAAGTTCTCACCGAGTGGGTGGGTCAACCACCCACCCACCAGAGTCCTTCCCGCAACCGCATGCATGGAGGTCTCGCATCCTTCAGTGACTCAGCCTCCCTACCTTACCTACTCCCCCCCACTCGACCCGCTTCCGAAAAACGCTAGTTACTGCAGCAGCCCGTTGTCAGAGCAGCTGGCCTGCAAGGCAGAACCGTAAGGCACACACACCACACACACTCAAGCCACGATTTCCACCAAGGCGGTGACTCACACCCCACGGTACCGTGCTTTCTGCCCATGCGAGTACGTATGTGCTGCATCCTTCCGCTATCTTGGCGTTGGGGACTCGTGTGAGTGTGCGTGTTGGGCGACGTCAGCTTCTTCTCTGACTGCTCGGTTGGTCGCTTGGCATGGTCAGCTACCTTAATTCGTAGGTACCTTCGAATTCAGCTGGTAAGTTACTGCAGGAGTGGGGGATTGCCGGCCGATGCTTCCATGCCGAAATCATACTGTAGAAGAGCGGGACCCGGGAATGATCCGAGCTATCATGGATGCATCTAGGAGCGGGCCTTCGAGCGTGGACTCGGGCCTGAGACGTACCTGCCTGCAGTTACGGTACGATAGACTGAGCAGCGAGGGCGGATGGCGGATTCGTCCGATGAATGCCGTGCATGTGTGACGAGTGACTGGTTGTGGGTGTCAATTGTCCTATCATCACTCTAATGTACCTACTTGTAGGGAGCACTGTGCGAAATACATGATAGGCTTCTGGAATGTACGGATCGATTTTCAGTATTTTGGCTCGTAGTCAAGGGACGAAAGTGGAAAGGGACGTAGTCAGGGCAAGGGGGGACGGCTGCTTCTGTTTGGTTCACTTGCGAAGAGATAGTCACGAAGTTATAGAAATTCGAAGGTGATTATATTAAGATATACCTATGTTGAAAATCTGTCCACCGATGCATTGTACTCAAGTGAAGATGACACCAAGCTCAAGCACTGCACCCCTTCCGCTATGTTCACGCAAAGCCCTTGCCCGAAAGACTTGATATCCCTCCAATCCATCAATGCCCCGTGTCTTCCTTCCATCCTCTCCTTCGCTCTCGTCGCGGATTGAAGTCCCTTCATAACCAAAAAGCACATTTGCGAGACATTCAAACAATGGCGCAGTGCGAACAGAGCTCGCAAAACCAAAGCAGATACGAATCGATTGTATGTCTTTTGTCCTCCTTCACCAGCCTTCTCCTGGTAGCGAACAACACGCGCTCGATGATATCAAGTTTATGATGTGCAGATGCGCGGAAGTGTCGCAGTACGGAGATCGAGGTCGCCAAAGCATGCTGTACAGGCTCTGGGAACAGGGATCGGTGGTAGTTCCTCCCTCCACCCGTTTAGGTCGGTGTAGTGGGTTATGACAATCGTGAGACGATAAATCGGTGTCAGCTGATGATGGGTGGTCCATACGTTCTTGGTACAGCATGATCGATGTGAGTCAGCGATAGTAGTATTCAGCCGGGCGAACGCGTGGCGCGGCGGTGTGGTAGACGGGATCGTGCGCAGATCTCTTCTGCTTGCGCTGAGCCCGCTCGACCATGTCGGACTCGTACAAGGAGCCACGAGAGACGTAGACTTTCTCCTTGCGGTGCCGTCTCGACGGTTCCACAATCTCGACTCTTGAGCGCTGTTCGACAGGCCGCGGCGCAACGTAGTAGGTCGAGTCATAGCTGACGGCTGGCGCCTTGCGACGGAGTCGGAGCCCGCGCTCCATCGCCTGCAAAAGATCCTTGACGACCTCGCACCCGACGGGGATCTCAATCTGCACGAGCTGGCTGCCCTCGCGGTCGACAAGCGAGTAGGCCTTGCCGCCTTTGTTGTAAACGTACTGGGCCACGTCCAGAGCGAGCTGGTGGCCCTTGTCGCAGAGGGTGCGGCCGTCGAGGTGGACCTGGTAGGGTTGGGCGCAGTAATGGCAACGGTAGGCGTGGTGGGCAAAGGCCTTCATCACGTAGACCTCGTCGTCATGGGGTTGGCGCGAGTAGATCGGGGAGGGCGCGAAGCCAACCTGTCTCTGGAAGGAAGGCATCTTGGGTTGCAGTCGGGGGGCTTCTTGGGCGAGTGTCGGTGACGGCGACGTTGCGTCGGGGACGTAGTAGTAGATGGTCACGGCGTAGTAAGGAGACACTTTGAGTGCAGTTCCAGTTATGGGTAGGAGGTTGTTATGTTGCAACAGCAACAGCGTAGATAATAGACACGTGTGCAGAACAGATAGTTGAGATTCGGATGGTTATGATTGAAAGATGAAAGAGAAAGAGACAGAGCATGAACAAGTGGGTTCATGAGATTATAAGAACGGAGGAACAAACAGTACGAAATAAGTTAAACATTGAATTCACATCATGGATGCCTGGCATCGGCATTAGCCTCGAGTCATACCCTTAGGTTGGTGAGGTACCTTAGGCAGCGACCCGCCCACCGGTACGCTAAGCCCTCCACAGCAGAAGTAGTCAAAGGGATCAGAACAAAGCCACTGTGACCCGTGTTAGCTTCTCCAACTTGCATGAATCCACCCTTGCTCTTGCGGTGAGATGAAATCGTGAGAAGAGAAGAAACGATACCTCCTGGTAGTACGGAGTCACTTAGCTTGAACCCCTTCGCGTCTAATCATTTATTTTCCGCAGCGTTCGTCATCAGTCTCAGGCCGATAGGTTCAGAGAGCACGAACCGGAGCAAAGAGCGAAGAGAGCTGAGGCTTAGTGGCGCCACATCCCCTCCATAAGGTCTGGTAGGTAAGGCACAGTAGTACCTTAGTACCTAGAAGGTAGCCGCAGTGAACGTAAGCTGGAAGGTAAGCGGGTTTGGGGCCAGACAAGCGCCAGGGAGGGAGATCATTTGCCATGTCTCGCTCACCGCAGAGGATACGGAGTAGGGATACGGCGTAGATACAGATACCTTAGAGAAGGTCAAAGTGGTCAGTCTTTCTGCTTCGCCATGTTGCCGGCTTCTTCCATTTGGTAAAGTTTGGTGTTGTTGAATTAGAGAGGCCTAAGTAGGTAGGTAAAGATACGGTACCACCTTCGGAACGAAAAGACGATGATGGGGGGTGGGGGAAAGTACCAGGTACAGGTAGCGGTACCTGATCCTCAGTCCTCACCGCTCACGCTAGTACCGTGCCATATATTACATTTGTATCATTGAGACGAGCGTTGTTATTTACAGTCAGGAGGTCTTCGTTCTCACCCATTCGACACAGCCACCCGTCTATTTCATTATTTCATACCATTTACTTTACAGAGGTCTTGTAACATTGGCGGTCATCAACCCTCAAGACCTGTCATCTGCACTTGACTCCGCCCGTTTTCCTCCCATCGGTGGCATGATTACAGGGCCATACCTCACCCATACCAGACATGAGGTAGCATGGCGACCATGATACTGTGACGTTTTGTTGTTTAGTTGGTATCATATCGACGTTATAGTTATACATGTATGGTCTGCGTTTACTCGAACGCCGATGAGGGAGTTTTGAAACCGTTTCGCGCTCATCTCCTCGCCCCTACCGTAACGTCGCTGGCGCCGCCCGAGATAGATTGTTAACAGTCTGACTTCGTAGGTCGAGGAGGAAGGGCAAACCAAATCACAAAACAAAGACGAGTCGCTGATATCGCCCGCGCGCCTCTTGCTTCGTGTTCGGTAGCATCGGTGCATTCCTTCGCTTTCTCCCATCGAATCGTGAACTGCTGTTTTACAATCACCGACGTCTCACGATGAACCGATGAAACTGCTTGCCATTTTTGGAATGTTAGCTTTCATCGACCTCCCTTCCACCGCCCTGTAGGGCCGACTTACAATGATTCAAGTCCGAATCAAGACCTTCCGACCGCAGCCGTGTTTCGCCAAGGCTCGAAACAGCGTGGCATAAGGGACAATGCTGGCGCCGGTCGTCTCTTTCACAGGTCACCTGTTCTCTCGGTCTCTTGACGCGTCATGATGGAGACGGCTGTTCGGCCGCCATGTTGGATCATGTCAAGGATAACCTTGTGCACGCTTTATGCGCCACACACAACTGGAAAGATGTCGCATTTTCGGACCGGAGTTCGCGTTACGTGGACGTAGATAAGAGATGAGTTCGAGTTGTGGTGTTGATGGTGTGCTGGTTGCCTCGCGCTGATCGAGTGACGACGGCACCTGCCCACTCAACCATTACAAATCTATCCCACACCCGATTGCCCTCAGCCTCCATTCTTCTACGGGCTCTGGTACCCTCGGCAACTGCACCGTAGTAGATTTCTCGTCTCTTGTCCAACCCGTGACGCGGACGACCAAACATTGGGTACCCGTATCAGCAAACCTTAGGGCCGGACTTCCCGATCGAAAGTATGGTCATCCTTGTCTCATTGAAACAGCAAAACAGCCGTAATCTACATGACAGAGCTTAGCAATTCCTGTGCTCTCACCGCTGCGGCGACGTGCCATGGGATCACACTTCGGACCGGATCAGCCACGCCTTTCAGCCTCGCCAAGGTCCCAAGACCTCGGTACACAGCCAGTATCTCCCTCAGCTGAGGGGTGTAGGGTCTGTCGATATGGATCATGTTGACGCTCATTGCCATTATGCTGGTCTCGTCCTGCCTACCGGCTCGTTTGATCAGGTAACCGCTAGCCAAGCCTGGTCGCCGCTCGACCAGAGACGTCGTATTGTGGATTCGATGACTGAGTATGACAGCCCATGTCTCGTCGGTGACGTCGATTAGGCTTGAGTCGGGATCCATATCGATGGTGTTGTCGGTAGGGGTCAGAGCATTCACAGGCCCATTTCCGCTTGCAGGCGTGGCAGCAGGAACGACTTGTTCGGGAGACAGAATCATCGGCTGCGGAGTAGCGATCGGCGTGGTGTAGAGTACAGCTTGACTCTTGAGGTTGTTGACCGTAGATTCGAGATACGCCGGTAGTATGGACAGGGGTGGGCAGGCATCCACCGTGAGTAGTACGAGCGTCAGTGTCCCTCGGTCCGAGTCATCTGCCAGCATACACCATACTATACCAACGTGAACGTCAGATTCTACCGTCAATTACCAAGTCAATTGTTGTGTAGCTTACCGTCACGCTCCTCTGGCTCCATGATGCCCACTTTAGCTATAACGAACCTCCATCTCATCTTCTTGACCTGAACCATCTCAATTGATATCTTCCAGATCTCACGAGCAATCTCTCCAAAGGTGCGTATCGACCTCGACCCCTTCATCCTGACACAGTAAGACATACTCATTTGACGATTGCCTTCCGTGTCGGTCCAAGAAGCCGAGATCCAGCGACCATCGCCACTCTGGCAGTAAGCGACATGGAGGTCAGTAGATTCATGTCCCACTGACAACGGAGGCTCTGCACTAAGCTTGAAATCGATACTCGCTGGTATCTTGTGTGACAACAGGATTGAAGCGGCGTTGAGAGGTGCCACTGCACCATCCACGCTCTGTCCGAGACCCAGCCCACATCTCTCGTATACCTCAAAAGCTAGTCCTCGATAATCGGCTTGGGTCGGCACGATGATCGATGTCTTGGACGCTACGAAACTGACCGGTATCAACTGCAACACAATCTCGCTGGGCCCAGAATAAAGTGAAGACTTTTCCACTTGAAGATAGGTGTGGAACAGACGCAGGAATGCAGCACAGAGGTAAACAACGGCGTCTGGCTCGACAAATGTATTGATGATGTAGATCACAACATTACTATCTTCGGCATTGGTCCCACCTAGGAATGTGCCTATGTCGGTGTCAGCCTATTGCACACGACGTGAGAGGTACACTTACCAAGTTTCTCGCAAGCCGCGGCAATCCTTTTCATGCTACTATCAAGGCTTGGATTAGCCTCTCCTCCTGCCATTGGTACTAGTCCCGGGCTATGGTTTTCCGGGTAGCCGCCTCGAGTGTGAGAACCAAGCTTGCAGCTCTCATATGCACTGCCAAGTCCTTCTAAGAACGAGTCCACTGCATCCTCCAAGCCTTGCATTGGCGGGCATATGCAAAACGCCCTCACATCTTTTGTTCCATTTACAGGACCAAAACCTAAAGTTTCCCAGAAATGTAGTGCCGGAGGCAGAACTTCCAATGGCGTTTCCGCGCGCTGCACACGGATATGGGGAGCGTTTAGTCTGGTTATGCGACATCCCAGACCACCGGACCCATCACCACCAGTCTTGGCCCACCTTGGTTGTCTGTTCAGGATTCTCACATTCGTAGGAGATTCCCAACTCGTTTCTTCAACGGCAGCATAAGTCTCTAGGTCACATAGTGATGAGGTGGGAAAGATAAGCTTGACTACCTCTCCAACAATTCCTTGCTCTCCCTTTACGGCTAAGGCCGTAGGGGGGTGAGAAATCCCGTTTTTGGGCGTACTTACACGCCCATAACAGCTTAATGAGCTGGACACAACCTGGTCTGTCAGAATTTGCGCCACACGAATATAGTCGTCGTCGCTCAATCCTACCGATTTGCGCATGTCCTTGCCGGTATGCGGCTCCGAGCGTGCTAAAGGCGAAGCGGACGCGCTTGGAAGGAACTGGCTGAGGGATGGCAACTGGATCTGAGCATCGTTCTCGTAGATGGAGGGTTGTCTTGGCGTTTGAGGAGGTGCCACTTCCACTGGAGCGTTCTCCCCGTCCGAAGGACCACGTTTGCGTTTTACCCCAGCAATGACGGACGTATCTTCGCCGAAAGCTTTATGATCAGTGTCGTCTGTAGTCGATACCTGGGGGCCAGACACGCTTTCGGTCTTCCCTTCTTCAGATTCGCTGACAAGATCTGAATCGAGCGCCGTATCTTCACCTTGAACGGAAGTGTTCGATACACAGTCGACGCCACTCGCTTGTCTTTGTTTCCGCGTCGAACTTGGGAAGCCGATGCTAGGGATGTCTGACATCTTAGACCGGGATCCCTGGTGTGCAACGTCCTCTTGCAGTGTACTTGCAAAACGACCATAGTCGCTGTACTTTCGATCCGAGGACTCAACAGCACCCGCGAATGACACCCTTCCAAACACACCTTCATGGGAATTGGCACCGTCAGTACAGTGCCTTGATTCTTCATGAGAAACTGCGAGCTGTGGTCCGGCCTGTGTTACAATGGAATCATTAAGCGCTGGCAGAAGCTTATTCCTAACGGAAACCGGACTAAGAAGCGGACTAGGAAAACCAGGTTCCCCAACTTCTCCAGTTCGCTCGCCTGTGCTATTCGTGATCACGGGTGTACCTGGGTTTAGCTCGATGTCATCTTCAATTGACAGCGGCGCCTCTTGATCCATTGGATACTTGTGGGCCATATCGTTGGCATTATGTTCGAACGTATCCATGCTGATACTCGGTGTGGGTCCACTGAGAGTATCGTGTGGTCCAGGATCGCTGTGCGAAGGGTTCGGAAACTTACCTGCCGGACCCTCGAGCGCACTTTGAGTCGCCAAGTCCACCTGAGAGCTTGGACCTGCGTGGTCTGTAGGGTCATTTTCGTTAGAGATCTGATCCCCGGCATCCATCAAATCAGGTTCGTCAAAAAAGCTAAAGTCGGCCTCTGTTATCCCGGAAGTGCCAAACATATCCCCGTCCATATCCCCGAACATATCAGCATTGCTGGCGTCGTAGGCCGCAGAGAGCAAGGCAATTTGGGAAGCGTCGCTACGTCTTCGCTCGGCGGACTCGTTGATTTCTCCGTCAACTTGAATCGACCTGGCTACTTCGTGCTCATTGTTCGCTCCTAGGCTTGCACTTCGGTAGAAATGGCCCACATCTCCGTTACCCGGGGTTGAGCCGATCTCGTTACTAATATGTGCTCCTGTGCCGCCCTGTGTGTGTGCACCATCGGGCGGTGTAGGGTATATGGTACCGGCTGCATGCAAATCCAAGTAGTTGACAACGCGTATGTATGGCTCGTCCATGAAGTTGTCATCTAAGATGGCGGTTTCCGAGGCATTTGACTGTCGTGCAAGAAGCTCATCATTTTGGCGGGTAGATCTGGCAGCTTCGAGTTGATCGTCACGTAGAGGTTTTGACTTGAACCAGCCCTCCGCGAAGCTAAGAGGATCATGCATACCAGAGTCCTCATCAGAAACTTGCGGACGATCAGCACCGGTGTCGAGGCAGTCGATTTGGGTATTGTCTAGTGTATAGCACAGAACCCTTGGCCATAGAATGTGCAACTCATCAGATCGATCCTTCTGCTGCGAGAGAAGTCCATTCTCCGCAACTGGGGGTAGAGCAGACGCTGTCGCAACGGTCACCCAGCTCCAGGGAGTCGGGTCTGAAAGATATATCCCCTTTGCAGCCAGCCAACCTTCAACTCGTAGTTTCCAAGTGTCTTCCAACAGTGTCTCCCGGGGCGGCACGTCCACATCAGGTGCTTCTGAACGTGGGGTGCTTTCAACAGGCATATCGTCGGTATCCGATGCTGGAGGACCTCTATATTTTGCTATGTGTCCGCCAGGTGATAACCTAAGCTCTGTACGAGCCGGCTGCAGCCAGCTGTTGTCGTCGCAAAACCTACTTTGGAGCCTGGTGATTCCCACTGAAGCAACAGATGAGATGACGATGAGCGTTCCAATGTCTGTTAGGCGTACGTCCAATGAGATCAGTGTAGAGCGTCCGGGCTGCTCTGAAGGTTCGTCAAAGTCACTAGAGTCGTGCGATATCGACATAACAACAGCCGGCGACAGAAATGTCCGAGCATTCAGAGGTAGGTAATCGTGATATCTTGCAAGGTGATATGAAAACATAGCAAGGACTGCAGATATAAGGAGTTCATAGATGTCAATTGAGGAAAACTCATTATCATCCATGCTGAGTGGCATATGCGAATGCGGAGCCTTCCCTTCCGTGAGCTGGCCCAAAGAAGCATTCGCCTCCCAAACTTGCTTATTTATATCTTTGACGCCACCGAGACTCGGATTTGTACTGACTGCTGCAGGTGCTGCCGCTGGTGGGAGGTCCAAGAGTGTAGAAGCATCGATCTCGCTGGTGAGTACCCCTGCCGAAGTGACATCGTTAGTAGAGCGGTTCACGACTGAACGAGGGCACACACATTGCAAAGAGACTCCACAGGTTTCAAGCATATACCGCTCCGCATTTTGACCCGCCGCAGGCTTGCATGATGACTCTTGACTTGAGGGATAGAATAGCCATAATTCCTGCTCTTCTACATCGACGTGAACTAAGATCCTACGCTCCCTGAGTTTAGACTCGACTTTGTAGAAGATGTTGAGATTATCATTGGTCGCCTTCGAGATTACAGGGGAACCGGGAACACTGGACGGACCGGTACCCCCCAAGTCGTTCGGCGCTGGTATAGAAAAGAGCTGATAATGAACAATCGCGAATCCTTCCTGTTCAAAGGTCAACATGCATCATTGGATGAGTCTGTCGATTGCGGTACGGACTATCTTGTGTACATTCGTCAAGGACTTCCGAGGGAAGTCCATAGTTCTACAGACAAGTCGGGTCCCAATCCCGCAGCTCAACAATGTCGCCTATAACGCTTCGGAGCGCATGAGTGTCCGGATTTAAGCCTGCGGGTCCTTGGTAGTCCTTTGGCTGGCTAGAAGTCTGTTTTGCACACACTGCGCCGAAGCCAAAGCTACTGCCCGGGACCATACTGGCCCAGCAGGTTCTTATGGGCGTTCTTTAAGTCGAGATATTGGGCATGGCGGTCGTTTGAAAATTGGATATGACCTGCAGAGATCATGTAGAAAAGGATGATAATTCATCGAGAGTGTAACGTCGCCGGAGCATAAGGTAAGCATAAAACCAAAACACGGACTGACAGTACCGTACCTACCTTACCTAGGCCCGGGGCGTGACTCCCGGACGCGTGTAGCTCGGAGCTAGCGGGAGGAGCCGAGAAACCTTGTCCCTGCTCAGCCTTATAAAACTAAGGAATTAGTACCGACCTTCTGAGCTTTGATACCTGAGTATGGTAAGGTAAGGTACTGTACATCTACGCTCAGTGCCTCCCAACTAACTCGATTGTACATCTGTTGGTATTCGGTTGTGACCTCTGGACATGCAGCTCACCAATCAGTCTGCGGTACCGGTGTATACCATTTCCGGTTCATCTACCGCACGCCCTTTACCAGAATGGCTTGCCCGAAAGCGCAAGCGAAGCCTCAAGTCCGATCCCGAATACGCAAACCGCATTGAACTGTTGCAAGATTTCGAGTTCGAAGAAGCAAGTCAATGTATCAGGGTCAGCGACGACGGAGAATGGGTTATGAGTACAGGTATGGAGTTTGTGGTTCCGAATCAGATATCTGGCTGTTGAAGTCGCAGTGCTCCGGCCCGGAGACGGACTACCAGGACATTGCCAGGGAGATATGTTGACATATTCAATGATACAGGAACATACAAGCCTCAAATACATACCTACTACCTACCACATCTTTCGCTATCTTTCGCCCGGCATACTTCGTCCCTCAACACGACCTTCCTCCTTCTCTCCTCTGACTACACCAAGTCAATACATCTTCAGGCAGACCGTTCACTTGAGTTCCACACTCCGGGAGGCTGCCATTACACCACAAGGTTACCGAGGTACGGCCGAGACCTGAAATATGACAAGCGCTCCACTGAAGCCTTGATACCTTCGGTCGGAGTGAATCAGGAAGGCAATGGAGAAGTCTATCGGCTGAATCTCGAGGTTGGTCGATATATGCGTGGATATGAGGTGGATGTTGGTGGGGACGACTTCACTTCAACCGGTGGTGGTACGCTGCAGGGAGGCATTGCGACTGGAAGTGTCAATACCGCAGCGGTTGCTGAAGATAGCCACAATCTCCTCGCGTTTGGTACGTCGCTCGGGACAGTGGAATTCTGGGATTCACGATCGCGAAGTAGAGTGGGCGTTCTCGCCACTCCACTGTCCTCCATAGAGCGCGGTGAGCGGCCGGAGGTTACAGCGTTGGAGTTTCACCGATCCGGACTCACCCTCGCAACGGGTTCCTCTTCTGGGCTGGTCCACCTGTATGATTTACGATCTCCAGTCCCTTTGTTGAAGAAGGACCAAGGCTACGGTTACCCGATTCAGACATTGACCTTCCTTACTCCTTCGACCACATCACGAGTACAATCTTCCGAGCCCAAAATACTCTCGGCTGACAAAAGAATCATCAAGATATGGGATACGAGGGATGGCACGCCTTGGACATCTGTGGAGCCTGCCGTGGACATTAACTCCGTCGCATGGTGTAAAGATAGTGGCATGCTCTTGACCGCCAACGAAGGCAGACAGCAGCATGCTTTCTTCATACCACAGCTCGGTCCTGCTCCCAGGTGGTGTTCATTCCTGGACAACTTAGTAGAAGAGATGGCAGAAGACCCCAACGACCCCAACGCGTTCGCTCACAAGGCCGGGGAGGTATATGATAACTACAAATTCTTGACAATGCAGCAATTGAAGTCACTTAACCTCGCTCATCTGGTCGGCACAACCAATTTGTTGCGGCCGTACATGCACGGTCACTTCGTAGCCCAAAAGTTATACGAGGAAGCACAACTGATCGCCGATCCTTTCGTGTGGGAAGAAGAGCGGGCGAAACGGGTCAAGGAGAAGATTGACAAGGAGCGGCAGAGCAGGATCCGAGGTAGTCGCAAGGTGACGGCCAAAGTGAATAAGCGCTTGGCAGAGAAGATTCTCGAGAGGGAGAACCATAGAGCTAGGAACAAGGCAAAGAGGGTGTTGGAGAAGGGCGGTGATGACGAATCCGTCCCGGCAGCTACAGCAACCGAGGACGTTGAAACAACAGAGAAGGGGCTGCTTGGGGATGCGCGCTTTGCGAAGTTGTTCCAAGACGAGGACTTCAACATCGATGAGACCTCAAGGGAGTTCCAATCCCTGAATCCAAGCACGAAGCCCGAACGAGGCCTAACGGCTGTTGAGGAGGAGGCAATTGGAGAGATTCCCAGCTCCCATGCTAGCGCAAGTAGTTCCGATGATGAGACCGGGCCGAAAGAAAGTGGGCGAATCTCGACATCGACATACAAAAGGGCCGGACACCGCCCGCAGATGCACGTTTCGTCTTCGAGGAAACCACGAGAGAAGCGTGACCGATCGTTTGGATCCCGGTCCGTGCAGGCAAAGGCCAGCTCTGCCAAGCGTGGTAGTGCCATCGTGGGCGAAAAGCAGGTTACGTTCGCCCCTGAGCGGAAAGGCAAAGCGGAAAAGGTTGCGGGCCCAGTACCTCACAGAGCGAAGGGAAGGAGAAGTGCGAGTGGAAATGTATTCCGAGGTCTTTAAATCAAATGAACCTGAAGCTGTACATATGACTGCAGTGCACAGTATTTTGTTAACCATGTCATAGATCGAAAGGCAGCGAAAGGACCATTGAAGATCAGCCCTAGACTTTTGCTGCGAGAAAACTCCTTCCTTGACCAGCGCGCAGAATGTCCATGAGGCCCAAGTCGTCGAACCTGGCTACTAGCCACAGTGCATAGCTTTCGTGCTGGACTGTTTGAGAGGCCTTTGTCTGAGAATGTCGAAGTATTCATTTCAAAAATTCGCACGGACCGGAAGGCTTTCAGTTGGGTAAGGGTCTGTGGTTCCGGTTTGGGACGGTGTGATGGGCCCGCAAAGAGTGGCTCAGATGATCCTGGTGTCTAACAATCCTGTCATCGATTGAGCCCTATCGAAATGACTCTGGCATATGGAAAATATCTTAGATGAAGTGGACCTGTGTCTATTATAGCCCTTTTGAACGCTGCACCCCATACCTCATGAAATTCTCTGAGTATGTGTTATACATTAGCAAGCGATTACTACATTATTCGCTTCCAATATCTAAGGTTGGATGTGTTCTGTCATGCTGTCTGGAGACACCCCGTGTTTGGTTGCATGGCCTCTGATGTTATTTTGAGACTGATATGTACAAGAGGGCTCAATCGCAACAAGCCACAACCACTCAGTCTCCTCACTCAACATCATTCTCGCATGAACCCAACAATGACGCCGTTATCGTTCGAAAGAGTCAACCCTATACGCTCGGTAAAACCACGACTGTCATGACTTTTAATACTCGGGAATGTCTGAAGAATGCGAACCACCGCGTAGGAAGCTTCCATCAAAGCATACTGCTCTATTCAATTATGTCAGCGTAGTTACTTCACCCCGGCCATCGACTAGGCGCAATGGCTGTTACTTACGACCTGGACACGCCCTCGGTCCGCTGTTGAAGGGGATGTAGCCCAGTGCTTCCGCTTTCATATTTGCCCATCTTTCTGGGCGAAAGTCGTGTGCATCATCGCCGAAGGATTTAGAACTCCGATGACTGGCCCATGAAGAGTACACCACTCTTTGGCCCTTCTTCACCAGGATGCTCGAGATACCGTTTGTGCCTCCGCCATAAGGTAGTGTAGTATCTTTGTTTGCCACCCTGGCATTGAACGGAACAGGCGGGTATACTATCATCGCTGTCAAGTAAGGGCAAAGTCAGCAGTGGTTGTGGAGGCTCAACAAGGGGGTGCAACTGACCTTCGTTGAAAACGTAACGCAAGTACGCGAGACTCTTCAGCTGGTCATAGGAAGGAAGTTCCTGCCCTATAGTGTCAAGGACGCTTGTCCGAAGCTTTTGATAGATCCTCTCGTCTTGCGCCAAGAGCCAAAATGTCGTTGAAAGCAAAGTAGCCACAGAGTCTATACCGGCAATCAAGATGCTTATGACCCCATCTCGCAATTCCACCATATTACTCGAATTCTCCATAAGACCTTGCAGCAGACTGGGTCGGCTTCTTGTATCTCTCATTTGACCGCCCTGCTCGTCCTCCTGCCACTTCTTCTCGGGTGCTCTCTCAATAACGCAATCAACATAACGATGTACATCACTGCAAGCTTTGTAGAATTTTCGTTTGCTCAAAAGCACGTGTACAGGACCTAGAAAGCCATCTCTAGCTATGATCTTCTTGACATACAACAAAGCTTGAACGAAGTGCCGCTTCTCGTCAGACTGGGAAAGACTAAGCGAGTCGACCGATTCACCAAGCGCGAAGGCAGTGGTGAGGTCCAACGTCAATTTAAAAAAGAGCGGCTGAAGATCGAACGGCTTCCCTGTGGAAGGGACACGGCGTAAGAGGCTCTGTACATGTTTTTCATGCATCTCGAAGTCCATAACAGAGCGGGTGTTCGAAAATTGATCTTGATATAGGTTCCTGGCCAACTTCCAGTCTAAGCCATCTACAGCGAAGATCCCTTTCTCAGTAATAGGTCGAAAGAGATGAACTCGAACAACGGAGCTATCATAGTCGACGAAGCGTGTAACGAGGGCGTGTCTGATATTGCGTGGGTCGCACATAAAGAGTACAGTCTGAGTTAGAAGTTTGGAAGCATAAGTTTCTCCGTATCTCTCAAAAAGCTCACTCGTATACACAAGTGCCGTCTTGTTCAACAAATGATGAGTGGCTCTGATAATCTTGTAGAACCCCAAGATATCATATGAGCATTCCTTCGGAGGATCTTGATACCCGTGAGTTTTTGCCAACAGACGGTATGCTCGATATCGTAGCAATTTCTGCAGGCTGACAGTGGCCGTATAGACAGCAAGGAAGGCAAGGATGTATTTCAGCAGTGCCATTGATCTATTCAGAGTTCAAGTTGAGAGAAGCGGAGGAGAGTATAGTGTATGGGAGACGCATCTTCCTCCTTTTTGTAATCGAAATGCCATACCATTCACTTCCTTAGAGCCCCCTAGACTTGCTCTCATACATCTTTCTCTATAACACATATTTGCCGAAAAGCGTGTCATATATCTTATATGATGTGTGACTTATTCACCAACTTGCACCGATGTGCTCACTTACTCCAGCCCAGACCGCTTTAAAGCACATCATGCTGGTGACTTACTGACCGAGCCACGCTGAGGTGCCCTTGTGTCATATCCGATTATTGATATCAATAAGGACTTCCATTCCTTTCGATCGCTCCTCGTTCATCTTACGAAAATGAGCGCCCTTGTAGATATCTCCACCGGAGATGCAGCAGCAGACCAACCATCCTTACCTGACAAAACTGACAGTGAGTTGCTCTCCATAGAGGCAACTCGCTGTCTCTCCTTAGCGACGAGATACGCCTTCGACCTGATCAACTCGGACGACCACTGGTGTGGCGAGTTTCGCTCAAATGTAACTCTCACCGCCGAACATGTATTCTTTCATCAATCTCTCGGACTTGATCTCTCCGTGGATGGTGAGGCATACCGATGCTATCTGTTTTCTCAACAAAACAAGGATGGATCTTGGAGTATCGCTCCGGACTGTCCCGGATGTGTCTCGACAACTGCGGAGGCCTACCTTGCGTTGAAGATCTTGGGAGTGTCGGATGGTGTTCCAGAAATGTGCCGAGCGCAGAGATTTGTGATTGAGGCCGGTGGTCTGGCGAAAGTTCGCATCTTCACTCGCATCTTCTTTGCCCAATTCGGTCTCTTCCCGTGGGACGCCGTGCCGCAACTCCCTGCCGAGTTTATTCTCATCCCAACGCAATCGCCCATTAATATATATAGATTTTCGTCGTGGGCTCGCAGCACGATTGTACCACTCCTGATCATAAGACACCACCAGCCTATCTATGCCTTACCCAACGGGGTATCGGCCGAGAACGACTTCCTAGACAAGTTATGGTTAGACGCTGGAGACAAAATGGTGCCATATGGTCCGGCTCTTTCGACAACTGGGACAAATGACCTTGTTGGGTTCATGTTTGGGGCCATCGACTTGGGGCTATATTGTCTTGGTGGATTGCGATTCTCTCCTCTGCGTGGTTACGCTCGGCGGCAGTGTGTGAAATGGATCCTTGAACGTCAAGAAAAGACAGGGGACTGGGCAGGAATAACTCCCCCGATGCATGCCAGTGTTCAGGCTTTGCTCCTCGAAGGTTTCGGTCCTGAAGATCCGCAAATCCGTCGGGGAATAGAAGCCATCGAGCGATTTGCATGGCAAGATCGTAACGGCAAGCGAATCCAAGCCTGCCTCTCTCCGGTGTGGGATACCGTCCTTATGACCCGGGCACTGTGTGACGCTGGCACGGATCCTAACGACGGGCGCCTGATACGAGCAGTCAAGTGGACAAAGGCCCGTCAGATCCTTGGTCCCGAAGGTGATTGGCGCATTTACAGTCCGAAATTGGCTCCCGGCGGCTTCGCCTTTGAATACCACAACACGTGGTATCCTGACGTCGACGATACGGCTGCTGCCATTCTCGCCTTCATCAAACAGAGTCCACAGGCCGTTGGATCTACAAGTGTAGCAAGAGCCGCAGAGTGGATATGTGGCATGCAGAACAGTGATGGTGGATGGGCCGCCTTTGATCTCATCAACAACAAACTCTTTCTGAACAAGATCCCGTTCAGTGACATGAACAGTCTTTGTGATCCCTCTACCCCCGACATCACCGGCCGAGTTTTAGAAGCCTTTGGACTGATAGTACACACCGCCCGTGAAGAACACGTTGCTCCCGATTTGATTGACCGCGTTGCGACGGCATCTCGTGGTGGCATTGCGTATCTTGCAAAAACCCAAGAGCTTACCGGCGCTTGGTACGGCCGGTGGGGTGTGAACTATATCTATGGCACAAGCAACGTACTTTGTGGATTGGCGTATTTCTCAAAAAAAGACCGCCTTGTGCAAAAACTCATTAGTCCAGCATTGCATTGGCTGGTACAGATCCAGAACCCTGATGGAGGATGGGGAGAAGGTCTGGACTCATATCAGGATGAAGCGCGAGCCGGATGTGGACCTTCGACACCTTCGCAAACAGCTTGGGCGATCATGGCTCTATTGGCCCATATTTCTCCAACAGATCAAATTGTCAGGAGTGGAATAGCTCACCTCGTTCACTCACAGACTGACATAGCCGGTGAAGGGTCATCATGGCCAGAAAAACTGTACACTGCAACTGGATTTCCGGGGCACTTTTATATAGGGTACACACTGTATCGGCATTATTTTCCGATGATGGCCCTTGGGCGGTACGTGGAGGCGATGAGGTTGTGTACAAAAGGATGAAGCTTGGAGCATATAGGATGTCGGTTCTGAACCTAGAGCTGAATTCGATAGTGGTAAGGAGCCTGCACAACAGAGAAGTGCAAAGGTCAAAAGAGGACTTACTGCGTGCTGAGGGCGAGATACTTTAGTAGATACATATCTTCTAGCGGAGTGTCAGTAGTGACTTCGTCGTTAGAGCGCTTGAGAGGGTTTATGGTGGTCCCTTTACGAACAGTTCGAAGACGTATTCCTAAAAGATACCGAATGGGATACAGCTATTCCTAGAATGTTGGCTCCTCGGTTCGCTCAGAACTTTTTGCAACTTTTTTTTGAAAATCACACTCAAATTCAGTGTTTTGATGTTAAAATCACAACTAAACACTTATTTCTATAAA
>JAABUJ010001034.1_pt1 | contig 44843 bp, 37 predicted proteins | sample 5559131 | NCBI WGS metagenome assembly JAABUJ01 (sample SAMN10711875, study PRJNA513366) | rock metagenome | isolation source: Antarctica rocks | place: Antarctica: Victoria Land, Mt New Zealand nord | collected 2016-01-07
CGCATGCTGAACGTCTTTTGACCGCAACGGCCGCTCCCATGAAGTATAAAGGAGACTTGCCATCATGATACGACAAACCGCCCGCCATTCCAAGCCAAACGCCGCGACTTTTTCACAGGCCTGCTAGAGGCACTACGTCGCGGTCTCGAGCAATCGGGCCGGCGCATCGACAGGCACGGCGGATGGTGCATAGCGCACGACCAGGATCGCGAGATCGTCGGCGACGCGGCGTGAACGGCGCCGCAAACGGCGCACGATCGCGTCGGCCATCGACTGCGGGCTGCCGTCGAGCGCGGCGAGCCATTCCGCGGCGCCTTGCGCACCTAGAAAATCGTTATGTGCGTCGCGGGATTCGGTAAGACCGTCGGTCGTAACGATCAGCAGATCGCCCGAACAGAGCGTCAGTTCGCGCGTTTCGTACAGCGGCTCGTCTTCGATGCCGATGATGGAACCGGTCGGCGGGAGTTGCACGACGGCCCCGGGGCGTCGCAGCCACGCCGGCTCATGGCCTGCAGACGCGTAGCGCAGAACGCCGGTCTGCAAATCGATGACTGCCAGGAACAGGACGACGAAGGTCTCGGGACGCTCCACGGTCCGCGCATATAAGGCGCCGAAGCGCGCCAAGACGTCACCGGGGTCGCGATGCTCCGAGAATAGCGTTCGGATGCTGTACTTCACAAGCGCGGTGTCGACCGCGGCGGCGAGGCCTTTGCCGCTGACGTCAGCGACCAAAAACATCGCGTAACGCCGATCGAATGTGAAGGCATCGTACGTATCGCCGCCTACGTTGGAACCCTGCGTGGCCGAGAGCAACACGCTTCCAATCTCGATGTTCGGGACAGCGCGGCGTTTGGAAAGGAACGCCTTCTGCAAACCCTCGACGACCTCGCGACCCTCCTCGACGACACGCCGTAAACGCCCGACGACGACCGCAAACAGCAACGCGACCACGGCGAAGAGCCCGTTTGAAAAGTCGCGCGTGCGCGTGTTGCCGGACACCGTGGACTCGAATCGGCCCTGACCGAGCGTTTCACGCGTCAATAGGTCGGCGGTAAGGCGTTCGTACTGTGCTCGCTGCGCTGGAAACACGAAACGCGGCGCCCGTTCGTCGCCGTTCTGCGCAATCGCGTCGATCCGCTCTAAGTCGCTTGCCAACAACTTCTCGTATGGACGCAAGTCTTCGCGAGTCGAGCGGCGGTCGAACTGTTCGACTTCAAGCAACTCCGAATCGCGTTGCGCGGCGACGACGGCCGACTGGTATGCGAAGGCGTCGCGGATGCCTACGCCGCCCCAATACGATAAGTACGTCGCAAAGGCAAACGCGGCGAGCAGTCCGACGAACAGAACGAGCGTGACCAGTGTCCGGCGCGTCACCATCGGCCCTGCCCTTCGCTGCCGGCCGCCGGACAACTTCGTTTCGGCCCCGGGGAAAAGAGCCGGGGAACTTGATTCCCTGCGTCGGAGAATCACCTCACAGCGGGTATCGGGGAGCTAGCGCCATGATCGTCCATAACGACCTTACCATCCGCGTCGGCGACGGGCAGATGCCGGCATACCTGGCACGACCGGGCAGTGACGGCCGCTATCCCGCGGTAATCGTGCTTGAAGGCGTGTACGGTTTCGATGATGAGCTACGCCGCATCACGGATTTGCTCGCAAGCCTCGGGTACGCCGGGCTCGCCATCAACTATTTTTACCGCACGCATCCGACCTTACGTCTGCCCTTTACGCCCGAAGGACGCGCGAGCGGTGAAGAGGCCGCCGGAGCGGTGAAGAAAAGCCAAGTTTGCGCCGATGTTGCAGCAGCACGCGATTGGCTCAACGATCAATCCTTCGTCGAAGCTGGGCATATCGGAACCTGGGGTTTCGGATTCGGCGGCACGCTCGCGTTCGTCACTGCAACTTTACCCGGCATCAACGCCGCCGTCGCCTTTTACGGTCAGAGTATCGCCTCGCTCATGCCCAGCGGTGAAGCGGCGCCGCTCGAGGATGCACCGGATATACGTGCGCCGCTGTTGCTCGTGTTCGGCGGCCGGGACGAGTTGATCTCGCAAAGCGACGTCGAGCTGACGGTCGACACGTTGCGCTCGAACAACAAGCGCTTCGACGTACAGGCTTATCCCAACGTCGGCCACTCCTTCTTTCGCACGACCGGAAATTCGGTGTCGGCGCGCGAGGCTGCCGACGCGTGGGACCGCGTCCAATCGTTTCTGGGAAACCATCTCGCCTAAGCGGCCAGCCGCCCGCGATTCTCTAGGAGCGATCGGTACCTAGTAGCGAGTGCTCGAAGGTGAACCGCGGAACTTCGCTTGGAAAGTGATAGTCCACGAAATCGTACTCGAACTTCGGAACCGACGTGTCGAAACCGAACTGCAGCGGCGCATCAGCCACGATCTGTTGAATGTAATTGCGACTGCCGAGCTGCACGTAATGTACGGTCCACTCGACGCCGTCGTACGGCTTTCCGCCAAGCAGCCCTTGCACGTTGAGTTGCACGGTACGGTACGTCGTCGGGTCGACCCACAGGTCGCGCAAACGGTTGTTTTGCGGTTCGCGCAGCGGCGTCAACCTCAAGTGAAGCGCCGGCGCATTCGCGATGCGCTCCATACCCGCGAGTTCGATCTGGTAGTCACGCGTGTTAGCTTCGACGCGAGCAATCTCGCGAAAACCACCGCTCGGCTCAGGGCTCGGTCTGGGACCCCCCGACGGGCTGCTACTGCCGGTCGGGCCGGCGCTCGGCGAAGGATTCGAATTCGGGATGCGGGTCGCCGAAGCGCCGACCACGCCGCGCGTGAGGACGCCGAACGATGAGAGGGGATCGATGCGCGGATCATCGAGTCGGATCGGCTCGGCATCGGGGTTGGTGTCTAAGAACGTAAAGCCGAAGATCGAGAACGGAACCCCGCCCAGGCGATGTTTCTCTTCAGCAATGTCGTGTAGCGGTTCGAGCGACAGCGCTCCATCATGACTGCGATAGTACGCATCCCACCAATTGTCGAAAACATGGCCGTTGTGAAGGTAGCGCACGAGCGCCCCGTAGCGCAGGTACGGCACGTCGGTGCGAACGCGCCATGCATTTCGCGCCCGCGCGAAGATACGTTCCGCGGCAGCGTCGAGAGTCGGCACCGGTGTCGGCGACGGCTCAGTCGCGGCACGCGCTCGGTCAGGGAGATGGACCGCCGCAACCACGAGCGCCAGCCCGCACAAAAGCGCTAAACGGCGAGGCATCGTGTACGAGCTTCGTTGGAAACCGCGCAAAACCCGCGAACTGAGGCCTACGTTGAGCGGTAGCTCGTCAGAACTGCTGGGGTACCCGATATGCGTCGTGGATTTCGCGCTTGGCGTCGAGCAGCGCCGCCGTGACGATCGTTTCGCGCGTCTGGCGACACTGGCAACGCAGCGACGCGCAGCCGTCGCCCGAGTGTAAGGTCGCGCCGTGGCGACAGTAATCGCAGAGAACCAAGGAATCCATGGACCCGTTCACTCCTAAACGTTAAAAGACGGACCGGGCGTCGAACGCGGGGCACGTACACGTACACGCGCTTTATTCCCGCGAATGCACCGATTAATCCGGCCCTCGCTCGCATGTCGGTTCGTGCCTAGAGGATTCGGTTTTACCGAATCCGTCGCGTTTGCGGCTTCCGCCGCAAGCCGCCCGTCGTCATCTGTCGGACGAAGTCCGACAGATTCCTACGGCACGGGAACGCCGGCTATTAGTTCCGCCACGACGGCTTCAGCGTCGATTCGTTCGGTCAGCAAGCGGTAGTTGAAGGTTATCCGATGACGCAACACGGCTACGGCATTCGCGCGCACGTCGTCGGGTGTAATAAACGTACGGCCGTCGACAAGCGCGCTCGCGCGCGACATCGCGGCCAGCGCCAGGGTCGCGCGCGGCCCCGCGCCACGCTCGACGTAGGCGTGCCGTTCCCGCGTCGCTCCCACCAGCGCCACGATGTATGCGGCCAACCGCCGCTCGATAAAGACGTCGTGCGCAGCCGCCCGCCATCGCAAAACGTCGGCCATGCCGGCCACATGACGCTCGAACGGAGGCGCTTCACCGCCGAAACGTTCGAGAATCACGAGCTCCTGCTGCGGGCTTGGATAGTCGACTACGATCTTGACCAAGAAGCGGTCCATCTGCGCGAGGGGCAGCGCATAGGTACCGTCACCGTCGAGCGGATTCATCGTCGCGGTCACGATGAAAGGATCCGGCAATGCGTGGGTTTGTGGACCGATCGTCACTTGGCGTTCCTGCATCGCCTCGAGCAACGCCGACTGCACTTTGGCGGGAGCGCGGTTGATCTCGTCGGCGAGCACGACGTTTGCGAAAACGGGCCCTACAACCGTCGTGAAATCTCCGCTGCGCTGGTCGAAGACGCGCGTTCCGACAACGTCGCTCGGCAGCAAATCCGGCGTGAACTGCACGCGTTTGAAGGTTCCGTCGAGCGCGGCCGCAAGCGCTCGGCACGCCAGCGTCTTCGCAAGCCCGGGTGGCCCCTCGAGCAAGACGTGGCCGCCCGCAATCGCGGCGCGCACCAAAGCATCGAGCGTGGCCTGCTGACCGACGATCGTGTGAGCGAGCGCGTCGATGAGGGCGGCCGGCTTCAGGGCAGGTATAACAGCGCCTCCTGCGCCGCCTCGGCGACGCGCTCGTCTTCACAGAAACTCGCACGTTCCAGTGCAGAAAGCGCCGCACCGTCGCGACCGCACACCGCGCCGCGATGCGCAAGATCGGCAAGCGTTTCATCGTCCCGCGCGCCGGCGCGCCGGCGCAGCGCGACCCGCAGCGCCGAAGCGTGCGAACGCGTCGGTTCCCCCGCGAGCGCGCGAGCGAGTTCACGCAAATGCGCGTCCGGGTCGAGCACCGGAGCGGCGGGAGCGGCCGCAGCCGAAACCGGCCGGGTGCGCCGAGCGTGCCCGCGTAGCCACATGAGGGCGACCGCCGCCGCGATAAGTAGCACGCCGAGCCCGACGATCCGCAGCATGATCCGCGCCGCCTGCGCGAGCGTTTTCTGCACCCCGGTTTTGAAGGGCACGGCAGCGATCCGCAGGCGCAGGGGATTGGTTTGAAAGCGGCTCGGCCGGCCGGTGCGGCCGTCGACTGCGTCGAGTGTCGCGGGCGCGATCGTCACGTCACCCGCGGCCGTCGCATCCAGGGTCAGCGTCTCAAAACATTCGGTCCCGCGCTGCGTCGCGGTGCAGCGCCGTTCATCGCCGAGTTCCTCGAAGGCGGCAAGATTGGGCAATCCGATCTCATCGAGCGACGTCACTTCCTCGGTCACGCCGGCCTGGATCGTCAAGTGAAAACGTTCGCCGACCGCGACGTCGCTTCGATCGACGGCCATCGAGAAATCGCGCACGTGAAGCACGCGTAAACTTTGAGCCGCGCAGGGCAGTCGTACGGCGGCGGCGCCCTGCAAAAAAATGCAGACGAGCATCCCGGCGACGCGCGGGTCGGCCGGAGGCCGGACGCGCCTTTTTATGGCAATGAACCGAGCCATTCCCCAAATAAAAATCGTGCGTCTGAAGGCCCGGGGGAGGCCTCGGGATGGAACTGTACGGCGGTAATCGGCAAGGTGCGATGGCGAAAGCCTTCGTTCGTGCCGTCGTTGAGATTCACCATCGTCGCTTCGAGTTCACTCGGAAGAGAGGCCCCGTCGACCGCGTAGCCGTGATTGTGTGCGGTCACGATGACCACATCGCGCTCGAGGTCCATGACCGGCTGGTTCCCGCCGCGGTGACCGTAGGGCAGCTTGTAGGTCCGACCCCCGCAAGCGAGCGCCAAGAGTTGGTGTCCCAGGCACACTCCGAACATCGGCAACTTGCCGACGAGTCCACGCACGGTCGCGAGCATTTCGGGCAGCTCCGTCGGGTCGCCCGGACCGGGTGAAATGACGACCCCGGCGGGCTCGCAGGCGAGCACCTCGGCCTCTGAAGCACTGTACGGCAACACCGTGAGCCGTGCCCCGAGGGCGGCTAGGTCGCGCACGATCGCCCGTTTCACGCCGCAATCGAGCACGACGACGTGCGGGCCGGCGCCTACTGAATCGAGCGTATGCGCCCTTTGGCTCGCAACGCCGGCGACGAGTCCGGCCGTGCTCGTCTCGCGGGCAAACGGGAGGAGCGCCGCCTCCATCCCTTCGATCGCGTCCCCTCCGACGGCAAGCGCCGCGCGGATCGTTCCATGTTCGCGCAGCACCATCGTCAGCGCTCGCGTATCGATGCCGGTCAGGGTCGGTACGCCCTGTTCAAGCAGCCACGAACCGAGATCGCTCCTGCTTGCATGGTGCGAAGGATGCCGCGCGAGGCGTTTCACGATCGCGCCCGCGACGCAGGCGCCCGCGTGCTGCATCGCATCACCGGAGATGCCGTAGTTTCCGATCATCGGATAGGTAAACGTCAACAGCTGCCCCGCGTAAGAGGGATCGGTCAGCGCTTCTTCATAGCCGGTCATGCCGGTATAGAAGACCGCCTCGCCGAGCGCCAGCGCACTCGAACCGACGCCCTCGCCATCGAAACGCGTTCCGTCGGCGAGCAGCAGCGCAGCGGGAATCGGCATGTTCGATTCGGTCAGGACGCCGCGACCACGAACGAGCTACTTATAGACGGCTCCGGAAATGTTGATGTAGCTGCTGCGGTGGCCCGGTACGCGCGCGTCCCCGAGCGCAGCGATGGTCACGCGGTGTAGCCCCTGCGGTAAAACGGGGCTCGTAAACACGACGGCGCGCACGATTTTGTGTGGCGCATAGAAATCGAGGTCGTGGAACCGCTCGCCGTCGAGCGTAATGATCGCATGCCCGCCGCCGGTGCCGCGCACGCCGTAGAGCTGCACGGCCGTACCGATGAACGACAACGTCACGGCGGCGCCGAGCGATGCCGTGCGGCTGCTGGTGCCGAACAGCCGTCCGTCACGGAAACGGCGGACGTGTTCCCAGCGTCCGTAGAACTGAAAGCGGCCGACTCCCGAGCCGACGTAACTATCCGAAACGAACGTCGCGCCCTTCGCCGCGACGACCGCTTGGAGCGCGATCACGAACAGCGGAACGAAGGGCCACGAACGTTTCACGAGTTAGCGTCTTACTCTTGGAGACGCCGCACCACCTTGGCAGCCGGCGCCGACTCGGTTCCTAGGAGAGCGGCTTGCGGCGAAGCCGCAAACGCGATGGCTTGGGTGAAACCGAATCCTCTAGTGGTGCGGGAGGCGCAGGTTGAGTTGGAAGTTCGGCGCGTCCTGCGTGAGGCCGAGGTCGAACTCCGTGATGACCGTCTGGTGCTGGTCGCGGGCGTACCCGGCGGAGATGCTCAGATAGGCGGCGTTCGTGCCGCTGCCGATGACGCTCGTACGCTTGCCGTGGAGCGCCTGCAAAACGGTTTCGCCGGTCGTGATGTCGTCAAAGGCAAACGAGAGCGAGGTCTTCTCGTTGAGCGCAAACGCCGTGCCGAGCTGGTATTGGAAGGCGTTACCGGGTTGGGCGATGCCGGGCTGGTGCACGGCCGGATCGGTGCTCAGATCGCGAAACGACGTAGGCTGATTGTAATAGAGGTTTGCGCCGCCGAAGAAGATCGCCGGGTCGCTCGTCTTCACGAAACTCGCCCCGACTTCGTATCCGAGGGCGCCCGAGCCCGTCGGTAGATTGCCGGGATACTGCAGGTTCGAATTGCTCGCGTCGTTGATGAGCTTGATGCCGTACGGCGAGCGACCGGTCGGCAGAGAAACGTGGGCGTTGAGCGTTACGCCCGGAGCGTTCGCCTTCTCGCGCTCAAGCTGGTAGTAGCCTCCCAGCAGAACGTCGCCGATACCGCCGCTGTGGACGCGGTCTTGCGAGGGCAACTCACCGGAATCGTTCGCGCCTACCGAAGAGAAGGTCGTCGAGCGACTAAAGTACGGCACTTGACCTTCGAGCTGCAACCGATCCGTCAAGCCGTATGTGGCGTTGAGGCCGAGCTCCGTGATATCGCTGCGCTGCTGCGTGACGTTGACGTTACCTAAGAAGATTGCGTTCAACGCAAGGAACCCGTTGAGGGTAAAGAACCGGTTGTCGCTGTACGCGCGCGTGATGCTGGGGGTTACGGTTAGATTGCGGCGGAACAGAGCGTTCTGCTGCTGATATACGGACTGGACGCTCGCGTCGGTGGGAGCGGTCGTCAACGCGGCCTGCTCGGGGGCACCCGCCGGCACCGTAGCGTTCGCGACGATCTTGGGTGCAGCGCCGGCGGCTGCGACGTTGCCTCTTGCGGTGGCCGACGTGCGTGCGGCGACGCTCGCCGGCCTGACCGCTTCCAAGCTGCGTGATGAAACGGGACCGACCACGCCCGCGGCGCGCACCGCTTTGAGCTGCGCGATTTCAGCCCGTAGCTCGTTGATCTGCGCCTGTTGATCACCGTTCTTGGCCGACAAGCGCTCTTCGACCGCGAGAAGGGTTGCCTGGAGCGCAGCAGCGTCGGCGTTGCCGGGCACGACTGCCACCACCTTGCTGACGATCTTGGCGACGGCTCTTTTGTGAGCCGGGCCGGATGGTGCGGCGGCAACGACTTGAGCGGCGAGTTGATGCGCAGGCAGGCTCGCTACGTCTGCGGCGTCGGGCTTAGGTGCGGAGGCGGCGCCCACGAGTGGCGTCGCGAGCCCAAGCAAAACGCTACAGGCGGCGAGTCGACGAAGCGCGGTTGAGATCATCACACAATGCTTTCTGGAGTGGCCGATCGTTCGCTAATGAAGCAACTGCAAGGTCGGCGGGATAAGGTTGAGCGGCGGACTGACGGCGCTTGTGGTGCTGGGCGCGACCTGCAACGCAAGCTTCAGTTGATTGGACACCGCGTTGTTGTTGGTCGTGAGCTGCACCTGTTGATAAACTGAGCCGCCCGAGATACCCTGCGAGACTTGGCCGCCCGGAAGGTTGATTGCGACGCCGAGCGCGCCCGGGTCGACGTTGACGTTACACGGTGAGCCGCACATGGTGCCTGGGACCGAACCGACCACGAGGGTCGGGCGCACAGCCGAAACGTCGACCGTCGCGCCGTTGATAACGGCGTTGCCGTTGCCGGCGATTTGAATCGACTGCGCGACGCCCGCAATGCGGCCGTCGGCGATCGTGCCCGTCGCACTGCCGCTGCCCGGCGCGGCGTTGCCCGAAGCGCCGCCGCGCGTCGTATAGGACCCGACGGTCACCGAGGGCTTTGCGCCGCTGAGGTCGATGCCGACGGTTTCGCCGGCACTGTACGTCGTCGCGCCGTTCGCGCCATGGGTCGTCCATACCGAGCTAAGATCGAAGCCGAAATAGACCACCCGGCCGCCGAGCGCGTTGCCGGCGCCCGACGCGCCGATCGCGGCGCCGCCCCCGGCGGACGTCGTCGCGCTTTGCGTCGACTGCCGGGCGGTAATGTTGAGAGCGCGCGCCGCGACCGGCACATTCGCCGTTTGTGGGATGACATAACGGCCGCGCACGTCGCGCAAAGCAGCGTCGGCGAGCGGAGCCGCTGCATGCGGCGCGGTGAAGGCCGCATCGAGTGGGTCATCTGCGCGAACCGAGGTGGCAGGCACGATGACGCTCGCCGCGAGAGCAGCGGCTACGAGCATGCGGTTCATATGCGTTGTACCGCGGGCGTGCCGACGAACATCAGCGTGGCGGTGACGTCGGGTAGCGGCGAGTTCGGCGCTGCCGCGAGAAGATCGCGCGAACTCAGCGGCGCTGCGACGCGAGCCAGGACGTTATCGGTGCGATAGCCCTTGCCGAGAATAACAAGCACGATACCATTCCATTCCGACGCAAAGTCAGAGAGTGGGAGAACGCGGTTCCCGAGCGCCGGATCCGCGACGTACGCATATTGGCCGTCGACGTGGCGCAGGAGGGCAAAATGATGATAGCCGCGGTAGTCGAGAAGGACGACTCCGGGCACCTTGAGGTCGCCGAGCGAGTGAACGGCAAGGGTAAACCCTTCCGCTCCGAGGCCGACCGTCTTGGCATAGTTCTTGATGTCCAGGAGGGAGAAACCGCGCCGGCTCACGGCCGCGGCGTCTGAGACGTTGAGCATGCCGGCGAAGACGTCGCGCTCAGTAACCGGAGCTTCGTAACCGTCGCGGAACAGCGTCGCTAGGGCCGCCGCACCGCACGAGAAGTCGAGCCGCTCTTCGACGATGCCGTCGAAGCGCCGCTCGCGCATGCTGAGCACGTGATGGTGCGCATCTTCGCCTTGGCCGGCGACGAGCGCACCGACGCTGTCGTTCGCGCGCACCGGTTGCGCCTGCCAGAGGAGCGCCGCGACAAGCGCGGGGATGACGAACCAAGATCGCTTCACGTAGATTCCTGTGGAAAGAAACGCCGGACGGCGACGCGCATGTAACGCGCCGCCGTCCGTTTGGGATTTAGGGTTGGACGACGAGCGAGTTGCTCTGCTGGTTGGCGACGCCCGAGGCGACGTTGAGGCTGAGGTTACCGCTTGCGCCGTTGAACGTGTTGCCGCTGGCGCCGGCGTTGGTGTTGGCCGTCAGGATGTTACGCAGGCCCGAGACGTTCTGGGTCGTGCGGATCGACGCGCTGCTGTGGCCCATGCTGCCGGGGGCGCTGATCAGCGTTGCGTTGGCTTGGTTGTTGAAGGCACCGGCCGCGACGTTGACGCCGATGTTGCCGGTAGCACCCGCTCCGACACCGTCGGCGCTGGCGGTCGAGGACCCGGTCGCCGTGAAGGTCTGCGAGTTCGTGACCGTGTGCGTCTGCGTGGCGTCGACGTTCTCGTTGAACGTGCTGTTACTGTTGCTCGACGACGTCGAGTCGCTCGATGCGCTCTTGGTCGTGTTGCTCATGTTGGTGTTCGAGCTCTGGCTAGCCGAGGAACTGTTCTTCGAGCTGGACGCGTTCTGCGTTTGCGAGGCGCTCGCGTTCAAGGTCGCCGAGGCGTCGGAGTGGCTCTTGGCGTCTTCCGAAGAACTCGACGCGCTGGCAGCGGCGTTGTTGGCCGATGCCGACTTGTTTGCCGAGGCGCTATTGTCCTCATGGCTCTTGGAGGCGGCATCGTTTGCCGAATTTGACGATGCCGCGTTGTTGGCCGACTTGCTGCTGTTGGCATTGTTGGTGGCCGACTTGCTGCTGTTCGAATTGTCGTTGGCCGATTGGCTCGAGCCGTTGTTGCTGTCGCCCGAACTGTGACGGCCGTTGGAGTTGTTCTCGGACGAACTGTTGTTGCCGTTGCCCTGATTGCTGTTATGCTCGTTTTCCGAGCTCGAGTTCGACGAGTTGGAATTGTTGGATCCGTGATTCGCGCTGTTGGAGTTCGAACCACTGTGGTCCGCCGAGTTGGAGTTCGAATCGTTGTGATTTGACGAGTTGGAGTTCGAGGCGCTCTGATTCGCCGAGTTGCTGGCGGAGTTGCTGCTGTTGGATTTGTTGTGATCCGAAGCGTTGTTGCTCGCCGACGCTGAGTTCGAAGAACTGGCGCTTGCAGACGACTTGCTGCGGTCCTTGCTGCTCGACGAGTTGCTGTCTTGGGTCGCGCTGGCCGACTCGTTGAGCGTCGCTGCGGAGCTCGACGCCGAGTTGGACGCGCTCTGATTCGCGCGGTTTTCCATGCGCATGTTGGTCGTGGTCGTCGACGAATTGCTGTCCGATTTCGACATCGAGTTGCTGTTGTTCGTCGCGTTCTCGCTCGCTGTGATCGCGAGATGGTCGGTGGTCGTGTTCGTGTTGGTCTCGGTCAGGCCGTTGCCCTGAACGCGGACGCCGCTCAGTCCGGTCGTCGACTGGTTGAGCCGCAGGCTGCCGTTGGAAGAGCCGTTGCTTGAGCCCGAGCCGGAGCCGGAGCCGGAGCCCCCGGTGATTGAACTGAGGCCGCCGCGGCCGCGGATGATCGTCAAGTTCGTCTGGCTGTTGCCGACGCCTGACGCGACGTTGAGCCCGGCATTGCCGGAGGCGGCTTTGAGCACGTTGCCGGTAAGAACGGCCGTCGGGCTGATGACTAAGACGCCGTTGGAGCCGGAACTAGTCTGGTTGCTGGTGCCGTCGGCAAGCACCGGAGACCCGGCGGCTGCGACGATGGCTACCGTGCCCAGCACGGATAGGAAAGATCGGTTCACGATGACCTCACAGTCGGAAAGGGGGACGAAAGTCGCAAGGGTGGTTTACGGGTGCAGGTTCAGTGTGAAGGCGTTGGTGGAGGCGTTGCCGTTCCCGGCGGTTTGGTTGACTTGAACGAGGCCGCTGGCATGGGCGAAGGCGCCCGGGGTCACGCTGACCCGATTGCGCGCCCCCACGTTCACAACGCCGATAGGACCTATCCGTTGTGTCGTGGTGGCGCCGGCTAGCGCCGCGTCCGATGCCGTGCGGCCGAGGCCGATCGTAGCGGTGTTGATCTGCTCGTTCCCGACGCCCGCGGCCACATTGACCCGCACCAAACCGATGGCCTGCGCAAAGGCGGCTCCCTCGAGCGTCGCGGCATTGGTGATCTGCGGAACGGAGACCGGGTCGGCCAAGACCGCCGCCGGCAACGTCCAAAAGATCACCCCAATGAAAGCTATGGGATATCGAAACAACTTCGTCTCCAGACGATGTAACACTGATGATTCCGCCGCCGGAAACCCCGCGACGGGACTTGAGAATACCGTAAGCAGCCATAAGTCAAAAGTGCCGATGAGCACTGGCACTAGGGTCCTTTTGGGCCTTTAGTGTTACGAGACACTCATAAAACCATCATAACGAGGGGTAAAGCGAGCACGCCGCACGAGCTCACCGACCGTGCACCGCATCTAAAGTTTCCGCCGCAGCGTCGAGCAATCGAACAGGTATTTCCACGGCTGTCTTGAGGCTTTTGGACCTCGTCTTATTCATAACGCGTTAAGCACGTGCTCGCAGGAAGAACGGCTAAGGGGGCACGATAGAGTCGTCAATATCGATGGCTGCACGTATTGAAGACTACGCGTTGATCGGCGACATGCACACGGCGGCGCTGATTGCGAACGACGGCTCTTTAGACTGGTTGCCGCTACCGCGCTTCGATTCGATGGCGGCTTTCGCGCGGCTGATCGGCGACGGCGGTAACGGTATCTGGCGGATTGCCCCGCAGGCCCCCGTCGGCGAAACCACGCGCCGCTACCTCGGAGATACGCTCGTCCTCGAAACGACCATGGGAACTTGCGAAGGCAGCGTGCGGATGATCGACTTCATGCCGATGAGCAATCCCTATCGTCGCGTCGTGCGGATCGTCCAAGGCGTCACCGGTAACGTGCCGATGAGCTTGGCGTTCCGGCCGCGCTTCGACTACGGGGAAATCGTTCCGTGGTTCAGCGCGGGCGAGCGTTCGGTACTCGCCGTCAGCGGACCGATCGCGCTGACCCTCATCGCGGACGTCGAACTAGAGCGTCGGGGCGCGGCGATCGAAGCGAACTTTGCGCTCGCGCCGGGCGAGCGCGCGAGCTTCGTCATGTCGGCTTCTCTTTCGCACGAGGCGCGCCCCGATGTCGTCGACTCGGCGACGTTGCTCGCGGAGACACTCGCATGGTGGACCGGGTTTGCGCAGCGTTCGTCCTATCGCGGCATCTATCGTGACGCGGTGATGCGCTCGCTCTTGACGCTCAAAGCGTTGACGTACGCGCCGACCGGCGCGATCGTCGCCGCGCCGACGACGTCACTGCCCGAAGCGATCGGCGGCGTGCGAAATTGGGATTATCGCTATTGCTGGTTACGTGACGCGACCTTCACGCTGATCGCCTTGATGAATGCCGGCTACTTCGACGAAGCCGGCGACTTCATGAAGTGGCTCGTGCGAACGATCGCAGGCGATCCCGATAAAGTGCAGATCATGTACGGCGTGGGCGGCGAACGCCGCTTAGCGGAATATGAATTGACCTTCCTCGGCGGGTACGAATCGTCGCCGCCGGTGCGCATCGGAAACGCCGCATCCGATCAGTTCCAGCTCGACGTCTACGGCGAGGTCGTCGACGCCGGTTACGCCGCGCTCAAAGGCGGCATGGTCGCAAGCGACGAGACCTGGGCGATGCTCCGGGGAGTGATCGACTACGTCGCACACCACTGGCAGAATCCCGCCGACAACGGGATGTGGGAGGTGCGCGGTGGGCGCCGGCACTTCACGCACTCCAAGGTGATGGCGTGGGTCGCCTTCGACCGCGCCGTCAAAATCATCGAGGACTTCGGCTACCCCGGACCGCTCGACGAGTATCGCGCGATGCGCGAGCGCGTTCACCACGAGGTGTGCGCGCAGGCGTACGACCAGCGCCGCCGGACGTTCACGCAGTCCTACGGTTCGCAACAGCTCGATGCAAGCGTGCTGCTGATTCCGCTCGTCGGTTTCTTGCCGGCCGACGATGACCGCGTTCGTGGAACGCTCGCGGCCGTGGAACGCGAACTGTTCTTCGATCCGTTCGTGTTACGGTATTCGACCGAAACGAACCTCAACGTCGACGGTTTGCCGCCGGGCGAGGGCGCCTTCTTGGCGTGCAGTTTCTGGCTTGCCGACAACTACACGCTCGCCGGTCGCTACGATGACGCACGTCGTCTCTTCGAAAAGCTGCTCGGCCTACGCAACGACCTCGGATTGCTCAGCGAAGAGTACGACGTCCGCCGCGGCCGGCTCGTCGGCAACTTTCCGCAAGCGTTTTCGCATCTGGCGCTGGTCAATACGGCGCTCAATCTGGAGCGTTATTCGGGCCCGGCAAAACAACGCGCCGATCAATCCGTCGTTACAGCGTAGCTCGTTTCGGCGACGCTAGCGTGGCGCGAGCCGACTTGCGAAAAACGTCATGACGTCGGCTGCCGCGTCGATGCGCTGCTCGAAAGAATTTCCGATTCCATGGCCCTCTCCAGTGTTTTGAATCAACAGGACCGGGTTGCGGGAGCTACTGGCCGCTTGCAGTCGCGCGGTCATCTTACGCGAGTTCATCGGACTGACACGCGGATCGTTTTCACCCGTCGTCATCAACATGGCGGGATATGCCACGCCGTCGCGCACGTTCTGATAGGGGGACTGCCGGCTGATATAGGCAAAATCCGCAGCCTTGCGCGCGTCGCCGAACTCGGGAATATTCGACGCGCCGTTGGGTGAGAGTTGCCAGCGCGCAATGTCATAGATGCCGACCTCTCCGACCACGGCGCGATACAGACGCGGATTGCGAGTGATCGCCAAGCCCATCAAAAATCCGCCGTCGCTGCCGCCAAGAATTCCGAAATGCTGCCGGTCGCCGTATCCGTGCAACTCGAGCCACCGCGCGCACGATGCTAAATCGTCGGCGCTCTTCGTCTTGGTCGCGTGTAGTGCCGCCTGATGCCAGGCCTCGCCGTATTCGCCGCCACCACGGACATTCGCGTCTGCCAGAACCCCGCCGCGCTCGAGCCATGCGAGTTGCGTGCCGACGAAATGAGGCGCGGTGATGATGCCGTAACCGCCGTACGCGTACAAGATCGTCGGCGCGCTCCCGTCGTTCTTGATGCCCGGCAAGTGGATGATCGACAGCGGAATCCGCGCCTTTCCGTCGCTCGAGACGACAAAGACACGCTGCACGACGAGCGTCGAATAATCGGCCGGGGTTTTCGTTTCGATTCCGGTCGCCGTTACGGAGTTCCGTGCAGGCTCGTAGCGCAGCCAGCGTCCCGGCGTATCATAGGAACTGTAGTCGATCACGATCGGACCGTGCTCGGGATCTCCGGCCACAGCGGAAACGGCAACGTGAGGCGGAAGGGCGATCGCGCCCAATTCCTTGCCGGTTGCCTCGAAACGGCGCACGAGCGACTCGCCGCCGTCGCTGTAGGTTGCATACAACGATCCGTCGGCTATGTAAAGGTCTTCGAGCGGTTGCGGCCCGGCCGCAATGAAGGTGCGAGCCGCGGCATACCTCGCGCCGGGATCGAGCGCGAGCACGTCGTACGTCGGGTGAACTTTGCTCGTGCGCAACAGCAACGTATTTCCGAAGAACGTCGCGCTCTTGACGTGATCCGCGACGGTCGCGGCCTGCCTGAACGGGCCGGCACCCTCGCGCACCCAAACCGCATAGTCGCCGAGATCGCCTGGTTCGATCAGCGCCGCAGTCCGCGAACCGTCGCGGGAACGCAGAAGAACGTACTCGGCGACCCGCGATTGGCCGTGGCCGAAGACGTACGAGTCGCTTGCCGAATCGCTGCCGAGAGCGTGGTGATAAAGCGCGATGTTGAAGTGCTGCTCCCCGGCCGGGACGTCGCGCGGCCAGCGCGCGTACAGAAAGCCGCGGCCGCCCCGGTCCCAAACCAGCGCCGAAGGACTGACGCCGCCACCCGCATGGGGGATCGTGTCGCTACGTGCCAATCCCGTCGCGGCGTCGACGACGTGCATGGTCTCCTCTTCGGAACCGCCGGCTTGCGTCGTGAAGGCGACCTTCGTGCCGTCGGGCGCGGGAAACACCGACTCGATCGCTTCGGGCGCGGCGCCATGTGCCGCCGCGAGCGGATCGTAGAGAACGCGTTCGCGACCGGCGAGTCCGTCGCGCGAGACGAGCGCGGGTTGCGCCTGCGGCGGCGTAGTGCGTTCGTACACGAGGCGCTCGGCGTCGATCTGCAAACCGAAGCGCGCCGTCGAGGTCGCCGCAAGTCGGCGAATGCGTGCTCGCAGCGCTGCATAGCGCGGAGGGGTGCGGAGATAGCCGACCGCATACGCTCGCTGGCGCGCTGCCCACGCCTTCACGCGGGGAGCGCCGTCGTCTTCCAACCAGCGGTAATCGTCGACGTACGTTCGCCCGAAGAGATGATCGGTGACCGGAATTTTTGCCGTCGGCGGATAGGGCGGAAGACCGGCAGGCGTCGCACCGAGCAGCGCCGTTAGCGATAGTAATGCAAGGAATCGTTGCGGGCACATAGCGGGCGGCGTTCGTACGCTCAGAGCGCGAAGCCTCGCCTGAAAAGCCACGCTCAGGTGTTACGGGATGGCCGCATCGGGCGTGCGCACGTGCTCCGGACGGACGCCGACGCCGACCGTTCGTGCGGCGAACGGATAGCGCTGCGCTTACGTCGCGAGCAGGTTCAAAAAATCCCATGGCGGTACGAGCAGCATGAATTTGTGTCGTGCGGAAATATGGCGAAAATCGGGCCCCGGCAGGATTCGAGCGCCGATGCGGATCGCGAGCTGTTGCTCGCGCCGCGGTGACAGTGCGAGTATCCGTTCCCGAGCCCAAGCTCGTCGAGCACGTCCAGCGTAGACGGATGAACGGTGTCGCTACGGAAATCGCGAAAGAAATCGACGAATATCCGAACATCATACGCGCCGGGCCGCCGCCGACGATGCAGCAGTTCGTTGCTATCGTCTCCACCATCGTGCTGATTCGAAAGCAATGCACGAGATGCTTGCCGCAGTCCATTCCTGTAGGCTACAGAGTATGACGAACACCACGTCCGGTCGAGGCGGGCGCCCCCAATGAGAGCCGCGCTCGGTTCGCACCGTGCACTCGGCGTAACGGAATCTCTCGATCAACGCCTTGGAGCTCTGGATTGGGCGTCGCTTGCGCATGAGCTTCAGACCGGCGGCTGTGCCGTGACTGGAGTGGTGCTGGACGGCGACGAGTGCCAAGCGCTCATCGATACGTACGAATGCGACGCCGCCTTTCGCAGCCGCGTCATCATGGCGCGTCACGGTTTCGGCCGTGGTGAGTACCAGTACTTCGCCTATCCCCTGCCGCCCATCGTCGCCAAGCTGCGCACCGAGTTGTATGGGCGGCTCGCCAGCATTGCGAATCGTTGGAATGCGGCACTTGGTTTGCCGGTGCAATACCCGCAAACCCATGCTGAGTACTTACAACGATGCCATGCGGCGGGTCAGTCCAAACCGACGCCGCTTCTGCTGCGCTACGGCATGGGCGACTACAATTGTCTGCATCAGGATCTGTACGGAGAGCACGTGTTCCCGCTACAGGCGACGTTCTTGTTATCGCAACCGAATAGCGACTTTACCGGCGGCGAATTCGTGCTGACCGAACAGCGGCCACGCATGCAGTCGCGCGCGCAGGTCGTGTCGCTCGCGCGAGGCGAAGCCGTCATTTTCGCCGTCAATGCGCGTCCCGTTCGCGGTGCGCGCGGCGCCTATCGCGTTACCATGCGGCACGGAGTCAGCACGGTCCGCAGCGGCGGACGCTTCACGCTCGGCATCATCTTCCACGATGCCGCCGGCAGCCCGAGTTAACCGCGCTCGGAGCGGCAGCCGCGCGTCAGCATTCTGCACCATCGACACGACAAACGCCCATCGGGCGCCGGTAAGAGAACATGCGACTTGATCTACGGCCCGCTCGGCGGACGCTGACGACTCAGCCTCCGCCGTTGAGGTCGACGATCAATTCGGTGATGAAAGCGAGGGCGAACCCTGCCGTCACCATCGACGTCGCGGCGACGGTGACGCCGGTTTTCTTGAGAACCGACCAGAGTTCACCTATCACGAACACGAGCGCGCCGATGGCCGTCGCAAGGAAGAGCACCGAGAGTACGGGCGAGCTGAACGCATAGCCCACCATGGTTCCAAAAAAGGTCGGGCCACCCGCGATGAGGCCGGCGAGGCCGATCTGCGCCCACGAAGGAACGACCTTGCCCGCCAGCGGCGCAGCAACGCCGAAGCCTTCGGTTGCGTTGTGCAGCGCGAAGCCGACGATCAGCCCGGCGGCGATCGCGGTCGCACCCGACGCGGCCGAGGCACCGATCGCGAGACCTTCGGCGAAGTTGTGTGCGCCGATGCCGACCGCAATGAGTGCCGCGAGCACGAGCGGCCGTTCCGTCGCCGAGTGCGCGCTGCGCTTGACGAGCGTCGTCGAGGCAGCGCCGAGTCCGACGAGGCCGAACACGAGTCCCGCCCCGAGCGCCGACACGAGCGCAAACGGAAACGCCGCGCCGGTATGCCAGGCCGCGACGGCGCGGTTGACCGGAATGATGGCGTTCATCGAGATCTCGATCACGAGATAGACGAGGATGCCGATCGCGAAGGCGTTGAGGATGTTGACGGTCGCCGGCTTCAGTTTGCGCGCGCGTGCGATCGGCAGACCCAGGAATATCGTCAGACCGGCGAACGCGCCGAGCAGCGCCGTCATGCCGAAGGACATTTTGCCTGCGTTCGGCGCGGGAGCACCGTGCGAGACGGTGTCGCCGCCCTTCATCGTGCGCGTCATCGCAACGTACATCGCGGTCGTGCGGTTGGGCGTTCCGATGTAGTGCAGCGCGGTGATCAGGCCATTGGGCATTCCTTGCCCATCCTCGATGTGATCGAGGACGTGGCAGTGCACGAGCCAAGTTCCCGGATGCGCATCGGCGCGAATCGTCGTATCGATGCGTTGACCCGGGCCGATCTCTACCGTATCTTCGATGTCTTTGGTCTCTAGCGGCATCGCATCGCGCGCAACGATCGTCATGTAGTGGCCGTGCGTGTGCATCGTGTGAAAATTTTCAGCCGAGATGTTGATCCACCGCACGCGGATCAACTCGCCGCGCGCGACGTCGATCGGTCGCGTGGCGGGATACTCCTTGCCATTGATCGTGAACTCGCTTTCGCTTGCACTGTTGACGTACCAGGCCGAAATGATCTCGAGGTAGTCGCGTGCAACCCGTTCTTGCGGCAGCGGACGCTTGGGTTCGACGATGATGCCGCCGTAGAGACCGGCGTCGAGCATAGCCTTGCGGTCGTGCGTGTGGTAGATGAACGTGCCGGGCTGATCGGCGGTGAAGGCGTAGCGGTACGTGCTGTGCGGCGGCACCATCGCTTGCGATGAGCCCGGGACCCCGTCCATGTCGACCCCAAAGCTATGAATACCATGCAGATGGATCGTGTCCGGAACGTCGAGTTCGTTACGGTACTCGATGACGACGCGGTCGCCCTGATCGACGACGAGCGTCGGGCCGGGAACGACGCCGTTGTACGTTTTCGCCATGACGGTCAAGCCCGGTTTGAGCGTCCACGGCGCGGGGCGCCCGACGATCACAAAGCTTTTCGTCCTGCCGCGCACCTGGGGAATCGCCGCGTAGGTCCCGTCCGGGCGTGGCCTTAATCGCGACTCGCCAGGGAAGGGCGTCGCAGCCGGAATGGGTCCGGCAATGGGCTGCATTCCAACCGGGCCGGCGTTTGGGTTCGAGGCTGCCGCCTCGTCGGCATCTGCCGAAGCTATCGCCGGAACGGCCAGAATTGCCATGGCAACGATCAGGGCGCGGATAAGGCAGAAGACGGACATGGATGTTTAAAATTCTCGCTTTTCAACTAGGTGGTCCTAACGACGGTTTGCGGCAAGCCTAATGCCGTTTCCTAGGCGCCGAGGCATAGTCGCCCCGGCTCGGGGTATGAAGCGACGGCATGAATATCCAGAGTACGACATTTTCCAATAACGGGACCATTCCCGAGAGTATGGTCTTTAATGACATGGGGTGCACGGGCGACAACCGCTCACCGCAGTTGAGCTGGAGCGACGTGCCGCCGGCTACGAAAAGTTTCGCGATCGTGCTGCACGATCCGGACGCACCCACCTCCGGCGGATTTTATCACTGGGTCATGTTCAACATCCCGGGCGATGCGCGTGAACTTGCCGAGGACGCCGGCAGAAAGAGCGTCACTGCATTCATGCACGGCGAGGTGCTTGGGCACAACGACTTCGGCAAGAACGCGTACGGCGGCCCGTGCCCCCCACCGGGGCCGGCGCACCACTACAATGTAACGCTTCACGCGCTCGATACGGAGAAGCTGCCGCTCGACGGTTCGACGACGGGCGCCAAGTTGGAATTCACGATCGGAAGCTACACGCTCGCGAAAGCACAGATCGTCGGCATGTACGGCAAATCATCGAGCTCGTAGATCCTTCGCTGCAATGATCCTTCGGATTCGGACCGCATGTCGGCTCTTCGAGGCAATCCTTGTCGGCGCCATTTTCCCGACGTTGGCTGCTTCGGCATTAGCAACCGGCGCGAATCCAGCGGCCTTGGGTACGGCGCAGCGGCTGGTCGCTGCACTCAACGCGCACGATACCGGAACGATCCGAGCGACGTGCGCAGCAAACGCAACGGTGATCGACGACTTCCCACCGTACACCTGGAACGGCCCAGATGCGTGCCGGCGCTGGTTTGCTGCGTTGCAGCAGAGCTTGGCCGCGACGGCGACGACCAAGTTCACGGTCACGAAGCAACCCCGGTTTTCAGCGACGCGACGCCGTCCCGCGCATATATCGTGCTCGCAATGCACCTGTCGATGAACGTGAAGCGCAAAGCGGCTTCGCAATCCGGCAGGTGGGCGCTGGTCATGCGCAAGAGTGGCAGCGCGTGGCAGGTTACGTCCGCCGCGTGGGCCCAGAACGCCGGCGGCTAAGTCCCTAAGGCGCGGCCTGCGGCGCGCCCGTTTATGGAGCCGGTACGCAGCATTGCATTCCAAGTTGAGGCGTGATCCCGCTCGTATTCATGAACTAGTTTGCCGCCTTCGAAGGCGCGGGTGATGCCGCCGGCTTAAGGCTGCCCCCGCCCTGCGGGAGTTCGGGGGGACGAACGTAGACGAAGCCGACCGTCGGGACGTACAGCAATGCCGGACGGCCGCCTTGCACGGCGATTCCCTTGGCTTTCGCTTCGTTTGCGGAGAGGACCGTAATGTATGCGCAGCCGCGAAAAGCGCGAAACGCCCGTACAGCCGGATCGTTGCGGAATGCGGCGCGCTGAGCGTCACTGGTCGCGCTCGGCGGTGCATTGCCGACGATGCCCGGTGAACCGCCTTCCCCTCGCCGGTTTTCGAACCCGCCGGCGCCGGGGGAACCGCTTGAGCTACCGGGGCGGCGAAAGTTCGGCCGCAATTCAAGGTAGTACGGTACCGAACTACCTACGATCGTCGGGTGCGCAATCACCTGCAAGCTGGCAACGCTCGGTGGCGCCGTCTTAGCCTCGTAAGCTGCGACGTAAGCGCGCAGCGAATCGAACAGCGGCTTGCCGTCAGCCTGTGCAGGTGCGTCGCACGACGGACGCGTGGTCGCAAGCGAGAGCGGATCGGTGCCCGCCGGGGGAGGAACCGGAATGAAGCGGTTAGCCGGTCCGCCTCCCGTTCCCGTGCCTGTCGATTGCGTTTGGGCGGTGCGCGCGAAGTTGGATAGCGACGCGATCGCTGGTCCCGGACGCGGGCCGCCTAACGTCAGCGTGTACGACAGGTTGACCGTACGCGGTAAGAGCGGCGTCGCCGCCGTTCTAAAGAGCGTGCCGTCGGAAAGCGGCAGCGGCAGCACGCCGGCGTCTGTCGCGAACACGCCGCCGTACGTGTTGAACACGTTGTTCTCGAAAAGCGTTACCTGCCCCGGGCCGAATTGATGCGAGAGACCGGCCGAGACTTGCACGTAAGGCCCGAGGTTCTGCTGATTGTTCGCGCCGGTATAGCGCGCGTTGGCCAGCAGCTCGATACCGCTGCGTGGAAGATAGCCGTCGAGAGTGAGACCGGCGCGATGGAGCGGCCGGTTCGGCAATTGCGCTCCGACGAGCGTCGTTGAGGCGCCGTCTTCGAGGCGGCCGCCGGCTGCGGTCAGCTCGGCTTTGTTGAGCGAATAGTTCGGTAGTAAAACGAAGTAACGGCCGAGGGGAATCCGCCCGCTCAGATTGATGCCTTGGTACAGACGCCGTGTTCCTCCGACGTTCTCCTGCGCGAAGACCGACGGCGCCGCGGCGTTTGCGCCGCAGACGCTCGGCGCGCCATAGGCTCCGAACAAATCGGTGAGATAGCCCGTCGGGTAATACGTCGCAGGCTCCTCGATTAACGCGCTGATGATTTGGCCCGTCTGCACTTGGGAAAATACGTCGGCCATAACCGAGCCGCCGGCCCGGAAATTGTGCGTCCAAGACGCATCGAGGCTGACGGCCGACTGAGCGCCGCCGTTTCGGTCGCCCGGTCCGCTGACGATCGCGGTTCCGGCCTGGCAGTCGAAGCGCGCGCCGACGGGATCGCTATAGGAACGGTTCAGATTGACGTTGGGTTGCGAGCTGCCGACGTTGATCGAGGCACTGTAGGAGTCGGCCGCCTGCGGCTGCCACGTTGCACCGAAGCCCGCCAGGGCGCTCGTCCCGAGGCTTGTCGTGTTGACGAGCGAAACGTGCGGCTGCAACGTGAGGCGGTCACTCGACTTGATGTTGTCCGAAATCGTATAGCTCGTCGACGAAATCGCATTGCGATACGGGATTTCAAAACGCGAACCTGCGATCGGCAGCGAGTCGTCGAGCGACGTATAAATATTGCCGCCGAGTGCGATCGTGTGGCGGCCTTGCGCGATCGATGCGTTATAGGCAACACCCCGCGTCAAGGTTGCATTGGTTGCAAGCGACGGATCGAGGCACTCGCCGTAATCGGTCGCGGTCGCGGCGCAGGCGTCGGTCAGCAGACCCGGCGGTCCGAAGGAAGGCAAGTCACCGGGAGCCTGCAAGACGTACCGGTTCCCGTCATCGGTCGTCTGCCGGCTCGAACTCTCGTACGCTGAGAAATTCGTCGCGACTGTGCCGACGAGTGACTGCACCGTAGCATACGCGAAGCCGTAGCGGCCGAAGTTTTGGTTGCCGGGGCCGATGCCGCACGGCAACAGGGTTACGTCACGCGCGCAGATCGCATGCGCATCGCGATTGTTCGTCAGCGCGGTACCGCTGATCGTGGTGCGCTCGTCGCCGAGGCGATAGCGGAACTTCAAAAAATCGCCGAGGTTATCGGACTCGCCTTCGTGCGGATACGTCAGGCCGCTTTGGTCTTGGTAATCTTGAAAGGTCAACGGGCTGTTGCCCCCGCGCCAGGTGTGCTGCAGCGCAAGACCAAGGCTGCCGATGCTGCCGGTGGCTGCCAGCGCGTAGTTCGAACGGTCGAACGTGCCGGTCGTTCCGGAAGCCCGCACCTGCAATGCCTGCGTGGGCTGCAGCGTGCGGAAGTTGACGCCGCCGCCGAGAGCGCCGGCCAGCGGCGAGCGGCTGACGCTCGACCCGGAGAACAGATCGGTGCCGATCGCGCCGAGATTCGCGGTCGCCCCCGGCGCGGCCAGCGGAATGCCGTCGAGCGAAATCGCGGTTTGGGATTCGTCGTGGTTGGCCAGCGACACGGTAACGGCGCTGTTGGGATCGGTCTGGTCCTGCGTAACCGAGACGCCCGCGATCTGATCGAGCGCGTCGGTCAGCGAGTTCGAGATTCGGCGCACCGGACTGTTCTCGCCGATATCGCTTGCACTGACACTTACCGTCGAGCGGGCGGTCACGTGGCCGATGACGCGCAGCCCTCCGGTCGCGCTCGATAGGGAGACTTGCACGGTGACCGCGCGACCGTTGAGCACATCGAACTCGCGCGACACGCCGGCTTGGTAGCCCGAACGCATGACCCGCACGCGATAGATGCCGGTCGGAACGTCGGTGTAGTCGATTTTTCCCGCAGCCGTCGTTAGCGAACTTGCCGTCTGCGGACCGATCAGGATCGTGCGCGCGTCGGCGATCGGCTTGCCGCTCGCTGCGGCGATGACCGAGATAACGATCTCGCCCGCGTCGCTTTGCGCGAGCGCCACGGCGCCCCCCAAGCGCAATGCGAGCGCAAGGGCGACCAAAGTCGTGAACAGGCGGACGGAACCTCTCATGCCGGAGCGCATTCTGACATGCCCGGCATGGAAGGTCCTGGGAATGCCCGTGTTATTCGGTGCGGGAGCTCAGCTAACGGGTCGAAACTTCGACGAACAGGCGGCGGCCCGGTAGCGGGTAGCCGAAAATAGGAGCCGCGTGCTCGTCGCCCAGATTGAAGCCGCGCACGGTGAGGACCGCGTGTGGGGCAAGCTTGTAGCGGATGAACGCGTCGAAAGAGTCGTACGCATCGTAGGTTCCCGAGAGCGGCGGGGGAACGTTAGCGGCGTCGCTGCCGTCCGAGCCGATGATGCGCCAGCGGAGACCGTAGGAGTAGCGGTCGCGCCCGAAGGGCCGCATGAGACCGAGCGTTGCCTGCGCGACCGGGTTCTGCGGCAACCGCGCGCCGGTCGTAAGGTTGAGCGCTTTATAAATGTCGGTGAAGCTCAGGTCTGCGACTATGCCCGCGAAGGGCCTCGCTTCTGCGGTCACGGCGATGCCGGCTGTTTGGGCACGCTGCGCATTGTACGGCACGAACGAGAGTGGATCGGTAACGATGAAGTTTGACCCGCTACGTGCGAACCACCCTACCGACACCGTGGCGGCGTGACCTTCGTACGCGAGCGTCGCATCGGAGACCGCAGCTTTCTCAGGCAGCAAGCTCGGATTCGAGAGCCCGGGATAATACAGATCCTCGATCGTCGGCACGCGGAACGACTCGCCGACGTTTCCGGCAAGACGCATCACGCCGGCATGAATTACGCCGCCGAACGATGGCGCGAGCACCGTTCCGTGCGGCGCATCGTTCTCACCGCGCAACCCCGCCGTAAACCGAGCTCCGGCGAACGGCTCCGTTCCCAGCTGTAGATACGCCGCACTTTGCGATTCGCTCGCTCCGCTTGCCGACGGCGGCACGATCGTTACGGCGGACGACCCGGGGGTGGTGTACGTGGATGAAGGCGAACCGAACACGCCGCTCTCGCGGGCTAGGTCGATGCCGGTGACAAGGTCTTCGCGGCCGAACGTTGCGGCGTCTTTCAGCGAGAGTTGGGCACGCCCCGAATACGTATCGTACTCGCCGAACGCCGGGTCGCCGAACGTAAATCGCTCATTCGTACCGGAGACGTCGAGCGTCAACGTCGAGGCACGGGCTGTATGTTCGAGTTCGAAGAGGCCGCTCGCGTTCGAGAATCTCTGCGTCGTCTGCGGGCTTAGAAACGTCAGCTGTCCCGGAATGCCGATCGACAATCCAGCGTCGTCGGCGCGAGCGCGAACCACAAAGCCGTCAGGAAGCGGCACGTCGAGCGAGACCCTTGCGGCGCTTTGATCGCCATAGCTATTTGCGCGTGTGCCGCCGGGAAACGCACAAGGTTGAAAGTATCCGCAGGCGCCGGGACTATACGTGAGGCCGGGATACGCGTACGCGTCGGTCGCGACGTGGCGCTCGAACGATGCCCCGATTCGCCCGTCACCAGCCGCGACGCGCAGATCGCGGTTCGCAAACGAGCCGTCTGCAGCTTCCAGATAGGCGCCGCGCGGAACGCTCGTGATGATGTTGATGACGCCGCCGCTCGCGCTCGTGCCGTAGAGCGTCGATGCCCCGCTCTCGACGACTTCGATGCGATTGACGCCGACCGTAGAAAAGTTTTCGAGATAAGCGCCCCCGGTCGTCGGATCGGCAACCGGCTGACCGTCGACAAGAACCAGCGTTTGCGCCGATGTGGAGCCGCGGATGCCGTAGTTCACTTGCGCGCCGAAGGTACCGTTGCGGTACAATTGCACGCCGGGCACACCTTCGAGCGCGTCCGCGACGGTCCGCGCACCGTAAGACTCGATACGCGTACGGTCGACCGTAAAGGACGGGCGCGACGTTTGCCCGAGCGGTTCGCTGCGGCGGTCGCTCGTAACGACGCGGCCGATTCGTTGTAGTGCGCCCGGGACCGGACTCGCCGACGCCACGGCGGACGGTTGCGGCGAAGGCGGAGCAAACGATTGCGGCGGCGGGGAACTAAACGGCTGCTGGATGGTTGGCGTCGACGTTTGCAGTGGCAACGGATCGACCGTCACCGCTGAAGCCTCGTGAGGTACGAACGCGAGCGCCGCTGCCGCGGAACCGATGAATACCGCGGCGCCGAAGCGGCGCGCGATACGTAAAACGAACACGATGTTTTCCGACCCTTTCGCGAGGTGGTGCAAAACGCGTTCGCTTGCAGTATCCTGACTCGCGGATCGTAGCCGTCGTGCTTGCGGCCTTCCCGCCGTTTTACCGGCAGTGACCGAAAGCGGCTCCCCGCTCACAGTGGCGCGACCGTCCCGGACTCTTCACCGGGTTCCTGACGCGCGAACGCTACCGCTCTTTATAATGACAGGCAGAGGATTTCCTTCGGCTTCGCCGTTCATTCACACATCCACACATCCACACATCGCGTTCGAGGCGGTCGAGATCGGCAAGGTCTTTCGGTCGCCCGCTCGCACGCTTGTTTACGATAAGGTCACCACGACCCAGAAACTCAGCAGGGACACCGCCGAGTAGGCCGCCGACGCGGTTGGGCCATGCATCCGCAAAACGTACACCGCTAACGTCGGTGAGGATGTCGATCCGTACCGGCTCCACGCCGATTTGAAAAATCAAATCGTCGCTCGTAAGTTCTTCGATACGCAGATCATGCAGCGGCGCTCCGAACGCAGCCAAGGCTCGATAGACGCGCAGTGCGTTTTCAGCTGTAGGATTGACCCAGACGTCGAAGTCGAGCCGACTATGAGGTATTCAGCGCTTGCGTCGTTTAACGCTCGCAACAGATCGACGAAGTCGGAGCTGATCTCCATGCACGCCTCTCATCTCGAGTGCCATAACTGTAATAGCCCAACCCCAGGCGACGCGTTCGGAGCCGGACATGGCGTACCACGCGTCACGGTCGAAGGCGTTTGCATCGTCTCCTAAACGTATCTTTCTGGCGTGCCACGTCGCTCGTCGCTCGGCGGCCCGCTGTTCGGCAGTCATCTCAAGCGCCACCCACCGTTTCGGCACCGTCAACGGTTTTTCAACGCGGCCCGCTCCACGTACGTTTCCGCAACGAAGCCGGCGAACGTGACGGCCGCGCCGACCGCGAGTCGAGCATGACGGGGTGAAAGACCCCTCCATTTCCCGTCGCGCCCATGACCCGAACCGTATAAGTTTCGCAGTTCACCGAGACTAGCAACGACGGCGCCTAGCTGCTGTAGACATCTACGGACGAGGGCGGCGCCCTTTTTCGCATCGTCGATGTCTGCCGGACCTAGCTCGAGGGCCTTGAGCGTCAATTTGGCGATATCGACGAGGTCAACTGTTTTCCCAGGGACCGGCTCGCCGATAAGGCGCAAGACGGTCCGACAAACAGATTCGACCAGCTCCTTTGCTCCACCGATGGCGTCTTTAGGACTATCGTTTGCAAGGAGATGCAGCCGCCTACCACGGTCATCGATAAACGCCAAGTCCTCGACACGCGTCACCGCGAAAGAACTTGGGGCAGTCACCGCCGGCCTAAAGACGCCGTGCGCGAAGACGAAGCCGTCACGCTCCGCGGCCTTCACGAGGAAGTCTTCCTTCGACGCAGCCACGGCCTCAATCAATGCCCCAAGCGCATCGCCAAGTCGATCCAGCTGTTGCGGATCATGCTGATCCACGCTGACTACGTAACGGCGGAATTGCGTGCGGCGCTCCCCGCCGGGTCCACCGGGGTCCGCGCCCATACGAATATCCGCGCCTTCAAATGCCCGATCGATCTGACGAAGAACAATCGCCGCTGACGCGTCCTCAAACTCCCCAAGCGTCCGTCGGCTGAAGACTTTCGGCTCGCTGCGCATTTTCGACGCCAATTGCCCAGCTTACCCGCTGGAGGGTATCGCTCCCATTAATCTGGGCATGTTGAACCGGGATTCGCCATATGGCGTTGTGGTTCGCCGCGCAAAGAACCTTTCCCAGCCGTGTCCGCCCGGCTGGCGGCCGTTCTTGCCCGTGCGCGCGTCCAGAACGCCATCGGGCGTTTCACCCGCCTGGTTCGCCACAAAAAAAAAGTACGTAGCATCGTCCTTCGCCGATCAAATCCGTCACGATCATAATTCGAAGCTCAGTTGCAGTTCTTCGCGACCTTGAGGTGCCGCGAGCCGCATTCGTAACGGAACTTGACCCTCCAACGTCGGGCGCTCGTCGAGCGCGGCGGCGATCTGTTTGGCGCGGGCGATGACGCCGCCCGGCAACCCGGCCATCTTGGCGACTTCGATGCCGAAAGAGCGCGACGTGCTGCCGGGCAGCACGCGATGCGAGAAGACCGGGGCGCCTGCGCGCGAGGTGTTTTCGACCGCCGTTACGTGAAAGTTCGCAACCGACGGCCAGCGTTCGGCAAGCGCGACGAGCTCGTGAAAATGCGTTGCGAAGAGCACGAGCGGCGCCTGCGCATCGAGCCCGAGCAGATACTCGCTGATCGCCTGCGCGATCGCGAGCCCGTCGATCGTGCCCGTACCGCGCCCCACCTCATCCACCAGGAGCAGACTGCGTCGCGTGCAGCGCCGCAAGATGTTCGAAGCCTCCGACATCTCGACGTAGAACGTCGACTGACCCGCGGCGAGATCGTCGCCCGCGCCGATGCGCGTGAAGATGCGGTCGACGACTCCGAGCGTCATCGAACGTGCGGGAACGAAAGCCCCGATCTGGGCCAGGATCACGAGCAGCGCGGTCTGTCGCAAGTACGTCGACTTGCCGCCCATGTTCGGGCCGGTCAATAAGATGAAGCGCGCAGTGCGTTCGCCGACGTGCACGTCGTTGGGAATGAAGGGATCCTTTGCGACCGCTTCCATCACCGGGTGGCGGCCGTCGACGACGTCAAGCGTGCTCGTTTCCACGAACTGCGGCCGCACGTACCCGCGCTCGGCGGCGGTTTGCGCGAGCGAACAGGCGACATCGAGCTCGGCGACCGCGTCGGCCGTTGCAAGTAGCGCGTCGACGGATCCGGCGACCGTCTCGACCAGGTCTGCGTACAAGGTCTCCTCGAGCCGCAACTGCTGCGCTTGGGCGCTTCCGACCGCGAGTTCGAGTTCTTTGAGTTCGGGAATCACGAAACGCTCGGCGCTGGTCAAGGTCTGCTTGCGAACGTAATCGGCCGGTACGTGTGCGAGGTTCGACTTCGAAACCTCGATCGCGTAACCGAAGGCACTGGCATACTTGACTCGTAAACTTTTTATGCCGGTCCGTTCGCGTTCCCGTTCTTCGAGGGCCGCCATCCGCCCGCGCGCATCGGCACGCGCCGTGATGCACTGCTCGACCTCTTGGGATGCATCGGGACGAATGACGCCGCCGTCGGCGAGCGTCGCGGGCAGATCGTCGCACAACGTCGCCGAGAGCTCGGCGTGGAGCGCTTGATGATCGCCGATACGTTCTTCGTACGATTGGAGCGCCGCCGGAAGCGCGCCGCGTAGGGGTTCGAGCAACGCCAGCGTGCGGCGCAGAGAACCGAGATCGCGCGGCAAGGCCCGGCGAAAGCGCACCTTCTGCGCGATGCGTTCGAGATCGAAGGCGCCCCCGAGCAACTCTTGCAGCGACGCGCGCGCCGGATAGTCCAAGACGAGCGCCGCGACGCGCTCGGCGCGCGCAGCTATCGCGCAGCGCTCGATCAGCGGCGCGACGAGCCAGCGGCCGAGCAAGCGTGAACCCATCGCGGTTTTGCAGCGATCGATCGTCGCCATCAGCGTGGCCTTCGCATTCGCTCCCTGCGACGCGACGAGATCGAGATGGCGCCGCGTATTCGCATCGAGTCCGAGAAACGTTCGCGCGCGGTAAAACTGCGGCTCGCGCAGCGCTCCGCCGGGTGCCTGAAAGCCGACGCGCTTCACGAAAGTCGCGAGCGCCCCAAGCGCGCGGCGCATCGCGTGCGACTCGTCGAGCGAGAAGCCGTCGATGCCGGTACCGGCAATCGTTACCACCGCCGCAAGCGGCGGCACGGTAACGCGGACGCCGGCCAACTGGGTCGCGATATGCGTTCGCATTTCCGGCGGCACGTCGGCCACGATCTCGGCCGGAGCGAGACGCCCGAGTTCCGACAGCGTCTCCTCAAAAGCGTTATCTCCGGAATAGGCGGTTGCGGCCGCGCGTCCCGTCGAGACGTCGGCGTATGCCAGTGCCAGTGCATCGCCGCCGGTCGTGAGGGCGACCAAGTAATTGTCGCTGCCGCGCGCGAGCAGACTCTCTTCGATCAATGTGCCGGGCGTAACCACGCGCTTCACTTCGCGCCGCACCAGTTTGTTCGGAACGGGCGCGTCGAGCTGTTCAGCGAGTGCTACGATCCGCTGCTGCGCGACGAGCTTCGCAAGGTAGCCGTCGAGGGCATGATACGGCACCCCCGCCATCGCCACGCGCCGCCCGCCGCCCGCTTCTTTGGACGTCAACGCGATCTGCAGCGCGGCTGCAATCGTCTGCGCGTCCTCACCGTAGGCTTCGTAGAAGTCGCCGACCCGCGAAAGCAAAATCGCTTCCGCGTAACGCTCCTTCATTGCGAAGTACTGCTCGAAGAGCGGCGAGTACGGGGCGTCGCTCACCGCAGAATCAAAAGGCGGCGATCAGGTCGATGGTCGCGCGATGCTCGGTTACAATCGCGGACGCTTCGAAGCGCGCGGCCGTGGCGACGATCTCACCCGCGCAGCCCCAGGTGTACGCTTCGCCGACGCGCACGTCGAGCCACGGCCGCTCAATGAGCGTCGCCTCATCGAGTTCGCCGCGCGGCGCGACGACCGTTACATTGTCGGCCGTCTTGGCAGCGAGTCTGGTGGGATCTTTTCGCGAAGGCCCCTGCACAAGGGCGCGAACGACGCTGCCACGCTTGCGCTCGTGCCAAGCGCGCACCCCGCGATCGACCGTTGCGGCAAGCGCACGCAGCCGGGCGTTGCCGATGTCGGACCCGATCTGTTCCCAGCGCGCGGCGGGCGTTCCGCGACGCGGTGAATAGACGAACATGAAAGCCTGCGCGAATGCCATCTCCTCGCACAGCGCCAAGGTGGCGCGGAAATCATCGTCGCTTTCGCCGGGAAAGGCGACGATGAGATCCGTCGTGAGCGCCCAAGCGGGGCAGTGCTCGCGAAAGAGCGCAATCTTCTCTCGGTACTGGCTGACCGAATATTTGCGGTTCATGCGCCGCAAGATCGGATCGGAGCCACATTGCACCGGAAGATGGAAACGCGGCTGGAGTTGCTGTAGCGAGCCAAGCGTCCGCGCGAGCTTCGCCGTGAAGTCTTTGGGATGGGAGGTCAAAAAGGTGAGGCGGTCGAGCCCCGGCAGCGTACCGACCGTCGCGAGCAGGTCCGCAAAATCGGCGCCGGTCGACGGCTCCTTGTAGGCGTTGACGGTTTGGCCGACGAGCGTTATTTCGCGCGCTCCGCGCGCAATCGCGCGCTCGACTTCGGCGACAATGTCGGTCAGCGGACGATTATCGAAGCGGCCCCGGACGTATGGCACGATGCAGTACGTGCAATAGTACGAGCACCCGCGCTGGACGTTGACGTAAGCCCGTACGTGCGCGAACGCGTCGGCGACACAATCACCTTGGCCGCCCAGCGGCCGCAGCAAGAGGCGTTCATCGCTTAGATCCAGATCGTCGCCGAAGGCCGGCCGCCAAGCTTCGAGCGCGTCGCCGAGCCGCACGAGATCACTCGTTCCGAAGACGCCGTCGAGGTAAGGTGCCGTCTCGTGCATACGCTCGCGATCTTGTTCTGCAAGGCATCCGCAGACGACGAGTTTGACGGTCGGATCGGCGGCTTTGAGAGCGCGAAAATGCGACATGCGGCCGTAGGCGCGCCGTTCGGCGTTTTCGCGCACCGTGCACGTATTGAGGACGACCACGCGAGCTTCGGCCGCGTTACTCGTGACGGCATAGCCCGCGGTCGCGGCACGATCGGCAATGTAACGTGAATCGGCCTCGTTCATCTGGCAGCCGAACGTTTCGATATAGATGCTCGCCATCGAATCGCCTATTTCGCCGTGTCTCCCGCCAACTTTTCCAGCAGCGCGAGCGGAAGATATAAGCGGCCGCCGATCAGATCCGGCGCCGCGTCGAATACGGCTGGCGCACCATCGATGCGCAAGGTCGCGTCTGCGATATGTCCAACCACGCTATGGCCTCCATAACGCACGACGATCTTCTTGCCGGTAACGGTGAATGCGTCGGTCGGCAGATAGTCTTCGGCCGGAGCGATGATCGAGGTGTGCGCTTGCGCCGCTTTGGGCTCTTGCAGAACGATTTGCGTCGTCGTATCGGGCAACACGTCGATCGGTCGCGTAGTGCGGCCGTGCACCGTCAAGAGCGAGATGTGATGGGGACCGGCCGGTAACGCGAACGGCTGCGGCGACGGCAAAAACGGTTGCCCGTCGAGCATCAAACTCGCACCGGCCGGCACGCCGCGCACCGTCACCGAACCTGCAGCGTCCCCGGCGTACGCTCGGGGACCGGGCGACAGTCGCGTGCTCGACATGGCGATCGAACCTGCCGGCACCGCTACGTCGACTTCGGCGACGACCCAGCCGGTTTTCGTTAAAGTCACCGCGTGCCGGCCGCGTCCCAGGCCAGCGACGAGTGCCGGCGAGCGTCCGACGTAGGTGCCGTCGACGAAGATATCGGCGCCGCTCGGTAAACTCGTGATGTAGATAGACCCCGCCGGCACCTCCGCGCGCGCCGCCGGCACCGCGAATGCGGCGAGACCACACAGCACCGCGGCACAACGGGTGAAGCGAGCGGACCGGCCGTATCTCACGCGGCGCATTTCGCCACACGGTTCGGCAGCCCCGCGCGGCGAATCGACGAACATGGCTTCCGAAGTTGCCGCGAACGCGCGCCCCGGGATCGTCGCGATCGTGGGACGTCCCAACGTCGGCAAGAGCGCGTTGTTCAACCGCTTGGTCGGCAAGCGGCTGGCGATCGTTGAGGGTAGCCCCGGAGTTACGCGCGACCGGCTCTACGCGCCCACCGATTGGCGCGGACGAACCTTCACGCTGATCGATACCGCCGGTATCGATCCCGGCGCCGGCGATTCGGGCGAACTCGCGCGCCGCACGCGTGCGCAGGCCCAGATCGCGGCGAGCGAAGCCGACGTTATCGTCTTCGTCGTCGACGCAGCCGGCGGAATGTCGCCGCTTGACGACGACGTCGTGCAGATCATGCGCCGCACGCGGCATCCGGTGATTCTCGTTGCGAACAAAGCGGAGTCCGAGCGCGTACGGGAACAGATTCCGGGCGAGTTTGCTCGCTTGGGTTTTGGAGAACCGATCGTCGTCTCGGCGCTGCACGGCGAAGGTACGGGCGATTTGCTCGACGCCATCGTCGAGCGGCTGCCCTCCGAAGATGCGTTGCCGGCCGCCGAAAGCGAACTCGCGCTTGCCATCGTAGGACGTCCCAACGTCGGGAAGTCGTCACTGCTCAACGCGCTACTGGGCGAAGAGCGCGCCATCGTCGCCGACGCACCCGGGACGACGCGCGATGCGATCGACACGCTCTTGACCTTCCACGAACACACGATTCGGCTGATCGATACGGCCGGCGTTTGGCGTAAAACCAAGCACCACGGCGCGATCGAGTATTATGCTTCATTACGGTCGCTCGGCGCGATCGCGCGCTGTGACATCGCAATCTTGGTGATCGATTCGCTCGCGGGTATCCTCGATCAAGATCGCCGCCTAGCCGGAATCGTGCTCGAGGAACGCAAAGGGCTGATCATCGTCGCCAACAAGTGGGACCTCGCGCTGCAGCAGGACGGCGAGTTCTCACAAGGCGAGCTGACCGGCATCATCCACGAGCAGATGCCCTTTGCCGCCTTCGCGCCGGTGACGTTTCTTTCGGCCTTGACCAAACGGCGCTTGGGCAGCCTGATGCCGCTAGTCATGCGGGTGGCGGAGAACCTCGATCGGCGCGTTCCGACCTCGCAACTCAATGCGATCGTGCGCGACGCGGTCTATGCGCACCCGGCGCCGCAGCGCGGCGGCAAGCCGCTGCGCATCTACTATGCCGCGCAAGTCGCGACGCACCCGGCCCTCTTCATCTTCCATTGCAACGATCCGGACTTGGTTGCGCCCAGTTACCGGCGTTTTTTGGAAAACACACTGCGAGCGAATTTCGATTTTGAAGGCGTGCCTTTGGGCCTCGAATTCCGGCCGCGCCGTGACGAAGACGACCGGCACGAGTGAACGGCGATTATTTTTTCGTAAGGGAGCCCGCCTGGCTTTACATACTGTTCGGCTTTCTAGTCGGTACGATTCCATTCGGTCTGTTCGTCAGTCGCATTTTTTTTAGGCGTGATATCCGCGACGTCGGCTCCGGCAACATCGGAGCGGCAAACGCCTTACGAACGTTCGGTCGAAAAGCTGGGATTTCCGTTCTAGTCCTCGACGCCATTAAAGGGATCGCTGCCGTTCTGGCCGCGACGAATCACGTTTTATACCTTGTTTTATACCTGACCGTAGCTCCGCCCGAAATACAGCGCTTAGCCGAACATGCGACATCCTTCACTATCGACAACGGGGTTGCGGCGCCGCTCGCCGGACTTGCTGCGGTTATCGGTCACTGCTATTCGCCGTGGCTGCGCTTCCGCGGCGGAAAAGGCGTTGCCACCTTTCTCGGCGCGGCCTTTGCCTTATCGTGGGAAAGCGGCGTCGCTTTCATCCTCGTGTGGCTCGCCGTCGTCATGCCGACCGGATTCTCGTCGCTCGGGTCCATGCTCGGCACGCTGGTCGCCGCGGGCGTAATCGGCGCAACGCAGCGCCACGCCGGTCCCAACGCGTGGATATTCGCAGGTGCGGCAACCGCCGTGATCCTCTGGCGACACCGCGAGAACGTGCGGCGGCTCTGTAACGGCAGCGAGAATCGCCTGTCGCTCCTGCGACGCTGACCGATACGCTTTCACGCTCCGCCGAAACATCTCTGTAAGAGGCGCCATACAGCGGCATGCCTAACGGAACCGCCCGAAATGATTTCCTCGAACGATTTCCGCAACGGCGTGACCATCATCATCGAGGGGCAGTTGTGGACCGTCATCGAGTTTTTGCACGTAAAGCCGGGAAAGGGTTCGGCCTTCGTTCGCACCCGGCTGAAAAATGTGAGGTCGGGCGCGACGGTTGAGCGGACGTTCCGCGCCGGCGAGAAGTTGGAGCGTGCGACCGTCGACAATCGTGAGATGCAGATGCTGTACAACGATGCCGACGGTTATCACTTCATGGACAATGAGTCATTCGAGAACGTCACCTTGCAGCGCGATCTCATCGGCGGCCAGGCCGACTTTCTCAAGGACGGCATGAAGATCGACGTGCAATTTCACGACGGCGTTCCGATCGGCGTCGACCTTCCGGCGCACGTCGAGTTGCGCGTCGATGAGACGGATCCGGGCTTCAAAGGCGACACGGCGACCGGCGCGACCAAGCCCGCCAAACTCGAAACCGGTGCGAGCGTCGGCGTGCCGCTCTTCGTCAACCCCGGTGACGTCATTCGCATCGACACGCGCGACCGGCGCTACATCGGACGCGTTCAGTAGTCCAAGTCTTGTAAACCTTTGCACGCTGCGGGACTTTCGTCCGCGCTCTTCGTCGCCGGAATAGCCGCCAGCTTCTTCGGCTCGGTGGTCGGCCTCGGAGGCGGGTTTCTCGTCATCCCGATCTTGCGGCTTTTTTTCCACCTGCCGCCGACCGTGACGGCGGGGACGTCGCTGTTTCTCGTGACCGCCAACGTCGCCAGTTCTTCCATCAGCTTCTGGCGGCAGGGGCGCATCGATAAGCGGCTCGCCTTTACGATGGGACTGCTCGCCATCCCGGGGAGCATTCTCGGCGCCCTCGCACTACAACACTTTACGACCAAAGGCTTCGATCTCGCGTACGGCGCGATACTCGCGCTCTTCGGTGCGGACCTGTTGCGCCGCGGCACCGGACGGCACGAGAGTGGGAAGCTGGCGCGTCTACCGTGGGCCAAGCGGCGAGAATTTCACGATCGCCTAACCAACACGACGTTCGTCTACGCCGAAAGTACGCCCGTCGCTGCGGCTGCCGGCGCTACGACCGGCTTCATTTCCAGCTTCTTCGGAATCGGCGGCGGAATTCTCATCGTGCCGCTACTGCTGCGCGGCTTTTTGATGCCGCCGCACATCGTCTCGGCGACGTCGCAGCTCATCATCCTGCTCTCGTCGCCCTTCGGTCTGCTGACGCACGGGCTGGCCGGCGACATCGACTGGCTCTACGCGCTACCGCTGGCCGCCGGAGGAGTCCTCGGCGCGCAATTCGGTGCCGACGCGGCACGTCGACTCTCCTCACCGGTTCTGGTTCGGACGCTCGCGATCGTGCTGCTGCTTTCTGCCGTGAGTCTGGTCGTTCAGCATCTCATCTGACCGAACAGGCGAGGAGGGCAGGCAAGCCCCGGAGGAGCAAGCGGGCGTGTGAGCCTTCCATGGGCACAACATGCACGTGGAGACATTCGTGCTGCCGTCCTATGACGAGCTGGCCCTTAAAGAGCAACGGCTGCGGGCGCTTGTGCGCGGGTACGGCCGCTGTATCGTCGCGTTCTCCGGCGGCGTCGATTCGGCGCTCGTCGTCGCGGTGGCGGCTGCGGAACTCGGACATCGGGCGCTTGCCGTTACGGGCGACTCGCCGAGCCTGCCCCGCCGCGAGCGCGACGCCGCTCGCGAATTTGCGCGCGGAATCGGCGCGCGCCACGAATTCTTCGGCACGCACGAACTCGACGACGAGCGCTATGCGGCCAATCCCGCGGACCGTTGCTACTTCTGCAAGAGTGAGTTATACGGTCGACTCATTGAAGCCGCGCACGAGCGCGGCTTCGCGACCATCGCGGACGGCCTCAACGCCGATGACCTCGCCGAAATCCGGCCCGGGCGCCGCGCCGCCGCAGAAAACGGTGTGCGAAGCCCGCTTGCCGAGGCACACTTCAGCAAAGGGGATGTCCGGGAACTCGCGCGTTGTTTGAGCCTCGACGTTTGGGACAAACCCGCCGCCGCGTGCCTGTCGTCGCGGTTCCCCACCGGCACCGCAATCACCGCGGAACTGCTTGAGCGCGTCGAGCGCGCCGAAGACGTCCTGATCGCCGCAGGATTTCGCGATTGTCGCCTCCGGCACCACGGCGACGTGGCCCGTATCGAGGTACCGAGCGATCGTCTCGAAGCGGTCGTTGCGATGCGAGAACCCATCGTTGCCGGCATACGCGCGGCCGGTTATCGTCACGTCTCGCTCGATCTGGCCGGATACGAGCGCGGCGGCGTCGCAGCACCGCCCAGTGCCTCGAACGTCATCGACCTCGTGTCGCTGCGCGTCTCGTCTTCTCAAGACGGCATCTCGATGATGGTAAAGGATGAAACCAATGCCTGATGATCTGACCCGGCGCCGGTTTCTCGATACGACCGCCACCGCGGTCGTCGGCCGGCGTCCTTACGCCCGCGTCGCCGAGCGCGAAGGCGTCGGCGACCGCCTGACCCTCGAGCGTTTAAAGGCCCTGCCGGCGCCCGATCTCGATCAGCAATACATCATCGGGACGCGTGGGCGACGATAATCCGTTACGTAGTCCCTAACGTGTGGGCCGCCTGCCGTGACGCTTCGACCTCGCGAACGTCGAGGACCTCGAGCACGCGCAGGGGGTAACGCGGGTCGTAGCGGTTCCGGCTGCAGCGCCCGCACGAGATCAGAAACGGTGGCTTTCGCTTGCGCAGCAACTCCATCGTGCAGCGTTCGCAACGCAAGATGAAACGCTTTTCACTCTCGCGACGCGGCGCGGCACTCCCGAGATCGTGATAGATCGAACGAAGTCCGAGCTGGCGCATCTTCTGCTTGAATGCAGCGGTGTGACCGGGATTCTGGCCGCGCGCATACAGCCACGCGTGGATCATCTCGTGGAGCAACGTCTCGCGCAGCGCCTCGGGACGGTGCGTGAAGTGTTTGGGCGAGAGTTCGATCAGCGGCGGCTTGTACGTGATACGGCCCGCGAGATTCGAGAAGCGGGCGTTGTACGCGATGCGGTGTGTAGGAATCTCGCCGCCGAACCATTCATTGTTGTATTGCGCAAAGAGCAATTGCAGTTCGCTCACGTCCGGAATCACGTATCGAGGCTTTGGACCCGAACCCGCGAACATCCCTGCACGTGAGAGCCGGTCCCGCGCGCGGCTTGCCCGCGCGCGTCTACGTTCCGATCGTAATGGTAGCCGCGATCATCTTCCTGATCGTGATCGGCTACTTCTTGCGAATCGGCTTGGGCGTCACCGGAGCGGCACTGGGTCCCCAGGCGCAGCAAGGCAACGCCGTCCCGCAAACGGGCGGCAACGGCGTCGGCGGCGGAACGCCCGTCCCATCCAACGCGGGCGCAATCCAGCGCCCCGCCCGCGCGATATCCCGGCCGCCCCCAGCGACGCGGCACTCCCGGAGCACGACGTGAAGCTTTACATCAGCGCCGACATGGAAGGGACCGCAGCGGTCGCCTCGTGGACGCAAGTCGACCCCAAGAACACGACCGAGTATCCCGAATACCGCACGTTGATGTCGCTTGAAGTTCGCGCGGCCATTGACGGCGCACGCGACGCAGGCGCAACCGACGTGCTCGTCAACGATTCGCACTCCTCGATGCGCAACGTCTCGTGGGACGCGCTGCCCGACGACGTGCGGATGATCTACGGCAGCCGCAAGCCGTTCTCCATGACCGAGGGCATCGACGGCAGCTTCGCCGCGGCGTTCTTCACCGGCTATCACGCCGGCGCCGGCGAGATCGACGGCGCGCTCGATCACACCTATTCGGGCGAGACGATCTACGACGTGCGCGTCAACGGCACGCGCTGTAGCGAGGCGCTGCTCAACGCTGCCGTCCTCGGAACGTACGGCGTCCCGGTTGCGATGGTCGCGGGCGATCGCACGATCTGCGATCGCACACGCGAGCACCTGCCCTGGATCGCTACTGCCGTCACGAAAGAATCGATCGGTCGCTTTTCGGTCAACTCTCTTTCGCCTGGCCGCGCACGCGAGGCTATTCGCGCGGCTGCGCGCGACGCGATGGAGAACCTCGAACGCATGAGGCCGTTCACCTTTGAGCCGCCGATCGCGCTCGAAATCGATTTCGTCGGGACGCAGAACGCCGATTTCGTCGAGCTGATCCCGGGCTTCGAGCGAACCGGAGGCCGCAGCCTCCGCTTCGTGCATGACGACTACCGCACGATCTTCCGCGCGTTTTGCGCCGCATTCCGCTTAGGGGGCGCCGCGAATGCCCCCGTCTGAACCCGTCGAGAAAGGTCCGCGCATCAACTGTTTCCCCAAGAAGTCGACCGTGGCTTGGTCGGCAGCGAGCCAGGATTGCCACCGTAGAAACCCGTGGATGTCATCGGGGATGACCATCTCCTCGTAGGGCACGTGCGCCACACGGAGGCGCTGAACGAGATCGATCATCTGATGGAACGGCACGTTGCGGTCATCGTCCCCTTGAATCAAAAGAACGGGCGAACGCCACGTGGCGATGTAGGCATCCGGTGATGAGAGCCAGGCGGTGCGCAGGAACCGTTTGCGATCGTATGTCTGGTACCGTTTTACCGCCGTGTCGAACCACTGCGGAAACATCGACCAGTCGTGCACGCCGTGGAAATCGACGCCCGCCTTGAAGATGGCGGAGTTCTTGGCGAGCGCCATCGCCGTCAGAAAGCCGCCGTAGGAACCGCCCCAAATCCCGATGCGCTTCGGGTCGACGCCCGGATCGGCAAGCAGGTAGTGCGCGCCCGCAAGGACGTCTTGATACTCGGCGGCGCCGGCGGGGCCCGCGTGCGGCGGATGATGGAAATCGTTGCCGTAGCCGATTCCCAAGCGATAATTCACCGAGAGCACGGTGAAGCCGCGGCTGGCGAGATACTGATTCGTTGCGTACGCATACGAGTAGTAGTCCATGTAATGCCATGTCAGCAGCATCTGCCGTGGCGGTCCGCCGTGCACGAAGATCACGGCGGGCTTTCTTCGTGCACCCCCGGGCGCATCGAAAAGCTGGCCGTGCACCAATGTCCCGTCGCTCGCGCGGAACGAGACCTCCTTCGGAACGACGAGCTGCGACGCCGGGAAGTCTTGCGGAATTCGATCGGCGCTCAGCCGCGGCCACCCAAGGCGATCGTCATCGGCGCGCGGGCGCCGGCCTGCACGTACGCGACGCCGTCGCTGGTTGCGGCCGGAGACCATTCACTGGTGTTGCCGCTCGTCACTTCGAGGGGCGGGCCGCCGTCGAGCGCGACTCGGAAGATGTGGCGGCGATCGTCGTCGCCGGCCGTGTTCCCGGTGTTGGCCGTATAGTACAGTGCTTTCAGATTCGGTGAAAGCGCGGTGTCCTCCACCATGAAGTTGCCCGGCGTGAGCAGCCGGGCGGTCCCGCCGGCCGCCGACACGATGTAAACATGCGGCCAATTCGTCTGCTCCGAGATGAACGTCACGCGATCTCCGCTCACCCAATGCAGCTGCGGTCCGTTGATCCCCGGAAGCGAATCGCGCAGCGATTCCCCACTGCGCCATGCTTGATGGCCGCGGGCGTCCGCAGCATTTGCGACCCAGATCGCCCAGGGCGTCGCGTGTTGCACCAGCGGATCTTGCGGCGGCCCGCCCATGCCGGCGATGCGAACGTATGCGATACGCGAGCCGTCGGGCGACCACTGCGGTGAAAAATCGCGTGACGTCGAGGGCGCGAGATATTCGATCGGCGTAGCATCGTCGCGGTAGAGGCCGATGAACGAATGGTCGCCGCGATCGGATGTGAAGGCCAGTGCGTTCCCGTCGGGTTGCCACTGGAGGTCGCCGTCCTTCCCCCTATCAAAGAACAGGCGCGTCGCCGCCTTCCCGCCGTCGACCGGAGCCGACCAGATCGCGCTGTCCGGATCGTGTACGAATGCCACGCGCATGCCGTCTGGAGAGATCGCCGGCGCATCGCCTTCGCCGAGCACCTTGGGTACTGCGCCGGTGGTGGTCGCGAGCGACACGACGTCAGTCTGTTGCTCTTTGGGGCTCGAATCGGGATTGGGCCAAGGATGCTGCGCCCAATTCGCGTCGTGGTCGCCGCCACGCACGTAGATGACGTGCTTGCCGTCACGCGAGATGCTCAGATTCGAAATTTCCTGACCATCGTCGGCGCCTGAACTCCAGAGCCGGCGCGGCGCATACGCCGGGGCGCGCGCGAACCAGACGCTGCGAACGCCGCTTTCATTGAGAACGTATGCGATGCTCGTTCCGTCGGAGCCGCAAACCAAGCTCGTCGGCATCGGAAAACTAAGAATCTGCCGCATGGTGAAGAGCAAGCCGAGAATTAAGTGCATAATTCATCCTTTGCCCAGCGCAGCGTTAGGGAGCCGGCACACCCTATCGCGAACCATGGTACGGTGAACGATCCATGGCAGCCTCCGCAGCCACCGCGCAAGACCGACGAGCACGGCTCGGGCCGTAACTGGGGCAAGACCGGCGGCGGAATCGCGGTCGCTATTGCTGCGCTGCTCGCGAAGTTCAAGTTCTTGGCGCTCGCACTGCTCAAATTCAAGTATCTTTTCTATGCGGGCAAGTTCGGACTTACGGCACTGTCGTTTGCCGCATCGATCTGGTTTTACACCCTCTTCTTCGGCTTCAAATTCGCGCTCGTCTTCGTGTTGCTGATCGCGATTCACGAGATCGGGCATGTCATCTTCATCCGCGGTTTCGGGCTGTCGGCTCCAGCAGTTTTCTTCTTGCCCGGGTTCGGCGCGTTTACGACTTGGCGTGAGCCGCCACGCTCGGTCTATCAGGAGTCGATCATCGCCTTCGGCGGCCCTTTACTCGGCGCGCTGAGCGCGTTCGTCTGCTTCGCATACGGGTACGCGACGCACGAGCCGTTCTGGTACGCGTGCGCGTATACGGCCTTCTTCCTAAACCTCTTCAACATGATTCCGCTCGGTTTCTTTGACGGTGGCCGCATGACCGGCGCCATATCGCCGGCGCTGTGGATCGTCGGCTTCGTCGGCGTCATCGCCGCGGCGATCTTCTTTCATTGGTGGAGTCCGATTCTGCTGATCGTCGTGCTGTTGAGCATCCCGCGCGCGGTGAAAGCTTGGCGTGGGCAACTCGATCCGCGCTACTACGGCATCGCGCCGGCGCAACGCCTGACGGTCGCACTTGCATACTTCGGGCTGTTAGCCGTGCTCGCCGCCGGAACGGTCTACATGCGGGTCGACGTTCCCGGCCATACGCTGCACGGCGCGAGTCACGCCACCTACAGCTAACCGCAACCGCGCGGCGCTCGTCGCTCTGGCGAGCGTCGTTCTGGTGGTCGCCTTCTTCGTCGTGCGGCCCCTCTCGACACCCGGCCCGGCCCTGCGTGATTTCGAGTCGTACTACGCAGCCGGCATGACGTGGCACTACCAAGGTGATCCGTACGGTCGCGACGTCTGGCGCACGGAAAAAGATATACCGGGTGTGCTTGCGACGCGCGACGAGTTGCTGCCGTTCGTTGGACCACCCTTCGGACTACCGGCCTGGGCTGCGTTTGCGCGCCTCCGTTGGAACGTCGCGGTTCGTGTGTGGCAGGGCGCGCTCGTGCTTGCGCTCGGGGCCGTCGCATTCGGCAGCTTGCGCCTCGCGGGCGGCACGACTCGCGCGCTCGATGTTCTCGCGGTCCTCATCGTCGCGGTGGGATTCGGGCCACTGACGAGCGCGTTCTCACTCGGTCAGGTTGCACTGGTAGCGACCGCTGCAATCGTGCTCGTAGCGCTTGCGCTCGAGCGGCGCCGAACGTCCCTTGGGTTAGCGTTGGTCGCGGCGCTGACGGCAGCGTTACAGCCGAACCTCGCGGTCGCCCTCGTCGCGCGTCTGGGCGACCGGCGTACGTGGATCGCGTTCGTCGGCGCTGCGCTCGTCGCGCTGACGGGCTCCGCGCTCGCGCTCGGCGGCGTGGCCGGCTTCATGCGATACTTCGCGACTCTGCGGGCCCACGGAGCGGCCGAACGCTTTATTGCCATACAAACCACGCCGGCTGCGGTCGCGCGTGCGCTTGGTGCGAACCCGCAGACGGCCGGTCTGGTTGCGCTAGGATGCGTGCTCGCCGTTACCGCGGGCATCGCGATGCAGTGGCGCAGCAGTCGTTACACGCCGAACGAGCGCCTCGCACTCGCGTGTTCGGCGCTACCGCTCGCCTTGCCGTTCGCGCACGAGCACGATTTTGCGATCGTGTTCCTGCCGGCCATCATGACGGTCCGGCGGGCACGCGGGCTGACGTGGATACTCGGTGCCGTAGCGGCGCTGATGGTCGGCACCGATTGGCTTGGACTCGCCCAGCGCCCAAGCGGAGGAGCGCAAACGGCGCTACTGACGCTGGGAGCGGCGCTCGGCCTTGCGGTGCTCTCGCCGGGCCTGCTGCGCCCCTATCATGCGTTACCCGCGGCCTTGCCGTTCGGCGTTTTAGGTGCCGGTATCTTCGCTGCCGCGCATCCCTTACCGATATGGCCCGATGCGTTAGCCACCGGCTTTCGCGTTTCGGCGACGCTGCCCGCACCCGTGCTGTGGCACCTCGAACAGGTCGGCAGCGGCATCGCGAAACTCGAACCCGCATGGGGTCTTCTGCGACTCCTTTCACTCGTCGGCTGCGCGCTGCTTTGGCTCGCTGCGAGCCTTACGCTTCGGCACGTGGCCGACAGGGCGAAAGCGTGCAAGCGCAGCAATGAAAATCCGTGGGTCCGTCTCTCGGCGACAACGTGAACTCGTCTCCGACTAGGCCTTCCGTCGTTTGCCGGCCGTTTCTTGGCCGGGAACGCGAGCTTAGGGAGTTGGCCGCACTGCACAAGTCGGCTACGCAGGGGCGCGGCGCGATTGTGCTCGTGTCGAGCGATGCGGGCGTTGGTAAGACGCGATTGGTCGGGGAGTTTCGGCGGCTTACCGGCGGGCGCGCCTTGATTGCGGAGCACTCCTGTCGCGCGTACATTCAAGCACCGCTCCTCCCGTTCGCGCAGATTCTCTGCGCCTTCGTCGCTAAGGTACCGGCCATCGCCGAACACTTATCCGGCGATGTGGCGCTGTTGCGCCGTCTCGCTTCGGGCGAGCCGCCGCCGGATGAGCGCCGCGTTGGGCGCATCGAGCGGCTCGAAACCCTCGTGCGAATCTTCGAAGCGCTCACGGCGAAGCATGCGCTCGTCGCAATCGTCGAGGACATCCACTGGGCCGATGCGGCCACGCTGACCGTCTTTGTCAAGGGTCATGCCGCGATCGGCTCTGACCTGTCGGGCCTGAGCGCTGCTGCACAAGATCTAAGGCGATAGTACACCACGGTGCAAAGCTGCCGTTTGAGTGCGCGCATCGCG